>ENA-UESE01000139-UESE01000139.1-human-gut-metagenome-genome-assembly--contig:-NODE-139-length-121780-cov-9.113366_pt1 | contig 121780 bp, 123 predicted proteins | sample MGYA00242995_ERZ507996 | MGnify/ENA primary metagenome ERZ507996 (study PRJEB26167, sample SAMN06115489) | human gut metagenome | host: Homo sapiens | place: China:Sichuan | collected 2015-04-15...
CAAAATAATTCGTATATTTGCAGCGATTATTTATAATATTTAAGTTTTAGCACTATGGAGGACCAGAACTATACCATCAAAGACATTGCCCGTATGGCGGGTGTTTCCGCCGGAACGGTTGACAGAGTGCTGCACAATCGCGGCGACGTATCTCCTCAAAGCAAGGCTAAAGTACAAAAGGTATTGGATGAAATTCACTACCAGCCTAATGTGTTTGCTATCGGACTGGCTGCCAAGAAGAAATATTCTTTCGTTTGTCTGATACCTTATTTTATAGAGCACGACTACTGGCATTCGGTAGTGGGAGGCATCGAACGGGCACGTCAGGAATTGCGTCCTTTCAATGTGAGTGTGGATTATCTTTGCTACCATCAAGGGGACAAGGAGAGTTATCAGGAAGTGTGTCGCAGGGTTGAAGAAAGTAATGTCGATGCTGTACTGATCGCTCCGAACTTCAGAAATGAGACATTGGCTTTGACAGACTATCTGCAAGCTAAAAAAATAGCTTATGCATTCATTGACTTCAATATGGAGGAAGCGAACGCACTGACCTATATCGGACAGGACTCTTATAAAAGCGGATACATTGCCGCCAAAATATTAATGCGCAACTATCAGGCCGGCGAAGGGCAGGAGCTGGTTTTGTTCTTGAGCAATAATAAGAACAGTCCGGCAGAAATACAGATGCAACGGCGTTTGGCAGGATTTATGAGCTTTATCACCGAAGAGTATGAAGAGTTGGTGATTCATGAAGTGGTGCTGAACAAGTCTAATCAGGAAAATAATCAAAAGACATTGGATGAATTTTTCCGGCTGCATCCGAAAGCTACGTTGGGTGTCGTATTCAATTCCAGAGTTTATCAGCTGGGCGAATATCTCCGTAGTGCGGGACGAAGCATGAAGGGGCTGATAGGATATGACCTTCTGAAAGCAAACGTGGAATTGCTGAAATCCGGTGATGTGCATTATCTGATCGGGCAACGTCCGGGACTGCAGGGATATTGTGGCGTAAAAGCTCTTTGCGACCACGTCGTTTTCAAGAAATCCGTTGAACCGGTAAAGTACATGCCCATCGACATTATGATAAAGGAAAATATTGATTTTTATTTCGAATTTGTATAATATCAACTTTATAAATTACAACTAACATGAAAGCATTAAACAAAGAAACAGCTCCTAAAGTACAACGTCCGGAGCGCATTATCCAATTTGGCGAAGGTAACTTTTTACGTGCATTTGTAGATTGGATTATTTATAACATGAACCAGAAGACTGACTTCAACAGCAGTGTGGTAGTGGTTCAACCGATTGATAAAGGTATGGTCGATATGCTGAATGCACAAGACGATTTGTATCATGTTAACCTTTATGGATTGGATAAAGGAGAAGTGGTTAACAGCTTGACAATGATTGATGTAATCAGTCGCGCATTGAATCCTTATACGCAGAATGACGAGTTTATGAAGCTGGCTGAACAACCGGAAATGCGCTTTGTTATCTCGAACACTACAGAAGCCGGAATCGCCTTTGATCCGACTTGCAAACTGGAAGATGCTCCCGCTTCATCTTATCCGGGCAAGCTGACTCAATTGCTGTATCATCGTTTTAAAACATTCAACGGTGACAAGACGAAAGGTCTGATCATTTTCCCTTGCGAACTGATCTTCCTGAATGGCCACAAGCTGAAAGAAACGATTTATCAGTATATCGACCTGTGGAATCTTGGCAATGAATTCAAGACTTGGTTTGAGGAAGCTTGCGGAGTATATGCGACATTGGTAGACCGTATCGTTCCGGGATTCCCTCGCAAGGATATTGCTGCTATCAAGGAAAAGATACAGTACGATGATAACCTTGTTGTGCAGGCTGAAATCTTCCACCTGTGGGTAATTGAAGCTCCGCAGGAAGTGGCAAAAGAATTCCCGGCTGATAAGGCAGGGCTGAATGTATTGTTTGTTCCGTCGGAAGCTCCTTATCACGAACGCAAAGTAACTTTGCTCAATGGTCCTCACACGGTTCTTTCTCCGGTAGCATACTTGTCGGGTGTGAATATCGTGCGTGATGCTTGCCAACATGAGGTAATCGGCAAGTATATTCATAAAGTGATGTTTGATGAATTGATGGAGACATTGAATCTTCCGAAAGAGGAACTGAAGAAGTTTGCAGAGGATGTATTGGAACGTTTCAACAATCCATTCGTCGATCATGCGGTAACAAGCATTATGCTTAACTCATTCCCGAAATATGAAACTCGTGATCTTCCGGGATTGAAGACTTATCTGGAACGTAAAGGGGAACTGCCGAAAGGACTGGTACTCGGATTGGCTGCTATTATCACTTATTATAAAGGTGGTGTACGTGCAGACGGGGCTGAAATTGTACCGAACGATGCTCCTGAAATCATGAACTTGCTGAAAGAGCTTTGGGCTACCGGTTGCACGAAGAAGGTTACCGAAGGTGTACTGGCAGCAGAGTTTATCTGGGGCGAAGATTTGAATAAGATTCCGGGACTGGCAGCAGCTGTAAAGGCTGATCTGGATTCTATTCAGGAGAAAGGTATGCTTGAAACGGTAAAGGGTATCCTTTAAGTAAGTAATATCATATAAAAACAGCGTCACTGTTCGTTGTGAATGGTGACGCTGTTTTTATGTGTTTATATGATATCAAAGATAGTTCTGATAGAAAGGAGAAAAACAGTTTTCTTTCTATTCAGCTTCAGCTGTATGAAGAATGAATGTGGTAGCTCCGATAGTTACGATTGCTCCGTCTTCCATGCGGACGCGGTCTTTATCTCCCAGAATCTCATTCATAAGAAAGGTACCTGTGAGGCTGGGGGCGTCCCGTAATGTGTAGACAAGCTTTCCTTGTTTGTTACGCTTCACATTAATGATGCAGTGGCGTCTGTCCATACTCATGTCACCGCTTTCGATCGGAGTATTGATAACGGTACCCACGCAACGACGGCCTATCACATTATCACCTTCTTGCAACGGAAGTACTTGTTTGAAACCAAACACGTTTTCAATAACCGTAATATAACCGAATTCTTCTTTATGAACCTCCGCTTCTTCTTCCAGGTTCTCTTCCTTTCTAAGGGCTTTTACTTTGCTTTTTCCGAGACGGATGCTGAATTGTTTGCCACAATGTTCGCATTCAAATACAAGCGATTGACCTTCGCTGTATTTGGTTTCATCAAAAAAAAGGTAATTCTCACATTTAGGACAAAGAACTCGTTTCATGTTTCAAAAGGGGATTTATTTTGCCAGTAACCAGGCATTCTTATAAGTTTCGTTTTTTCTAAGCTCCAATAGTTGTTTGGTAGCTTCTTCGCGATTTCCGAATGAACGGATGCTGACACGTACTTTGCCATCGCTGTTCAAGGCTTTCGCTTCGGCAAATCCTTTTGCCTTTAATTGTTCTGCCATTGCTTCAGCATCTTTCAGACCGATTCCTCCTGCTACGATAATGTGAAAGGGATGATTGGCCTGTGGCTGAACTGCGGGTGCAACCGGAGTTGTCACTGCGGTCGTAGTCGGTATTGTTGCTGTCGGTGCGGCCGATGTTGTTTCCTGCTTGGCAACCTTGACTTCTTTGACAGCGATAGGTCTTGAAGTTCTGGCTTTATCAGCGGTAACTTTCTTCGTCTGACCAGTCGCATTCTTTTGATTATGCTTTGTCTCTACAGAAACAGGAGTGACTGCAACCGATTGTTTTTCTATTTGCTCAAAAAGCTCGGCAGGCAGCAACTGGGCATAATTGTTCTTCTCGACATACGTATTTTCTACAGGAGTAGAGAATGCGAAGAACATAACGATAACGGCAATCATTGCCGCAGCATTACGAAGAAGGGTACGACTGATGCTGATTTCATACGTTTTCTTTTCTTTCGTCAGACTGGCAGGTACCAGTATTCTTTCTTTTCGCTGCAACGCAGAGAGCTCACGCATCTCAAAAGAATCCAGTCCATATAATGAAGGAGTCGTTATCTTATGATCATAAGGAGTGAATTCGTAGTTCCCGTAAATGTTATAACGGATTTCACCCACGTTTTCCAGATCGGCTTTACCTTCTTCATGAAGAATCTCGACGAATGCGTTCACTTCTTTCTCCACCATACGGGTAGCATCGGCAAAACTGGTGTCATGCGCAGACATATAGGACTGTACCAACACGCCGTCATTCAGTTTAAGCTGAGAATTGAAACCGATGATACGGGTAGGAGGTAAAAAAAGATTTTCTTCTTTTACATAGGTTGCGGGAGCGTAGTGTGCTACGAATCCGCCAAAATTAGGAACGATTACGCAATCGTTCTCTAACAACAGAGCCTCTATGTGTTGTGCTAATTCAATCATAGTGCAAAATTAAGAGATTAATTGAATATATCCCAGAAAACTTCGAAAAAATCACTACTTTTGCATCGTTTTACTTATTACTACTAACGATGAACTATATACAGACAGAAATAGATGGGGTGTGGCTGATAGAACCCAATGTTTATTCTGATGAACGGGGCTACTTTATGGAAGCCTTTAAGAAAGAGGAGTTTGAAGCGAAGATCGGTCCGGTAGACTTTGTGCAGGATAATGAATCGAAATCGTCCTTTGGCGTATTGCGGGGACTGCACTATCAGAAGGGTGAATACAGCCAGGCAAAGTTAGTTCGCGTTCTGAAAGGAAAGGTGCTGGATGTTGCTGTCGATTTGCGCCGGTCGTCACCGACTTTTGGAAAACATGTCAGCGCATTGCTCAGTGAAGAAAATAAAAGGCAGTTTTTTATTCCCCGTGGTTTTGCTCATGGCTTTGTGGTGTTGAGCGAAGAAGCTGTGTTCATGTATAAGGTAGACAATAAATATGCTCCGCAGGCGGAAGCGTCTATAGTATATAATGATGAAACGTTAGGCATCGACTGGATGCTTGGGGAGTCGCAGATGCTTTTGTCGCCCAAGGATAAAGAGGGCATGGCTTTCAGAGATGCTGTATATTTTGAATAAACTCTAACAAACGATAGATATGAAAATAGCGATTGTCGGAACCGGTTATGTTGGTTTGGTAACCGGAACATGTTTTGCTGAAATTGGCGTAAATGTAACTTGTGTAGATACGAATAGCGAGAAAATAGAATCTTTGCAGAAAGGAGTGATTCCGATCTATGAGAATGGATTGGAAGAAATGGTACTTCGCAATGTCAAGGCAAAAAGACTGAAGTTCACTACTTCGCTAGAGAGCTGTCTGAACGATGTTGAGGTTATATTTAGTGCTGTCGGTACGCCTCCGGACGAAGATGGCAGTGCTGATTTGAGTTATGTGCTGGAAGTTGCCCGCACCATCGGTCGTAATATGAATCAATATAAATTGGTAGTGACGAAGAGCACGGTTCCTGTAGGTACTGCGCGCAGAGTTCGTGCCGCTATACAGGAAGAACTGGATAAAAGAGGAGTGAACATTGAGTTTGATGTGGCTTCCAATCCGGAATTTCTGAAAGAGGGCAATGCTATCAGCGACTTTATGAGTCCGGACCGTGTAGTGGTAGGAGTGGAGTCTGTTCGTGCGGAGAAACTGATGTCGAAACTCTATAAGCCGTTTTTATTGAATAACTTCCGTGTTATTTTCATGGATATCCCATCGGCTGAAATGACGAAATATGCGGCTAACTCTATGTTGGCAACCCGTATCAGCTTTATGAATGACATCGCGAACTTGTGTGAACTGGTAGGTGCCGACGTAAATATGGTACGTAGCGGTATCGGTTCTGATACTCGTATCGGACGCAAGTTCCTATACCCAGGTATCGGATATGGTGGCTCTTGTTTTCCTAAAGATGTGAAAGCATTGATCAAGACTGCCGAGCAAAACGGGTATACTATGCGTGTACTTCGTGCGGTGGAAGATGTGAATGAGGCGCAGAAAGGAGTCTTGTTTGAAAAACTGATGAAGCAGTTTAATGGTGATTTGAAAGGTAAGACCATCGCCTTGTGGGGATTGGCTTTTAAACCGGAAACGGATGATATGCGTGAGGCTCCGGGATTGGTATTGATCGATAAACTTCTGAAAGCAGGTTGTCAGATACGCGCATATGATCCGGCTGCAATGAATGAGTGTAAACGTCGTATCGGTGATGTTATTTATTACGCCCGCGATATGTATGATGCGGTACTTGATGCTGATGTCCTGATGTTAATTACCGAATGGAAAGAATTCCGTCTGCCTTCATGGGCTGTCATCAAAAAGACTATGAATCAGCAAATTGTGCTGGATGGACGCAATATCTATGATAAAAAAGAAATGGAAGAGCTCGGATTTATTTATTCATGCATTGGTAAATAAGATAATTAGAGTATCTTTATACACAAAATTTAGACAAATGACGAAATATGTAGCGATATCGTTAGTAGCGATCTTGCTCGCAGCATGTAACAGCAGTAAGAATCCGCACTCTTCCTCCGGACAAGAGGAGGATTTGAGTGCGAAAGAACTGCTGCAAGGAATCTGGCTGGATGATGAGACTGAGAGCCCGTTGATGCGTATAGAAGGGGATACCATCTATTATGCAGATTCGCAGAGCGCTCCTATTACATTCAAAATTATACGGGATACTCTTTATACTTATGGCAATGATACTACCTATTATAAGATAGATAAGCAGGGGGAGCATATTTTCTGGTTTCATTCGATTGCAGATAATATGATCAGATTGCATAAATCTGAAGATCCTAATGATTCGTTATCTTTTGTCGGTCAGGAAATGATTATTCCCACCTATACGGAAGTAACGAAGCGCGATAGTATTGTGAACTATAATGGTAGCCGCTATCGTGCTTATGTGTATATCAATCCATCCAAAATGAGGGTGATCAAGACGATATATACTGAAGACGGTATTAGTATGGATAATGTGTACTACGATAATGTGATGCACATTTGTGTGTATGAAGGCAAGAAGAGCCTGTTTGCCAGTGATATTACCAAGCAGATGTTTGAAAGTGTGGTTCCTGCGGATTTCCTGGTGCAGGCAATCTTATCTGATACTAAATTTGTAAAGGTAGACCGGAATGGTTTCCATTATCAGGCTGTTTTATCCATTCCGGAAAGTTCTATTTATAGTATAGCAAATTTGACTGTCAGCTTTAGCGGCAAGTTGGCTATTACTCCGACGAAATAGCCAAGTGTTTTTAGTTTCTTGCAGGAGAAGAGGGGCGGTTATTGCCTTTTTTTCCATTGTTGTTATTCCTTTTTCCTCCGAAGCTTCTTCTTTTAGAACTGTCACCTCTCTTATTGTTGTAAGAGCGGGGCTTGTATTCCGGTGCTTCTCCTAATTCGGCGGGAACGGGAATTTTATATATTTCTTTTTCAAGAAAGTTCTCGATGGATTTGAAGTTGCTCTGTTCTTTCTCACTGATAAAGGTAAGTGCCACTCCGTCATTGTTGGCACGTGCTGTACGTCCGATACGGTGCACATAATCCTCGCTGTCATGGGGTACATCAAAGTTGATAACCAATCGGATGTCGTCAATATCGATACCACGGGCAACGATATCCGTAGCAACCAGAATATTGATTCTTCCGGCTTTAAATTCGTGCATGACCACTTCACGTTGTGCCTGTTCAAGATCCGAATGCATTTCTCCTACATTCAGTTTCATCATTTTCAGAGCCTTTGTTACTTCTTTAACCTTGATTTTGGAGGAAGCGAAAATAATCACACGTTCGGGTACTTCGTCAGTAAAAAGGCTGCGTATGATACCTAGCTTCTGATTCTCGTAACATACATAAGCTGCCTGGATGATTTTATCTGCCGGTCTTGAAACGGCAAGTTTGATTTCCGCCGGATTATTCAGAATTGTTTTTGCCAGTTGCTGTATTTTGGCAGGCATAGTTGCCGAGAACATGATTGTCTGTCGTTCTTTCGGCAAATATTTCACGATTTGCATGATATCTTCGTAGAATCCCATATCAAGCATACGGTCTGCTTCGTCCAGTATAAAATAAGAAACCTTGGAAAGGTCTACGTATCCAAGGCTTAAATGGGCTATCAGCCGTCCGGGAGTAGCTATTACTACATCTGCACCTAACGTAAGTCCCTTCTTCTGTTGTTCGAAAAGGATTCCGTCATTTCCACCGTATACGGCAACACTCGATGCGGGCATAAAATAGGAGAAGCCTTCCATTTGCTGGTCGATTTGCTGCGCCAATTCCCGGGTAGGGGACATAATGACACAGTTAATGGCATCTTCGGGATGTCCTCCTTCGGATAACTTATTCAGGATAGGCAGCAGGAATGCTGCTGTTTTACCAGTGCCCGTTTGTGCAACTGCTATCAAATCTTTACCTTCTAGTATGATTGGAATTGCTTGTTCCTGTATAGGCGTGCACTCGTCAAATCGCATGGCGTCAAGCGCATCAAGCACATTTGCATTTAGTTTTAGTTCGGAAAACTTCATTACTTCTTTTTATTTGCCGACAAAGATAAAATAATTTTTGGTCTCAATTACATATTCAAATAAGAATCTTTGAATCCCAGGAAATAGAGCACTCCGTCAAGCCCGATGGTATTGATGGATTGTTTGGCATTTGCCACTACTTTGGGCTTTGCGTGGAAGGCGATTCCCAGTCCGGCGATTCCCAGCATAGGAAGGTCGTTGGCACCGTCTCCAACGGCTATCGTCTGAGCAATATCAACCTTCTCTACCTGAGCGATCAGACGGAGGAGTTCGGCTTTTCGTTTGCCGTCTACTACGTCTCCCAGATAGCGTCCGGTTAATTTGCCGTCTACAATTTCCAATTCGTTCGCATATACGTAATCTATGCCGTATTTCTTTTGCAGATACTGACCGAAATAGGTGAATCCTCCGGAAAGAATAGCAATTTTGTATCCATATTTTTTCAGTACATACATCAGGCGGTCTACTCCTTCCGTAATAGGGAGGCTTTCTGCTATTTCCTGCATGACTGATTCATCCAGTCCTTTTAACAAGGCTACACGACGTGTGAAGCTTTCTGTAAAGTCTATTTCTCCACGCATGGCGCTTTCTGTAATGGTCTTTACTTCATCACCTACACCTGCACGGATAGCCAGCTCGTCGATTACCTCAGTTTCGATCAAGGTAGAATCCATATCGAAACAGATCAGACAACGCATACGGCGGTACATATTATCTTGCTGGAAAGAAAAGTCCATCTCCTGTTCGCTAGCCAGCTGCATCAGTCGCTCCTGCATGGCGATACGGTCTTTCGGAGTACCGCGTACAGAGAACTCGATACAGGCACGGGTACGGGTATCTGTTTTGTCCTCATCCAAAGGAATACGCCCCGTCAGACGTTTGATGGCATCAATGTTTAAGTCTTGTTCTGCTAGTACGCGGGTAGCGGCAGAGATCTGGCGAGCGGACAGTTTGCGGCCCAATACCGTCAGTATATAGCGGTTTTTCCCCTGCATACCTACCCAGTTCTCATACTGATCGGTTCCTATCGGTTCGAAACGAATGGTTACTCCCAATGAAGATGCCTTAAACAGCAGCTCCTTCATAATGAATCCGGAATGCCTTTCTTCGCTTCTGAAAAGGATGCCTAACGACAAAGTATTATGGATGTCCGCCTGTCCGATATCAAGGATAGTAGCGTCATACTTGGCAAGTATTTCAGTTACGGAAGCGGTAAGTCCCGGGCGATCTTCGCCGGTAACTCGAATCAGAATCAATTCAGTATTTGATGGTTGCATAAAAAAATAGACTTTAACGCTGCAAAAGTAGGGAAAAAAGTTCGTTTTTATGCTAAATAACATAAAAAGTTATACCCCAAAAGTAAGAAAATGGCTTGTTTTTTTGGAAGTTAATTTAATAATTACTTACCTTTGCACCCGGTTTCAAAATTAAAGGCACTGATAATCAGCGGATTCCTCTTCGCCTGATGCCTGAAAAGACAACGTTTCGGGAAGAAACCACTGTTTAAGGACAGTCCCGGATAGTATTAACTAAAACCGAATTACATGAAGCATGTAAAATGGATTTTTGTTGTATTACTGATTTGTTCCTTGACCGCTTTCGTTGAGAAAGACAAACCTACCGGAGGTTTGAGTGAGGGTGACGTAGCCCCTGATTTTAAAATCGAATCTGCGTCGAATGGGCAACCGGCTTTTAAGTTGGGTAATTTGAAAGGTAAATATGTGTTGCTTAGTTTTTGGGCAAGTTATGACGCGCAATCCCGGATGCAAAACGTAAGTTTGAGCAATGTGCTTCGTTCTTCCCGTAATGTGGAAATGGTTTCTGTTTCGTTTGACGAATACCAGTCAATCTTTAAGGAAACCGTTCGTAAGGACCAAATAGTTACGCCCACTTGTTTCGTGGAAACAGAAGGCGAGGACTCCGGATTATTTAAAAAGTACCGTTTGAATCGGGGGTTCACAAACTATTTATTGGATGGAAATGGTGTGATTATAGCCAAAAACATCTCTGCTGCAGATCTTTCTGCTTATGTAAGTGAGGTTGGTTGACAATCTCGAAAAGAGTAAGGAGAAAGAGGGATTTTCCGAATCACCCATTTGGTGATTAAAATGGAGAATAGACAAAAGAGGAAATGGATACAACAAAAAAGTTCCGCCTGTACTTGCTTTCGGCAAGAATAGGCGGAACTTCTATTTTAGATCTCCTTGATCTAAGTTTTATGTTTCCTTATTTAGGTGCTTTCTGATACAGATAGAATGCGATGCCTGCATAGAGGATATTGGGAATCCAGACTGCAATCGCAGGAGGCACGTTACCGTTTATGGCAAAGGTAGAAGTGATTGTCTGGAACAGGATATAAGAGAAGCTAAGCCCTAATCCAATACCCAGATGAAGTCCCATACCACCCTTCGTTTTTCGTGATGAAAGAGAAACCCCGATGATTGTCAGAATAAACGAAGCAAATGACATTGCAATTCGTTTGTGGTACTCAATTTCAAACTCTTTGATATTGGCAAATCCCCGTCGTTTCTGCTTTTCTATATATTCGCTCAGTTCCGGACTGGTCAGCATCTCCTGTTGATTCTTCATGATCAGGAAGTCCGATGGGTCCATATTTATAATAGAGTCGATCCGGTCTCCTTTGGTGATCTTTTCTTTTAGTCCGTCCAGTTCACGTACCATATAGTCGTGAATGGTCCATTTATTGACCGTTGTTGTATCGTAAGTGATACGGCGTGCCGTTAAGTGGGAGACAAGTTTCTTGTCGACAAACTTATCCAATGAAAAGCGGTTGCCGGTTTTCATTCCGTCATTGTAATTATCGATATAGGCTATGACACCACTGTCCACTTCCAACTGCACGTTTCGGACCGAGTTGACTTTCTTGGGTTTGATGTATTTATCTTCAAAGTTCAGACGGGTAACACTACCTTTGGGAATGATGAACGAACTCATCATGAATGTTGCCGCAGCAATGATGGCGGCAGAGATCATATAGGGGCGCATCATTCTTTTGAAACTCATACCGGTGGAGAACATGGCAATGATCTCAGAGTTCTCCGCCAGTTTGGAGGTAAAGAAGATAACGGCGATGAATACGAACAGCGGACTGAACAGATTGGAGAAGTAGGGGATGAAGTTCATGTAGTATTCAAAGATGATCTTGTCCCAAGGGGCTTCATGCTCCATCAGCTTGTCCATCTTCTCGTTGAAGTCGAATACCACCGCAATTGAGATAATCAATGCAATGGCAAATACGTATGTCCCCAAGAATTTCTTGATGATATACCAATCCAGCCGTTTTATTAATCGATTGCTTTTCATTCTTTATAATCTTGTTGACACTCTTTTTACCATCATCGGCTTCCAGGTAGAGAAATCTCCGGCAATGATATGTTTCCGGGCTTCACCTACCAGCCACAGGTAAAATGCCAGATTGTGTATAGAAGCAATTTGCATTGCCAGTAGTTCTTGTGCGTGGAAAAGGTGACGCAAGTACGCTTTGCTGTATAGCGTGTCTACAGCAGAAGCACCGTCTGCCTCGATGGGAGAGAAGTCTGTTTCCCATTTCTTGTTTCGCATATTGATGATACCGTCTTTGGTAAACAGCATGCCATTTCGTCCGTTTCGGGTAGGCATAACACAGTCGAACATATCGACTCCGCGTTCAATGCCTTCAAGGATATTTACGGGGGTACCGACTCCCATCAGATAGCGGGGCTTGTCTTTGGGAAGAATCTCGTTGACAACCTCTATCATCTCGTACATCTTATCTACCGGTTCGCCTACGGCCAGTCCGCCGATTGCATTTCCATCCGCTCCTTTGGAGGCGACGAATTCAGCGGATTGCTTACGCAAATCCTGATAAACACATCCTTGCACGATGGGGAAGAGAGACTGGTTGTAGCCGTATTTCGGTTCAGTTTCGTTAAAACGCTGAATACAACGATCAAGCCATCTGTGTGTCAGCCCTAATGACTTTTTGGCATATGCATAATCTGAATCTCCCGGAGGACATTCGTCAAAAGCCATCATGATATCAGCGCCAATGGTACGTTCTATATCCATCACCTTTTCCGGGGTAAAGATATGTTTGCTGCCATCAATGTGCGAGCGGAATTCGGCTCCTTCTTCCCGAAGTTTTCGTATTCCTGCTAATGAGAATACCTGAAAACCACCGCTATCGGTCAGCATAGGACGATCAAAACCATTGAAGCGATGCAGTCCGCCTGCCTTTTCAATTACGTCTAGTCCCGGACGCAAGTATAAATGATAGGTGTTGCCCAGAATAATCTGTGCCTGGATATCTTCTTTCAGTTCTGTTACATGTACTCCTTTAACAGTGCCCAGTGTTCCCACAGGCATGAAGATAGGTGTTTGTATCTGCCCGTGGTCTGTTGTTATCAGACCTGCACGGGCATTACTTTTAGTGTCTGTATATTGTAACTCAAATGTCATTCCTGGCTGGGTTTCTTTACAGATAAATCAATGGCATCCGCAACTTTCTCGTTTGTCAAGGCGATTGCGAATACTTCTTTAATGTCGTTTACATAGTGGAATTGCAGTCCTTTTAAATATATGTCCTGAATTTCATCTATGTTCTTCTTATTTTCGGCACTCATGATGATTTCTTTGATTCCAGCACGTTTGGCGGCAAGAATCTTCTCTTTGATGCCACCGACAGGAAGCACTTTGCCACGGAGAGTGATTTCTCCCGTCATGGCAAGGTTTGCTTTTACCTTTCTTTGGGTGAGAGCAGAAGCTAAAGAAGTAGCCATAGTAATACCTGCCGACGGTCCATCTTTCGGAATAGCACCTTCGGGGACATGGATATGTATATTCCAGTTGTCAAAGATGTCTTCATTCAGATCGAGGATGGAAGCATGTGCTTTGATGTATTCGAGTGCCAGCATAGCTGATTCTTTCATTACATCTCCCAAATTACCTGTTAGTGTAAGACGCGCACCTTTACCACGGCTCAGACTCGTTTCTACAAAGAGTATTTCACCGCCGACGGCAGTCCATGCCAGTCCGGTGACTACGCCTGCATAGTCATTTCCCTGATATTTGTCACGAGTATACTCCGGTGCTCCCAGGAATTCATACAAATCAGTCGGTTTAATTTCTGATTTGGCGAAATAACCGTCTGTTGCATATTGACGGGCAGATTTGCGGAGAATCTTGCCGATTTTCTTTTCCAGTTCACGGACGCCGCTTTCACGGGTATATGATTCGATAATCGCTTCCAAAGTATCTTTCGGAATCTTGATATCCGTCTTTTTAAGTCCGTTTGCTTCCAGTTCTTTCGGCAACAGGTGCTTACGGGCAATTTCAACTTTTTCTTCCGTGATGTATCCGCTGACTTCAATCAGCTCCATACGGTCGAGCAACGGGCCGGGGATCGTATTCAGATTATTGGCGGTTGCAATGAACAGTACTTTGGAAAGGTCATAATCTACATCCAGGAAGTTATCATGGAAAGAGGTATTCTGTTCCGGATCAAGTACTTCCAGCAAAGCTGATGACGGATCGCCCTGACGGTCGGCACTGACTTTGTCGATCTCATCCAGTATAAATACAGGGTTAGAGGCTCCTGCCTTAATCAGGCTCTTGATGATTCGTCCGGGCATAGCGCCAATATAAGTTTTGCGGTGACCACGAATTTCTGCTTCATCGTGCACACCGCCCAAAGACATACGGACATATTTTCGTTTCAGTGCCGATGCGATGGATTTTCCGAGGGATGTTTTACCAACTCCCGGAGGGCCGTACAAACAGATAATAGGTGATTTCATATCGCCTTTCAGTTTTAATACGGCAAGGTGTTCCAAAATACGTTCTTTTACTTTTTCCAGTCCGTAGTGGTCTTTATTCAACGTCTTTTCTGCATTTTTCAAATTCAGATTGTCTGTTGTATAAACTCCCCAAGGCAGGTTGAGCATTGTTTGCAGATAGTTGAGCTGTACGCTGAAGTCCGGTGATTGCGGATGTGTACGTTCCAGTTTCGCCAGTTCCTTCAGGAAAGTATCTCTTACTTCTGCATTCCAGTGCATTTTAACTGCTTTCAGGCGCATTTCTTCAATTTCCTGCTCCTGACCGCTGCCACCCAGTTCATCCTGGATCGTTTTGATCTGTTGCTGGAGGAAGTATTCACGCTGTTGCTGATCGATATCCTCACGGGCACGCATTTGGATGGATGCCTTGATTTCTGCCAGCTGTACTTCGCGATTCAAGATTTCCAATAGATGATAAGTACGCTCTCTTAATGAGTTGATACTTAATAAATCCATCTTCTCATCTTTCTTGAATGGCAGGTTGGCACAAATGAAATTAATGAGGAACATCGGATTACTGATGTTTTTTATAGCAAATGACGAGTCCTGATGCATTTCTGATGATTTGATATAACGCATCGTCAAGTCCTTGCATGTTTCAACCAGGGCTTGAAACTCTTTATCGTCTTTGTTTGGGACATCTTCTTCCAAAAGTTCGACCTCGCCCTTCAGATAAGGGTGTGTATCTACAATATCTTTCAGACGCAGACGTTTCATTCCCTGAAGGATGACTGTTGTTGTCTGGTCAGGCATTTCCAGTACCCGTACAATTCGTCCGACAGTGCCGACATTGTGCAAATCTTCCAGTTTGGGGTCTTCCGTGTGTGCCGATCTCTGGCAAATCACTGCAATATCTTTGTGTTTCTTTTCAGCTTCGCGAACCAGCTTTAATGAAGCCTTTCTGCCTACTGTAATAGGTAAAAATACTCCGGGAAACAACACCATATTACGAAGGGGGAGAACCGGAAGAATATCACCGGATTTTATATTCACATCAAACACATGTTCGTCATTGCCATCATAGTCGGTAATCAGTGAGAAGCCGTTCTCACCAACTTCTTCTTCCAATAAGTATCTTTCTTTCATCTTTTCGTTTTAATTTAGTTTATGTCATACATAATATGCATAAATCGTTTGCAAAGTTAATTGATTCTCTTTAATAATAAAGCACAGTGTGGAATAAAAACACAAAAACAATGCCAAAATATCGGGCAGTAATGGATTTATTCCATAATAATTATTTATTTTTGACGGTTTTCAGCAAAGATCAATAAAAAACAGGTTTAGATGGCTAATAAAATGGCGAATCCTTTCTTTCAGTTTAAGCAGTTTACAGTATGGCATGACAAATGTGCCATGAAGGTAGGTACGGATGGGGTACTTTTAGGGGCGTGGGCTTCTGTTCAAGGGGCACATCGAATTTTAGATATTGGAACCGGGACGGGGTTGGTTGCTTTGATGCTGGCTCAACGTAGTCTGCCGGATGCAAATATTGTGGCGCTGGAAATTGACGAAGCCGCTGCCGGGCAGGCTAAGGAAAATGTGGCCCGTTCTCCCTGGAAGGATCGGATAGAAGTGGTGAAGCAAGATTTTCTGTTCTATCAGTCTCCGGATAAATTTGATGTGATCGTTTCCAATCCTCCTTACTTTGTGGATTCGCTTAGTTGTCCGGACCAACAGAGAAGCATGGCACGACATAACGATTCTCTGACTTATGAAAAGTTGCTGAAGGGTGTGGCTGATTTATTGAAGAAAGAGGGTACTTTTACAATCGTAATACCGACAGACGTGGCTGACAGGGTGAAGACTGCAGCTTCCGAATATCATTTATATGCAACTCGCCAGCTAAATGTAATAACCAAGCCGGGAGGAACTCCTAAACGGATGTTAATTACTTTTACGTTTAATAATGAGGGATGTATTAAGGAGGAACTGTTGACTGAAGTAGCCCGTCATCAATATAGTGAAGAGTATAAAGAATTGACTCGTGAATACTATTTGCATTTGAAATAATATTTTTGCATAAACAAAAAAAAGAGCTACTTAATGTAACTCTTTTTTTTCGTCGGGGTAGCGGGATTCGAACCCACGACCCCCTGCTCCCAAAACAAGAGCAGAGAAAAGTTTAAACTCTGATAATCAATAAGTTAAATATCTCTTTTTTTATGTATGCAGGGGTTTTGCAGGGTTCCCGTATAAAACGAACCTTCACCCGTCAATAACCACATCGCAGACACATTATAATCTCTTACCAAATAGGATAACCACGATACTTGGAAGATGTCTTTTTCGTAGCTCTTTTCAAGTTTATATAAGTTTCTCCTATTTATATTATACTTTTCTGCAAAAGGCGTTTTGCCTCCAATCTTTTTATCGGATTTAAGTTGAGCCAATGCATCAAAGAACCTTTCAATTACTTTTTGGCTATCTTCTGTTTGCATAACTCCTTTTGTTTTTCCATTGCAGCAGCTTTGCGCTCCTGCCATCCCTTTTCTTTATCATCAAGTAACTTCTTCCATTTCTCAAAAGTTTCGGGCGGGAAATCCAAGTTTTCACCTTCGGTCACCTGCTGCAACTCTTCCGGGTTCATAATCGGCATATATTTTTCGAGTTCAAGAAGACGTTGCAATCTATCTTTAATAACCGACATAGCCGGATTAAAAGACAGCATTTCACCTTCCCCAAGGAGTAACCAGCGCGCGTTAAGCTCTGGAAACGCCTGCAATATAGCAATAACCGGGCGAATACCAAAACTTTCTCCTTTCGTTAATTTATTAAGGTATTGCGGAACCCAACCAAGAAGAAGGGCAAAGTCAGCTTGGCTCCCATTGGTCTTATACTGTATAAATTGTAGTAACCTTTCATTCATGATCTTTAATTAAAAATTTAGACATTTATTTATGTATAATTGTCAATTTTATTAAACATAATTAATATTATATTTGTCAATTAATTTTTTGAATTAAAGATTTAATTAAGACTTTAATTAATCACGCAACAAATTTCCGAATTTATTTCGGATTATAAAAGAAATATATGAAGTTTTTTCGGATTATTTTTAAAATTAATTGTATATGCCAATAAATCAGAGACTTAAAAATGTGATTGCAGCAATCAAGTATAAGCACGGCTTAAAACAGGCTGAAATCGCCGATAGAATGGGAATTAAGAATACTTATCTATCAGATGTCATTAATGGCAGATCACCATTATCCGAACTTTTTTCAGATAAACTTATTACAGCATTTTCGATAAGTAAAATTTATCTTTTGAGTGGGGAAGGTGAAGTTTTTGAGGAAGAAGAAAAAGCACCTTCTACCTCTGAAATTATATCAATGCCTCGCGAAGTCTTTGAGCAAATAACCCGATTAACAGAAACAGTATTGAGCCAACAAAAAACAATTGAAGGGCAACAAAAACTTATTGAAGAGTTTCTTCAAGAACAGAAAAAAATGCGTGTCCAAACGGGCGGCAATGTAGGCTCTGTCGCTGTAAATGGGTAGAGTGCGGATTAACAAAAATGATTATACCTAAATATTAATAAGATGAAGTTTTTAAAATTTATATTGCTTTGCATCCTTCTTACAGGCTGTTCTCAACAGTCTAAAATAGAGACTGTTATATCTGACGTTTACGGCAAAAAAGTAAATCCTTCAAAAAATGAAGAAGAAGGAAATGTTTATGTCTTGGATTATAGCCATAAACGCGATCAACAGGATAAAGATGTAACCAAATTAAAAGATAAAATAGATAAGGCCATAAATTCCACTGTTTCAGAAAAAGATTCAGATTTAGAATCATACAGCCCTGATGCGGTTTCATCAGCAACCACTTCTTGCGATTGTTTAAGTGACATATATCATTGGGACACCCCCACTATAAGGGTATTACTAATAACAAGGCGTTGTGTTCCCGACAAGGGAAATGATATAACGATAGTCATCAACGAAAAATAGGCTAAATTCCTGTTTTTCAATGCTGCATATAATATTAATTATGATTAACTCAAAGGAGAAACAAGAAAAAAAATCGCAAGTTATACAAAAAGTTTCTGTTAGACAAACTTTGTTAAGTATTGCGATCGGCGAGGAAAGGGAATTTTCCTGCATTGACTTTCCTCTTGCACGTGCAAGAGTAGTGGCCTCACAGTTGAAAAGCGGCAAACATAGAGTTTTTACAATAAGCTCTGACCCGCTTGGAACAGCGTTTACAATTAAGCGAATCAGTTAGTAACTTCTATAATCCACAACAACATGAGTAAAATAGAATTTATCCTTTCGTTATTGGTATCGGTTTGTGCTGGCATCATGCTTGTAAATGTTTTTATAACTCCTTCACCTATGAAAGAGTTTGCGATAATTGTTTTCTCAATCATCTTTATTGGAACCATTGCCCTTGTTGGAGTGACTTTCAAGGAAATGATTAAAGAAATAAAGAATGAATAAAAAATAGTAACATTGAGATATTTAAACAATAGCAATTTATCAATAAAAATCATTTTATCCGATATGATAACAACCAATGAACCAAAAGTAAATGAAGGCGGACGGTATTCAGTAATGCAAGCGTGCGAAGCTCTTGGAATACACAGAAATACACTTCGCAATTATACAGAGCAAGGTTTAATCAAATGCGGCTTTCGTAGAGAGACTGGAAGAAAGTTTTATGTTGGCCGGGAAATAGTAAGATTTTGGAGGGCGCAGCTATGACAGAGAAAGACAAAGAACTAATCAAGAAGGCTTGGAATACTGATTATATCTATTGGTCAAACATTGATGCACTAATGGAGCAAGCCGATACCGAAGAAGCAAAGGAGCAATTAAAGAGCATACGCAGCTTCAAGTATCATCAAGAAGAAGCGTTTGCAGGAACGATATAAACCCGCGAGGGCGGCATTCACTTAAAAACTTTTTTTCATAACAATGCCGCTTCACGAGTTGGGGCGGTACACGAAGGAATGGCGAAATTGGGAGACGCAATATGAATGTCGCAATCATCAAGCAATGACACGTAGGGATGATAACCCGTCCCGGTTCGAATCCGGGTTCCTTCACAAAGCAATGGCGGAAGCTAAAAGAAGCCGAATAATAGATTAGCACAATGGAAGAAATCATTGAAGTAAAACAAGCAGAAATGCTGCAAGCGATTAACCGCAGCGAGGTTGATATGCAGATTGCTACGGCAAAGCAATATCCACGTGATTTGCCAACCGTATTAAACAAGATCGAAACGTATGCCACTATGGACACAGAAACCGCAGAAGATTGTTTCTATGCGCTTCGCCGCCAAGGTGCAGACGGAGAAGCACAGGCAATTGAAGGCTTGTCTGTTCGTATGGCTGAAATTATTGCCAGCGCATGGGGAAATCTACGTGTTCAGACACGTATTATCGGCAATGACGGACGATTTATCACCGCACAAGGCGTTTGTCATGACTTGGAAACAAACGTTGCTGTATCGAAAGAAGTGAAACGCCGTATCACTACAAGGGCAGGCAGAACCTTCTCTGATGATATGCAGGTAGTAACCGGAAATGCGGCGGCTTCAATTGCTTTCCGTAATGCTGTACTTGCTGTTGTTCCGAAGGCTGTAACAAAGAAGGTCATAGCCAGTGTAAAACAAGTTGCAATGGGGAAAGCCATTGATTTGGAAACGAGCCGCCAAAACGCCATTGCTAATTATGCGAAGGCCGGAGTAACTGAACAAATGCTTTTTGAATACTTGGGTATTACCAAAAAAGAGCAGATTGATAAGGAAATGGTGTTTGAACTCAAAGCCCTTTGGAACGCTATCAAAGAAGGAACAACCAGCGTTCAAGAAACCTTTGTTAAGCCCCAGCAAGACAAGAAGGCCGCTGCCGAAGCGCAGAAAAAAGCCGAAGAAGCAAAGGCCAAAGCTGCTGAAGCTCAAAAACGTTCTTCATCTGCCAAGACTGCAACGGCTCCGGCCAATGTAGACCCCCAAACGGGTGAAATCTTTAACAATGAAACTAAGAAATAACCGCCAGCTTTTAAGCGGCATAATCCAACAACAACAATGAATATAGAAGAAGAAGTAAAGAAACTTGCCGATGCATGGCAGGAAGAAAAACCCGAAGGTAGAGCAATCATGGTAATTGCCATAGAAGCAACCGAAGTGGACGAAGAAAAGATTGAGGCTGATACAATGTCTTACGTCAATGGCCCGGCCATCTTATGTAAAGAGGCAATAAAGGGTATAATTAGGGACAGCAACCCAAATAATGCGTTTAGAACGGTCATGAGCCGCGCCAATTTGGAAGTTGCCATTGAAAAAATCACAGAAATTGGGAGGAATTAATATGAGCTTTATTGTCATTAAACCGAAAGACCGCCAAGAGTGGTTAAAGCATCGTGAAGCCGGAATTGGTTCATCAGAAGTAGGTACAATCCTTGGGTTGAACCCGTTTGAAACTCCTTATCAACTTTGGCGCAGAAAGAAGGGGCTTGACGCTCCGAAGGTAGAAAACTTTGCCATGAAGGCCGGACACTATCTTGAAGATGCTGTTTCCCTTTTCTATGCTGACGAAACCGGAAAGCAAATCATTAAAGCCTCTGCCGGTGATTGGCTGATCGTAAATAAGGAAAAGCAACACCTTCGTGTTTCTCCCGATCGTACATTTTGGATTCCCGGACGGCCAAAGAGTGATCGCAACAAAGGCATTCTTGAATGTAAGACAACTCAAATGGAAGTTGAGAAAGAAAACTTGCCTATGCATTGGTTCACACAGCTTCAATATCAGCTTGGAGTTTCCGAACTCGATGAAGGTGCGCTTGCATGGTTAGTCTCTGGGCGGCAGTTTGATTTTGCTGACATCGCCTTTGATAAAGAATACTTTGATTGGACGGTTGAGCAAGTAGATAAGTTTTGGGTAGATAATATCCAAGGGAACCAGGAACCCGCATTGATTAACGTTGATGATATTCTTTTGAAGAACCCGCGCCATATTCTCGGAAAGGTTATTGAGGCAGACGAGCAACTTGCAAAGGATTGTTCCGACCTCAAAATCATCAAGGACGAACTTAATGACCTCACCGCGAAGAAAGAAGAACTTGAAAGTAACATCAAGATGTTCATGGGCGATGCCGAAGCACTTGCCATCAACGTGAAGGATTATGGGAAGAAAGGCGGTGCCTGCCAAGTTCTTGCAACTTGGAAAGCTGCCAAGGACAGCGAGAAGTTTGACGCAAACCGCTTCGCCGACGAAAACCCTGATTTATATGCGAAGTATTTAGTCAGCAAACCGGGTTCCCGTCGCTTCCTGATGAAGTAAGTATGTACGTTATCAGCAACAAGCAGTTAGAGGACATTCAAACGTTTCTCGCTGCTTTTAAAAGCATCCCGGCGCAAGATAACAAAATGTTCAATCTTCAACGCCGGGCTGGTATAACATTAAAAAAGTTGGCTAAATCCCAGCAAATTAGTAACGAACAATTAAAAAGTATTCAAGATGAAAGAAAAAATAGAGATTCTTAGATCAAACGCAATTAACGCATATAATAAGGCTGACGAAAACGGAAAGCAGTTATTGAAAGACCTTTTCGGAGAAGAAGCGTTCAACTTCAACTATAAAGACGTAAATTCCTACGAGCGCGCTTGCGCCGTTATCGGAGAAGAACCCGTTGATTTTGAGGAACTGAACGATACATTGGAGAGCAACGGTTTTGAACCGCTTTCTGCTCACGAAATCGCCTACAAGAAGTTAGCAACCATTGCAAAGGCTCTTAATCTTGGCTGGTGCCCTAATTGGGCAGACTTTGACGAATACAAGTATTATCCTTGGTTCGACCTTAAAAAAGAAGATACTCCCGCTGGTGTTGGTAGTGCGGACAGCGGTGCCGCTCTTGGTGTGTCGGTTTTGACCTCGGGCACCGTTGCCTCGTGCTCGGGCGCGGGCTGCGGGGGTGCCCTTGCTTCCGAAAGCCGGGAAATCGCAATCTATTTCGGCAAGCAGTTTGCCGAAATTTGGCAAGATTACCTTTTGCCTGCAAGATAACTCATTATTAACCGGGTGCGGGTTATTCCTGCACCCATAAACTCAAATAAATATGTTAGAAAAAACTTTGGGTCAGGAATACACTGACAAAGATGAACGGTACAATTTTCTCCGCGACAACTGCGATTGCATTGAGGAATTGGATTACACCAAGGAATTGGGCAAGGACAGACGCGATGAATTGAAAGAAACCCTTGTTGATAAGAACATTCAGTTGCGCGATGTTCGTGCGGATAAACGTGCAGCGGATGAAATCTATAAGGAGCAAGACAAGGCTTATAAGAACCAAATTAAGCACTTGGAAGAAGAAAACGGCGATATTGCAAAAACCCTCAAAGAGAAGGCCGAATTTGTGAGAGAAAATTGCTTCAAGTTCATTGACGAACAAACCAAGTCTGTAGGCTATTACGACAGCGAAGGTGTGTTACGCTACACCCGTCCACTTCGTCCGGATGAACGGCAAGGAACTATTCAAATGCAAATGCGCCGTACAGGTACAGAAGGCTAAGTAAATCAATTTATTCACTTTTAATCAATTAAAATTATGGAATCAAAAGCAGTAAAACAAGAAGTAAAAGAACAGATTGCCGAAGCAATGGTAAACGGTTTACCCGTAGGAGTTGGTGAAATTGTTATCCGAGAAGGCAAAGCCATCGAGTTGCACGAACCAGTCAAAGTAGTAATTTCCGGCACGTTGGATGCTCCCGCCTGTTGGCTGGAAACCCGTATGCGCCTTGGGCTGGTAAATCAAGGAACTAACCATGTTCTTGTAGATCGCGAGAATTTGTCAATCAAACTGCAGTGTAATGAAAACAATCATTATGGTAGCAAAATTTCCGGCTCCCTCATTGTTTCACCGGAATTTAAGCGTTTCGGCATTAATGAAGGCGAATATGTCACCAACTTTGATATGGCCGAACTATTCAAGATGAATCGTTCTTTCTTTGAGACGAAAGCCACTGCAATGAAGTTAGTAACTGAATTGCAGAATTTCAGAGCAAAAGTTGATAAAGACATCGAGAAGTCAGATAACAACAGAGGCGACAAACGATTGCTTATCAATCAAGTTGTTCAGTCCAATTTGCCGGAAGCTTTCAACTTGCAAATTCCGATCTTCAAAGGTACTCCGAAACAGACTATCAACGTAGAGGTCTATGTCAGCCCGGCGGACTTCTCTTGTACTCTTGTCTCTGCCGAAGTAAATGACCTGCTTGAAGAAATGCGTGACCATGAAATGGACGCAGTTCTTGATCGTATCAAGGCCGTTTGCCCGGACATTGTAATCATCGAACAATAAGTTTAACCATGCCCCGCTTTCCTTCCCGGTTAGCGGGGCATTATCCACAACAACAATTGAATTAACAAAATGGAAAAATTAAAAGTAGATATACGATTTGGGTATAAAAACCCTTTTTTGAGCGTTTGTCTTTTGGGAAGCAACCCAAATGACCGTTTCGATAAAGCTCACAATTGGGTGCATCATCAACTCTATTGCGTTGCGCTGCACACCATGCGGAAAAAGGGTGCAAAAGTAGGCAAAGACCCATGTATTGAAAAACAATTCCCCATATTAAGCCGCTATCATGGGTATGGAAATTGGCACGGATTGGAATTTAAAAGCGAAATACACATGGGTAATTTTACCTTGGAGTTTTTTCAAAACATTACTCCGTCCGAAAACCGCAATGGTGGATATTACGATTTCGATAAATATAAGAAATTTCCATATCTATTGAAGATTCGATTGAAAGTTGCTATCCGTACGCTTATTGAGGCTATATCACCTCTTTGTGATGCTACAATAACATTTACGGATGCTCCGGAAAATTCAGTTGAATATTTACTTAAAAGTTATAGTGAATCATGCCACAAAAATAGTGTAAAAACCCTTGAAGATGTACAAGCGTCAATGCACGATTATGATTTATCCCAAAATAACAATGATAGAGATAAAAAGAAAATAAAGTGTGGAGAGTTGAAATACTTCTACGGTTACGATGGCTACTTGCATAGAGGTATCGTTTACCACAATCTAAATAATATGTGGTGGGTTGTTGAGAACGATATTACATTTAGTAATGTAGCTTCTTTTTATCTTTTTGATAGAATAGACGAACCTATCAGAATGGTGTTGAGTGCTGATAAAAAACTGGAGAAACTGAAAGCAGAGCGTGGTCGCCAAATCAAGTCAGAAAATTTCCTTCGCTGCAATAGCATTCAAAAAGAAATTAATAAACTAACAAACATGTTAGCATAAACATAAATATAATGTACGAATTAAGAGATTATCAGAAAAACGCCAGCGATGCGGCAATACGTTTCTTTTCTTCGCCTACCAAAAACAACGCCATAATGGTGTTGCCTACCGGAAGCGGGAAAAGCCTTGTTATTGCTGATATTGCCTACCGTTTGGGTGAACCTGTTGTTATATTCCAGCCTTCCGCCGAAATCCTTGAACAGAACTTTGGAAAGCTGCAATCATACGGCGTTTGGGATTGCTCGATATTTTCAGCCTCTTTCAATTCAAAAAAAATCAGCCGGATTACATTTGCCACAATTGGCAGCGTGAAGAACAACAAACATCTGTTTGCCCGGTTCCGGTATGCTATTATAGACGAATGCCATTTTGTTAATGCAGAAGAAGGAATGTATGCGGATTTTATCAATACGATAAAGTGCAAGGTGCTTGGATTAACGGCAACGCCTTATCGTTTATATTCAAGTCAATTTTACGGCTCTATGCTTCGTTTCCTCACCCGTACCAAGCCGCGCGTCTTTTCCCAACTAATTTATCAAGTGCAAATAAGAACGTTGTTAGAACGCGGCTTTTTGGCTAATTTAAACTATTACCGTCTCAGTGTAGTAGATACCTCAAAACTAAGGATTAATAGTACAGGTGCAGATTATACCGATGCCAGCGTGCGCCGCCATTATAAAGAGATTGGTTTTGCCGCGCATCTTGAAAATATTGTCCGGCGATTACTTGTTGCTGGGCGTACTTCTATTCTTGTATTTACCCGGTTTATTGAAGAAGCTGAATACCTTGTGCGAATGATTGGCGGTTCTTCGGCTGTAATTAGCAGCAAAACGCCAAAGGAAACCCGCCGGATGATACTTAAATCATTCAAGGCCGGAAAAATCAACGTAGTGGCAAATGTGGGTGTTTTAAGTACGGGCTTTGATTACCCGGAACTTGACACGATCGTCCTTGCACGCCCTACAATGTCCCTTGCTCTTTACTATCAAATGGTTGGCCGCGCAATACGCCCTTGCCCTAATAAAGAAGGCTGGATTGTCGATTTATGCCGGAATTTCGATCGCTTTGGGCGGGTTGATGACTTGAACTTGATAGAAACTTCTCCCGGTATATGGGCGGTGTTTAGTGGTAATAGGCAGCTTACTAATGTTTACTTTAAAAAATAAGCTATGGACGGTTGGATAAAATTATACAGAAAGATTACGGAAAACCCTCTTTATTTCTCAGAGGCGTTCACCCGTTTACAGGCTTGGATTGACTTGCTTATTATCGCTAACCATGATGAAAACTTCATCTACATTCGCGGGAATAAGGTTGAAATCAAGCGCGGTCAAATTGCAAAGACGCAAGACACTTTGGCGGAACGCTGGAAGTGGTCGCGCGGCAAGGTTGTGCGCTTCTTGGATGAACTTCAAAAAAGTGGGCAGATAGTACAACAGAAAAGCAAGCTAATTACCTTAATATCAATAGTTAATTATGAACTTTATCAATGTGGTAGTACAACAGAAAGTACAACTGATAGTACATCAAACGATACATCAAATAGTACAACAGACGAACCACAGACAGGACAACAGAACGAACAACAGATAGAGCAACAAACGGACGTAAACAAGAATGTTAAGAATATATATATATTATCTCCTAACGTAGATAATATTTCTTCTCCCCCTAAAGGGGAAGAAGCCTTAACGCCCGCGCCCGCGAGCAAGGCGGCTGACCCTAAAACGGAAGATGAAGAAATTATACAGCCGGAACCTTCCCAAAAGAAAAAGCCTTTGCCTGCTAAAAAAATTGCGGATATGTGGAACACCACTTGTACGAGCTATCCGAAGATATTCACCCTTTCCGAAGCCCGTAAAAACAAAATCCGCATCCGCGTTGAAGAAATGGGCGGAATTGACAAGGCCATGCCCATAATGCAAACCATTTTCAAGAAGATGCAGGAAAGCAAATTTCTCAAAGGTGAGAGTAAACGAGGCTGGAAGGCTTCTTTTGATTGGGTTTTTGAGAACGACAAGAATTGGGTGAAGGTTTGGGAAGGAAACTATGACGAGAAGAAGGACGGAGAATCAAATGATAACCCCAAAAATGTCAACGATATATGGGAAACCCGATAGACATAACGAAGTTATTTCAGCGGGTTAAATCTCGCGGTCTGTTTCAAACGATTCGTCGTTTGCAGTATATGCCTTATCAGATGAATACGGCTTTGGAAGTCGTTGAAGCCATTGGGAAGGAAAGAACACCGCGTTTTGTGATTGACAATGAAAATCGCTTCGCCTATGAAAATTTTATCCGCTGGATACATGGCGACCCCGATATGATGTGTCTTGACCCGAATACCGGAAAAGCTATTTCGGGACGATTGACAGCCGGAATTTACATAGCTGGGAATACCGGGACGGGTAAATCATGGGCATTGGAGATTATGGCGGCTTACTGCCTAATTGACAACGTGCAGGTCATAATTGGCGAAGATAGCCGTTGTCTGTGCTGGGAAAACATCAGAACGGATGCTATCTGTGACGAATACACCGGGAAGGGAACTTTTGCAGCATACAAGAACAAGGCTATCGTTGGCCTTCAAGACTTCGGAGCCGAACCTGTTGAATCGCTCTATATGGGCAACCGGGTGAACGTTGTCCGCCAACTGCTGGAATATCGAGGTGATCGAACCGACCAAATAACGCTAATTACATCCAACTTGCCGATAAATCATAAAATGCTTTCTACCCGATATGATGACCGTGTTGCAAGCCGCCTTGCGGAGATGTGCAACTACTTTGAAATCAAAGGGAAAGACAGAAGAAAATAATTATTTAATCCACAACAACAATGGAAGAAAATTTAAAAAATCAATTAATCGAATGGGCTAATCAGTACGAAACGCCCGACTTTGTAAAAAGCGATCCGGTACAGTTTCCGCGCCGTTTCAAAATGCTGCAGGACATTGAAGTCAGTGCATTTATTACCGCTTGGCTTGCGTTTGGAAGGCGCGAAGCGATTATTGAAGCCGCTGAACAGGTGCATAAGTACATGGGCGAAAGCCCGTACAAGTACATCATGGAAAAGCAATACAATGACTTCATGGATTGCGATGCTTTAACCCTCTATCGTTTTTATTCGTGGCACGATTTCTATTGCCTTTGCGATCGTTTGCATGACCTTTATACGGCCTACAATTCGATGTACATGTACATGACAGGAATGTTATTCACGCGTAAAACAAGCGACAATGAAACCTTCTTGCGCCCGCTGATAGACTTCTTCGGAGAATGTTACGGAATACCCTGCACCCTAACATCATCATGTAAACGTCTCTGCATGTTCCTTCGCTGGATGATACGTACTGATAGCCCGGTTGATTTAGGGCTTTGGCTCAATTTTAACCCGAAGAAATTAATCATTCCCGTAGATACCCATGTTCACCGGGTAGCTTTGGAACTTGGAATTATCTCACGTAAGAGCAACGATTTTATCGCGGCTGTAGAGATTACCAAGGCAATGTCAGAAGCGTTCAGAAATGACCCCGCGCGTGGCGATTTCGCAATGTTTGGGTATGGCGTTAATCATCCGGCGAAGAAAGGAGGCGCAAAATGATTTCAATGTTGTACATCGACTTGTTTTGCGGTGCTGGCGGAACTTCGACGGGTGTAGAGAACGCCCGGTTGGACGGGGAACAATGCGCGAAGGTTATCGCTTGTGTCAATCATGATAAAAACGCAATTGCAAGTCATGCGGCCAATCATCCGGACGCATTGCATTTTACGGAAGATATTCGCACGCTGGAACTTTCCCCGCTAATAGAACATCTCGACAAGTGTAAGGCTCAATATCCGGGCGCGGCGATTGTTCTTTGGGCTTCTTTGGAGTGTACAAACTTCTCAAAAGCAAAAGGCGGTCAGCCAAGGGATGCCGACAGCCGGACGCTGGCTGAACATCTTTTCCGGTATATTGAAGCTATTTGCCCGGATTACATTCAGATAGAAAACGTTGAGGAATTTATGTCATGGGGCGACATGGACGAAAACGGAAAGCCCATAAGCATGGAAAAAGGCAAAAGTTACCTTCGTTGGGTTCGTAATGTCAAGAAATACGGTTTTGACTTCGACCACCGCATACTTAATTCCGCCGATTTTGGCGCATATACTACCCGGAAACGCTTCTTTGGTATATTCGCAAGAAAAGGCTTTCCTATCGTGTTCCCTGAACCTACGCACTGCAAAGGTGGCAAGCAGGATATGTTTGGCCGTTTGGAAAAATGGCGTCCGGTCAAAGAAGTTCTTGACTTCTCCGATGAAGGCACAAGTATATTTCGTGAAAAATCGCTTGCAGAAAAGACGCTGGAACGTATCTATGCTGGACTTGTTAAGTTTGTGGCCGGAGGAAAAGAGGCGTTCATGATTAAATGGAACAGCATGAGCCGAAACGGAAAGTATCAAGCACCGGGAATTGATGAACCCTGCCCGGTGGTTTCAACTCAAAACCGTTTGGGCGTAGCGCAAGTTTGTTTCCTCTCAAAACAATTCAGCGGGCACCCCGAAAGCAAGAATGTTTCCGTAGAGGAACCCGCCGGGGCGATTACTTGTAAAGATCATCACGCCTTTATTTCGGCCTACTATGGGGGAAAAGATCACAATAGTTCTGTTGATGTTCCTGCCGCTACGCTGACAACGAAAGATCGGCTTGCTTTCGTATCAGCCCACTACGGAAATGGTTTTAATCGCTCGATCAATGAACCTTCTGCAACCGTAACAACAAAAGATAGGTTTTCCCTTGTTTCTCCGTTCTTCATGAACTACTATTCCGGTGGTGGGCAACATGGAAGTATAAACGAACCTTGTTCGGCTGTTACCACAGTTCCCAAACAAAGGGTTGTTGCTCCAATATTCATTGACCAGCAATACGGAAATAGCAAGCCTTCATCTGCTGATAAACCACTTGGTTGCATTACTGCCAATCCGAAATATAACCTTGTAAAATGCTGCCCTTGGATTATGAATACAAACTTTTCCAACATTGGAAGTAGTATTGAAGACCCAGCGCAAACAGTGACCGCAAACCGGAAATGGCACTACCTGATGAACCCTCAATTTAATAGCGCGGGCGGCTCCGTTGATAATCCCTGTTTCACATTGATTGCTCGCATGGATAAAATGCCGCCTTATCTGGTCGCAACCGAAACCGGGCGTGTGGCGATCGAAATTTATGATACAGACAGTCCAATGACCCGTAAAATCAAGGAGTTCATGGCCTTATACGGGATAGTTGATATTAAAATGCGAATGCTACGCATACCGGAATTGAAAAAAATTATGGGGTTCCCGGAAGATTACACCCTTGTAGGCTCGCAGGCCGACCAAAAGAAGTTTATCGGAAACGCTGTTGAGGTAAACATGGCGCGTGTCCTCTGCGAAGCTCTTGCACAGAAAATTAGTCGTAAACTTAAAAACATAGCATAATGGACGTAAAATTGAAACGCTCTGCATTGGAAGAACGCCTTGCGGAGTTGGAAAAAGCTCTTTATAAAGCAAAAGAACCGGACGCAATAAATAGCTACAAGAAGGCTATCCGAAACATCAAACGCCTTCTGAAAGATTGCCCGGAACCACCTGCAAAGGAGTATTCCGTTAAAACAAAGTTCGTGTTTGAAGGAACCTTCACCGTAAAGGCTCACGATAAGGTACAAGCCCGCGAATATGTAGAAAAGCACTGCGGGCTGGTTCTCGGAGGCGATATTCATACAACGCTCCCGGATGAAATTATAGATTGGAATTTTAGTGTTCACCCTCAAAAAATAGTAAGATGAAGAAACCTTATATACCACGTATGGGCGTGCAAAAGAATGTCGCCCAAGCGAATAAAGCAATAGCGATAAAAGAAGCTGCCTTACGCAAAATTATGATTGAAACCGGAGGAATGGAAAGAATCAATGAATTGCTTTCTGCCGGTTATCTTCTTCAATCCTTCGCAGCAACATTCTTTGAAGAAGCGGACGGCCTTCTTGAAAAATACGGCTTGAAAATGGGACAAATGAAAATGTTGTTCAATAAGGCCCAGCGAAGCAACGATGACTATTTCAACACCTTCTCCAAGCTGATGACCGAAACAAGCAAAGGAGCCGACACCCACATAGTATGGGCGCAACATGCCGACCGCTTGCGTGAAGTGTTCTATGCCAATTTCCCCAGCTTCCATAAAGATTGGGAACCTAAAACAGACGGTTTGCACGAAGTTCTGAAAGATCTTCATGACCGCTACGGAGTTGATATAGTATTCACGCCTAAAAAGCAGGAAGATGAAAACGACACAAAAGCCCCTGTTTAGCAACGGAACGGAGTACATGAATTGGACGCAACGGAACTGCGCCCACTGTGTTAAGTCTCGAAGTGTTCGCCCGTCCAAACGCCCGCAATCGGCATTGGACGAAGATACACCGAACTATCGGTGTTCCATTGAGCGCGAGATTGATTGGCAAATGTTGGGGAATGACGAAGTAGCGCAACGGAGCTACGATACTACGCACAAGCTCGATTGCCCTTATAAACAAACAGAGTACAAACATTATCCCCGCCGCCGGAAGGTGAAGGGAGTTCAAAATTTATTTGAAGATGAAAGCAGTAATTAAAGAAACGGGTGAAATCGTTGAAGTTGCCCGGATAGAAACAAGACGGGTTGAAGGTAAACTAATAGGAGCGCATGAAATCTTTTTCCCAAAAGATTTAGAACTTTCCTGCATAGATGCAGATTGGGAGCAACGCCGCTACGAATTGGCGAAAGCTGCTATGCAAGGATTTTGTAGCAATCCACATGAACAGATAATGAGTGCTGATTCAAATGTAGTGGCAGAATGGAGTATTGGTTTCGCTGATGCCATGATTAAGAAATTGAAAGGAGGCAAAGAATGAAAATCAAAATGAATTGGAAGTATGCGAAAGGCGAATTTGACACCGATACAGTGAAAATGCTTTGCATCCCAGCAAGAGGAAGACGCGAATTTGGCTCCGATGAAATTGACGCTTCTCTTTGTATTGGAAGCGGAATGAACCTTGCCATAGCCGAAATTCATACGGGTAATGTGGATAGTTCAAACGCTCTATGCAAGGAAATAGTAAGGCGTTGGAACGGGTTTGAAGAATGGAACGAATGTAAAGAGAATGACGAAAACCCGCCCAAGAATGATACTGATTGCCTTCTACGTGTTGAATATCTTGATGAAGATGACGGGAAGTGGTACACTGATTATTTAACCGCTTGTTGGAGAGAAAAATACGGTTGGTCATGTGATTATTTAGATAACATAACTGAAAACCATGAGGAATACAGAATAACCCATTGGAAACCTATAAACAAACCTAAAGGAGTTGAAAAATGAAACTGAATAAAAAGACGCAGAAGCGCATTGAGGCAGAAGCCAAAAGGCTTAAACAGATTTATGAAGCACCCAATCCGGAAGTTGATAAAATCATTGCGGAATTAAAAGAAGATGTTAAGAATAATCCAATGCCTAAAAATATGACTAAAGATGAAGAGATTGCTTGGATTCTAAAGGAGGCCAACGGAGAAGATAACCTTGAAAAGCTCCAGGCAATTATCAACGAAGGGGAAACCGAACAAACAGAGAAGCTAAAGGAAAGCATTGTTGCCCATTTCCAAGAGGCGTGCGGTGCTTCTTATTCCTTCCGGGATATTCTTGACAACCTCGATGATGATGCGATTCAAGAGGAAATTATCAAGTGGGCGCGATGCAATTTTTTGAGATTACAAATTATTGGAGAGAAAGGAGAAATGCAATGAAAACAGATTTAGGTTATCCACAGTATTTGCAATTTCTAACTTATTTAGATTGCAAAAAACGAACAAAGAAACAACTTGATTTCCGCCCGAATGATAAAAACGATGAAGTGCTTGTACGTGCTATTCTTGCCAATAGCAGTATTACTGAACATGAAGGCGAACGTTCTTTCAGTCGCGTTTATGACGCAGTAGAGATAATGTGTAAGCAGCTTTGTCCCGGACAATGGTGTACACGTTCCCACTGTAAAAATTATAGTTCAAGTAGTGCTTGGAATTGCTCTAAAACTCGGCCAAAAGTCTGCAAAGAATATGCAAAATATATTGAGAAAAAGAAGCTACGTGAGCAAGAAAAGAAGGGGGAATGATATGCTTGAAATATTGAAATTTATTTTCTCTGATTTTTGGCATTGGATTGGGACGGTGATATTGATTGCCGTCCTTGCATCCGCCCGCCTTTTCGATGTTTATTTAGGAAATAGAAACGATAAAAAAGATTGATTATGATATACAAAGCTATAACAGTAAAACAACCTTGGGCGAGCCTTATTGCTCATGGTATAAAAGACATAGAAAACCGTACTTGGAGAACAAACTACCGTGGGCGGGTTCTTATTCACGCTGCCGCAAGTTCAGATAAAGAACCGTACAAGATATTTAATGACGAACAGACTAAAGCAGTGGATGATTGTATCATGGAAGTGTGTTGCTTTTACGGGCAAAAATCTGCTATCATTGGAAGTGTTGAGATAGTGGATTGCGTTCAGAATCACCCTTCCGTTTGGGCGGAAAAAGGCGTGTATAATTGGGTACTTGCTAATCCGATATTGTTTGACAAACCGATAGAAGGCGTAAAGGGAAAGTTGAGCTTTTGGGAGTACGAACTACTGGAAGAACCGAAGCACGCGCCAGCATATACACGTCGCCACATGGCGATGAATCTTGCCGGGCTTCTGCGCAACTATGGCCGGAGAAGTTTAAAAGGCTTCTTCTTCGACGAAAAAGGCCGGGAAATGTCCGATGCAGATTGCCGGAAATACATCGCCGAATGCCAAGCCAAAGGCTGGAAAGTCATACCGATGTGCGGTGAAGCTGAATGCCCGAATTTCGACCATTTCGACAAAGGTTGTCCCGGTCATCGGATAACCAAAGGACAATACGAAAGGGGGCAAGAATGATACGTGTTGGGGTTGTATGTCATGGGAAAGCTATTGAGTTTAACGCGGAAGATACGAAGGCTATCGCCGAAGCTGCCGCCGCCTTGGGCGTGTCCTTTGAAGCCCTTCAAGAACAAATAATACGGCTCGTTCAGCACTACCAAGCAGTTTACGGGTTTGACGAACTCAAAGACGCTGTGGAGAAAACAAAGTTGAAAATCGAAAATCTGAACTATGAGTTTGTCAGCCTTCGGAAGAAAGAACCCGGTGTTTATTGCTCCTACAAGCCTGTTCTTCATCGGCCAGATAAAAGGCGTTGTTTTAAGCCTAAACCCTATTGGCGAAGAACCCGAAGCAACCCGCGCTGACTTTTGGGAGGAAAAGAGGGGGTAGGGGGAGATAAGGTGGGCATGTACATACGTGTGTGTATGTGCGTATATGCGAGGCCAAAATCTCCTTTTCCCCTTCTGAAAATACACATAGGGCCACGAAAGACCTAAAAATGTGCATAAATCATATTTAATATATTAATAATCAAATAGTTATGATAAGACCGAAGAAAAAAAAGATTGATGCCATAATAGGCATTGACCCGGACGTTGAAAAGAACGGGGTTGCCTACCTCGAATGTGAAAGCAAAATATTGGAGATTTCTGCTCTTTCTTTCCCCGACTTGTTAGATTACTTGCGTTATGCCCAAAGACGTGCAGAAACGACAGGAAAGAACCTTCTCGTTGTCGTAGAAGCTGGGTACATGAACAAGGGAAATTGGCATCTGAACCCGAAGGACAGCAAAGCCGCTGCCGCCGCGAAAGGAAACCACACCGGAAGAAACCACGAGACAGCCCGCAAGATCGTTGAGATGTGCCAACACTGGCAGATAGACGTTGATGAAGTGAAACCGCTAACCAAATGCTGGAAGGGAAAGGACAAAAAGATTACTCATGAAGAACTTGCAAAGTTTACCGGGATAGCGGGACACACGAATCAAGAAGGTCGGGACGCTGCTCTACTTGCTTGGGTTTATGCAGGTTTTCCGATAAAACTTTAATTAAATAATTACTATTAAACATAGCCTGTAAACGCTTCTAATGTAAACGTTTTGGGCTATTTTTGTTGAAAAACAGCTTTTTATGAAAACAGAACAAGTAAAACTCACGCAGGTTAAAGCCAATGAGGCCAATCCGCGTACAATCACTTCGGATAAATTCACGAAGTTGGTAAACTCAATTTTGGTATTCCCTAAAATGCTGGAATTGCGCCCGATCGTCGTTGATAACAAAATGCTTTCTCTTGGTGGTAACATGAGGGGAAACGCATTAAAAGCTATCTCAAAGATGACGCCGGAAGAAGTTGCAACCCGGTTATCTTCCCTTGCAGACTTTCAGAGTAAAAGCAAGCCCGAACGTGACAAACTCGTTGAGTATTGGGGCAAATGGCTGGAAGCTCCCTTTGCCTTCATCATCAGGGCGAGCGAACTGACCGAAGATGAAAAGAAACAGTTCATTGTGAAAGACAACGTGAGCTACGGCCAATGGGACTATGATTTGTTAGCAAACACCTTCGACAATAAAAAACTCGAAGATTGGGGAATGGACGTTTGGCAGGCCGCACCCGTCGCGTTTACTCCGATGCAGCCCGCCGCCTCAAATTCTTCCCCTGCACCTTCCCAGCCGGACGAAAGCGAAGATGACGGGAAAGGCGCAATTCCTGTTGAAAACCTTCCGGCGGAACTACAAGGACTTGATCTGAATCCCAACGATCTTCCGAAACTACAAGGCGATGACATTACACCAATGGAGCGCATTATCATCACCTATCCGAAAGATCGCTTGCCGGAGCTTCTTGCGCTTCTTGGTATGTCATCCATTGACAAAGTTGTGTATCGCATTGACGAAATCATTCCCGAAGATTAACTATGACCTACGAAGAATACATACAGTATCACAACGGCGGTGATGCAGGGGTTGAGGAAAAGATGATTGGTTCGTTATCTAAACATTTCGGGCTATCAAGGTGGAACAGCTTCCGGCTGGCGTATTTTTACGCAACTACTTACCACATTCCAAGCGCATTGGAACTTCTTTGCAATCCTAATACGCCAAAGACTGAACTCAAATTTCGTACTGACAGGCGGTATGTTAGAATCGGCGATACCTTCGACCGGATTATGCGCGAACTTTCTCCAAAACTTCTTGAAGAACTTGACAAGGCTACCACTACCACCGAACAATACAAAATTGTTAGCAACTGGTATTACTTCGGGCGATATGCCGCCTTTCTTTTCCTCGAAGTCTGGGCGAAGTTAAGCGGGAAGCAAATAGTTGATGACCTTGCGCTTAAATTCGAACCGGACGAGAACTATACAAGGGGGGCGGAGATAATTGCAGGAACGCAAAATATTGAAGAATTAACGGCCTTCATTGAACGGGCGAAGGTTGATGCAAACGACAATGTGTTTGCTCTCGAAACAAGCCTTTGTGCTGTTGCTAAGTTGAAGAAAGGCACGCGCTGGAATGGCTTCTACACTGAACGCCTCTTGGACGATGTTAAGGGGTGCCAATGGGAAAACTTAATTATCAAGCTCTTATGAAAACTTGCATATTTATAACCGGGACAAATAGCGTTGGAAAGACAACGCTTGCCAAAGCTCTGATAGAACGGTTTGGCGGCATTAGAGAAACAACGAAAGAACTGACTTTCTGCAACGATTCGCGGGTATGTTTTGCCGGGCGTTATCGGACTGAAACCCGCTACGGCGGTGTAGATGTATTCAACTGCACTCGTGTCCTTCCTGATGTCGTTGCGAAAGGTCTTGAATGTTGCGAAGTCGTTTTCTGTGAAGGCTCGTATCTCGATACCTTCGGGATGAACCTCACCGATGCAATGTTCAAGGCGCAAAAGCATTTGGTTGTGTTCCTCTACGCCGATAGCATGATACTTCATTCCCGGCTTCTTGGACGTGGAAAGGTAGGACTTTCAGATATGACTATGCCAAAGCAAAAGAACGCTTGTAAGGCGGCAAGGAAATGGGCTGAAATAGGTGTTCCGGTGATGTGCTTCGATACGGGAAAGATTTCTTTGGATGAAGAAATTGAAACTATCTACAACAAAGTTTTGAGCCTCTTGGCATCCCAATGAGTATTAACATAAAGATTTAATATTATGCCGCAAAAGTATTATCAATCACCGCGTTGGAGCAATGAAATTGCGGATTGCTCCATGCCGATGACATTTGACACATATAGCAACTGTTCATTTGGTTGCTTATATTGTTTCTCCCAATTCCAGCGTGCCGTAGGCGATACCAAAGAAGCCTACTTGCATAAAGATGTTAGAAGCATTTCAGTAGATCGGGTGAAGAAGATGTTTACTGACCCGGACAAATACGGCGGGCAGTTCGCCGAATATATCAAGCAACGGAAAGTCATGCAATGGGGCGGTTTATCTGACCAATTCGATGGTTTTGAGCGCACTCGTGGAGTTACCCTTGAATTGCTCCGTTTCTTCAAAGAAATCAATTATCCGTTGTGTTTCTCGACAAAGGCAACTTGGTTCACAAAAGACGATCGTTACATGGACTTGATACGTGGGCAAAGGAATTGGAACTTTAAATTTTCAATTATCACATTGGACGAACAAAAGGCGCACATCATTGAGAAGGGGGTTCCGTCCCCAAAAGAACGTCTTGACGCGCTGGAAAGAATTGCGAAAGCCGATGCAGGAGGCGCAACGCTCCGTTTGCGTCCGTTCATTATTGGCGTGAGTACTCCGACATATCTTGATCTTATTCGTGAAGCTGCCAACAGAGGTGCAACGGCCATGAGTACAGAGTTCTTTTGTGTGGAACAAAGAAGCCCAACTTTGAAGGCGTTTATGCCTACCTTCAACGATCTATGCGGATTTGATGTTATGGACTTTTATCGGAAATATAGCACTCAATCCGGCTATCTGCGTCTAAATCGGAAAGTGAAAGAACCTTTCTTTAAAAACATGAAAGCACTATGCGAAGAAGTCGGGATGCGCTTCTATGTATCTGATGCCCATTTCAAAGAATTGTGCTGTAACGGTTCATGTTGCGGTCTGCCTTCTTCCTGGAACTACTCACGTGGGCAATGGTGCGAGGCGTTGCAGATCGCAAAAGATAAAGGCTATGTGCATTGGCCGGATATAAAAGGCGATATTGAGAAGCTGGTAGGCGGCTTTGAATGGATTCGTGCTATTGGATTCAACACCAATAGTTCGGAGAAGAAAGCGAAGTTTGACACCATGACAATGGCCGATTATATGCGTTGGCTGTGGAACAACCCGCAAGCAGGACAAAGCCCGTACAAGTTATTTGAAGGCATCTTACTTCCGATCGGGAAGGACGAAAACGAAGATTTGATTTACAAGTATAATGGTTGATTATGGCAGGAACAGAAGGTAAACAGAAAGTCAAAATGAAGGATTACCGGCAAGCACAGATTGTCCGGCTGGATATTATATCAGAGCTATACAAGCGCGGGTATTCCTACCGGGATATTCGCGATGAAGTTATGGCCCGGCTTGGCTTGCCTTCTTATTCCCTACGGACTGTTAGCAAGGATATAAATAAACTCTTGGAAGAATGGCGAGAAACCCGTATTGACAACACCGATTTGGCCTTGCAATTAGAACTTGAAAGGCTCGATTCGATTGTTAAAGAGGCGTGGGCGGCTTGGGAAAAGTCTAAAACAGACTATGAACGTAAGAAGGCCAAACAACAAGGGGTTCCCGGAGACAAAGAAAGTGACGAAGTAATCACCCTTAAACTTGAACAGCAGAAAGAAGAAGTCATTTGTTATGGTGACCCGCGCTATCTTGATATAATTCATAAGGCTTTGATTGAGCGCAGAAAGTTACTTGGATTGTACGCACCGGAAAAGAAAGATATTTCCGGCGGAATGTCCTTTTCTGCTCTTTTAATGGAAACTGGACTTGTTGAAAATGAGAAGGAATGAGGCTGAAATAAAGAAGCGTGCTGCGGCCTTGTTTGCATCATGGCGGGCGGATTGGAATAAGTTCATCAAAGAGGCTCTTGGCGTGAACCTTGACGAAGAACAACAGGCCATTGTTACCGCCGTACAGACAAACAAACTCGTTTCTGTTCGTTCCGGTACTGCACGCGGGAAAGACTTCGTTGCCGCTTGTTGTGCCGTTTGCTGGCTCTATCTGAAACCGCGCTGGAACGCAAAGGGAGAATTGATTGAAAATGCCAAAGTTGCATTGACGGCTCCCACCGATCGACAAGTGAAAAATATCATGATGCCGGAAGTTTCCCGGCTCTACAATCGTGCCAAGCGTCGTGGCTTTGTTCTTCCGGGAAAGTTGAACGCCTATGACATCAGAACCGATAATGAAGAATGGTTCTTGACCGGGTTCAAGGCCGACGAAAACAACCATGAGGCGTGGTCGGGATTTCATGCCGTACACACGTTCTTCATTGTAACAGAGGCAACAGGTATCGTTGATGACACATTCGAAGCTATTGAAGGTAACTTGCAAGGTGATTCTTGCCTTCTTCTTGTATTCAACCCCAATACGGTTGTTGGATATGCTGCCCGTAGTCAGAAGGCCAAACGCTGGAAGAAATTCTGTTTAAACAGCCTTACGGCTCCCAATGTAAAGCTGAAAAAGACAATTATTCCCGGTCAAGTTGATTATGAATGGGTAAAAGATAAGGTTGAAAACTGGTGTACTCCAATACGCCCGGAAGAAGCTACAGCGAAAGAAGATGATTTTGAGTTTGAAGGGCAATGGCTCCGCCCGTCAGACCTTTTCCGCAAGAAAGTGTTGGGACAATTCCCGAAGGTTGATGAAGATGTTCTTATTCCAATGCAGTGGATTGAACTTGCACAGGAACGTTGGAAGCAATACAACCTTGGAAACCATAACTATTGTCGTTTAGGTGTAGACGTTGCGGGCATGGGGCGCGACTGCTCTGTTTACTGTTTCCGATACAACAACTATGTTGAGAAGTTCGACAAGCATAATTCCGGCGGAAAGGCCGACCACATGAAAGTTGCCGGAACTATCATACACAAAGTTGAATACTCAACCGGAACAATGGTGTTCATTGATACGATCGGAGAAGGTGCGGGCGTATATTCCCGGTGCTTAGAAGTTTGCGACGAAAAAGATTGGAAGGTTGCTAAACTCAATATTCATAGTTGTAAATATAGCGAAGGTGCTAAAACCAAAAGCGGAAAGGATTTGACGGACATAACCGGGCAATATACCTTCGCCAATATGCGCGCTTATCTCTTTTGGTGTGTACGTGATTGGTTGAACCCGGACAATGGCATGAACGCCATGTTGCCACCAGGCGGAACCTTTGCCGAAGAAGCGACGGAAATCAAGTGGAGCTTTTTATCAAATGGGAAAATAATCATTGAACCCAAAGAGGACATAAAAGACCGTTTGGGCTTCTCTATTGATGAATTTGACGCGCTTGCCAACACCTTTTACCCGGCACAACTTGTACGTGAAGATGTCTATGATAGGCATGACGAAGATTTGGAAGATGAACTTTATTAAAAAATAGCTTATGAAAACGATTGATGAAATTTTGAACGAAGAACGGACACCCGCCCAAAAGATAGAAGATTTGAAATTGAAAACGGTCACCGTTCCGCCTTGGAGTAAACTTGAAAAGGAATACGAACCAAAGTATCACCCGGTAATGACTGACAAGTCTTATCGCGATAAGGTGAACAAAAAGGGTGAATTAATTCGTATGTGTCGTGTAACGCTGGGACTTCAAAAACTCGCAGTAAAGCGTATGACAGAACTTGCCTTTGGCATCCCGGTTAAACGTGTGTACACTGCCGAAAATGAAAATGAAAAGAAGGTTGCTAAGATAATGGAAGGCATCTTCAAGAAAAACAAGATTGACAGCGTGAATATCGAGCGCGGGCGGGCGTTGTACGCCTCATGTGAGTTCGCCACAATTTGGTACAGCCAAGAGCAAGAAGCGATCTATGGGGGCGAGAAAACCCGCTTGAAACTTCGCTGCAAGACCTATTCGCCGATGAAAGGTGATATTCTTTTCCCGTTGTTTGACGAATACGATGACATGATTGCTCTCTCTATCCAATATACTCGTGAAGTAAGGAAAGAAAGAACAACCTACTTTGAAACCTACACTGATCGCAAACATATTCGCTGGGCACAACCATGGCGCGGTAGCGAATGGGTTGAGGAACTGAACGAAGACATCAAGATCGGAAAGATTGCGGGCGTTTATGGTAGCCGTGAGGAACCCATTTGGGAAGATGAAAGCAAGAACGTCTTTGAATCTGAATGGTCGCTTTCCCGAAACGGAAACTATCTGCGGAAGAATAGCAAACCGAATTGGGTTGTTTTCATGGATAAGGACGATGCTGCAAAATTCGGAAGTGAATCGAATGATGACACTACGGCACGAAACGTTCTTCATTATCCTGCCAACGCGAAAGCTGGTTATGAAACATGGGAACAGGCCATTGATAGCTTGAAATTTCATGTTGAGACTATCCGCAAGAACTTCTTTGTTCAGTTGCAGTTGCCCGATATGTCTATGGAAAGCATGAAGGCCAGCCCAATGTCCGGCGAAGCTCGCAAGATGATGTTCATTGACGGCCAATTGAAGGTAACGGATGAAAGCGGCATTTGGCTTGATGTATTCTACCGGGAAATAAATGTAGTGAAAGCCTTCATGAAGAAGATGTACCCGTCATTGGTGAGTGCTATTGAAAGCCTAAATGTTGAAGTAGTCATCACGCCCTACAATATCAAGGATGATGCAGAGCAAATAACCAACTACACCAACGCTACGGGCGGAAAAGCTATCATGGCACGCAAAACCGCGATAAGGAAACTTGGCGAGGTTGAAGATGTGGACGGAGAACTTGCCTTGATAGAGGCCGAAGAAGCTGCGGAAAGTATGGGAGATGTAGAAGAACCAACGATCTAATGTAAAGTCATGGCAGAAGCAAACAAATTTGATAAAAAGCACATCGCCAACCTCAACAGATTGGCGCGTGAAATAGATGCTCTTTTCTCGGAGATCATCAATGAAATTTCGCGGCTTGGCGAGCAATCCGGATTCACCGGAAACAAGCCGTTTTCATTCGATGATTTTCCGGGATTGAATCTGCGTATTCAGAAGTTGTTTGAGAAGCTACACAAAGGTATTTATGAGGCCATAACGAAAGGAAATGCAGACGCATGGAATTTAAGTTGCGCTAAGAATGATTCTTGGGTTGATGCAATTACTTTATCAAGCCGCCTATCAAAAGAGCAAATTTCGCAATTTAAACCACGAAATTTGGAGGCTCTGAAAGCGTTTCAGACGCGGAAAATAAACGGTATGGGATTATCCGCCCGCGTTTGGAAGATAGTTGAGAGCAGTAAATCAGATTTTGAGCTTGCTTTGGATATTGCTTTGGGCGACGGGCGAAGTGCGGCAACGTTGAGCCGGGACGTGCGAACCTACTTGAAGGAACCCAAGAAACTATTCCGGCGCGTCAGAGATAAGCACGGAAACCTTGTTTTGTCCCAACGCGCAAAGAACTATCATCCCGGCCAAGGTGTGTACCGTTCATCTTATAAAAATGCAATGCGCTTATCTCGTAGCGAAGTGAATATTGCCTATCATACGGCAGACTACGAAAATTGGAAAAGCAACGATCTTGTTTTAGGGTTTGAAATTATTCTCTCAAATAATCATCCGATACCAGATATTTGCGACGAATTGGCCGGGAAATACCCGAAAGACTTCAAGTTTGTGGGCTGGCATCCGCAATGCCGTTGTGTGGCTATTCCTATCACGCCGAAGTTTGAGGACTTCATCAAGTACGAAGAAGCCATACTTGCAGGTGAAGTTGTTTCTAATTATCAATTTAAAGGCCGGATTAAGAAGGCACCGCAGAAGTTCAAAGTATGGTGCAGCGAGAATCAGGAGCGAATAAAGAAGATGACCGCGAAAGGGACATTGCCGTATTTCTTGAAGGACAACGAACGGTTCTACAAGACGGCTGCATAAAAAGAAAAGGAGCTTTCCGGCTGGCGGTTGGCTCCTTATTCGTTTCAACGTCTCTGTTGGCTCTGCATTAGGTCTTGGGAAAATATTCCTAATATGCAAAGTAAATCATCATAGGTTATTTTCCCGTCAGAAACTTGGTTATGCCCGTCCAGCGCGTTTGTTCTCAATATGGTTCCAATTATGGTATATACCGGGAACCCGTTTTGCATCAGTTTCGTTGCTTCCGGTATTCTCAAAAAACCTATCAACTTACATTGCTGGAAGGCGGCAAACACATTATTACTATCAACACACATCATCCGGCATACGTCTGATATTAGCTTATTCTCAATCATGCCTATTCCTTCTCAACTGTATAACCGTTGTCAATAAGGAAGTCAATCGCTTCATCTTCTCCCATTTCTTCGATAATATCAGTTGCTCCAACTTGACGGTGTATCTCGTTCAAGACATCTTTCCAGCCGTAATACTCCAATGCTTCTTTTATCTCGATCTCTGATAACACATCGTCAGTGCTAATTTCTACGCTTATTTTCTTGCCCATAATTTTATTTATGAATAACGTTCTAATAATTTAATTTTCAACTCTTTTGCTTGTTTAAACGTGCCTCTCCACGGAAAGCAACCGTCATACATCGTTGCCCAAGGTAGATACCATGCCCGCTTAACTTCCACCTCGTAATAACCGGGCGTTGCCGGTACAATTCTTACTTTTGCCATAATATTACAAATTAAGTTCTATTTCGTATATTCCTTCCAAATTGTGTTCAATCTCTAACTTATGAAAGATGTCTTGAACCCATTTGTATTTTTTCAACTCTGCTACTATTTCATCTTTAGCAACCTTCCCTTCCATGATGAATATTGATTTACTCCCACCGCGAGAATCGTGCAAACTATAAGGAATACACAGCATTGTAACTCCACGATAGTAAACATATCCAACGCCTTTGCACTTTTTCATGTCGGAATATAAATTATCGTCTGCATCTATCTCATGCCCAATGCGAATCTGATCTTTCATTGGAATATTATTACTCAGCATTGTAATGTGATGTCCCGGCCCACTTGTTGTGCCGAAATACATCACTATTGGTTCTTTGCTCATGTCTTTTGGAATTTATTCTAATTGAAATATTTTTTTCAAATTGCAAGCCGTAATGACGGGATTTGCCCATTGACGCTGAAACTGTTTCCATTCGCGGGAATACTCACCTTTAAAATCACGATATAACATTGCCATAGGCATAAATCCCGCTTCATAAGTTTGTTTCATTCGGGCTTCTGCCTTTTCGAACGTGTCGCCTTTATATCCAATCAAAACATAACAACGCAAAGTATGACTTTCACGCGTGAAACCAGCATCCAATAAAAATCGGCCAGCCTGTTGTAATGGTTCAAGATCATCCGGGGTATCATAGGCAAAGAACATTGTTTCCGGATGCAGAGACTTTAACCTAACAGCCATAGTTGATGTTAATAGTTTGGCCTCTAAACCTCCGGTAAATTGAGGGCGATGGGCTTGTTTCTCCAACATTGATAATACTTCATCTATGTGCCGATCGGAGCATGCGAGTAAATTATCATCTGTCAATATCCAACCGTCTGTTACCGGAAGCTCTCGAAGTTGAAAACCCTCACGCCGGGGAACTTGGCAGAACCAACAACGATTTGGGCAACCGCGAGAAGTGATAACATATCCTTTCTTCATATACATACCGGGTACAAAATCTCCACCGGGTTCATTAAAAGCTGGTCCGCCAATTTTGACCGGGGCAACGTGTTTCCATTGTATAGCTGCCCATTCCGCCCAAGGAATATCCCATGTAAAAGTAACTGAAATATGTACTTCATCTGCTTCGTCCCATAACGTCGGAGTTGTAGCAACTCTGACATCTTGATCGTCCGGAGTAGCATTAGTTAGACGCGGAAATACACGTATAATTTTCTTGTTCATCACTTTATAGTTATACGTCATTTAGTAATCTTTTCTAATTCCTTAATAAGCGGAAGAACATGCTTTTTCACTTGCTTTAGTTCAGCCGCATTCCCATCATCGGGAGTCCCTTCCAGTAATGCCCGGTGGGTTTCGTACATTTCTCTAAGCCAATAAACTTGCTCCTTAGAAACTGATATTGATTTTTCGCTCATATCTTTCTAATTTTGAATTAAATCTTGACCAAACAACAGTTCCGTTGTATATCAATTCATTTACGCTTAATTGTCCATTTGTGTACAGTGGAGTACCACCAAACGCATCTATTTTTCCGTCCAATTTATTATCACAGATGTATATTTGCATTTTGCCGGACTCCTTTGCCTCTTTAAGCAAAGCGGAAACGCTTTCATCATTAACTTGGTGTCCGCATTTTCCGTTTATCCATACAGATATAAAAGTTACTTCTTTTTCATAAGTATGTCTCATTCCGTCATACGCATATGCTATTAAAACATCTTTATTCATACTTTTTCTTATTTAAAAGTAATCAACTACCATTGGGCACGATTCTGTAATTGTAGCAATCAGCTTTCCGCTTTCGCTCAATACAGAATATTGTCCGCCTACATATTTACCGTAAAAATCGGTGTACCCGTATGTTCTTTCAATTCTCGCAACGGGCTTATCGTCTCCGGGCTGATGTTTATTCCCTACTGTATAATCACTAACGCCTTGCGCGGTAACAATGGTTATTCTCTTGATTTCAGCCATTATTATTTTCTCCTTTCCTTTTTTGTTGTTCCTTGCGCACTACCTCATGTTTTGAAATGGTGCATTTCCTTGTTTTCTTCGGGTTTCCCGGTTCAATCCCAGCTTTCCACAACGTAGGAAGTTTGCAGCCTATTTGATAGGGCGTGAACTTCTCGTAAATGGCAGCAAGGGAACCAAAGAAGTGTTCCCGCTTTCCTTCGATCGGAGCCGGGAACATTACTTTGATGACATATGACTTAGTTATTTTCTCCATTTTTTTGATTTCTGATACTTTTGTTCACTCCCTTGATAACTTATCAAGAACGAATATTATTCTGCGTAAAAACAAAGAAAAACAGCGTCATGGAACTTCTTCAACCTTGATTGTCTCTACCATGTAGCACTTCATCATATAATCGCCTTCAATTCCCATATTCCACCACTTGCCAATATAATATTGGTGCGCTTCATCTTCCGGTAGGTTAATTGGCGTTACAAATGAATCCTTTTTCCCATCCTTATCTTTCAAATAGACTTTGACCGTTGTTCTTATCATTGCAAATTAGATTTATTAATACTATAATTGTGTGCATGGCCTATCCACCGGAAACAATCGGTTCTACTATCAAAGAAAACGCCTTTAAGAACTTTCCGGCGAATAGGTTCGTAACAATTGGCAACTGCAAGTAATTCCTTGCGAGCTGCCTTGAATAATCTTTTTCTCATTGTGCTGCTTTTAATTGTTCAACAGTAACCGGAATAACACGCGCACAAGCATAATAGGCATTTGAATTAAGTTGCCTTTGCCATGCCATAAAACGAGGAGACCACCGGAACCCGTTGCTTTTCAACTTGGAAATAGTCTCTGCACCAGGTTTACCGGGAAAAATGATTTGCAAACGATCTTCGGAAAAGTTTTTCACGATTTTACCGCCTTCAAATTCAATCTCAACATCTTCTTTGTTCGCCTTTACTTCTTGTGCCTCGCACACAGATTTCGCCATTTCTGCAAGTTTAAAGAACTTGTGACGTTCCGTGATGATTGATGATTGCTTGTTGAGTTCGCGAATGTAGGCAATGGCCTTTTCTACCATAGAAACATCACCGCGCTTTGCATAGGTTTCAACCTTTCCGTAAATGCTGGAAACAAACAGAGCCTTGCTGCTGTATCTATTTGTCCCATCGTTTATTTCCTTGATTGTGCAAGCGGAAGAAAAGATTGAGCGTTTGAGCCGCGTCCATTCTTCGTTTTCTCTTTGTTCGGCTGGTTTGGCTTCTTCAATCCGGCGGGCGATCGCTTTAAGAGCCTTTTCCCGCCATTCTCTGAACTCGCTGTGTGCTGAATCGTAGGAGTTGTTGGCCTTCTCGTTTCTATGGGTAGGAAAACGCGCTGGCCCGGTAATCATCGCGCTCATAATACGGGAATGTTTGGCAAACAAAGTACGAACCCAATCTTTATACTTCGTGATGTAGTGTTCCTTTTCGCTTTCCGGCATATTTAAAAGATCAGTGTTCAATTCGTTCTCGTAATCACGAATATACTGCGTCGCGCGTTCTTCCGGGACGAAACTTGTAGAATAGAAGGCATTGTAAGCCGCTGTCCAAAGTTCTTCAAGGTTTACTTCATACTTCCATGATACAACTTCCCATTGTGGTAAATCACCGTCAAATACTACAATAGCGTTACCATTACCGGGTCTTGAAGCGATATGCGCGTAATCTCTATGCATCATATTCCCGCCTAAGTCTTGTCCTCTCCATTCAAAAAGCCATTCTCCGTATTCGGGATGCTCTATTTGTCTAACTTTTGCTGCTCTATGGCAGTTCCTTTTGCTTAATACTACTTGATTTTCCATGTTGTTGTGGATTAAATGTTATTGATTAATAAGTAAATCAACTCTCTGTTTGATGTAGATAGCCCGCAAAAGACCACTTTCACCGAAGGCTTGCGCCTCTGATACTTTCCCGTCCTTGTAGGTGAGACAGCAAAAAGAATTATCTGGGTAATCAATACCCAATCGCGGGTTTCCCCAATGCATATCAATTCTAACCTTCGGCTTGCGCTTGTTTTCATCTTTTTCGCCTTCCCATTGGGGAAGAATGTACAAGCAGGATTTCACTTGCTTGTCTGCGGCTATCGCTCGATTGCCCCAAAAATCGTCTTGAAATCCCTTGATTACATTTTTACTCACTTCGATGTAGCCCAATTCGCGGGCGACTTCTTCTGCCACAATTAGCATTGCTTCATTTACTTCCATATTGTTGTTGTGGATTATGCCCGCTTAAAAAACGGGCTGATTATTTTACTTGTTATTGAGGAACTTGTTTATTTGTATCATTGCACCTCTCTCTGTGGTACAGTTAGAAACCGGAAGAACACACCCGTTTACACGTGGTTCGCTATCATGCCAATAATATAATTTGATAATCTTCTTGTTACCGTAGTATCTTTCACTAACAGTAACGGTTTTCCCGTTCTTTGAATAACTTGTTTCCATGATTAATTATTTAGTATAAAATGATACTTGTAAACCTCTACGGAGCTTGCAAACAACCTTGTCAAGTCCTGCATTGATAGCTCGGTCAATGAACTTATTGAAAAGTTCAATTCCGATAAGAGCGACTAAACCGGCAACGCCTACCAGCTTATTAATTCGATTCCCATTTTCATCTACTCCGTACACCTTCATGCGGAAGTTGCTATTGATGAATGTTTTCGTGTAGTTTAATATACCTTTTTTCATTGTTGTTGTGAATTATGGTTTATAACTGCTTCATTTCTAAGTACATGGCGAATATAGAAAGTTATTTTAAAATAACAATACTTTTGTCAAGTATTTTTATAACCTTTTCAGGTTATTTACTTTCGTTTACGTTTGCTTGTTAAACTCTTAATTAAACAAATTGTACTAAATAAAGGCTTCTATTGTAAGCTAAGAGGCAAGTAATCATTAGTTTTGTGTAAACTAATCAGTTGATATGTTATGAGCATAAAACGTTTTATTTTGGATTCGTTGAAAACCAAATTTGCTGGGATAGACGAAAAAGTATTAAACAGGATAGCGGCTATTGCCGTGAAGACTGTAAAAAGTGAAGAGGAAGCCAAAACGTATGTTGAGGAACTTACTCTACAACAGGTTATTGATAGCTATACCGACAGCCGGACAACTGACGCACAGGAGAAGGCCGTAAAAAGCTATGAAGAAAAATTCGGTCTGAAAGATGGCAAGAAAGCCGATGCGACGGAAGAACCTGGAGGTGAAGGGGGCGAAGGCGGAAACGGCGGTGCTACTGATGACGGTAAGAATGGCGGTGAAGATAAAGACGGCGAAAAGGTTCCTGCTTGGGCAAAAGCTCTTATTCAATCAAACAACTCTTTGAAGGAAGAATTGTCAGCATTGAAAGCTGGAAAAGTTGCCGATACCCGCAAAGGAACTTTGGAAGCTCTTTTGAAAGACGCTCCCGAAAAGACGCGCAACACCATCATGAAGAACTTTAACCGTATGCAGTTCAAGGATGATGCAGACTTTGAAGAATTTGTTGAGGAAATCACCCCCGACATCGAAGAAGCAACAACCAGCCAAGCTGCAAGTGAAGGCGTTGTCGGCAGACCGAAAAGCGGTGCTTCAACCGGGAAAGAAGGCCAAGCCAACTCCTATGTTCAAGCCCGCGTAAACGCAAGAAAGGCCGAAACGGTTGCCCCGGCCATCATTGGGCTACCAAAAACAAGTGAGTAGTAATGAAAGATAGATTTTCTTACAACGGGGCTGAAACGGCTGACCCTATTCGCATTGAACAGGTGTTTGCTGAAAAACCGGGCGGCGGTCTTGTCGTTGAACCGGGCTTTGACGCTCCCGAAACTACTGCGGTAGGCTTGAACGCTGACGGAAAGTTGGCAGTCATCAAGTCGTATCGTTTGCTATCCGCTGTTGCTTCTGCCGATACAACAATCAACATTGCCAAAGGTAGTGGTATTGTCGTTGGCGATGCTCTGGGCTACGGTAAGAAGGCCGTTGCCTGTACTGCAGTTGATACTTCCGCCAAAGATAAAGATGTAGTAACCGTTGAAATGGGTGTTGTCATTAAAGCTGGTGAGAGCCTTTATCAAGCAAAGGCGGCTTCTGCTTCTTCTGCTGCACCTATTTACACACCTGATTACATTCTTGGAAACAGGATTTTTGGCGGTAAGGGTGAACAACCTGTGCGCTTAATCAATGGCGCAAATGTGAGAAAAGAAACGGCTTGTATCGGAAAGGATATTGAAGCCTTGTTACCAACTATTAAACGTGTATAACTATGGGACAAATGAACGCTCCTTTGTTTGAAATTGACCAGCCCGGTTTAACGCTGGAAGTCAATTCATACGTGCCCGGTTTAGGGCTTGCGTGGCCGCAGCTTTTCCCGCTGAAATATACGCCCAAATTCGACCTTAAAGGCATTGAAGGTGACGAAGGTATTCCGGTGTCAGCCGATCGCGTAGCCTTCAATACAAAGGCTCCGAAGAAAACCCGTAAAAAGGTTGGTTCTTGGAATGGAACTTTGGGCAAGATCGAAATTTCACGCGAGAAAGACGAAATTCAAATCAACGAGTACAACGATTTACAGGCTATTGCTGCCGCCAGCGATGACTCGGCAACTGCCCAGCATTTGGTTGATCTCGCTTATGATGACATCAAGTTCTGCGGTGATGGTATGGACTACCGTGTTGAAATCGACGCCATGCGTATCGGTTCACGTGGTAAGCAGGTTCTTACTGCCAAGATCGACGGAGATATGGCAGAGCAAGACGAAATCAATTTCAATGTACCGGAAGAAAACTTCATCGGTGCAACAACGAAATGGGATAATGCCGAAACTGCCGACGGTTTGGCTGACATCATGAGAGGTCAGAAAATCGTAGCTAAAAAAGGCGGTAGAAAGCCGCAGTATGCAATTATGGAACAGGCCGGATTCGACTTGCTATGTGCGCAGAAAAAAACTATCAAGCGCGTTGCTGGTGTAGTTATGAAGGCCGTAGGACTTGAAAGCATTGACGATGTAGATGTTGATACAATCAACCGCTATATGCGCAAGAAAAAGGCTCCGCAGATTCTTATTATCGACACCTATGCTACTATTGAGCATAAAGACGGAAGTCAAGAAACTATCAAGCCTTGGAACGAAAATGTTTGTACCCTTTCCGCAGAACCGCGCTTGGGTTACACTTATTTCAAGCCTGTTCCGATGCTGAAAGCAACGGACGCTTTGCAAACGCAGGGTTCTTACTACAAGATGACGGTTTACTCCGATGTAAACCCGATGCTTGAAGTTACAATGTCGGAGGCTTATGTGCAGCCCGCTTTGACCGGAAGAAAGTCATTGGTATTCATCAATACAATGGCTACAACTTGGAATGACGGCGATGCCGCCTAAAGAGTGAGCTATGGGAACGATTTCTAAATCATTAAAAAGTCTATCCAGCTATCCAATTCCTTTGGCTACCATTGAAGAAGTAGCCGAAGAATTGGGGCTGAACCCGTCTGATGATGTTACGCCCAGTATTCGGAATAGCAATAAATTCAAATTGGCGAAAGCTGGTATTTATGATTTCCTTTCCGAAGCTCCAAATATATCGCAGGCTGGCGTTTCATATAGCTTTTCCGATGGTGAAAGAAAACGATTTAAGGCAAATGCTGATTCAATCCGTAACGAATTGGATTACAACAATCAAGACAATTACGGCTATCAAGGAGAAGATTTATGATAATTGCTAACGGAACATTGCAGATCGCAGGGACAACAGGCGGCGGATTGAAAAACGGCAATCCTGTTAAAGTTCAAGAGATTCTTGGAGAGCCTATTCCCTGCAACTTCACCACCAATAAGAATGACCATTTAGGACGGTATGAGGGCGGTACATTTACTCGTGCCAAATTCGTGATTCTGATTGATATGCAGGATTTCAATGCTGAATATGTGGTACTGAATACTATTCGCGGTGTAAAGGTTGGCAAGTTTCGCGTGCAAGACGCACAATTTCTTGATGTCGTTGAGAACGTAAAGATAACAGTTGAATAAGGGTATGCCAATACGTAGGAACTCACCGAAGGGACAATTTGACCGCTATATTGAAAACTGCATCCAGCAAAAAATCACTGCTTTGATTCAGATGCTCAATTACGTTGGTCTTGAATGTGTCCGGGAAGCGAGAACAAAACGAAGGTATTTCGATCAAACAGGAAACCTGCGAAGTTCAACCGGGTATTGTGTCCTTTACAATGGTACTATCGTTCATCAGAGCGGCTTTGAGGCTGTAAAGCCAACTGCAACACAGGGGGCAGCTTCCGGCAGGGAATTGATGAATAACTTGATTGCTCAAAATTCAACGGGTATTGTGCTGATAGTGGTTGCAGGTATGAACTATGCGGCCTATGTAGAAGCGAAGGGGCTTAACGTCCTCGATTCTTCTGAAATAATGGCTAAAAAGTTGGTACGCAAAACATTAAAACGATTAGAGTTAAAATAATGGGAAAGAAAAACGCATTGAAGATTGAAGATGATATTTACAAGACACTTGTAGATGTCTTTCCGGGCATTATTGGCGGAACCCTCTACAAAGAAGGGACAAGGCCGATTGATGCCACAACCGAAGATGCTGTAATTATCGTTTCCGGCGGTGATGTTGAACAGATTCAAACCGGGCGTGCCCATATCAATATCTATGTCCAGGACATTGATAATGGTAGCGGCAACTTGGTTGAAGATAAAGACCGTTTGACCGAATTATCCGACTGTGACGAAACCATTGTTGAAGCCCTAAACAATGCCCTCTTTGAAGAATATTCCTTCCGCCTTAATAAGATGACAGACACCTTCGCGGAAAAGGATATTAATCAGCACTTTGTAAACGTGAATTTGGAATTTGAAAGAATAACCTTTTAAAACAAAGAATATGGCTAATAAGAAAAAAATCATGGCTTGGTCTGAATGTACCATTGAAATTGGTAAAACAGGCGCAGATGATGCTATGGCCGCATCTCTTACAAGCATAGGAACGATTAAAGATAAATCGTCCACGTTGGAGCCTTCCGACGGTGATACGCTCGAAGCAAAGGCAAGCGGTGGTAAGACCGTAGCAAAAGAGCAGTTAGAAGGTGGGTTTGTCCTTAAAACCCGTGTAATTGAACCGGATGATGAACTATTGACAACTCTTGGTCTTGGTGCTGTTGCAGGTGAAGATTTCAACGTAAAGACGCACGTTGTGGACGGTGATTTCTCTGTGCGAGTAACCCCCAAGAACGTGGGGGCAAAAGGGATTAAAGCCCCACTGACAAATATCAGTTACAAGCCCGGTTGGTCGGAGGAAGAAGGAAACTATGCAGATATTGAATTTGAAATCTTGAAAGGCGCGACGGACGTGTGGTATTCAAGGTTCAAAAAAAAAAATAAGCTGACGGTTACGCCTACTTCATTGGACTTCACGAAGGCGGCAGATACAACCGGGAAAACCATAACCGCAACATCAACGGGTGCAGTAACGGCAAAATCTTCTGCAAGCTGGTGTACGGTTACGGTTGCCTCAAAAGTTGTAACGGCCAAAGTTTCTGCCAATTCATCAGGTGTTGAACGTGCTGCAGAAGTAACAGTTTCAGCAGATGACAAAGAAACTATTGTTCCGGTTACGCAGGCCGGAGCGTAAAGGTTGGGCTTTCGTTCATCGGAAAGGACGCACCCCACAAGGGTGAAAGCCGGGTTCGATTCCCGGAAGCTCACTAATTTTTAAATTAAATTTCCATGAATACAGTTGAGAAACAAGTTTCTGATACAGTTTTGCAGGAACCTTTAAAAATAACATTGGGCGATAAGGTTTACACCATTGCCCGTCCTTCTGCTGGTACTATCATTGAGGTATCAAAGTACATTTCAACCTTGCCTCTTGCTCCTTTTATTGAAGGTGAGCAAGAAGTTTTCACCTATGTTCTTGCATACGCAAAAGATTGTGAAGTTATCGGCGATATTGCCGCGACATTGATACTTGGAAAGAAGAACCTTGTCACTACAAAAGAGATCGTTATCAAACGTTGTTTCGGCCTTTACAAAAAGGTTGAAGCGATCGAAGTAGACAACCGCGTGCTGCTTGCCAAAGAACTACTTGAAAACTGTACTAATGAGGAACTTTTAAACCTTATTAAACAAACGCTTGAAATGCAACACATCGCTTTTTTTTTCACAATTATAACTTCCCTAAACGAAGCGAACATACTGCGAAAGACAAAGGAAAAGGCGAGTTAAACGATAGTATTTGGGCTGTTATTCTCGGAATGTCAAAGAATCTCGGATTAACACCGGATTATATTCTGAATGAACTAAGCTACGAAAACTTAATCATGTACGGTTATTCCCTTCCAAGTTATGATACAGGAAGCGAGGCGGAAGAATGGGACGATAGTATTGACGCTAACAACCCGGATAATTTCAACGATTTAGAGGACGAAGAAGAAGAAGTAAGATGAACACTGATAACGGAAAAGAAAGTTATTCCCTTGGGCTTGACATAAATCAGATGCTCCAAGATGCGCAAAGAGCGCAAGACGCTTTTCATGCTATTGCCGAAAAAGCTATAATTGAAGGTGATAGGATTGATAAGGCTTTTCACTCTATCGGTAAAACTCCTGTTGAGGTTCCGCAAATAGATAAACCGCTTCATGATGTAGCTGATAAAGTTGTTAATGAAGGCAATAAAATTGATAAAGCACTTCATGGCGTTGGGCAATCTTCTTCGCAAGTAAAGAAGGTTGATGACGCTATGCAGACAACCGGGAATAAAGTTGTATCAGAGACAAAAAAGGTCAATAATGCCTTTAAATCAATGAGTAGCAACATTACTTCTGAAAGTTCTAAGATTGACAAAACACTTCGAACAATCGGTGCCGGATTTGCAGGATATTTCACCGTTTCAGCATTAAAGGACTTTGGGAAAGCCATAATTGACGCTCGTGGCGAAATTGAGAGTTTTCAAATATCTTTTGATACTCTGATTGGGAATAAAGACAAGTCTGCCGCCTTCTTCGCGGAATTGAAAGATTTTGCGGTCAAAACTCCGTTGTTGTTAAACGATCTTGCCAAAGGCGGTCAATTACTTCTTGGGTTCGGTGTTGATTTGGATAAGGTTATGCCAACCTTGAAACAGATAGGCGATATTTCTATGGGCAACGCCGATCGTTTTAATTCATTGACGCTCGCCTTTGCTCAAATGTCTGCAACAGGCAAACTAATGGGACAAGACCTTTTGCAAATGGTAAACGCCGGGTTCAATCCGCTTAAAACCATGTCTGAAACTACCGGAAAATCAATGGAAACTCTCAAAGATGAAATGTCAAAGGGGGCTATTTCTGCTGATATGGTTGCAAAGGCTTTTGAAGATGCAACCGGGAAAGGTGGTAAGTTCAACGGTATGTTGGAAAAGCAAAGCAAGGGTATAAAGGGTAGCATTTCCAATTTGGAAGGGGCTATACAAGACGCGCTCAATGACATGGGAGAAAAGGGACAGGGAATCATTACCGAAGGCATTTCTCTTGCTACAACCGCAGTTCAGAATTACGAGAAACTTGGTAGTATTCTTGCCGGTATGATCGCAACTTATGGAATGTATAAAGTAGCTGTTATCCTGGCAACCGAAGCAGAAAAAGGTTACACGATCGCCCAAACATTAAATATCAAAGTTCTTCTTCTTGCTGAAAAGGCTCAAAAGTTACTTAACGCCACAATGCTTGCTAACCCTTATGTTCTTGCGGCTGTTGCCTTGGGTGCAATCGTTACGGCTGCATGGGCGTTTCATGATTCTACAACCGCCGGAGAACGGGCGCAGGCTCGTTTCAACGAGAAACAAAGAGAAGCGGCAGAGGCCGAAGATAAGCGCAGACAAGAAGTTGATCGCCTTGTCAGTTCTTCCCGTGATGCAGCTTTGTCCGATCTTCAACGCGGCCAGAGTTTAGCAGCATTAAGAAAAGAATATCCAAAGATTTTTGCACAGTACGATATTGAAACCATAAAGCTGGCTGATATTCTTAAACTCAAACAGCAGATTAACGCCGAAGATAATTTGCGGGCACGAGTAAAAGAGAAAACAGATTTTGTCCTGATTGAAAAAGAGATAGAAAAGTATGAAGGCATTGTAAAGGCCAATCGTGAAGGAAACGGCGGCTATGTCAAGAAGTTGCAAGAACTTCGTGCTGTTCGTGATGCCATGCTGGAAAAACGCGGGGAAAACATTTCAGAGCAATTCCTTTCCGGTATGAAGAACGTAAATACAGATGAATTACAGCATTATATTGACGTTCTGAATAAAAAGATAAGCAACTTGGGGGATAATGCCAAAGTGAAGATGAAGTTGCCTATTGACGTTAAAGGCACTCTTTCGGATGAAGCGATATATGACGTTAAAACCATACGTTCCCTTATTGAATCGGTTAGCACCGCAAGAAATAAGAAACTCAACCCGGAAAAGGTTGAAATGTACGGAGAAGCATATAATAAGGCAAAAGAAGAATGGGAAGCTGCAAAGACTGAACTTGAAGCGATCGAGAAAGACAAAGACAAGTTTTCAAAAAAGCAATACGAGGCTGCTAAAACCCGCAAAGAAACGGCAAAGAAGGCTTATGAAAAGTTGGGTGGAAAGACTGAAAAAGCACTTAAAAAAGAGGAAACCGAAGCCCAAAAGAAACAGAGAGAAGCTAATGAATTGAAAGTTGAGCAGGCCGAACGCCAGCAAAAGATTGATGAATATGACAAAGAACGCGCTAATCAAGAAAAGCAATCGGAGTTTGATATTCGCCAATCCCGTATTGACGGAATGAAAGAAGGCTTTGAAAAGGAGAAAGCCCAAATTGATCTTACTTATGACAGGTTGATCGAAGCAAACAGACTTCGCCAAGAACAATGGGTGAAAGAATTGCAAGACAAGGACAAAGAAGAATGGATAAACAAGAACCCGGATTATAAAAAGAAAGGACTTGTTTTCACTCCTTCTTCCACTGTAGCTGATTTGTCTGCCGGACAACAAAATCAGTTGAAGGAATATACCAACGTTGCCAATGAATATCAAAAAAAGGCCAATGATAAGTTGCTTAAAGACTTATTTGACAAATACAAGAATTACGAGCAACGCCGTACTGATATAAACAAGCAATTTGACGCTGAACGGAAAGCCATTGAGAAGGGGAAAACGGCTGACGGGAAAGATGTTTCCCAAGATGTGAAAGACGCTGCACTTGTAGAGCTTGAAATTAAGCGCAAGGAAGCAATCAAAGGTGTAAATGATGAAGAGGTTGCAATAATGCAAAAGTCATCAGATTTGCTCATTAAATTGTTCGAGGACGCATCTAATAAGTCTGTGTCAGAGATAAACAAAATTGTATCTGAAACGGAACAATTAATGTCTTATCTTTCCAAGACAAAGGCCGAAGATATTACACCAAAATTTGGTTTCACCGCTGAACAATTAAAGACACTAAAAGCATCACCGGAACAGATAAAAGCAATACAGAAAGCTGTAAATGAACTGTATTCTGCTGGTGTTAAAAGGAACCCGTTTTCTGCCTTAATGAAAGGTATCAAGGACTTGTTTAAATCTGGTGAAGATGACGGGGACAAATCAACCGAAGCAAAACTTGCTAAAATTGGCGAGGCTGCTGCTGAATCTGCTGACATGGTGGGGAATATGGCCGGAAGTCTTTCGGATATGTTTGAAGCTATGGGAAATAATGGAGCCGCCGAAGCTATGGACACAGTTCAAAATGTAATGAGTGCTGTTTCAAACATCGGACAGGGGTTTGCCAAAGGTGGAATTGTCGGCGGTATCGCCGCCGCTGTTGGTGAAGCCGCCAATTTCATCGGGAAGGCTTTTGCGGCGGAAGCCCGTCATCAAGCCGCATTGAAGGAAATAATGAAAGAAACTATTTCCCAGCAACGCGCATACAATCTTTTGCTTTTACAGCAAAATTTGGAGTATGAAAAGGCTACAACCATATTCGGCACCGATGCATACGGCAAGGCAACGAACGCAATAAAGGTTATGAAGCAAGCTACAGCAGACTTGAATAAGGAACTTGCTGGAACCTCTGCACAGAAATCAGAGCAAAGAAAAACAACTTTCCTCCAAAGATATTTTGGTGTAAAAGATGCCAATGCAGCCTTAAAACAAGCGTATGCCGGTTTAGCTGACATAGAAATAAAAACCGGACACAAGAAAACCGGGTTATTTGGCTGGGGAAAGGGAAAGGATATTTATTCATCTATTCTTAGCGTTTACCCGGAACTGATAAGCCAAAACGGAAAGTTCAATGCTTCGCTTGCTGAAACAATCATAAGCACCCGTACAATGTCTGATGAAGACAAGGCGGCGTTGCAGAACATGATTGACCTCTCAAAGCAGGCCGAAGAAGCGTTGCAAGCTGTAAAGGATTACTTGACTGACATCTTCGGGGAATTGGGTAATACAATGAGCGATGCGCTTGTAGATGCCTTTAAAAACGGAACGGATGCCGCCGAAGCATTTACAAAAAGTGTTTCCGGGATGCTTGAAAAACTTGCCAAGGAAATGATTTATACTGTTACCATTGCGCCGTATATAGAACAAGCACAAGAACAAATGCTTGACGTAATGCAGAACGATAGTTTGACTGACGAACAGAAATTCAACAACTATGTATCAATCCTTGACGGTCTTACAAGCGGTGTTCTTTCCCAGCAAGATACCTACAACGCACTTTTGAAGAAGTACCAAGAAATGGCAGCGGAAAAAGGTGTTGATATTTTCCAGCCAGACGAAGAAGAACGGAAAGCAAGTTCAAAAACCGGAATTACCGCATCGCAAGATAGCATTGACGATATAGGCGGGCGTATAACCACCATGCAGGGGCATACGTACACCATGAATGAAAATATAAAAGTTCTTGTTACAGTAAGTTCACAAGCACTTGAAAAACTGACAAGTATTGATAAGAACACCAAGGACTTATGCGATAAGACGGATAAAGTAATTGAGCAGAACGATTCAATCAAAAGAGAGGTCAGCAATATCAATACGAAAGGAGTAACAATAAAAAAATAGTCATGAAAGGAAAGTTTTACATAGACGGGAAAGACGCTTATTTGGCCTTCGGGTTATTTGTAGCCAACAACGGCTATAATGGGTTGATTGCTTTCCCCAGCTTTAAAGAGCTTGACGAAAATAATTGGCCGGAGCAAGACGGAACAGAAGTTGATTTGTCATCGCCCGTTCTAAACGCTTTGGAATTTAGCATTAATTTCTACTGTTGCGATTACTTCAAGACAATGGACTTTATTGCCTTAATATCTGACGGTTCCTATCATGAATATAATTTTGTTGAAGCAGGCTGTATCCGGCGTTTACGTTTGGTTTCCAACCCAAGTAAGAAGATACACCGGAATATGGAAACGTTTTCTTTGTCTTTCTCTGATGATTTCCCAATGGAAGGGTACAACTATTTGGAACCGATATTTGACGGCGGAATACCAGCACAGGAAGGTTACGACATTGACGGAAAATTGTTTTCTGATTATGGCGTTTTCATCTTAGACGGTTCCGATGCAGAAATAACCAAGATGCCTTCCGTAAAAAAGAATCTTTTGATTGATATTCCCAGCCAATCAGGTGTAACCTATGACGGCAAAGAAGTCGTGTTTGAAAAGAAGGACGTTGCGTTGAAATGCTGGATGCGTTGCAATGATGTTACAACCATGTGGCGCAACCTTAATGCACTTGCATATGATTTAACAAAGCTCACGATGAAGCATGATAATGTGGGTTACGAATATGAGGACGCGGAACGCTATTTGTATGTTGAAAATCTTGGTGAAGAATATCCTTGTTACTTCAACGGCTTATCAACTTCTAAATTTCAGCTATTATCCAACGATCGTGTTTGGCTTGAATTTACCTTAACATTGACTTTTACTTCCTTCCGGGTAAACGGTGTTGAATACCTTCTTGCTACGGAAGCAGGTGAATTGATTACTACAGAGGACGGTGAGTATTATATAGATTTGAAAGATTATGCCAATTAAAAAGAAAAAGATCAGTGAATTAACGCTTGCTGATAGTATGGTAGGATTGTACACTATTGGCGTTAAAATGGTAAATGGTGTACAGACAAGCGTCAAAGTGAGCCTTGAATTTATCAAGAAGGCTTATGATGATGTAGTTGCAGCAACGAAAAAGGCCAATGATGCAGCAACGGCGGCGGACAACTCCCGGAAACAAATAGAGGCGAACGAAAGCACCCGGCAAAGCAATGAAACATCTCGTGTTAATGCTGAAAAAAACCGTTCTTCCGCCGAAGCTGCCCGCGTGACTGTTGAGAAGAACCGCGTGACCGCTGAAACTTCGCGAGCTACGGCTGAAACTTCGCGTGCCAATTCCGAAACCGCCCGCGCATCTGCCGAAACAAACCGCGCTAATGCAGAGAAAGCCCGCGTGACGGCTGAAACTTTGCGGGTGGAAGCTGAAACCTCACGAGTAAACGTAGAGAAAGCCCGCGTGACTGAATTTGCTGCTATCAAGAAAAACGCAGAGACAGCAACCGGGAACGCTAATACACAGGCTGACCGGGCAAAAGCACAGGCTGACAACCCACCGAAAATGGGCGATAACGGCAATTGGTGGAAATGGGATGAAAGTAAGAAAGCCTATATTGATACGGGTGTTTTGGCAAAAGGTGGTGTTATTTACCCAACTTTCGCAATTGAAGATGATATGTTCCTCTACATGAGTTTTGAAGACGAAGTAAGCCCGCAGCTTATCAAACTTGACGAAGAAACAGGGCAGCTTTATTTGAATATTGGATAATTAAAATATACGATTATGACAAAAATTCCATTAGGCAAAGTTGCCTTTACAGATAAGGGAAGCTATTCGAGTACAGTCAAATACGCTCGCCTTGACTTCATCGTAACAGATGATAGTTGTTACCTATCATTGAAGGACGAAAACACCGGGCACGCCATAACTGAAACGGCTTGGTGGCGTTGTATCGCGAAAGGTTCGCAAGCAACCGAAGCCGCCGTAAAAGCATTGGACGCGACCAACAAGGCGTTGGAAGCGGTAAAGAAGGCGGAAGCCGCCGTTGTTCAAGCCACACAACAGGCCGCAAATGCAAATTCAGCAGCCGGAAGTGCTAACGCCGCCGCCGAAGTTGCAAACGGCCTTATTGCTGACACAGAAACGGAGCTTGCCATGCTTCGGGGGCTTCTTTCCGAAGTAAGAACCGCCACGAAAACCGCGCAAGATGCTTATGACCTTGTTTCCAAGATTAATGGCGTTGATGTATTTGCCGGAATACCGGCAACACTTGTAGTTGAGGAAACGATTAACGCCGTTGTAGGTTCTTCTCCTATCATCGCAAAAGAGCTATTTCCAAAGACAGCCAATCAGAGCGTAATTTTTCAGCTTTCATCCGGGAAAGGTTCAGTTACACCGGACGGCGTTGTATCATCGCCTACGGAGGCCGGAAATGTGGTTATCCACGTGATTTCTACAATATCATCGGTTCTTTGGAAGCAAGTAACAGTGAAATTTAGGGCACTTCAAGCCCGAACAACAGAGGACGGAACAGCCCGGACAGCAGAGGACGGGACAGCAATAGTATGTTAAACTTTTAAATATCAATTTAATATGAAAATTTCTGAAATGCAATTAGTAACCACCTTAACGGGTGAAGAATGTATTGAAATAGTACAGAATGGCGTTTCCAAACGTTGCACTCTTGAACAGATCGCAGCAGCCCAGCCGGATAGCAACGGTGTTTACCCGGATGTTCCTTTGAACCGCGTAACTTTGAAACGATTCAGCGGACAGACAAGCCCAACCCCTGTTATCACTGATAACTTGGGTATGATTGATTCTATTGCAGCAACAGCCTATCCGGTATTGATTGACCGCAATAGCAATATTGTAGCTTACCTGAATGGGAATAACATTGCAAAGACGGCTGACGGCCTTCCGGCTACGCTTGATGATTGGACGTTGCAGGCCATGTTACAATGTGGCGGTTTTTACCGGAAGTATGAATACAACGCATCTACAAACGAGAAGATTTTCAAGTTCTCAACAAAAAAGGTGCGGGGCTACAAGTATGTTCGTCGCCGTTTCCTTAATCTTTTCGGCGGAACCGTAGAGACACAGGATAGTAAGTCAGTGCTTTTATCCAATGCTAATAAATGGACTAAGCAAAGTTATAGCTTGACACAATATCATCAGTATGCAAAGAACCTTGGTGATAATTTCCGCGAGATTGCAACCCAAGATCGGGAAGTGTACAGAATGTATTTTTGGTTGCTTGAAAAAACGTTCAATTCCCAAAGTCTTTATGCCGGTATCTCAACTGTTAGCTGGGATTGGTGGGGTAAATTTACTCAAGCTGCTAATGGCGGGCAATCTTCTTATGGTCAATTCCACAAGACAGGTGAAACTATGAGTATTTCCAGCCACAAAGGTGAAAAGAGCATTGATGTAACGAACTCCGACGGAGCAAAAGTAACTGTTAAGCCTTGTAAATGGTTATGGCGTGAAAATATGCTTTCCGGGCCATATTGGATTTGGGAAACCGGATATTTAAAGAAGGATGGCACTTGGTATCGCTGCAAAGACCTTTCAAAGATTGCCTTCACCGTTACCGCAGACTATGAAGCTATCTGCACGGAACCCGCTGTACAATCAGGGTATTCAGATGGTGGTTATATTCTCGAAGATTTTGAAGATACTTTGATACCTACCATGTTGGGCGGTTCAAGTACAACCGGACATTGCGATAGGTTTTGGCGTGTTGCTTCTCCCGGTGCTGGTACGGTCTATATTCCCGCTGGTGTTGGTGGTGCGCACTACGGTGCCGTACTTGGTGTGTCGGTTTTGTCCTCGACCAACGTTGCCTCGCCCTCGAACGCGATCTTCGGGGGTGCCCTTGCTTCCGATGACCCGACCGACACGATACCCGAAGGCTCGGTAGTGGCGTAACGAAGTGAAGCAAAATCGGTCTTGGAAATCGGAAAACCGAATGAATTGAAATCGAAATCGGGGCGGCTTGCCCGTCCCGTGGGCTTTGCTCTCAACTCCCGCTGGTGTTGGTAGTGCGAACAACGGTGCCGAACTTGGTGTGTCGGTTTTGAACTCGAACAACGTTGCCTCGAACTCGAACGCGAACTACGGGGGTGCCCTAACTCCTAAATGCTTTGTAGCAGCGAAGTAAAGATATTGAAGTAAAAAATAATTTTCTCGGAGAGCAAGCGGCCTCACTAATTGCAGGGAATATCCCTGCCGCCTGGATAGGATTAAAAACACGAAAGGCGAGTGAAATATGCTACACAAACGGTTGGTTAGTAGCGATGCAGTTGTACGCAAGTATGAAAGCCACCCGCATAGAAGGAAGCAACTTTCTATAAAACTAAATGAAATGTTATGAGTAAAAGAACATTTGTCGATTTAAAGGAGATAGCGAGTTTTAACAGTCTGTACAATGCTTGGCGTTTGTGCAGTACAGGCGATGGAAAGGACGAACGCAGAGATGTTATTGATTTTGGAAGCAATTTAACAGCAAACCTAAAGAGCCTACAAAGGCGGTTGCTTAATGAAACTTGGGAACCGGATGCAGGCCGTACCTTTTGGTTATTTACAGAGGGTAAATGGCGGCAAATTCATACTGTTGGAATTGAAGATAGGATTGTACACCAAGCATTGGTTTATCACTTTTCCCTTCATAGGAAATTTGTAAACCGGACGTTTGGAAGCATTAAAGGCAGGGGAACGCTAAAAGCTAACAAGCAAGTGCGTAAAGACTTGCACCGAAGCGGCTTTGAGTATGTAATCAAGCTGGATGCCAAAAAGTATTATCCCAACATCAACAAACAGAAGTTGATTGAGCTTATACGCTGGAAATATAAAGGTGAGGCGGCTCTACGATTATTTGAGAAAGTAATAAGGAGCTATCAGCCGGAAAGTGAAGTTGGCGTGTCTATCGGAGCTTTGACCTCGCAGAATAATGGCAACTTTTACTTGACACCTTTTGACTATTTCGTTCTGCAGATGCTTGGCGTGAAATACTTCGCCCGCTATGTGGATGATATGGTTATTATTTGCGAAAGCAAAGAAAAGGCGGCAGAATGGATACCTCAAATGAAAAAATATGCGGCTCAATTTGGTATCACCTTCGGAAAGGTAGAAGTATTTCCGATAAACGCTCGCCGAATTGACTTTTGCGGATATGCGGTGAATAAAGATAATATCCGGTTGCGAAAGGCAACGGCAATGCGCTTTACCCGTAAATTGAATGATTTCACTAAACGTCCAGCCATTAACGGAATGTATGAAAGAAACAGCGTTTGCAGCTATTTAGGAATGTTGAAGTATTGTGATAGTTATAACCTTTTAAAACAATTAAAAAATGAACACAGTGAAGTTTTTAGGCGTATCGACAGATATGCCAAGGGAAGCAGAAGTAAAGACAATGAAATTGCCTGTACCTCAACCGGGAATAGACGAATACAGAAGGTTCTACAATCATCGCGAAGTAGAGCAGGAAGAAACAGCAGAGGACAACGAGCAACGCGCCATAGTGGCCGTCCCATGTGCTGATTTTGTTGCCATACAAGCAGACCATGAACCGACTGACGAAGAATGGAGAACTGTTTTATCTGAGAATGGATTTACTGATAAACAAATTGACGTAATTCTTGCAGGTGAATAATGCCAAAGATTAGTTCTATTTCCGTAAAATATAGGGGCGGCTTTCGCGGCTCCTATATTGATATTTCCCAGCTTATTGACAAGCGGGTGAAACTTGATGTTCTCGATTTTAAAAAAGAAGAAAAGAGTAACGTCAGAAATTGTGAATTTTATTGCCGTATGCAGTTGCGAATTTCGGGTGTTTTATGCGTTACTTGGCATTCTTCGGAAGTACTGACACACTTTCTTGAAGATTGTCGCGAGCATCAACAGAACACTGGGGAAATCGTATTTCCAATAGAAAGCTGTATGTTTTCTGTTGGTGATGATAGGGCTTATTATTTGATTGACGCTCCGGGTGATGCTTTTGAACCAAGCGAAAAAGAACTTGAAAAAATGTTCGAGAAAGCACGCCGGAATAAAAGGTAAAACTATGATTACGCTGTACAATGGAAATCAAGAAATAGTTCTTCCGGTAACGGATGATAGCTATTCATACAACGCTGTAATGGGTGAGAACAGCTTAACGCTGTATTTTTCTTCGGAAAAGTACATTGAAATCCCCATAGGCTCATATTGCAATTTTGGCGGAGAACGTTATTACTTAAAAAAGGATAGCAATTTCACAAAGCAAGGAACCCGCAACTTTGAATACACCTTGCTTCTTGAAACCGATCAAGCCGATTTAAAATTGTGGAAGATTCGCAACCCGGTTGATAACCGGATTAAGTTCTCATATACTGCAACGCCTCGTGAACACTTGGAACTGTTTGTTGCAAATGCCAATCGCCGTAGTAGCGGTTGGAGTGTGGGCGAATGTATCGAAGGGAAAGAAGTAACCTTTGAATATAATCATACCTATATTTTTGACGGTCTGAATGACTTTGCCAACCAATTAGGTACAGAATGGCAGATAACCAATAAAACGGTTCACTTGCGCAAAGTTGAGTATAACAAAAGCAATCCACTTGTACTTTCATATGGGAAGGGAAATGGATTTAAAACAGGAGTTGGACGCGAAACAAACGATGTCCCGGTTGAAATTCTCTTGGTACAAGGTACAGATAAAAATATTGATTTCAGTAAATACGGCAGTAAAGAACTTCTTCTGCCGAAATCTCAAACACTCGATTACGAAGGCCGGACATACATAACTTCCGCTGATGGTCTTTCCATAATGAACGCGAACAGATCAATGACAACCGCACATGAAGATAGCTTGGATTGTTCTGAAATCCATCCCAGCCGGGAAGGTACAGTTGGAAGCGTTATTGAAGTTGATGCAGATAAAAACTTTTATGATTTTATTGATAATTCAATACCGGATGATCTAAATTTTGAAGATTACCTAATTGAAGGGGAAAACATGACTATAATCTTTCAAACGGGTATGCTTGCAGGACGCGGCGAATTTGAAGTAAAATACTTCCATGAGCCTAAGACCGTTGCAGGAAAGGAGAAGGCCGGAAAACGCTTTGAGATTGTCCCGCAGGAAATAGACGGAATAACCATGCCCGACGGTGTAACATTTACGCCAAAGCCGGGCAATACGTATGCAGTGTTTGGAATCCAATTACCCGATGCTTATATTTGTGATAATGCAACAAAAACAGGCGCAAGTTGGGACATGTTCAGACAGGCCGCAAAGTATCTTTATGAACATGAAGATAAAACATTTGTCTTCACCGGAACCCTTGACGGGATTTGGGCAAAAAAACGCTGGTTGCAGATAGGCGGAAAGATTATCTTGGGCGGCTACGTTTTATTTTCCGATGAACAATTCATGCCGGAAGGTTCTTTAATCCGTATTACCGGAGTAAAGCGGTATGTAAATAAACCATATATGCCGGAAATAGAGTTATCCAATACAACAACAGGTTCTTCTATATCCAGCGACTTAAACAAGCCGGGGCAAAACGAAGTTGTTATTGATGACAAGTACAAAGATTCTTTGAAATTTACCAAACGCAGGTTCCGGGATGCAAAGGAAACCATGCGGATGCTCGAAGATGCGTTGTTGAATTTTTCGGGGGCAATCAATCCGATCGCAATTCAAACGATGCAATTATTGGTTGGCGATGAAAGTTTACAGTTCCGTTTTGTCTTTTCCAAGGCAAACCCTGTACAAGTTTCTCATAACATAACTTATGATGAAATAGCAAGAGTATTGCACGTTCCTTCCGGCCTTATTCAACACATGACGCTCGATATTAAAATTCTTTCTTCTTCTCATAAAACGAAAGAGTACAAATTTTGGCAAATGGAGGAATACAATTCAGCGTCATTAGTTGATGAAGATGCAAAGTATTATCTATATGCCAAAGTAAGTAAAACGAGTGAAACAGGAACATTCCTTTTGAGTGAAACCGCAATCAAAATGGAACAGATAAGCGGGTATTATCATTTGCTTGTTGGTATTCTGAATAGTGAGTATGACGGTAGCAGAAGTTTTGTTGAGTTGTACGGGTTCACCGAAATTCTTCCGGGAAGGATAACAACTGAACGCATTGTTTCTCCAAGCGGAACAACTTATTTTGATCTTGTTAAAGAAGAAATTGGGGGAAAGATCAAGTTTGCTTCCGGTTCATCCGGATTGGAAAACTTGGACGAATGGGCAGAAGTGAGCAAGGATATTTCCGCCGCAAACGATTCAGCCAATAAAGCCAATGATGCAGTTGAAGACTTGAATAAGTATGTAGATGGAGCCTTTGCGGATGGCATCATAACCGAAGCCGAAGCGAAAGCGATTGAGAAGTACATTAATGTGGTGAAATCTGCCAAGGCTGATGTAGAAGCAACATATACTAAACTATATGCAAATATTTATCTTATCGGCACACCAAAGACAAACTTGCTCAATGCAAAAGTTACATTCATGGGGGCTGTGGATGATTTGTTAAAGGCTATCAATGACGCAATTTCCGATAAAAAGACTACCGAAACGGAAAAACTAAACGTTGATTCCAAGTATGCAGCTTTCAATACCGCCTATTCTTCGATCTCCCAAGCGATAGAAGCTGCCAACAAAGCTATCCAAGATACATTGAAGGGGTATTCTGATGAAGCCTTACAAGCTGCTAAGGATGCCGCGAAAGCTGCCGCAGATGCCGCAAATAGCGCAGGTGAAGCCAACAAAGCAATTGGCAATTTAGGTGACTATGTGGACGGCGCATTTGCTGACGGGGTTATTGAAGAATCAGAGGCAAAAGCCATTGAAAAATATATCAATACCGTAAACGCAACGAAATCAGCAGTTGAAGCGACTTATAACAAGCTGTATGCAAATGCCTATTTATCCGGTACACCCAAAACAAATTTGCTCAATGCCAAGGTGACGCTTTTCGGTGCCATTAGTAACCTTATCAGTGCTATCAATACAGCAATTAAAGACGGAAAAACAACGGCGGCAGAGAAGAAAGACGTTGATAGTAAGTTCTCAACATTCAATTCTGCATACGCCAGCTTTAATACAGCCGTAGAAGCTGCCAACAAAGCTATCCAAGATACATTGAAGGGGTATTCTGATGAAGCCTATAATCATGCAGACGGCATTTCGCTGACTATAAAGGATAATGTTGCTAAGAATCTTGGCTATACGAACTTTGCGGCTTTGGAAAAAGCCGCTTCCGACGGGAAAACAATTATCAGCGGGGGAAAGATTAATACTTTATTAATCGAAGCAACGGCGATCGTCACTTCTCAACTCATAGCTAATATCATAAACACCAATGGTCTTATTGTTGGAAATAAAAGTATCTGTTTGAATAAAGATGGAAGCGGTTATTTAGCCAATGAAAATATTGAATGGAAAGCCAACGGAGATTTATATTACAAAGGCCGTATAAGAACACCATTTAAAGAGTACACAGTTCCGGTCAATAATAATTTGAGTATTCCCGATAGCCCTTTTTGGAATGCAGATAATTTTACTCAACCAAGTTTTGAAGAAAGTGGCGGAGATGTTGGAAGCTATAATGTTGAAATTGGTTCTAATAATATAATTCTAAATTATGGCGATATTGTTAGAAACCCAAGGCAAATAAATCTCAAAGGTGAAGTTGAAGACGGGGACGAAATATCTGTTGTTATAAATGGGCTATATAAAGATCAAACTAACCCCGATTATGCGAAATGTACTTGGTTTGGTGTTAGAGTTAATAATGTTCTCATATACACAACAAAGGGTAGTTCCGGGTTACTAATATTAAGATATTGCAAGAGATTCAATAAATGGTTTAAGGCAGGTTATGACGCTTACCTAAACTAATAGACATTGATTTAATTAAATAAAGAGGGTTAATTACGCATTAAAAACGCTTCCAATGTAAGCGTTTATTGGTAGTTTTGAGGAAAAAAGTACAGAAATGGAATATTTTAAAAGTTTGATTATCGGATTGATAACTGGTGTAGCCGCTTATCTCAATCCAATTTCGGGGGAAATTAAAAGTCTTGTGGCAGTATTTGCCCTTAATTTTCTGTGTGGGCTGTTTGCAGCCTTACTTGTTAATCACGAAAGTTTTTCTTTCAAGAAGGCTTTTAGGTGTGTGGGTGAAGCCGCTATCTTTTTTATGCTTGTTTGCTGTATTTATTTTATAGGTGAGCATAAAGGGAATCCCAGCGGTGCATTGCAGTGCGTGTCATTCATCACGTACAGCGTATTCTATTTTTATGGTGTGAATATTCTCCGAAACATAAAAGAAATTCTACCCAATGAAAGTTTAGGCTTCAAAGTGGTAGCATTCCTTCACTATGTACTAAGTGTTGAGTTTATAAAAAACATACCATATCTAACAAACTATTTGAAAGGGCAAAATAATGGCTGATGTAATGAAACTCGTGCCGTTCATTCTAAAATGGGAAGGCGGCTTTGTAGATGACCCAGACGATTTGGGAGGTGCAACCAATCGCGGTGTAACTATTGGAACTTATGCAACCTATTGCAAAAAGAAAGGTTATCCAGCACCAACAGTTGAAAGATTGAAAAACCTATCAGAGAAAGATTGGGCGGAAATCCTTAAAACAATGTATTGGGACAGGTGGAAAGCGGATGAAATTAAATCTCAATCGGTTGCAAATATTCTTGTTGATTGGGTTTGGGCTTCGGGGGTTAATGGAATCAAGATACCTCAAAAAGTTCTTGGTGTAACCGCTGACGGAATTGTGGGAGCCAAAACGCTTGCAGCCTTAAACGCTCGAAACCCCAAAGAACTGTTTGAGGGAATCAGAGAGGCTCGTGTACAATTCATTGAAGATATTTGCCGTAAACGTCCGGCGAATAATAAGTTTAAGAAGGGGTGGTTGAACCGTATTAATAGCTTGCAGTATGTTGGATAAGTTTTTTAAATTGATTGCATCGTGCGTTTTAAGATGTCCGTTGCAACTTTTGTTTGTCCTGGTTCTTTTCGCTTCGTGCGGAACGCATAAAACAGCGACAAAAAGTGATTCTTTTGCGCAAAGCAACGAGAAAACGCAAATGACTGATACAACGTCTGTAAAGCAGATTGAACAGTCAAAAGGAGAGGAAGAAACAACCGAAGTAACTACTACAACAAAGACCGAATATGATACTGAAAAGCCAATTAACCCGGAAACCGGGAAACCACCTGTTAAAAGTGAGGAAACTACCACCACGAAAAAAGAAACCGCAAAAAGAACGGAAACATCATCCGAAACAAACATTGACAAAGGAGTTTCAGAAGATACAACCCGAAACAAAAACAGTTCTCTAAAAACTGACCTAAAGGAGCAAAAAACCGAAAGTACACTATTTAAGCAAATAGGTTGGTGTGCTTTTGCATTAACGATCTTGCTTTTGGTAATTCTATTTATAGTGAAGAAAATCAAAAAACATAAGGTGGTTTCAAATAAATGACTATATTTGCATCGTTGTTGTGGATTATAGCACTAAGTGCTTTTATCCGCTTAAAAGCCCGGTAACTTCTTCCAAAGTCCGGGCTTTTTCTTGCCTTAAATTGATTTTCTTTCCTTTGCTGATAAGTTATCAAGAGGACGCAAGAAAGTCTCACTACGCAAAGATTTGATAAAAATAACTCTATTTCCCGAAGTTATTAATATAGTCAATCACCTTTCGGTTTGCTTCATCCACTTTTTCCATGTCGTAATCAATATAAATGCCGGTAGTCTTGCAACCAAACTCATGCCCAAGAGCCATTGATATTGTGTCTTTCGATATGCCAATTTTATGGGCTATTGTCGCCCATGTGTGCCGCGCCCAATACGTTGTAATGTCCGGGAACAATGGTTTGCGTTCCTTTACTTGCCTTCTTTTCCCTTTGATAACCTTCTCTACAAGTTTCATTTCTCCAATCTCCTGTAGGTTTTCATTAAGTCTATGGGCATAATCCTTGTAGTTACTGTATCGGTCAAGCATATCCAAAAGCTGTCCTTCTCCTTTGTATTTCTCAATAATTGCAGCAGCTTCCGGCTCAACTTTAATCGAATAGAGCTTCTTTGTTTTTGCCCGGCGGTATTCAATGCGTCCGTTGCGTATTTCTTTCAAACTACACAAGTCAATGGTATTTATCCCAATCAGGTAAAAGGTGAGCATAAACGCATCCAAATACTGCCTCTGATGTTCTTCGCAAGGATAATCTCTGAAAGTGACAAGTTGCTGGGGCAATAATGACCTTTTTACAGTGGCCTCGCTCTTAATCTTATACTTTCGGAAAGGATAGCAAGTAATTACTTCCGAATTTAAGGCGTCATTAAAAACGGCACGAATATTCCTCATGTGGATGCTTATTGAGTTAATGGCAGATGTTTCAGACAAATAGAACTCAAAATCTTTCAGCCATTCGTAATTTATTTGCTCAAAAGTTAATTCATCCGGTTTATCGCAGAACGCTACCACTTTGCTAAGAGTATATAAATAGCTTTCTTTGGTTCTTGGGTTTGTCTTTTCCCCTGCAAATTTCCTGCAACGTTCAACAAATAAGGGAAGGGTTGGTTGCACTTCTTTTGGTTCACCGTTGAGCGTTTCTTGAATTTTATCTTTGATTTGTTTTCCGGTCAATACATCTAAGGAACCGGATGCTTTCAAATTCAATAATTCGGTTTCAACATTGAGCTTTTGACGAACTATATAATTATTGAGAAATAATCGGTTGGGATGGCCTGTTATTTTTTCCTTTGCTGCATCCCATTGTTCAGGAAGCAAGAAAACTTCAAGGCTTATCAATGCAAATTGCTGTTTGTGCGATATACTTATTTTCAACGGAAACTTATTATCTTTCCGTTTCGCACGCTGATCGAAGTAGAACTTTATAGATGCCATAATAAAATTTGCAGGGATTTTGCAGCGTTTTCAATCTTGAAGAATCAAAAATGTGCAAATGTGCCCTTTTTTTTAATGGCTACCAGCAGTTATTAAAAAACGCTGATAGCTAAGTTCTGAACTTAATTATCAGCGTTATTTCCTTTGTCGGGGTAACAGGATTCGAACCTGTGACCCCCAGTTCCCAAAACTGGTGCGCTAACCGGACTGCGCTACACCCCGAATAGCTTTTGAAGAACTCCCTTTCTTATCGTCGGGGTAGCGGGATTCGAACCCACGACCCCCTGCTCCCAAAGCAGGTGCGCTAACCGGACTGCGCTACACCCCGCTACTTTTAAAGGGTTGTTCTTTTCAAAAGCGGTGCAAAGATAGGGAGTATTTTTTAATTATCAATAACTAAATGAATGTTTTTTATTGATTAAATTACAATCGGCTGAAATTCATCTGTTTGCGCGTCTACTTTTTTTCTAGGCAGAAATAAGAAGCATTAGTTTGCCTTCACCAGTTCATAATTAGGTGGGCAAATATATGCATTTATGCGATTATTGGGACGAATTAACTGAAAATAAAATCAGATAGGATGAACCATCTTTTGCTGTTTTCTGTTTTCAAAGTAGAAAACTAAAAATGAAAAAGCCATATGAAAACGGAAAAACAAAAAGAAACGAATGAAAAGGAAGTTCATTTGCTAGAACAAAAAGGATATGAAAGAATGGTCAATGAGATTGTTCCGGTACAACAAGCGGAAGCTTACCGTAAACCGACCCAGAAAGCGGTAAAAGATGCTGTAAAAGAGTTGAATCCTGATACAAATAGTTTGGGTAGCAGAGGATGATTGAGTCCTCTGCTATTTTAAGTAGACGATCAGCAAAGTTAATGAATATTCGGGCTATGCCGGACTCAGATTAGTCTATTCGATTGGTGAAAAAACGATCATTCTGATTTAAACAGGCAGGAAAGGTTATAATTACATCTGTTATAAGCTAAGAATCAATAAACGCCTGCATTTTTAAATAGGAAAGTACATAATTTCATTAATTGTCTGATATACTGATTGGCTTGAACTGCTTTTTCCCTTGTTGCTAATCATTAAGCTGGATGAATGGCTTAATGATAATCATTATGCTACTTCTTACCTTGCTTATAATTCTAATAAATCAGATGAAAATAAGCACTAAATCGCCTTTTTATCTCTTTTCCATTAAGGAAAAATAGGTTCCTCGGTGAGCAAGGTAGCGTTGGTTTAAAACCAACGAGGTGTTCCTTTTAAACTAACAAGTGTTTTGAGCATACAAAAAGATGCATATATTGTACCATTTTATGCGATATCAGTCTCTGTTTTCGCATATTATTGCATTTATTTATGCAGTTTATTTTCTGGTTTGTTGCTTTTGATACAATAATTTTTGGATGTAATCTTAAGAATAGCACATCAAGATGCAAATACTAAAGGCTCTTATTTAGGAAAAGTGAGGATAAAACAACTCCCTTTGCCTACTTCCGACTTAACATTAATACTTCCTTCATGCAAAGTCATGATTTGCTTGCATAAACTTAATCCGATACCCGAACCGGATGTTTTGGTGGTAAAGAAAGGAACAAATATTTTATCCAGTACATCGGGCAGAATACCTTCTCCATTATCAGATATCGTTAATGTCGTATTTCCGGCAGAAAGTTTTCTTGCTTTTACCTGAATCTTCTTATCTGATTTCCGACTGCATGCTTCACGGGCATTTTTCAGCAGATTGATAAGAATCTGTTCTATTTGTGTCCGGTCCGCATTTAATTTCAATTCGGGTGTGGGCACCTCAAACTGAAACTCTTCTTCCGGAAACAACTTCTTTAAATCCGTGAATAATTCCGCAATAGAAATCTGTGTACGAATAGGAGCGGGGATTCGTGTGAGCCGGCGATAGTTCTCTACAAATTCCAGTAATCCTTTGCTTCTTCTGTGAATGGTCTGCATGGCTTGCAGCATAACAGAATATTCTTTTTCTCCCAGTTGACTGGGGATTCCTCTCTCGCTTAATGTTTCCGAAAGAGAAATGATTGGTGTGATAGAGTTCATGATTTCATGAGTCAGCACGCGTACCAGCTTTTGCCAGGCTTCCATTTCATTGCGTTCCAATACAGAATGAATGTTTTTTAAACTGATTAACTGCTGTTCTCTACCTTGGGTGGCAAATGTAGTGCGTGATATGGCCATTTCTAGCACAGTGCTATTTTGTTCGATACGGATGACGGGGGTGTCATGGGCAACAGAAGCTTTCAGCAATGTTTCCGGCAATTGTGATATTTGTCCTAAGTGGGTAACGGCCGCCTGATTCATCCATTCTATATGTCCGGCTTTATCGGCAACAAGCACTGCTGTATCAACTTTGTTCAATAAGTTCTCGTAGTATTGGTGCTTGATCTCTTCTGCCAGCAATCTTCCCCGAAAATCTTTTAAAGTATCCGAAAGTTCTTCCGCCCATTCATTCATTATTTTGTTATTGAAAGGTGGATGGAAAGTTTGCATCATGTCATTATAGCGGAGGCCGTCTGTCAGTCGTCGCAACAGAGCAATTTGTTTGAACTGCATACGGTAAAGGTGTATTCCAATGGTTATCAGTAATATAAGGCAGATGGTAGTACTGAACCATAACTGCTTTTGAAATAGCAGGTAGCTGCCGATAGAAAACAATACTATCAGTAAAATATGTAAAATTACTCTGAATGCAAATCGTCTCATAAGCCTAGTTTTTCAAGTTTGCGATATAAGGCAAAGCGGGTAATACCTAAATAGTCAGCAGCACGTGAGATATTCCCTTCACTAAGTTTCATTGCTTTTTCAATGGTTTGCCGTTCCAGTTGTTCAAGGTTCAAAACAATTTCTTCTTCCTTTTTTTGCTTGGGGGTGACGTGGAACTGGAAGTTTTCGGGTTTTAATAAAGAACCGTCTCCCAGTATTACGACACGTTCCATTGTATGTTGCAACTCCCGTACATTACCTGGCCACGTATATTTCAGCAACTTATTTTTGGCTTCCCGTGTCAAGCCACGCATTTCTTTTTTATATTTGCGTGCATAACGGTCCAGAAAATATTCAGCAAGCAGAATGATATCATTCCCACGTTCGCGGAGCGGGGGGATATGTATTTCAATTGTATTAATACGATATAGTAAGTCCTGACGGAAACTTCCTTCATCCACCATGTGGCGGATATCCGCATTCGTTGCGCAAATCAGACGAACATCAATAGGCATGGTCTGTGTGCTTCCTAAACGGCTGATCTGCCGTTTTTCGATCGCAGTGAGCAGCTTCGATTGCATGGGAAGCGAAAGATTACCGATTTCATCAAGGAACAAAGTACCATTGTTGGCAACTTCCATCCGTCCGGCTTTTGACTTTTTTGCATCGGTGAATGCTCCCTTTTCAAAGCCGAACAGTTCACTTTCGAAAAGTTGTTCGGGGATACTTCCCAGGTCGATGGTAACAAAAGGTTTGCCGTATCGGGGGGAGTAGCGGTATAGCAGTCGGGCAATCACGTCTTTTCCCGTTCCGTTTTCTCCCAAAATCAGAATGTTGGCATCTGTACTGCTAAGTTTGTTTATGGTTGCAAATACTTCCTGCATGATCGGAGATTCTCCGATAATATCCCCTTCTGGAGAACTTTGTCCGCTGAGTGCTTCTACTTGCTCTTTTAAGATGTTTACCTCCCGTTGAGATTGGCGCAGACGCATACCGGAGGTGAGAGTAGCCAGCAATTTTTCCTTCTCCCAAGGTTTGGGGATAAAATCTGTTGCACCGGCTTTAATGGCCCGTACAGCTTTATCTGTATCCGCATATGCAGTCATGAAGATGACAATAGCTTGCGGATCAATCTGCAAAATCTGCTTCAGACTTTCAAAACCTTCCTGACCGCTAATTGCATCACGGCTGAAGTTCATATCTAATAAGATAAGATCGGGCTGAAAGGTAGTCATAAAATGCTCAATCCGGTCGGGAGTGGTAGCTACCTTTATCTTTTCTGTATAAGGTTCGAGTAGTAGATTGAGGGCAAAGAGCACATCTTCGTTATCATCTACAATGAGTATCTTTCCTAGTTTGTTGACTTCATCCATAGGGTATGGGTATATGATTCGTTACTTATCCTAAAGTTTTAATGCAAGGGCAAAGATATGGATAATAATCATGTGTTGTATGTGCGATTGCGCACTAAATTTGTGCGTATTTGCACGCTGCTTGTAATAGTGTGGTAAATGTAAATAGCTGAATTATAATGAAATATAAGAATGGCACAGGTTTTGAATAGTAAATAACAAATAAATCTAAGAATGAATCTGAAAATACTCTATATAACACTCGGAATCCTGTCGACTGAACTGCTGGCTGCTCAAAATCAAACAATGGAGATGTCGTTGGAGCAGGTGGTGAAAATAGCCCGTCTGGAATCACCTGATGCACAGACTGCACGACATAGTTTTCGTTCGGCTTACTGGAACTACAAATATTATCGGGCTAACTATTTGCCATCTTTGAGTTTGTCATCCGATCCTAATCTGAATCGTGCCATCAATAAGATTACAATGGGGGACGGTTCCGTTAAGTTTGTCGAGCAAAATCTGTTGAATACCGATCTGACTTTGAACCTGTCGCAGAATATTCCCTGGACCGGAGGTTCTCTTTTTCTCGAAACATCTGCGCAACGTATGGACTTGTTCAGCGAACATAAATACTCATGGCAAACTTCTCCTGTCATGATAGGATATCGCCAGTCGCTTTTTGGTTATAATAGTCTGAAATGGGATAAACGTATAGAACCGGTACGCTATCAGGAAGCCAAGAAAAGTTATGTGGAAACACTGGAACTTGTTTCTGCCAATGCAATTAATAAATTCTTCGCTTTGGCCACCGCTCAAAGTAATTACGATATTGCTTCTTTCAATTATGCAAATGCCGATACGCTCTATCGTTACGCTCAGGGGCGCTACAATATAGGCACGATCACAGAGAATGAAATGCTGCAGTTAGAATTGAATCGTCTGACCGAAGAAACAAATCGTATGAATGCCCGTATAGAAATGGATAATTGCATGCAGGAACTTCGTTCTTATCTAGGCATTCAGGAAGATCGGGAACTTCGTGTGCGTATCAACTCCCAAGTACCGGATTTCAGTGTCAATCTGGATGAAGCATTGGCATTGGCATACGAAAACAGTCCGGACATACAGGCGATGAAACGAAGAAAACTGGAAAGTGAGAGTGCTGTGGCAAGAGCCCGTGCCAATGCGGGACTGAAAGCGGATATTTATCTCCGTTTCGGACTGACGCAGACTGCCGAAAAGCTGCCGGATGCTTATCGAAATCTGTTAGACCAGCAATATGTAAGTCTGAGTATCGCTCTTCCTATTTTAGATTGGGGAAGAGGGAAAGGACAAGTGCGGGTAGCCCGTTCCAATCGTGATCTGGTATATACGCAAGTGGAGCAAAATCGGACGGATTTTGAATTGAATGTCCGCAAACTGGTGAAACAATTTAATCTGCAAACACAACGGGTACGTATCGCTGCCCGTACAGATGAAACGGCTCAACGAAGAAATGAAGTTGCCCGCAAACTTTATATACTGGGAAAATCCACTATCCTTGATCTGAATGCTTCCATTGCCGAGAAAGATAGTGCCCGCCGTAATTACGTATCGGCTTTGTACAATTATTGGAGCTTATATTACACACTTCGAAGTATGACACTTTACGATTTTGAACGGAATATGCTATTGACAGAAGATTACAATCTTCTTATAGAATAGCAACTTACTTAGCTTTAATAAATAAAAATATAAAATACCTGATAAAGTCATGGATATAAAATTAGAAAAGAAACCTTGGTACATTCGATACAGATACTATCTGATAGGCGGACTTTTGTTTGCTGCCTTTCTGATTTATGTAATTGTTCTGTCATTAGGCCCCCGAAAATTACGTATTGATGCCGAAAATATTCAGATAGCGGAAGTGAAAGAGGATAATTTTATGGAATATGTAGATGTGGAGGGACTGATTCAGCCTATACTGACTATCAAAATCAATACCCGCGAAGCGGGAAGCGTTGAAAGCATCGTTGGTGAGGAAGGGAGTCTGCTCCATCAGGGGGATACCATTATCGTCCTTTCCAATCCAGACCTGCTTCGCAGCATTGAAGACCAGCGTGACGAATGGGAAAAGCAAATGATTACCTATCAGGAACAGGAGATTGAGATGGAACAGAAAAGTCTTAATCTGAAGCAGCAGGCTCTGACGAATAATTATGAACTGGAACGACTGAAAAAGAGCATTGCCCTTGATCGGGAAGAGTTTCAGATGGGAGTAAAGAGTAAGGCTCAACTACAAGTAGCCGAAGATGAATATAACTACAAACTAAAAAACGCGGCATTGCAACAAGAAAGCCTGCGACATGATTCGGCTGTTACGATGATTCGTAAAGAACTGATTCGCAATGACCGTGAACGGGAGCGCAAGAAATATGAACGTACTCATGAGCGATTGAATAACCTGGTGGTGACGGCTCCTATAAAAGGGCAACTAAGCTTTGTCAGGGTTACTCCGGGGCAGCAGGTTTCTTCCGGCGAAAGCATTGCCGAAATAAAGGTACTCGATCAGTATAAGATACATACTTCGCTAAGCGAATATTACATTGACAGGATCACTACCGGACTGCCTGCTACCGTCAATTATCAGGGAAAGAAATATCCGCTGAAAATAACGAAAGTCGTCCCTGAAGTAAAAGACCGTATGTTTGATGTCGATCTTGTCTTTACCGGCGATATGCCCGATAATGTCAGAGTCGGCAAAAGCTTCCGTGTACAGATTGAATTAGGTCAGCCGGAACGGGCGCTTATTATTCCACGGGGTAATTTCTATCAGTCTACAGGAGGACAATGGATTTACAAAGTGAATGCTTCGAAGACAAAAGCAATCCGTGTACCATTAAGTATTGGGCGGCAGAATCCGCAGCAGTACGAAATTACGGAAGGTTTGCAGACGGGAGATTGGGTAATTACGACAGGATATGATACCTTTGGCGATGCAGAGGAGTTGATATTGAAATAAGGAATATATAATATTATGAAGATAATACGGTTGGTAATTTATTAAGGAACCGATTTATTTCTCATAAAAACGAATAAACACAATAACTTTTAAATATCATAATTATGATCAAGACAATTAATTTACAGAAAATTTTCAAGACCGAAGAAGTGGAAACTTGGGCATTGAATAATGTAAGTATCGAGGTGAAGCAAGGAGAGTTCGTTGCCATTATGGGACCTTCCGGTTGTGGAAAGTCAACATTGCTCAATATTCTTGGGTTATTGGACAATCCGACAGGAGGGGAATATTACCTCAATGGAACAGAAGTTTCCAAGTACACAGAGTCACAGCGTACCAGCCTTCGTAAAGGAGTGATCGGTTTCGTCTTTCAGAGTTTCAATCTGATAGATGAATTGAATGTCTATGAAAACATTGAATTGCCTCTGCTCTATATGGGTATCTCAGCTTCCGAACGCAAAAAAAGGGTGGAGACTGCTATGGAACGAATGGCTATCACACATCGCAGCAAACACTTCCCGCAACAACTTTCCGGAGGTCAGCAGCAGCGTGTTGCTATTGCCCGTGCAGTAGTTGCCAATCCTAAGTTGATTCTTGCCGATGAACCTACCGGTAATCTGGATTCAAAGAACGGTAAAGAAGTGATGGGGCTATTGAGTGAACTAAATAAGGAAGGAACCACTATTGTGATGGTAACACACTCACAGCACGATGCCGGTTATGCCGACCGTATCATTAATTTGTTCGACGGACAGGTAGTAACGGAAGTCAGTATGTAATATATTCATAAAGTACCATGATTAAACACTATTTGAAAGTAGCCTTTCGCAATTTGGTAAAGTACAAGACACAGAGCCTTGTCAGTATCATTGGCCTAGCTGTTGGTTTCACTTGTTTTGCGCTGTCTGTCTTATGGATTCGTTATGAAATGACTTATGATACTTTCCATAACGGGGCCGACCGTATCTATATGGTACGTGCGCATTATACTGATTCCCCTAGTAGTACATCCAATGTTACTCCTTACCCTTTGGCGAACTATTTGCAGGAGAAAATGCCGGAGATAGAAGCTACTGCTTCCACTTCCATATATCGGGATATGAAATTCCGTCTGGGAGATAATGAACAGGAAGTAGTAATGGCTACAGCAGATTCTGTTTTCATGAACTTTTTCAATATACAGCTGCTGAAAGGAACTGCCAACTTCCTGAAAGAAAATGACCCGGAAATCGCCATTACGGAAGAGTTTGCCCGAAAGCTTTTCGGCAGTGAAGAGGATGCTTTGGGGAAAGAAGTAGAACTGAGTGGACGTCCCCGTAAAATAGGTGCCATTGTGAGCGGATGGTCCCGTCATTCCAATATACCGTATAGTGTATTGAGTTCGGCAAGGCGCTATCCACGTTGGAGTAGTAAGGGAGAACAACTGTTTATCCGTGTTCGCGCAGGAGTGGATAGGGATACTTTTCAAAAGAAGATGGAAGACATTGATATCTTGGATATTCCCAAAGAGAGCGAGCTTGCGAAACTTCTGATCACGCCCATTTCGGCTTTGCGTTATTCGGATTATGTTTCTAAAGTAGATGTAGTCATCTCCTTCAGTTATATTTTCTATTTCTCTTTAGCAGGCGGATTGGTCATTATTTGTTCCTTATTCAATTACCTGACGCTTTATATCAGCCGGCTTTGCATGCGTAGTCGTGAAATGGCGCTTCGTAAAGTAAATGGTGCAAGTAATACATCTTTGTCGATTCAGTTTGCCATTGAACTGTTATTGATTCTATGTATCGCCCTGCTATGCGGATTGTTGATGATAGAGGTGAGCATGTCCGGCTTCCTGAACTTCACACAGATAGAGACAGGTTCATATTATGGAGAGATCATTGCATATCTTTTGATTGTAATCATTCTGTCTTTCCTGTTTGCACAGATACCTTTATCTTATTTTCGCTGCCGGACATTGCAGGAAGCGATAAAAGGAAAAGTGGTAGCTACCAGACCTTATTTGTTTCGTAAGATAGGAATTATCATGCAGTTAGTTGTCAGTCTTGCTTTTATCTTCTGTGCGGTTGTTATGATGAAGCAGCTCTATTTTCTGAAAAATACGGACTTAGGAATGGAACGTCATAATGTCGGTAATGTGGCCTTGTGGAATGGAGATATCAAGCAATGGTCGGGGAAGATAGCTGCTTTGCCCATGGTGACAGAGGCTTTGCCCCCTTCGTATTTCCCGATTATTCCTACAGGACCGATGATGTATGCCGAAATAAACAACTGGGATGATTCGCCGAAAGCGGTTGAAGAACCTTTAACTGTTGGTATGATGCCTGCTAAAGAAGAATTCTTTGAATTCTATAAATTGAATTTATTGGAAGGCGAGTTTATATCGGACAAGAATCAAGAAAATGAAGTAGTGATAGATGAAAATACATGCCGTAAATTTGGATGGAAACGGGCTTTGGGCAAAAGTTTCTATCATGAATATAATGGTCAGCGTAGCTTATATAAGGTTGTCGGAGTAGTCAGGAACTTTAGCTATCGTTCTCCTACGAGTGAACCGGGACTGATTGCTTTTCAGCATCCTAAAGCGCAAGATTATCTGTTGAATCGTGCCAGCATTCTGTTTAAATTTAGAGAGGGCACTTGGAATGAATGTCGTGCGACTATAGAGAAACTATACAGAGAGGAATTTCCAAATGCTTATATGCGATTGTTCAATGAAGAAGAGGAATATAACAAGTACCTCCGTTCCGAAGATGCACTGATGAAATTATTGAGTTTTGTATCATTGGTTTGCGTCATTATTTCTGTATTCGGAGTTTTCTCATTGGTAACGCTGTCTTGTGAACAGCGTCAGAAAGAGATTGCTATACGTAAGGTGAACGGAGCGCAAATCCATCATATCCTGCAAATGTTCTTCCGGGAATATTTATTGTTATTGATCATAGCTGCTGTTATTGCATTCCCCGCAGGATATGTTGTAATGAGGAGATGGATCGATAGCTACGTGAGACAAACATCGATAGATAGCTGGGTATATATAAGCATCTTTGTTGTGATAGCTATTATTCTTTTGCTTAGCATCATTTGGAGAGTATGGAAAGCTGCCCGGCAGAATCCGGCAGAAATTATCAAGAGTGAATAACGTAAACACAATATCATGATATATCATTATTTAAAAATAGCTTTTCGCAATCTGATCAAGTACAAGACGCAGAGTATTGTAAGTATAGTCGGCTTGGCAATCGGTTTCATCTGTTTTGCATTGTCTGCCTTATGGATACGTTATGAAATGACATACGATACGTTTCATGAAGGGGCGGAACGCATCTACTTGGCAGGTAACAAGTTTGAATTGCAGGGGGACGGATTCTCTTATTTTTCTCCTAATTTATTGGCTGATTATATAAAAACAAATTGTCCGGAAGTAGAGAAGGTATGCCATATCCGTTATGATTCGAGCAGAAGAGAGACGATGAAATATACAGATGCAAAATACGTGGTGTTACAGATGGAAATTGATTCCAGTTTTATTTCGATGTTCAATATTAGTGTGTTAGATGGAAAAAGTCGTTTAATATTAGATAAAAATGAAATAGCCATTACAGAGGAGATAGCAAAACAGATTTTTGGAAAAGAAAATCCGATAGGTAAACAATTACTCTTTCCGCAAAGTAATAATTCTGAAAAAACTATTGTGGCGATTGTAAAGTCATGGAAAGGGCATTCTTTACTTCCTTTTGATATTTTATTGTCCTATGAACCTGATGATCTCAATTGGAATAGATCAGAGTGTCAAACTTTTTTACGCATCTATCCTGATAGTGATATAAAAGTACTGGAACAGAGACTGACAAACTACGAGATAGAACAAGATTCACATAAATGGTTAAGATCAACGCCAATTGCTTTATTGTCAACATTGAGAAGTACTCACCCAAGGGAGGATGTAAATGTCAAGTTGAATCATGTTCGTCTTTTTGCCTGTATGGGTGCTTTGGTTATTATTTGTGGATTGTGCAACTATTTAACGATGCTTGTTACTCGTATCCGAATGCGTAAACGTGAATTGGCATTACGAAAAGTAAATGGAGCTTCTAATGCGAATTTGCTATCGTTACTACTTTCGGAACTGGGCTTGATACTTGTTCTTTCTGCAGGGATAGGTGCTATGTTAATGGAGTTGATTCTGCCTGTTTTTAAATATTTATCTCAAATAAATGAGAATACTTCGTTTTTTTATAGCGAAGTACTGATTTATATCTTGTCTTTGATTGTAATCACTGTAGGCATTGCTGCTGTGCTTATACACTATATCAATAAGCAGACTTTACTTGAAAATATCAGGCAAAAGTCAAATCTTCATCTTTCCGGTTGGCTTTATAAAAGCAGTATTCTGTTGCAACTCTTTGTTAGTATTGGCTTTATTTTCTGCACTTTTGTTATGATGAAGCAATTAAACTTTCTACAGAATTCAAGAGAACTGGGGCTTGAACGTCATAATGTAGGAGTGGTTACCTATGCTTTAGGCTGTGAGAGTGCTGCGGTAAAACAGATAGTAGATCAGATACCTGATATCACAGAACATTTGGAGGGATTCTATACCCCGATTCCAAAAATGTTATATTCTACTTTTAAAGTGTGTGATTGGGAAGGGAAGTCAGATGAGGAGCAAAGTTTCAATATAGAAGATGAAACTATAAATCAGGATTTTGTCGATTTTTTCCATATCGAGGTTTTAGAAGGTAGCATACCGGATGAGAAAGATGAAAAAGGAACAGTTGTCATTAATGAGGCTGCTGTAAAGGCTTTTGGATGGAACGAACCGATAGGAAAAGAGTTTAACGAGGAATATAAAGTAAAAGGTGTTATCAAAGATATATATTATAATGCTCCCATACATCCGGTGGCTCCCGCTATGTTTTCTTTGCAAAAAGGTCGTGAAAATGGACATATTATTTTTAAAGTAAAGGAAGGCACATGGAATAAAGTATCACAGAAATTGTATGAGGAGGTGAATAAGGTTAATCCTAATGCGATAGTAGATTTGGTAAATATGGGAGATACCTACAATGAATACATGAAGTCAGAAAACACATTAAGCAAGTTATTGAGTGTTGTTTCTCTTATCTGTATAGTGATTGCCGTATTTGGTATATTCTCCTTAGTGACTTTATCATGCGAACAGCGTCAAAAGGAGATTGCCATTCGGAAGGTAAACGGTGCAAGTGTTAAAGTTATTTTGAACTTATTCTTTAAAGAGTACTTGCTTCTGCTTATCGTTGCGTCATTCATCGCTTTTCCATTAGGATATGCCATTATGAAGCACTGGCTTGAAGGATATGTAAAACAGACTTCGATAAACATCTGGATATATGCAGGAATATTTGTAGCAATGCTTCTTATTATTTTTATAAGTATTATCTGGAGAGTTTGGAGAGCTGCCCGACAGAATCCGGCAGAGGTAATTAAGAGTGAATAAAATAATAAATAATATACGATGATACGACACTACTTAAAAATAGCCTTTCGCAATTTGATAAAATACAAAACGCAAACTATAATAAGTATTATAGGATTATCTGTCGGATTTACCTGTTTTGCTCTTTCTACGTTTTGGATACATTATGAGATGACTTATGATGCCTTTCTAAAAGGATCGGAGAGAACTTACATATTATATAAAGAATCAGTATTAGAGAATTCCGGTTTCGATACTTCGTCTCCATACCCTTTATCTACTTATTTGAAACGAGACTTTCCGGAAATAGAAGCAGCGTGTGCTTTGACGAGATGGCAAAATGTAGAAATCTCAGTGGAAGGACAGTCACCTTTGGAAGGTATTGAGATAGGAGCAGATTCTTGTTTTATGAATATGTTTGATATTTCTGTTGTATCGGGGAATACGGATTTTATGCACTCGGATGAGAAAATAGCCTTAACAAAGGATATGGCGATGCGTCTGTTCGGTTCAACGGATATTTTAGGACAGAAAGTGAACTTAAGAGGTAGCTCTCAGACTGTATGTGCAATTCTTGATGGTTTGGAAGATCATAGCAATCTGTCATTCGGCTTTTGGACAGAAGGCGCTTATTTTAGTAGTTGGACCGAAGACTGGCAGAATTCAGGTTTCATGACAATTCTCAGATTCCATAAGAAAGTGGATCTTCAACTTTTTCAGAAGAAGCTTAACGAATATGCTCAGGAAAAAGAGAAGGAAAATATATTTATTGGGAAATATCGATTGATGCCAATCACAGGTTATTATTATTCAGCTCTAAATACAGAAAGGACAGTCGAGTTTTATTACCTGATTCTTTTTGCGGTAGTAGGCGGATTAGTTATATTGTGCTCTCTTTTCAACTATTTTTCTTTATTCTTTGCCCGTATGCGTATGCGTGTCAGAGAGTTGGAACTGAGAAAAGTGTGTGGCTCTTCTCATATGGGACTATTTATATTACTTTCCGTTGAATACTTGTTGATATTGTTATTGTCAGGATTACTAGGAATGACTTTTATTGAACTTTTTCTATCAGTATTCAAGGAAGTGTCAAATATCAGTGGAAATATTTACGTAGAATCTTTCTTCTATCTGGGAGGAGTTGCCATTACTTCCTTAATTTTATTTCTACCGTTTATTCTAAAGAAGAATTATCATTCCCAAAAGACAGTCGGAAAAGCTTTGTACCGTAAAATCAGTGTCGTGCTTCAACTGATAATTAGTATTCTTTTTATATTCTCAGTAAGCGTCATTATGAGACAGCTTTTTTTCCTGAATAATGTTGATTTAGGTTGGGAGAGAAAGAATATAGCAGTTTTTCAATATCTGTATCCGAATGATTCTTTTAGTGCCATAGCGGATAAAGTAGAACAGATGCCATGTACCAGGGAGGTACTGAAAGGAAATTATGGCTTATTGCTTCAGGGAGTAAGAATTTCATGGCGGATAACAGACTGGGATGGAAAGCAAAGTAGCACAGATCAGACAAATTTGGAATGTCTGGCAGAAAATGAAGAAATAATGCGATTCTATCATTTAAAGCTACTGAAAGGAGAAATGCTGAAAAAAGATGATGTTGATAAGATTGTAATCAATGAGACTGCCGTTAAATCTTTGGATATGCATGATCCAATAGGAAAAAAAATATACCAGGGAAAAGACAGGCATGCGTATACCATTGTCGGAGTCATTAAAGACTTTCATACCAGCCCACCTACAATTCCTGTAAAACCGGTAGCTTTTATAGGTCAGAATAACGAACTCTCTGACAGAAAGCAGATTATAGTCAAATATCATGAAGGGCAATGGCAAGAGCTAAAGCAGAAAACCGAGGATCTATTTGCCAAAGAATATCCGGGAGTTGAATATGTATTGACCAATATAGAGGAACATTATAATGAATATTTAAAATCAGAATACATTCTTCTTAAATTATTAGGCTTTGTAAGTATAGTCTGCGTGATTATCTCTATTTTGGGTATTTACTCTTTGGTGACACTGACTTGCGAACAGCGATCCAAAGAAATTGCTATTCGTAAAGTGAATGGAGCTATAATTCGGGATATTCTGATTCTGTTCCTGAAAGAATACCTGATATTATTGATCGCAGCGTCCTTCATAGCTTTCCCAATAGGTTATATAGCTATGAAACATTGGTTGGAAAGCTATGTAGAACGGACAGAGATAAGTGCCTGGATGTATGGAGCTATTTTTATCATTGTAGGGCTTATTATATTCTTCAGTATTATAGGCAGAGTATGGAAAGCTGCCCGACAGAATCCGGCGGAAGTAATCAAAAGTGAATAACATCCTTATTATAAAAGCAATATGAAGAACCAATTATCTGCTATCAGAACTTTATCCCGTTTCAGAACATACACGATGATCAATATTATCGGGCTTGCAGTCAGTGTGGCTGCAACGTTGATAATTGTACGCTATATCCATCAGGAGATAACAGTTGACCATTTCTGTAAGGACCTGGACCGATTGTACTTGCTGACTATTCAAAGGAGTAATGGCAGTATTTCGATCGCAGATAATACAGACAGGAATAATGATCCTAATTTTATAGACCCTTTAAAGAATCCGGAAGTAGAAGCATATTCTTATAGTGTTTCTTTTGACGATGATTATATTGTAGTCGATAATCACCGTTACCGGGCCAATGTTTTGGTAACTGATAGCTTGCTTTTGCAGTTGATGGACTATCCGATAGTTTCGGGAATTAAAGCTATTCAGAAACCGGATGATGCAATTATTACCCGGAAATATGCCCGGCATATTTTTGGTGACGAAGATCCGATAGGGAAACAATTAACTTCATCATCAGGTTCTGTACTTACCATTCGTGGCATTATGGATGAACCGAGTACCAAGGCATCTTTGCAATTCGACCTGATAGCTCCGGTGAATCAGGGGAAATATGCAGACTGGAGTCGGGTGGGATTCTGCATGGTCCGGCTGGCAAACGGAACAGATCTGAAAAAGTATAATGAAAAGATTTCCAAGCCACAGTCATTAATATGTTACAGTCATTCCCCTATACAGTATGGGCTTACTCCCTTGAAAGGATTGTATTTCAATAAGATTGTCGAACCTTCGGGAACTTCTTTTTTGCGAGGGAATATCAACCATGTGATGATTTTGACTGTAGTGGCTTGTATGTTGTTGTTGGTGGGAGTCTTTAATTTTATCAATATCTACACGGTTATCGTTCTAAAGCGGGCACGTGAGTTTGGTGTAAAAAAAGTATATGGTGCGAGCGGCTTTCAGATATTTACCCAGATTTATGTAGAGAATATATATATGGTGGCAGCCGCCTTGCTTATCATCTGGATGCTGATCGAAACTTCAGCCGGGATATTCGCCTCGGTATATGCAATTCCTGTAAAACCGGATATCGCTTTTGATCTGTCGCTGTCTCTCATTTTATTATTCGTGTTGCCGTTGGTGACGTCTGTCTTTCCTTTCTTACGTTACAACTATTCTTCTCTGATCACCTCTTTACGTTCTGTAAATGCCGGAGGAAATTCAATTGTTTCCCGTGTAGTATTCTTATTTATTCAATATGTCATTACGTTCATTCTGATAGTAGTCGCACTATTTTTTGTTCGCCAGTTGTACACAATGTTGAATGCGGATTTAGGATATCAGGCAAAGAATATCATTTCATGCCAGTTCCTGTCATTCGAGACACAAAACAGAAGATATGCAAATGATGAAGAATGGCAGAAAGAACGTGACTTGGAGCGGCATAAGGTACAGGTTATTAAACAAAAGATGGATGCATGCCCTTTATTCATTTCATGGGGATATGGTGAAGCACCTATCAATCTGGAACCATACGTCAATGTGGAGAGTAACGGAGAGAAACATAAAATGGCTATCATGTATGTTAATAATAATTACATGGATATGTTTGGCCTGAAGCTGAAAGAAGGAAGAACGTGGAATGATAAGGACCAGTTTGCCCAATATAAAATGATGATAAATGAAACAGCCAGAAAGCTCTTCCAGATAAAAGATATTAATGAAGCTTCACTGCAAACTGAGTCCCGTCTATGGTGGAGTGTGGGGACAGATGAAAGTAAAAATCCTGCTTATCAGGTAGTAGGTGTGATAGAAGACTTCCGGACCGGACACTTATCCATGGGGGATGCACCACTGGCTATTCTGTATGATGAAGGAGAAAACCCTACCGAACCTTTAATGGCTAAAATAGCCGAAGGTAAACGCAAGGAAGCCGTTCAATTCTTGAAGGAACTACACAACGAAGTAATGGGTGAGGGGGAGTTCAATTATTCCTTTGTCGAAGATGAAGTTGAAAAGCTGTACGATGATGACAAGAGAACGACCCGCATCTACGTCACCTTTGCCGGATTGGCTATCTGCGTTTCCTGTCTCGGACTGTTCGGATTGTCATTGTATGACATTCGTCAGCGCTATAGAGAAATTGCATTGCGTAAAGTGAACGGAGCTACAGGCAAACAGATCACTTTGTTATTGGTCAGGAAGTATCTATCTATTTTGGGAGCCGCCTTTGTTGTCGCTATTCCTTTGGTTTATTATATTATTAATGACTATACCAAAGACTTTGCGGTGAAAGCTCCGATAGGAGCAGGGATTTTTGTGACAGGCTTCATCCTTAGCTTGCTTATCTCACTGGGTACATTACTCTGGCAGGTACGCAAAGCTGTCCGCATCAATCCGGCATTGATCATGAAGAACGAATAAGATTAAAAACGACTAAGATTACAACGAATGGAACGAACTGCTATGGAAAACCTCGTACTATTAAAACTTATATTCAGAAACTGGTGGCGCAATAAACTTTTTGCGGTCATCTCTTTGGTTAGTCTTGTGGTCGGTATTTCCTGTACCAATCTTCTGATTTCGTTTGTCATCCATGAATATACGATAGAAGGGGAAAATCCAAAGAAAGACCGTATCCTGCGTCTGACCCAGCAACTACCATCCATGCAGAGCACCGGACAAGTATCATTTGTCTACGGAGGATCGGTTGCCGGAACGATAGCTCCGTTTCCGGAGATTGAATCTTATCTCCGGCTGACCGAGAAGGAGGCAACTCATATCGAAATAGAGAACCAGCGCTTCCCTCAACAGGTCATTGTTGAGGCCGACAGTTCTTTCTGCCGTTTTTTTCCGTACCAGATATTGTCCGGTAATATGAAAGAAGCCTTGACCAAGCCGGACTGTATTGCTTTGAGTGAAGAAAAAGCCATGCAATACTTCGGGAAGATCGATTGTATCGGGCGGGAACTGTCTTTGGTATATGGAGATAAAGTTGAAATGAAAAGGGTATCTGCTGTATATCAGTTTTATGCGCAGTCAGCCCTACGTATTGATTTGCTCGGTAATTCTCAGCACCTGCAGGAAGAAGGAACTTCCTGTATGATTCTTCTCAAAGAACGGACTGACGTGTCAGCCTTTCGCGAACGTTTTGAGTCAACAGAACTGCCTACAGTGACAGGTCCCGGAAATTATAAACTTCAGACATTGCAAGAATCCTACTTCGACACAAAACTGGCTGATTCCGTGAAAACATTCAGTCACCGGCAGATCGCTTTATTGAGTATCGGTTTATTATCAGCCTTTCTGGTCTTATTCATCGCTTGCTTCAATTACGTAAACCTAAGCTTTTCGCGCCTGCTGAAACAAGTAAACATGATTCATGTAGAGACATTAATGGGAGCTTCTCATTCATATATTTGCCGGCAACTTTTTATCGATACATTCCTTACTGTATTTATCGCTTTCATCCTTTCCATTCTTGTAATGGGGGACATACTTTCTCTTTTCAATTACTTTTTTGATGCCCGTCTGACTTTCGGTTTCATTCTTTCATGGAAAGTCTTTCCATTTATCCTTCTGTTTGTTTTTCTTTTGGCCATTATACCGGCCACCTATATGGCGAAGAAACTGAACCGCATTTCTATCAGCGGATATCGGCAATTCTTTCAAGGGAGAAAAAGAAGAAGACTGGTAGCGATCCTTGTAGGTGTGCAAATGGTTATCTCCATCGGATTGATGACTGCCTTTATGATGATACGCTCTCAGCTTTCAACCATAGAAGAGCAGGGTGAACGCTTTAAAGGAGTTATAATCTTAGGTAATGAGGGGACTGCCCTGACTATCCCTTTGTATAATGACATTAAAAAACTGCCCGGCATCCAAACTGCCCTGTTATCCAAAGGGCGGATAACGAGTCCTTTTAATATCATCATTCCACTAAACAGGAACGGGCAGGAAGTAATGGTAAATAAAGTTTTATTGACCGAGAACTATGAACTGCTGGACTTATTCAACATAGAACTTCTCGAACCGGAACGAACGAAGGATTTATTTTCCAAGGTAGCCCATCCGGTAGTTGTTAATGAAGCCTTTGTGCAGTTCTTTGTACCGGCAGGAGAAGACCCGGTGGGGCAGACCTTAAGTAAATATGCGCAGGACAACGCCGGTGAAGGAACTATTATCGGCGTGTGTAGAGATTTCAGACTGACTTCTTTCAACTTTGCCATTACTCCGATGCAGATTATTCTTCAAGAGATTCCGGTTGATCAGGCAACCTACCTGTCTTGTCGTATAGATGAGAGCAGACGCAATGAGATAGTAAAAAATCTCCGGTTGCTGTGGGAGAAACATGAGCCGGGACATTCTTTTGTTTACATAGACGCCTATCAGCAATATATATCCAACAATACAGATATGGTGAATTTCTCCCGATTATTACTGGCTTATGCTATAATCAGTTTGTTCCTGACACTTTTTGGTATCTTTGGAATTACATGGTATGCGGTAGAACAACGAAAAAGAGAAATTGCGATTCGTAAAGTACACGGTGCCTCTTCCCGCCAAATTCTATTGTTGTTGAATCGTCCGTTCTTCTATTATATTCTGATAGCCGACATGATCGCTATTCCTATCGTATATGTCTTGATGAAACGGTGGAGGGAACAGTTTGTGTATCCTGCGGATTGGGGAATAGAAGTATTTATAGTACCTGTCGTCTTATTGATGCTTGTAACGTTTGTCACAGTTGTCCTTAACGGATATCATACGGCATTAAGTAATCCGGCTGAGACTATTAAAACGGAATGATATGTAGTTCTTCAGTATTCGGTTTCTAAGAAGATAAAACGTTCTTCTTTTGCCGTTGACTTTGAAGCTAATCAACCGTTGGAAAAACAGGAAAGGTGGCATCGGACAAAATAAAAGCTACTCTCTTTGGGGGAAGAGAGTAGCTTGACTTCAAGATACACTATAGAGTGCACTTGCTATAAAATACCTATCGAATGCTCATGTGTCAGTTAATAATAGTGCCCTTTACATCCAGTTCTCTGATAGCAGCGACAGTACTGTTTCCTCCATCATCGGGAATCGTGAGTCTGATGTAGCGTGCTTTGATCGATTTTACATAATATTCCAGGGCAGCATCCTGATTCGTGAATCCGAATCTGCCGATAGGAGTCCAGTTCACGCTATCTTCACTAGCTGCAAACTCGACCACTTTGATAGGATTGTTTGAACCTCTGCCACGCGGAAGCAATTCCACCTGTGCTATTTGTATGTTTTGCTTCATATCTATCACAATATCATACGGTAGCGGGTCGCTTCCACCTTGCCATTTGGCATGCCAGAATGTTTCAGTGTCTCCGTCTATCAGACATTTGGCTAATCCATTACCGGTTCCTTCTCCCGAAGCTTCCTGTGTCGTAAAGGACAGAACTTCCCAGCCGCTCTTTGATATTTTCGTTCCTTCTTTTATGATACAGAATCCTGTGTAGGTGTCTTTATCCGCACGGATAGTGGCATCGGAAGTAACTTCACCTATTTGCACAGGAAGCATATAATTTCCCGGAAGAATGTTATCTTTCAGCTTGTAACTGACTGTGGTCTGATCAACTCCCTGAGATAATGACGGGGATTCGGGTTTGGTATAGCACTCTGCCGGCAGAAGACTGAAATAAGTCTGATTGGCACTGTTGTACGTATCTACTACCGACTGGTTGTTGACTAAAGTACAGTTGATGTTCCATTTATTGCTAAAAGGTACTCCAATGGTAATCGGCAACTCTTTTACATTGTCGACATTGATTTCCTGTATACCATCGTTTATGATAGTTACAATGGGTTCGGAAACTTTAAATCCCAGTAGGAGGGTGGAACGGTCGGGGTTCAACTTCTCTCCTGTAGTGCTTGCTTTGAGTGGGAGAATGTATTGAACATTGTCATAGCCGCACAACGCATGAATCTTTGTCGGGTCGTATACGATAGTGCCTTTTGCCAGTCTGTCACCGGCAGATACGTTAACCGTTGTGTTAGTCATTTGATAACAATCTTCCGGAAGTATCTGGTAACTGGTTCCGTCGGCAGTATTGAGTGAGTCGAGCAGGCTTTTGTCTACGGTGAAGGTGACGGTACTGTTATTCAGTTCCAGTCCTCCGTGTTGTATCCATAAGTCAGCATTGTATTTTTCTCCTACATTATACGATTGCAGAATAGTCAGTCCGTTTTCAGACAATGACAGAATCCCTTCGGATGTATTGCTCGTATCAAAGGTTTCATCACAACCGATAATAGAGAGAGTGATGCAACCTGATATTAGTATATAACTTATTTTTCTCATAATGTTCATTGATTTATTGTGCTTATACAATTACCAGCCCGGATTCTGGACGAGGTTTTGTGTCTTTCTCATTTCATGATCCGGTATTGGCTGTAAGTACATCTTTCTATTGAATACAATTTTTTCAGTTTCCACTACACGGTTGAACTCTTCAGTATCATTAATAGTTCCCCGCACATTCATACCGTGTGCATATCCGTTCTGGCGTCCTTCACCGTCTTTGTCGGCAATCATCCATCGGCGTACATCGAAATAACGTTGACCTTCCGTTGCCAGTTCAATCTGACGTTCGCGCTGAATGGCTGCTCTTTGCAATTCTTTATTACCGACGATACCGGGATTCAGTATTTCTACTTTCGGCAAGCCTGCCCGTTCGCGTACGAGGTTCAGATAAGTCAGTACGCGTGAGTCGCTCGGATTTACTTCGTTGGCAACTTCTGCATATATCAGATAGAAATCCGCCAGACGGAAGATTATGGAAGGACGGTTCTGACTGGTTACTCCCGGGCTGGTTTTGCTGATTGACCGGTTGAAACGCTTGAAAAGCATATATCCGGTTGTAGTGGCGTGTCCTTCCTGAACGCCTGCATTACCTCCATTGTAGAATTGGACTTGTTTGCAGGTGACAGGCCATTGGCGTCCGTTAAAGAATACAGTATTGTAAAAACGTGCTTCACGATTCAGATAGCGGTTGCTGACTGTAACGTTGGTGTAGTTCTTAGAGTATTTTCCGTCATTCTTATCCTTGTAAGTTCCATAACCATCTTCTTTATAAAGTGTTGATTTCGGTAGATAGTCGGTTTCCTTGATGGGAAGTCCGTCGTTCATATAGAATGCATCTACCAGCTCTTGCGTTACTCCGGTCGAACCTAAACCGTTCTTTTCGCAACGAGGGACGATTCTTCGGTCGAATGCATCGCCATCCAGACCTCCCCAGTCGTTGTTGGCGGTACCCCAGATGATTTCTTTGTTGTATTTTTGGAAGAGATTGTAAACTGAGGCATCTACGTCTAGAATCTGCTCACCGGTGCTGCTTATTGTATATTCTTTATACAGTTCGTAGCGGTTTCCGGCTTCTGCATAATCAATAAAGTCTTTGCAAGCGCTTAATGCTGTATTCCATTTGTTGTCATTACGATCGGGGAAGAGTCTTGTACCGTCCGGGTTGGTCAGAGACAGTGCTTCTCTGTATCCACCGTTGAGAAGAGGACTGGCTGCATATAGCCACAATTTGGCACGTACTGCTAATGCGACACCTTTGGTGGGCCATACACGGTAAGATTCATTCTCGTGCATCGGTTCCTGTGGCAGCTCATTGGCTACTTCACGTAGTTCTTGATCGATATACTCTATTACTTCATCTACAGTATTTCTTGGAACGTCCTGGGTCTCTGTTGCCTCGTACACTTTATCTTTTACGAGGATGATGGGACCGTATTGTTCAAACAGAAGATAATTGTAAAACGCACGCATGAAGCGTACGTTGGCACGCATCTCGTTCAGTTCATCTTCTTCCAGTTTGTCGCCTTGCGTACCGCTGGTTGTAATCACATGAGCTTTCTCCAGAAAAATGTTAGCCTGCCGGATGTATTTATAGCAGTCGCCATAGCGGTGAAAACCGGCGGTTGCCGCATTCTTGTCCGAGTTGTTGCCCTTCGCGGCATTTCCATAACCTACTACCAGTTCATCGCAGATTGCAGCCCACGGATTTTTAAAAGCACCTACATTCAGGCTGTTTATTCCCGAATAGTCGGGGATTCCTGCAAAGACATTGGCATACCATCGTTTGGTATAGGATACGTTTTCAAATATCTGATCTGTATTTTGCAAGCCTCCTGACATTTGGTCCGAAACAGCCAGATAATCGCATGAACTGACGGAGAAGAATAATCCCATCAGCATCATATATATGTGACTTTTACTTTTCATATTTTTATCTTTTATGGTTTTTAGAATGTAAAATCAAGTCCGATTGTGTAGGTTCGCGGCAGCGGATAGTTAAGTCCGGCATTCGCATTTCCGGCTTCCGGATCGAAATATTTGATATGATCCCATACTGCCAGATTATATCCCATCAAATAGATACGGGCAGCCTCGAAGCCGATTTTGCTTAAGAATTTCTTAGGTATCTGATAGCCGATTTCAATATTTTTCAATCGAAGAAAAGAGCCGTCGCGCAGCCACCACGTGCTGGCAACCCGGTTATTGGCATTGTTAGCATTGTTCTTATGCAGGCGGGGAATGATTACATCCTGACTTGGATTATTCTCTGTCCAGCGGTTTAATGCAAAGGTACGATAGTTGGACTGGTCTACACCCCATGAGAACGGGTACCATCCTTCGGAAGTCTTTCCACCCAATAATACAGAAGTGTTTCCTGCTCCTTGAAAGAAGATGCTGGCATATATTCCTTTATATTCGGCATTTAAACCGAATCCGTAGATGATTTCCGGAGTTTCCGGATGGCCGATTCCTCGTACACGGTCATAAGAGTCGATGATTCCGTCTCCATTAACATCCGTATATTTGATATCGCCGGGGCCAAGGAGTCCGCTTAAGGTTGGTTGTGGAATTTCCGAGCGGAGTTTATAAGTCTTCAGACCGTTAGCATTGGTGCTTACGGTAAAGTCGTCTTCGGTATAAAGTCGTTCTGCGATATAATAGAGGTTATCTTTATCACTGACACGTTTGCCTGTAATAGCCTGGTAATCATACTTTGGAGGAAGTTCATCAAATTCCAGAATTTTGTTGCGGGTAAATGTAAACGTACCCCTTGCACTAAGTTTTACCTTGCCTATATTTTGGTGAGCGTTCACAGACATGTCAACACCTCTGTTGCGAACCTTACCGAAGTTTTGCCACGGATCGTCTCTCAGACCGCCAAGTTGGGGAACAGTCTGACGTTGCAGCAGAATCTGGCTTCTGGTAGAATCGAAGTAATCAAAGATGATTTCAAGACGGTTGTCAAACAAGCCGATATCGAAACCGTAGTTTTGTTTGTCTTCTACTTCCCATCCTAAGTAAGGAGCTGCAAAACGTCCTTCTATGATACCGTTGCCGATACCGTTCAGACCGCCTCCGGTATCATTGTAACCTTGCGTAAAACCTCCGGCATCCATTTTGTAGGTTGGACGGTACAAGAAACGGGTTCCTCCTGTGTTGTCGTTACCGGCACGTCCTACAGAGGCTCTTAATTTGAGTTTGGGGACATACTTTTTGATCACTTCCGGGTAGAAAGACTCATTGGAAATGTAGTAGGCAAGACCTACTGCCGGGAAGAAACCGAAACGGTTGCCCGAAGCAAATGCTTCTGAACCGGTGTATCCGAAGTTGCCTTCAATGAAATAGCGTCCGCCGTAACCGTAAGTTAAACGTCCTACCAGACCTTGCTTACGATAGGGAAGTGCTACATTGTGATATTGGGTTTCCTTTTGCATGTACAATAGCATGGCACCTACTTCGTGCTGGTCGAACGTACGTTTATAGTTGATGGCAGCATCTATGTAAATCTTCTTGGTTGCGCTTGTCGCACTATTCTTAGGGTCCTGCAATTCAGGGTTTCCGGATACGACTGTGGCAAATAATAGATTGCCGTTTTCGTCGCGTCCCGTAGCATGATATCTTGTCGGATTATATTCACGGCGAACGATCATTTCACTATCATAGTCATAACTTGTGTTCAGGCGTACAGACAAACCTTTGGTGATAAAATCCAGTTTCTGGTCTACATAAACTTTGGATTGAATGGCAGTACGGTATTCTTTGGCGTATCCGGAGTTCATCAATAAGTTGTACGGGTTGCGCATGTTAGCGTCACGTTCCTGTGAGTAGGTTGAAACAGTACCATCACTGTACACAGCCGGAAATGTATAAGGAGGAGTAATCAGCATGGAACGGAATATATTGGCAGTTCCTGTTCCCGGATAATTATTAACCAGATACTGAAGTGCGAGGTCAACTCCTACAGTTGTAGTGCTTGATACGTTCATATCAATATTTGAACGAAGATTGATACGGTCGATGCTGATGTTTGTATTATATTGTTTGGTAGGACTTCCTTTGAAAATACCACTTTCGTTGTAATATGCTGCCGAAACAAAGTATTTTGCTTTTTCTGTACCTCCACGTACATTCAAGGTATATCTGTGTGTGAATGTGTTTTTACGTAACATTTTGTCGATCCAGTTGGTATTTGGATATAGGTCCGGATCGTCATTGTTCCGGTAATGTGCAATTAAGTCATCCGAAAACTGCGGTAATTCCCCATCATTATGGAGTGCTTCGTTGAACAGGTCCAGGTAGTCGGCCGAACCAACGAATTCGGGAAGACGGGTAGGGGAAGAAATGGTGTGTTCTGTCTTGAATGAAATCTTAGCCTTTTCTACACGTCCGCGTTTGGTAGTGACAAGTACTACACCATTGGCTCCCTCGGCACCATAAATGGCTGTTGCAGCGGCATCCTTTAAAACCGAAAACGTTTCGATTTCGTCGGGTTCAATGTCACTCATGCTTCTGGGTACACCGTCCACAAGTACCAGCGGAGATGTACCACCCGCAAAGGTACTTACGCCTCGAATCCAAAACTCTGCGTTATCATATCCGGGTTCACCCGAACGTTGTACCGCAATCAAACCGGCGACTTGTCCGGCAAGACTGTTATTCAGGCTTCGCGAAGGGACAACGATATCCTTTGGTTTGATGGAACTCATAGAAACGACTACGCTTTCCTTTTTCTGCTGTCCGTAGCCGACTACTACAACTTCATCCAGCGCTTTGGAGTCTTCGTTCAACATCACATTGATGTTGCGGCGTCCTTTTACTTTTATTTCTTCGGTTACGTATCCAAGGTATGATACTTGCAAAATAGCATTGTCGGAAGGAACCATAATCTGATAACGTCCTTCTACATCGGTTATTGCTCCGACGTTTGATTGTCCTTTTACTACAACATTGGCTCCGATGATAGATTCTCCTTTGCTGTCTGTTACTACTCCTGTTATTTTAATCTTATTTTGTTGCGTTGTTTCTGAACTCTCTATGCCATTCATCGGCTTTTCCGCATTGCCGGCATTTATGAGTGAAGAAAAACATAAAGAAAAGAACAGAACACCGATTCGCGCGGTTGTGTGTACTTTGTTTGAAGTAAATAAAATGTTTTTCATAATTTTGATTTTAAAATAATAACTAGTTTACCGGTTTTGTTTGTAAACGATAGGGATGGTAAATCATAATACTGTAATATTTCCATAGGCATTGATTGTGTGTTGATTTTTGATTAAAAATTAGGTTGTGAAATATAGAATTTAGTAAACTCTAAGGCGGTATAAGTTCATGGAGAACTTGGTGGGATGAGTATTATGAGTACATATTAATTTCAAATACCTCCTGAAATATTACTTTATCAGAATTATAAAAGGAAAAGATAGGGTAAACGAAGAAATAACTTTTAAAAAAAGCATCAATTTATAGCGTATTTCTGAAAAATATAACTATTTTTGTCGCCAACAAAGCAAAGAAAATCATTCAATATTTGTAAACCTTAAATTTTCAAAAGATGAAAGCTTATTTTTCTAAAATCTGCTACCAAGTTCTCCATGAACTTATCTGAATATATCCTTAATTTATCTATTATTTATCTGATTATTAATATATTGTATGTTTGATCGGAATGAGCTAAAATAGTATTTAACATATTCCTGTTTTGTCTGTCTTATCCTTATTTTACGTTTTGTATAATTATATATGTATCATTATTTTGTAATGAGCGTGTGCCGGTATAGAAAAACTTTTAATGCCTTATTTCAATTAATTTTAAGCAGGTTCATGGGAAAAACAATTTTAAAAATTACCTTTGCAATATTCTAAGTTTTATCTCAAATAAAAAGCATATGAACAAAATGAGAGTTTTTTTATTGTTTGCTGTTTTGGTTGGTGTGATAAGTGCTTGTCAATCAAAGAGCGAACAGACTGCGGGACAAGAGCAGGATACTATGGATGATAGTCTGGCTGTTGCTCCTACAGAAGATGAGAAAACAATCTTCGGGGTAGTAGAAGATGCTTCGATGAATAATTTTATGTTGGTTACTTCGAAAGGAGATACAGTGTTCGTCAGTACGATGGATCAGGAGCCGAGTGAAGTCGGTGGCTTCGAACTGGGAGACACCGTACAGGTGAATTACATAGAAGAAGAGGAAGAGCCGGGATCGAATACGATACCAACTGCAAAGAAAGTGATTGTAGTAGGGAAGAAGGCGGATCGGACTAATGACTAATTAATAATCTAATCAGAACTACAGAATGAAAAAGAAAATGTTGGCAGCAACTCTGTTGATGGGTTTATTGGCTGCATGTGGAGGTAACTCTGCCTCAATTGTTGGCTCATGGGTAGAACCTGTGCCGGGACTGGAAGGACAAGTACAAGGTATTAAGATGGAAGAAGGAGGCGTTGCTTCTTCTGTCAATATGGCTACTTTGGTTTATGAAAGCTGGAAACAGGAAGGAACTAAACTGATTCTGACAGGAAAAAGTATCGGTAATGGCCAGACGATTGAATTTGTGGATACGATGGATATCAAGAGACTGACGGCTGATTCTTTGGTTCTGGATAACCAAGGAATGGAAATTCGTTACGCAAAGCAGAAGTAATTTGTTTGCTGTAGAATTAAAAAAGCTACTTTCCTGATGATTTGTCTTTCGGAAAGTAGCTTTTTTATAGCTTTTCAGAGATGCTGCTTACAAAAGGTCTAAAGCTTTGAAAGCTTTCACTAACTTTTCTACAGCACTGTCTATTTGTTCTTTGGTGTGAGTAGCCATCAATGCCACGCGTACCAATGTGTCTTGCGGAGCACATGCCGGCGGAATAACCGGATTGATGAATACACCTTCGTCGAAAGCTAACTTAGTAACCATGAAAGTCTTCTCCGTATCGCGTACATAAAGAGGAATGATAGGAGACTCAGTAGCACCGATCTCGAAGCCTGCTTCACGGAAACGTCTCAGAGCATAGTTGGTTGCTTCCCACAGAGCGTTCAGTCTTTCCGGTTCATTCTGGATGATATGAAGCGCTTCCAGAGCAGCTGCTGTTGCAGCCGGAGTGTTGGATGCACTGAAAATATAAGTACGTGCATTGTGTCGCAGCCAGTTGATGATAGAAGAATCAGCAGCGATAAAACCGCCGATAGAGGCCAGTGACTTACTGAAAGTACCCATGATCAGGTCTACTTCGTGTGTCAGACCGAAATGGTCGCATACACCACGTCCCTGTTTTCCGAATACACCCAAACCGTGAGCTTCGTCTACCATGATAGTAGCATTGTATTTATGTTTCAGGCGAACGATTTCGGGTAGGTTTGCCAAGTCACCTTCCATAGAGAATACACCGTCTACTATGATCAGTTTCACTGAATCCGGATTGCACTTCTGAAGTTGCTTTTCCAGATCCGCCATATCGTTGTGCTTATATTTTAATTGCTGTGAGAAGGAGAGACGACGGCCATCTACGATAGAGGCATGGTCACGGTCATCACATATTATATAATCATTTCGGTCGGTCAGGCATGAGATAACTCCGGAATTAACCGTAAAACCGGTAGAGAAGCAAAGTGCTTCATCCTTGCCAACAAAGGCTGCCAGTTCTTTTTCAAGTTGAACATGAAGATCGAGCGTACCATTCAGAAAACGTGAACCGGCACAACCGGAACCGTATTTGCGCATGGCTTTGATACCTGCTTCAATCACTCTTTCATCTCCCGTAAGGCCAGTGTATGCATTGGACCCGAACATTAACACATGTTGTCCGCCCATTTCTACTTCTGTACCCTGCTTTCCCTCAATCTCACGGAAATATGGGTAAACGCCCTGTGCCATAAATTTCTGTGGCAGGTCGTACTTAGCTAACTTCTCTTGTAATAATCCCATGAATTATAATTTATTATACTCATACTCAGATCATTCGCTGATGATCCAATTTCCTTTTATCTTAACAAGTGTTTAAAACAGGGGGCAAAGATAACAAAATTTGCTTTTATCTGTTCTTTTTAAAAGAAAAAAGTTGCTCCCATGAGATTAGAAACCTCTAATAGATCAAAATTTAATATATTTGTATTACTTTTGTCGTCTACAATTGACAAAGATTAGCATGAACGAAAGAATGAAAAGAATAATATTCGTCGTCAATCCTATTTCGGGAACACAAAGTAAAGAATTGATTCTTAACTTGCTGGATGAAAAAATTGATAAGGCGAGATACACTTGGGAAGTAGTGTATACGGAAAGAGCCGGTCATGCAGTAGAGATAGCTGCCAAAGCTGCGGAAGAGAAAGCTGACGTCGTTGTGGCTATCGGGGGGGACGGAACAATTAATGAAATAGCTCGTTCGCTGGTACATACTGATACCGCATTGGGAATTATTCCCTGCGGATCGGGGAATGGACTGGCGCGGCATCTGCACATACCTATGGAACCTAAGAAGGCACTGGAAGTGCTCAATGAGGGATGCTTGGATACCATAGATTATGGTAAGATTAATGGTACGGACTTTTTCTGTACCTGTGGAGTAGGGTTTGATGCATTTGTCAGTTTGAAATTTGCTCATGCCGGAAAGCGCGGACTATTGACTTATCTCGAAAAGACGTTGCAGGAAAGTCTTAAATATCAGCCCGAAACATATGAACTGGAAACGGAAAACGGAGTCAGCAAGTATAAAGCTTTCCTTATTGCCTGCGGAAATGCGTCGCAATATGGAAACAATGCATATATAGCTCCACAAGCCACATTGACGGATGGTTTGCTGGATGTGACCATCCTCGAGCCTTTTACCGTTTTGGATGTACCCTCTCTTGCTTTCCAGTTATTTAATAAAACTATTGATCAGAACAGCCGGATCAAGACATTCCGTTGTAAGAAGTTGTGTATTCGACGGGCTGTGCCGGGAGTCGTGCATTTTGATGGTGACCCGATGGAGACGGAGGCGGATGTAAATATCGAACTTATTAAAAGCGGATTACGCGTAGTTGTGCCGAAGACAGAAGAAAAAGATGCGGCCAACGTTCTTCAAAGAGCACAGGAATATGTGAACGGAATAAAACTGATTAATGAGGCGATTGTGGACAATATAACAGATAAAAACAAGAAAATATTGAAAAAGTTGACAAAGAAAGTCTGAAATAAATGCCGATTTCTGATTTATTGTGTACTTTTGCAAGCTACTTAACGAAAAATATCATAAATATTAGAAAATATGTTCAGAACGCACACATGTGGAGAACTGAGAATCTCCGATGTTAATAAACAAATCACGCTGTCTGGATGGGTACAGCGCAGCCGTAAAATGGGAGGTATGACTTTCATTGACCTTCGCGACCGTTACGGTATTACCCAGTTGGTTTTTAATGAAGAAATTAATGCTGAACTTTGCGACCATGCCAATAAACTGGGTCGTGAATTCGTGATTCAGATCACAGGAACAGTGAATGAGCGTTTCAGCAAGAATGCAAACATCCCTACCGGAGATATTGAAATTATCGTTTCCGAACTGAACGTTCTGAACACCGCCATGACTCCTCCGTTTACAATTGAGGATAATACGGACGGTGGTGATGATATCCGTATGAAATACCGTTATCTGGATTTGCGTCGTAATGCCGTACGCTCTAATTTGGAATTACGTCATAAGATGACAATCGAAGTACGCAAGTATCTTGATAGCCTGGGCTTTATAGAGGTAGAAACTCCTGTACTGATCGGTTCTACTCCGGAAGGTGCACGTGACTTCGTGGTACCTTCACGCATGAATCCGGGACAATTCTATGCACTTCCGCAATCTCCGCAGACACTGAAACAGTTACTGATGGTTTCCGGGTTCGACCGTTATTTCCAGATTGCAAAATGTTTCCGTGACGAAGACTTGCGTGCCGACCGTCAACCGGAATTTACACAGATTGACTGTGAAATGAGTTTCGTAGAACAGGAAGACATCATTTCTACTTTCGAAGGAATGGCCAAACATCTGTTCAAGACTCTTCGGGGTGTTGAACTGACCGAACCATTCCAGCGTATGCCTTGGGCTGATGCCATGAAATATTATGGCAGCGACAAACCGGATTTGCGTTTCGGCATGAAGTTCGTTGAACTGATGGACATCATGAAAGGTCATGGTTTCTCTGTATTCGATAATGCCGCATACGTTGGCGGTATCTGTGCGGAAGGGGCTGCAACTTATACCCGTAAACAACTCGATGCCTTGACTGAATTCGTCAAGAAACCGCAGATTGGTGCGAAAGGTATGGTGTATGCTCGTGTAGAAGCAGACGGTACGGTGAAATCAAGTGTAGACAAATTCTATACACAGGAAGTGCTGCAACAGATGAAGGAAGCATTTGGCGCTAAACCGGGTGATTTGATTCTAATTCTTTCCGGCGACGACGTGATGAAAACACGTAAGCAACTTTGTGAACTCCGTTTGGAAATGGGTTCCCAATTGGGATTGCGTGATAAGAATAAGTTTGTTTGCCTTTGGGTGATTGACTTCCCAATGTTCGAATGGAGTGAGGAAGAAGGCCGTCTGATGGCTATGCACCATCCGTTTACACATCCGAAAGAAGAAGATATTCCATTGCTGGATACTGACCCGGCTGCTGTGCGTGCCGATGCTTATGATATGGTTGTCAACGGCGTGGAAGTCGGTGGAGGATCTATCCGTATTCACGATGCTCAGTTGCAAGCCAGAATGTTCGAAATCCTTGGTTTCACACCGGAGAAGGCACAGGCTCAGTTTGGCTTCCTGATGAATGCCTTCAAGTATGGTGCACCTCCTCACGGTGGTTTGGCATACGGTCTTGACCGTTGGGTGTCTCTTTTCGCCGGTCTGGATTCTATCCGTGACTGTATCGCATTCCCCAAAAATAACTCAGGGCGCGATGTAATGTTGGATGCACCGTCTGAAATTGATCAGACTCAACTTGACGAACTCAACCTGATCGTTGATATCAAAGAAAATAAGTAAACGATGAACAAATATCGTTCTCTTTATAATACCACCCTGTCACTCATAATTAATTTATTATTAGTGATGGGGTGCTTTATTCTCTGTCGTGTCATCTTTCTGATAGAAAATTTGAAGGCTTTTTCCGATCTTTCAGCCGGACGAATCTGGAGAATGTTCGAGGGAGGATTCCTTTTTGATACTTCTGCCATTCTTTATACGAATCTTCTGTATATTTTCCTAATGCTGATTCCGCTTCATTATAAGGAAAATGTAATATATCAGAAGATTACAAAGGGGATTTTTGTGACAACCAATCTGATTGTCATTATTATGAACCTGATGGATACGGTTTATTTCCAATATACCCATCGAAGAACGACTGCGTCCGTATTCAGCGAATTTAAGAATGAAGGGAATCTGGGAGGTATTATAGGGACAGAATTATTGAATCACTGGTATCTGACGTTGTTTGCCATTGCTTTTGGTTATGCTTTATTTAAGTTGTATCGTAAGCCGAAGCCGGTAAAGGTAGAACGTATGCCAGTTTATTATACGGTTCATTTGCTTACTTTGGGGCTTGGAGTGTACTTGTGTATCGGCGGAATGCGTGGCGGATTTACTGGCATGGTGCGTCCAATCACAATCAGCAACGCCAATAAGTATGTAGACCGGCCGATGGAGACGGGGATCGTACTGAATACCCCTTTTTCTATCTTCCGCACGTTTGGAAAGACCTCATTTGCCATACCTCAGTATTTCGATAAAGAGAAGATGGAAGCTTTGTACACGCCGGTGCATATGCCTGCGGATAGTGTGCAATTCAGGCCGTTGAATGTGGTTGTTTTTATTCTGGAGAGCTTTAGCAAAGAGAATAGCGGCTTTCTGAATGAAGAACTGGACAATGGAACCTATAAGGGATATATGCCTTTCCTTGATTCGTTGATGGCTGAAGGTCTGACTTTTAAATATTCATTCTCTAATGGTATGAAGAGTATCGACGGAATGCCTTCCGTATTGTCGGGTATCCCGATGTTTATAGAACCGTTCTTTCTGACACCATCTTCTTTGAACACGGTATCCAGTATAGGCGGGGAGTTGGGCAAAAAAGGATATTACACCGCTTTCTTCCACGGGGCGGACAATGGCTCTATGGGATTTGAAGCTTTTGCACGTACGGCAGGGTACACCAATTACTTTGGTCGTACGGAATATAATGAGGCTAATCCGGGTAACAAGGATTTTGATGGGCATTGGGGAATTTGGGATGAGAAATTCTTCCAGTTCTTTGGCAATACTTTATCCGGTTTTCAGCAGCCTTTTGCAGCTGCGTTGTTCAGCCTTTCTTCCCACCATCCGTTTGCAGTTCCAGCAGAATACGAAGGCGTTTTTCCGAAAGGGAATAAAGCTATTCGTCAGTGCATCGGATACACGGATCATGCTTTGAAGTTGTTCTTTGAAAAGGTTTCGAAAGAACCGTGGTATAAAAATACGCTGTTCGTATTTACAGCAGATCATACCAACTCGCCGGAACGTCCGGAGTATGAGACGGAAAGCGGGTTGTTCTCTGTTCCTGTAGTGTTTTATCAGCCGGGAAGTAATTTGAAAGGTTTCCGTAAAGATGTGATAGCACAACAAATTGATATTATGCCTACTGTATTGGGGTATTTAGGGTATGACAAACCATTTGTTTCCTTTGGGTGTGATTTATTGAATACGCCTGCTGAGGATACGTATGCCGTAAATTATATCAATGGAATATATCAATTCTTTAAAGGTGACTATTTATTGCAGTTTGATGGCCGGAACGCTGTAGCCATGTATGCGTTTAAAACGGATAAGTTGCTGGAACATAATCTTCTGGGTCAGATTGATGTGCAACAGTCGATGGAAGATGAACTGAAAGCAATCATTCAGCAGTACATGATACGAATGAATAACGACGAACTTGTTGTGAAATGAAAGAATCAGTGCGCATATTTCGCTTTATAGTAATCGGAACGATGAATGCTTTGATCATGGCCCTTGTTGTGTGGCTGATGATGAGAGAAATGTCATTCGAAGGTGACTATATGGTGGCTAATGTAACTGCGTATATTATAGCCCAGATTCATAACTTTATCTGGTGCAAGTATTGGATATTCCCCGTAGAAAAAAGAAAGAACAATGTCTGGAAACAGATACTATTCTTCTGTTCTGCTTTCGGGGTTGCTTACACTGCGCAGTTTTTATTCCTTATTTTGTTGGTAGAAGGTCTGGATGTCAATGAATATCTAGCCCAGTTCCTTGGATTGTTTATTTACGGAGCTGCCAACTTTATTGCTAATAAGAAGATTACTTTCCAATAAAAAAAGGATATAATACGGAGGTCCACAAGAGAAAAGCCTGAATAGCAACTCTTGTGGACCTTTTGTATTATTTCTATCGGTGATCAATTGTGATTCGCTCGCTAATCCAAAAAACGTTTGGTGAGTCCGTCATATTCATCAATTCGACGGTCACGGAGAAAGGGCCACCAGCGGCGGACGTTCTCCGAACGTTCCATGTCTATTTCAACTACCATGTTTTCAGGATGATCGTTGCTTGCCTGTGCCAAAAACTCTCCTTGCGGTCCGGCTACGAAACTATTTCCCCAAAACTGTATGCCGTTCGTTTGACCGGAAGGGTCGGGCTCGTGCCCTACACGGTTGACAGAGATAACCGGAAGACCGTTTGCCACTGCATGAGCACGTTGGGAGATTATCCACGCATTGAGCTGGCGGGCTTTTTCGTCGTCCGTATCGCTGCTTTCCCAGCCGATGGCGGTAGGATAAATTAGAAGTTCAGCCCCTTTCAGAGCCATCAGACGGGCAGCTTCCGGGTACCATTGATCCCAGCATACCAGTACTCCCAGTTTGCCTAAGGATGTCTGAATCGGTTCGAAACCGATATCTCCGGGGGTGAAATAAAACTTTTCGTAATAGGCAGGATCATCGGGAATGTGCATTTTCCGATATTTTCCGGCAATACTTCCGTCGCGGTCGAAAACGACAGCTGTGTTATGATATAGGCCCGGTGCGCGTTTTTCAAAGAGTGAAGCAACAAGCACTACCTTATTAGCCGCTGCCAGTTCGGAGTAGAAACCTGTAGATGGTCCTGGGATAGGCTCGGCAAGGTCAAACAGATTCGTATTTTCTGTCTGGCAGAAATAAAGTGAATTGTGCAACTCCTGCAGCACGATTAGTTGTGCTCCGTGAGCAGCACAGGCTTCAATGCTTTTAGCGAGGTTCATCAGGTTGACCCGAATATCTGCGGTATTGGATTGTTGGATTAATCCTACTTTTATCTTTTTCATGATGAATAATTATTTAATATGCTACTGAAATGTCCGTTATTGGATAACACCTGACGGATACTGCATGGTGACGCAATGCAGAGAACCGTGTTGCTTGATTAATGCCCGGCAATCAATACCGATGACCTGATGTTTAGGAAATGCTTGTTGCAATACTTCTCCCGCTTTCCGGTCATTATCCGGCTGTTGATAGGTGGGGTAAAGAATTGCATCATTCATAATCAGAAAATTGGCATAGGTAGCAGGCAGTCGTTCACCGTCTTCTTCTACCTTGTCTGCCATTGGCAAAGCCAGCAGGCGATAGGGCTCTCCTGCCAATGTGCGGAATGTTTTTAATTGTTCCTCCATGGCATGCAGTGCTTCATAATGTTCGTCTTCGGTATTGTCGCATTTCACGTAGGCAATGGTGTCGGTGGAACAGAAGCGTGCCAAGGTGTCGATATGACTGTCGGTATCATCGCCGGCCAGATAACCGTGATCCAGCCAGAGGACTTTCTGCAGGTGGAAAGTTGATTTGAGATATTCTTCTATTTCTACTTGATTCAGTTTCCCGTTCCGGTGGGGGGAGAGCAGGCATTCGGTGGTGGTAAGCAGTGTCCCCATACCGTCGCTTTCGATGGAACCTCCTTCGAGAACGAAGTCAAGACAGTCTATATACTGGCCTTTCAGCGCTCCGGCTTTTACAGCCTGTCCGGTAATCAGATTATCCAGTTCGGAGGCGAACTTCAATCCCCAGCCGTTGAATGTGAAGTCGAGCAGGGAAGGGTTGCCGGTATCTATCATGGTGATAGCTCCGTGGTCGCGTGCCCATGTATCGTTTGTCTCACATCTCAGAAAGCGGACATTGTCCATGTTTACGGTAGCCACTATCTGTTTTTTTACTTCTTCGGGCTCGGGAGTCACGATTAATAATAACTCACGTTTGGCTATTTCTCTGGCTATATTGACAAAACATTCTTGTACTTCTTTCAGCATATATGCCCAATCTGTACCGGCATGCGGCCATGTCAACTGTATGCCGCTTTGCAGATCCCATTCGGCAGGCAGGTGAGGAGCTCTCATTTCTACCTGTACAGTCATATTCTTTCCAAAGTTCAATTGCAAATCTTTTTCCGAGCCACTGGGGCTGGGAAGTCCAACCATGATTCCCATCAGATTATATTATATTTAGTTATAAAATCAGTTTATAAAATGAGCAGGTACCAGTCTTTTGACACATACCTTATGCTTTGGTTTCCTGTTTCGGCTTCCGGTCAAAGAATGGATTCTTTGAAGAGGCGCTCACCGGAATAGCCATAACCATTTTGCAGTTTTTCAGCCAATTGAGGCGTTGTGCTGCCAATCCGGCAGAGAACATGACACGGGTATCTACACGCATATCGGCTGCTGTGGCACAAGCGGAGCCGATGGCGATGCCAACGTCAATACTGTTCAATGCACAGGGGACGTCTTCCGTGCGTCCGGCACATGTCGCAAATCCGCAATGTCCGCAATTCAAACCTTGTGCCTGTTCGCGTGTTCCTATCAATACAACACATTCGGCACTCAAGATGTTGTCGGCATCCCGAAGGAAAAACTTCATTCCGTGTTCTTCTACCATAGCTATCATTTTGTCCGACAACAGTTTAATATCTTCATCGGTAATCAAGGCCACTTCAATGATATCAATCCCTTTTCCTTTCGGAGCAGTGCGTGCGGCGGTCATCATTTGGCGTGCTACCTGTAATATATGCTCATGACGGGCATCTCTTTCGTTCAGTATCATAACTTTTCTCGAATTAATTAGTGAGGCAAAGATAACGTTTTTCAAGAAAATACTACCTTTGCCGGAAAGAAAGAATTGAAAACGCCATGCTACATATCAACAATGCTTGTATCGCTTTTGGGACAGAAGTACTTTTTTCCGGATTAAATCTGAATCTGGAGAGGGGGAAAACCGCCTGTATTGTAGGGCAGTCCGGCTGTGGAAAGACCTCATTGCTAAATGCGGTGATGGGCTTTGTGCCGTTAAAGGAGGGGACCATAAAAGTAGGAGATACCTTGTTGGATAAATCAACTATAGATATAATCCGGCGGCAAATTGCATGGATTCCACAAGAACTGGCCTTGCCTTTTGAATGGGTAAAGGAAATGGTGGCTCTTCCGTTTGATCTGAAAGTAAATCGTTCCGTTCCTTTTTCGGAAGAAAGGCTCTATGAATATTTTGATGATCTGGGGCTGGAACATGATTTGTATACTAAAAGAGTGAATGAAGTCTCAGGCGGACAACGTCAGCGTATCATGCTGGCAGTGGCTGCGATGCTCAACAAACCTTTGATCATTATTGATGAACCGACATCAGCGTTGGATGCCGGGTCAACAGACAAAGTGCTGGCTTTCTTCAGGCGGCAGGCAGAGAAAGGGGCGGCTGTGTTAGCTGTATCACATGATAAAGACTTTGCTTCGGGCTGTCATTATTTAATAGAACTATAAACGATATTTAATACTAGCATAAAGGGAATTTATTTTGGGAACCATCGATATTTCATATTATAATTTATTTATTGGCTTGCTATTGCTTGCCATTCCGTTCTTTTATCTTTGGAAGTTCAAGACGGGTTTGCTGAAACCTGCCGTGATAGGTACGCTTCGAATGATTATCCAGCTATTTTTTATCGGTATATATCTGAAGTATCTTTTCTTGTGGAATAATCCCTGGATTAATTTCCTTTGGGTGATTATCATGATATTTGTTGCCGGACAAACAGCGTTGGTACGTACTCAACTGAAACGGAGCATCTTGCTGATACCGATTTCTATAGGTTTTTTGTGCAGTGTAGTAGTGGTTGGATTGTACTTTATCGGTGTTGTCCTCCAGTTAGATAACATTTTCAGTGCTCAGTATTTTATTCCAATATTCGGCATTTTAATGGGGAATATGCTTTCAAGTAATGTGATTGCATTGAATACTTATTATAGCGGACTGAAGCGGGAACAACAATTATACCGTTATTTATTAGGAAATGGAGCTACACGCCAGGAAGCTCAGGCACCATTTATAAAACAGGCCATCATCAAGTCATTCAGTCCTTTGATTGCGAATATTGCAGTGATGGGATTGGTGGCTCTGCCGGGTACGATGATCGGACAAATTTTGGGAGGAAGCAGTCCGAATGTGGCAATCAAATATCAGATGATGATTATGGTTATTACCTTCACGGCTTCCATGCTGTCACTGATGATTACTATTTCACTGGCTTCCCGAAGATCATTTGATGCATACGGGAAGTTATTGGAAGTAACGAAAGAAACGAAGAAATGACTGTTACCGACCGGATATTCCAAAATGTGGCGGAACTGTCTGTCCCGAATTTTTTCATTACTGTAGAGTTCTCAGTAATGGGAAATGAAATGCCGGAACATATCGAATCTTTCGTTTTGGAAAAATATCAAGCTATTCTTCATGGCGCAAACGGACGCAAATTTGTCTATACAGAAGGAGGGTGGCGTCTTTTTTTCACTTTCTTTCCTACAGACAAAGTGGTAGATGAACGGTATGCACTAAAGAATAAGGTGCAGATGAAGTTTCACAAATAAATATTTCTTCCATTCAGGAAAGAGATCCGGTGAGTTATTGCATAGCTTGCAGTTTCTCCCTCATACAGCGAAGCTGAACGAATTGTTCTCCTGTTTGTATATACCCGCCTTCCAACATTCGTTTTGAAATTTGGAATTTATCAAGATGATGGAGTATGTACTTTTCCACACCTGATGATTGCTTTTTGGTGAAAGACAGGAAGTCAACCTTTCCATTTTCGTGAATAAATACTTTCGCTTTAATCGTACGGAGCCCCGAATCTTTGCAATGTTTGGCTTCTGCTTTATCTATCCAAAAGATAGCTGTAGCTTTTACGGTATCTACCATACAAGTTTCTGTATTATCAACGCTCATGTTTTCATCGATTGACTCATCGGAATTCTGATTCTGTTTCATTTGGCAGGAAACAGCCAGAATAATTACTAAACAGCAGGATAGAATTGTTTTCATCGTGTTCTAATTTTAAGGATATGCGACAAATTTACTAAAAAAACGATAAGATGGGAGCTTATTCCTATTTTATTTGCTATATTTGCAACCAAATTTTCTCTAAATAATGAAAATTAAGGAAATAGTAAGCGCCCTTGAACGATTCGCGCCTCTGCCATTGCAAGACGGTTTTGATAATGCCGGCCTGCAAATCGGATTGACAGATGCGGAAGCAACAGGGGCTTTGTTGTGTCTTGACGTTACTGAAGCTATCCTGGATGAAGCTATCGCGTTGGGGTATAACCTCGTCATATCGCATCATCCTTTGATATTTAAAGGTTATAAATCCATTACTGGCAAAGATTATGTGGAACGCTGTATGCTGAAAGCAATAAAAAATGATATTGTGATCTATTCAGCACACACTAATCTTGATAATGCACAGGGAGGGGTAAATTATAAGATAGCCGAAAAAATCGGATTGAAACATCTGAAAGTGCTTGAACCAAAAGAAAATAGCCTGATGAAGCTGGTGACTTTTGTCCCCATTGCTCAGGCGGATATTGTAAGGAACGCACTTTTTGCTGCCGGTTGCGGTAATATTGGTAACTATGATTCATGTAGTTACAATCTGGAAGGGGAAGGGACATTCCGTGCCAAAGAAGGAACACATCCTTTTTGTGGAGCGATTGGAGAACTTCATCGGGAAGGAGAGGTGAGAATTGAAACAATTCTTCCTGCATTCAAAAAGTCGGAAGCAGTCAGAGCACTATTGTCTGTTCATCCTTATGAAGAACCTGCATTCGACTTGTATCCGCTGCAAAATGAATGGGCACAGGCAGGATCGGGAATCGTTGGCGAACTGGAAGAGCCGGAAACGGAGATGGAATTCTTGAAACGTATAAAGAAAACGTTTGAAGTAGAGTGTCTGCGTCATAACAAACTGACCGGGAGAGAAATACAGAAAGTGGCATTGTGCGGAGGTGCCGGAGCATTTTTGCTTCCGCAGGCAATCCGGTCGGGAGCCGATGTTTTTATTACAGGTGAGATTAAGTATCATGATTATTTTGGTCACGAAGGAGATATCCTGATGGCAGAAATCGGTCATTACGAAAGCGAACAATATACAAAAGAAATTTTTTATTCCATAATCCGGGATTTATTTCCTAATTTTGCGCTCCAATTGAGTAAAATAAATACGAATCCCATAAAATATTTGTAAGTAAAATGGCTAGAGAAGCAAAAAAAGATCCGAATGAGTTGACAGTAGAACAGAAGTTGAAGACGCTGTTCCAACTACAAACGATGTTGTCTAAGATTGATGAAATCAAAACATTGAGAGGTGAACTTCCATTGGAAGTACAGGACCTTGAAGATGAAATTGCTGGTTTGAGTACTCGTATCGACAAGATCAAAGCAGAAGTGGAGGAACTGAGAGTTGCTATTGCCGGCAAGAAGGTGGAAATTGAAACTGCTAAATCTTCAGTAGAAAAATATAAGTCGCAACAGGACAACGTTCGCAATAACCGCGAATACGACTTCCTGACCAAAGAGATCGAGTTCCAGACATTGGAAATCGAACTTTGTGAAAAGAGAATTAAAGAGTATTCTGCAGATAAAGAAGAAAAAGAGGCTGAAGTAGCAAAGAATGAACTGGTGCTTGACGAAAGACAGAAAGACCTTGAACAGAAGAAAGGCGAACTGGACGAAATCATTTCTGAAACCAAGCAGGAAGAAGAAAAACTGAGAGACAAGGCTAAAGACCTGGAAACTAAGATCGAACCGCGCTTGTTACAGTCATTTAAGCGTATCCGTAAGAACTCCCGCAACGGTTTGGGTATTGTATACGTACAGCGTGATGCTTGTGGTGGTTGCTTTAACAAGATTCCGCCTCAGAGACAGTTGGACATCCGTTCACGTAAGAAGGTAATCGTTTGCGAATATTGCGGACGCATCATGATTGACCCTGAATTGGCTGGCATACAAATCGAGCACAAGGTAGAAGAAGCTCCGGCACCAACTACTAAAAGAGCTATCAGAAGAAAAACTGCTGAATAAGAGAAATCATCCATTAACAAGTAGTTAAAGTTACTGTTTAATATAGGAAGCCCTGCAACAATGCAGGGCTTTTTTTTATCAGTGTCCGTATAAACAGGGATCTCGTACCCAAGATAACATCACGCTGAATAGAAACTTTGTTCTGTCGTTACGCCGGTAAACAAACTCATCCTTTAGTTGTTATCTTTTCATTTCATAAAAACCTGAACTGAATATGAACATACGAGCATGGAGCATATCGCTCCTTTTGTTTCTTTCAACTGTGACTGCGGTTGGGCAAACTGCAAACCGCTATTTGAAAGCTCCTCTCCCTAACGGCTGGGAAGAAAATGGGGAAGTGTTTCAACAGACACTTCCGGTAGACGACCATTGGTGGAAATCTTTCGGGGACAGCAAACTGGATTCTCTGATTGCTTTGGCGGTAGACCGTAACTATTCCGTTGCAATGGCAATTAACCGCATCGCTGCTGCCCGTGCCAACCTTTGGGCCGAACGTGGCAATTTCTTTCCTTCAATCGGATTGAATGCCGGTTGGACTCGACAGGAAACAAGTGGAAATACAAGCTCAATTCCCCAAACTACGGAACATTATTATGATGCATCACTCAGCATGAGTTGGGAAATTGATGTGTTCGGTAGTATCCGCAAACGGGTAAAGGCACAGAAAGAGAACTTTGCTGCCAGTAAGGAGGAATATACCGGAGTAATGATTTCTATGGCGGCGGAAGTGGCTTCGGCCTATATCAATTTGAGGGAACTGCAACAGGAACTTGAAGTTGTGAATAAAAACTGCGCTTCTCAGGAAGAAGTACTGAAAATCACGGAAGTACGGTATAACACTGGATTAGTGGCTAAGCTGGATGTCGCACAGGCTAAGTCTGTGTTATATAGTACAAAAGCTTCCATTCCACAACTGGAAGCCGGTATCAATCAGTATATTACGATGTTAGCAGTTTTGCTGGGAATGTATCCGCAGGACATTCGTCCGGTACTGGAACCTGTCGGAACATTGCCCGACTATATGGAACCGATCGGCGTGGGAATGCCTGTCGATCTGTTGATGAGACGTCCCGATGTGCGGAGTGCGGAACGAAGCGTGAACGCACAAGCGGCATTGCTCGGAGCTTCAAAGGCGGACTGGTTGCCGAAAGTTTTTCTGAAAGGCTCGTTCGGTTATGCGGCTCGTGACTTGAAAGACTTGACAAAGAGTAAAAGCATGATGTATGAGATTGCACCGTCAATGAGTTGGACGCTTTTCAGCGGAGGGCAGTTGGTTAATGCTACACGACTGGCTAAAGCCCAACTGGACGAATCAATTAACCAATTCAATCAGACTGTCCTGACTGCTGTACAGGAAACAGATAATGCAATGAATTCTTACCGGAATTCAATCAAACAGATTGTAGCGCTGCGCGAAGTACGCAATCAGGGAATTGAGACACTGAAACTTTCATTGGAACTTTATAAACAGGGGCTTTCTCCCTTTCAGAATGTGTTGGATGCACAGCGGTCTTTGTTGTCCTATGAGAATCAGTTGGTACAGGCACAGGGGAGTTCGCTACTCCAGTTGATAACTCTCTACAAGGCTTTGGGAGGCGGTTGGCAAGAATAAAGAATTTATAAATAAAAATATAACCTAACGTAACGGATATGAAAAAACTAATGTATATTTTCTTTGCGCTGCCGATATTGACCGGTTGCAAGGAGAAAAAAAGCGCAGGAGCAATGGGAGGGATGCCAACTCCGGAAATTAGCGTAACTAAACCAATAATAAAGAATGTAACTCTGACGAAAGATTATCCGGGCTATCTGACAACGGAAAAGACTGTAAACCTGGTGGCCAGAGTGAACGGAACACTGCAATCGACTTCGTATACTCCGGGAGGACGGGTGAAACAGGGACAATTATTGTTTGTCATCGAACCTACCTTATATAAGGATAAGGTGGAACAGGCGGAAGCTGCACTAAAAACGGCCCAAGCCCAGTTGGAATATGCCCGCAGCAATTACAGCCGTATGAAAGAAGCTGTCAAAAGCGATGCCGTGAGTCAGATACAGGTACTTCAAGCGGAATCTTCCGTGGCAGAAGGTGTGGCGGCGGTCAATAATGCGGAAGCAGCTTTGAGCACGGCCCATACGAATCTGAGCTATTGCTATGTCCGCGCTCCGTTTGACGGAACGATCAGTAAAGCAACTGTTGATGTAGGCAGCTATGTGGGCGGTTCGTTGCAGCCTGTCACTTTGGCTACTATCTATAAGGATAATCAAATGTACGCATATTTCAATGTAGCTGACAACCAATGGCTGGGAATGTTGATGAACAACCGGCAAAGTGCACAGGAACTTCCGAAGAAAATAATGGTTCAGTTGGGCAAGGAAGGTTCGGAAATGTATCCGGCCACACTGGATTATCTGTCTCCGAACGTGGACTTGAATACGGGAACGTTGACAGTTCGTGCCAACTTTGACAACCCGCAAGGGATACTAAAGAGCGGATTATATGTAAGTATCACGTTACCGTATGGAGAAGCCGATAATGCCATGTTGGTAAAAGAGGCTTCTATCGGGACGGACCAGTTGGGAAAATACTTGTATCTTGTCAATGATTCTAACATTGTTCGTTACCGGCATATTGAGATAGGGCAGTTGATAGGTGATACTTTACGGCAAGTGACGGGAGGGCTTTCTCCGCAAGACAGGTATGTCACGAAGGCTCTGATGAAGGTCAGGGACGGAATGAAGATAAAACCGATGCCGTAAACTGAATATTAATCCTAAACTATAATCTTATGTTTTCTAAGTTTTTTATCAACCGACCGATATTTGCTACCGTCCTTGCCTTGCTGATTGTAGTAGCCGGTCTGGTGACACTCAATATATTGCCGGTAGCGCAATTTCCGGAGATTACACCGCCAACGGTACAGGTATCTGCTGTTTATCCGGGGGCAAATGCCGAAACCGTTGCCCAAACAGTAGGTATTCCTATCGAACAGCAGGTGAACGGGGTAGACGGTATGCTTTATATGTCCTCTAATTCATCTTCTTCGGGAGCCTATTCTCTGACGATCACATTTGCCGTCGGTACGGATATTGATATGGCAACCGTCCAGGTACAAAACAGGGTAAGCGTCGCACAATCATCGCTCCCCGAACCCGTAGTGGTGCAGGGAGTCACTGTACAGAAACAATCATCGAATATTGTCATGTTCCTGACAATGACCTCACAGGATTCTGTTTACAACAGTCTGTATCTGACCAATTATGCAAAGTTGAATCTCGTCGACCAGTTGACACGTGTGCCCGGAGTGGGTGCCGTGAATGTAATGGGAGCAGGGGATTACTCCATGCGTATCTGGCTCGATCCGGAAGCAATGCGTATCCGGAATATTTCACCGCAACAAGTTTATCAGTCTATCCAGTCGCAGAATATGGAAGTATCTGCCGGATATATCGGCCAGCCTATCGGGGAAGAGAATAAGAATGCTTTTCAATATACACTGAATGTGCAGGGGCGGCTCAGTTCTCCCGAACAGTTCGGAAATATTATCATCCGCCGCGAACAGAATGGGGCCATGCTCCGTCTGAAAGATATTGCCAGGATTGATCTGGGATCTGCTTCTTACAGTGTGGTGTCCCGATTGAAAGGGCAGCCTACGGCGGCTATTGCTATTTATCAGCAACCGGGTTCCAATTCGCTGGATGTCTCGAAAGGAGTGAAAGCCAAGATGCAGGAACTGGCCGCCAACTTCCCGGCAGGAGTGTCTTATAATGTTACGTTGGATACTACGGATGTGATTCATGCTTCTATTGATGAAGTTATGGTTACTTTCTTTGAAACAACGCTGCTGGTGATACTTGTGATTTTCCTGTTTTTGCAGAACTGGAGGGCGGTGATTATTCCTTGTCTTACCATTCCGGTGTCTCTGATTGGTACACTGGCGGTAATGGCAGCATTCGGCTTTTCTATTAATACACTGACATTGTTCGGATTGATTTTGGCAGTTGCCATAGTGGTGGATGATGCCATAGTGGTGGTGGAGAACGCTTCGAGATTGTTGGAAACGGGACAATATTCAACTCGTGAAGCTGTGACGAAAGCTATGGGAGAAATTACCGGACCAATCGTCGGAGTGGTGCTTGTGTTGCTTGCGGTATTTATTCCGACTATGCTGATTAGTGGAATTTCCGGACAATTATACAAACAGTTTGCGCTGACTATTGCAGCTTCTACCGTATTGAGCGGTTTTAACTCCCTGACATTGACACCTGCTCTCTGTGCGTTGTTTCTGGAAAAGAGCAAGCCTTCTAACTTCTTCATATACAAAGGATTCAACAAGGCTTATGATAAGACGCAGGGAGCGTATGATAAGATAGTCAAATGGTTGTTGGCACGTCCCGGAATGGCTCTTGTGTCGTATGGCATATTGACTGCTATTGCCGTGTTGCTCTTTATGCACTGGCCGTCTACATTCATTCCGGATGAAGATGACGGGTATTTTATTGCGGTTGTCCAACTTCCGCCCGCAGCCAGTCTGGAACGTACACAGGCGGTAGGTGACAAGATTAACCGGATTCTAGATTCGTATCCGGAAGTGGAGAATTATATTGGAATCTCCGGATTTTCCGTCATGGGCGGAGGAGAACAAAGTAACTCGGCCACTTATTTCGTTGTACTGAAAAACTGGAGTGAAAGGAAAGGGAAGGAGCATACGGCAGCCGCTGTTGTCAACCGCTTTAATGGCGAAGCGTATATGACGATTCAGGCTGGGACTGTGTTTGCCATGGTTCCTCCCGCCATTCCGGGATTGGGAGCGTCCGGTGGGTTACAGCTTCAGCTGGAAGACCGGAGGAATCTGGGACCGACGGAAATGCAGCAGGCTATCAATGCCATGCTTGCCTCTTATCATTCCAAGCCGGCTTTAGCTTCCGTCTCCAGCCAGTATCAGGCAAACGTTCCCCAGTATTTTCTGAATATCGACCGGGATAAGGTACAGTTTATGGGCATCGCTTTGAATGATGTATTCTCTACATTAAGTTATTATATGGGTGCGGCGTATGTAAATGATTTTGTAGAATTCGGCCGTATCTACCAAGTGAAGATAGAGGCGCGCGACCAGGCGCAACGGGTGATTGATGATGTCTTGAAACTGAATGTTCCCAATGCGGCAGGAGAAATGGTGCCTTTTTCATCTTTCACCAAGGTGGAGGAACAGTTAGGACAGGATCAGATCAACCGTTATAATATGTACTCGACTGCTTCTCTGACTTGTAATGTCGCTCCGGGAAGTAGCACAGGGCAAGCTATTCAAGAAGTGGAAGCATTGTTCAAGGAACAGTTGGGCGATGAATTTGGTTATGAATGGACTTCCGTTGCTTATCAGGAGACGCAGGCCGGGAATACAACTACCATTGTTTTAGTAATGGCTCTGATTGTCGCCTTCCTGGTTTTGGCTGCACAATATGAAAGCTGGACGAGTCCGGTGGCGGCTGTTATCGGATTGCCGGTAGCATTATTGGGAGCTATGATAGGCTGTCTGGTAATGGGAACTCCGGTCAGCATCTATACTCAAATCGGTATTATCTTGCTTGTTGCGCTTTCTGCCAAGAATGGTATTCTGATTGTGGAGTTTGCCCGCGACTTCCATGCCGAGGGTAACTCTATCCGTGAGTCGGCATTTGAAGCCGGACACGTCAGGTTGCGTCCTATCCTAATGACGTCTTTTGCTTTTGTATTGGGAGTAATGCCGTTATTATTTGCTTCTGGAGCAGGTGCACAGAGCCGCATTGCATTAGGTGCCGCCGTTGTTTTTGGTATGGCAATGAATACACTGCTGGCAACGGTTTATATACCTAACTTCTATGAATTAATGCAGAAATTGCAGGAGAAATTCAGCAAGAAGAAAGGAAACAACGATAAGCAGGAAGGGAGTATGTAAAGATAGAATACTATCCGGAAGACGACTGAATCAGGGTGTCGGTAGATGGATGTGATAGTGACGGTATGTGCTTTACATAGCGTCGCTATCGTGACCGGATAGCGACACTCTTTTTTATAAGTTATTATAGTCTGGAATATCCTGGAGGAAAATATAACTCTGGTGTTCATAATCCATTCGGCAGCAATAGTGTTGCATTCCATTGCTGACAATCAGGTAATCTACTTTCAGTACCATATTATACCGGGTTATCTGATCGAATACGGTCTGTGTGATTTCAATGTGCGGTGCCTTGTATTCCACAATCATGCGTGCCGATAAATCCCTGCGATAGAGCACTGTATCACACCGCTTGGTAGTGCCGTTCAACTTTACCATTACTTCATTGGCAAGAAGAGCGGTCGGATATCCTTTGTGTGCAATAAGAAAGTGAACGAAGTGTTGACGCACCCATTCTTCTGGAGTGAGAGCGACATATCGTTTGCGAATCACGTCGAAAATTACATTTTTTCCGTTTCGTACGTTTATTTTAGTGTCGAATACTGGTAGGTTTAACGATAACATTTATTATTTTTGTAAGTTAAATAATGGTTCCCATCATCGGGAGCACAAATTTAATAGATAATTATGAAAACAAAAGAAGAAATCGTAGCTAATTGGCTGCCTCGTTACACAAAACGTAACCTGGAGGATTTTGGAGAGTATATTCTGTTGACTAACTTCAACAAGTATGTCGAGATTTTCGCAAATCAGTTTAATGTTCCTATTTTGGGAAGGGATGCAAATATGATTTCTGCTTCTGCCGAAGGTATCACAATGATTAACTTCGGTATGGGAAGTCCCAACGCTGCTATCATCATGGACTTGCTGGGGGCTATTCGTCCCAAAGCGTGTTTATTCTTGGGAAAATGTGGCGGTATCGACAAGAAAAACCAGCTTGGCGACTTGATTCTTCCTATTGCGGCTATCCGTGGGGAGGGAACTTCCAACGATTATTTTCCTCCTGAAGTTCCTGCATTACCCGCATTTATGTTACAGCGTGCCGTTTCTTCGTCAATCCGTGACAAAGGCCGCGACTATTGGACCGGTACCGTATATACTACCAACCGCCGTATTTGGGAACATGATGATGTATTCAAGGAATATCTGAAAAAGACACGGGCTATGGCGGTCGACATGGAAACTGCAACTTTGTTTAGTTGTGGCTTTGCCAACCACATTCCTACCGGTGCATTATTATTAGTATCTGACCAGCCTATGACTCCCGACGGAGTAAAAACAGATAAGAGTGATAATTTGGTTACCAGAAATTATGTAGAGGAGCATGTTGAAATCGGTATTGCTTCTCTGCGTATGATTATTGATGAAAAGAAAACTGTTAAACACTTGAAATTTGACTGGTAAACCCAGTCTTTCTGAAAAATATATATGGCAAAACAAGAGCTGACCTGTGATGATATCCTCAAGGAATTAAAGGCAAAGCAGTATCGTCCTATTTATTATTTAATGGGAGAGGAATCGTACTATATCGACCTGATAGCCGATTACATTACTGATAATGTGTTGAACGATACGGAAAAGGAATTCAACCTGACTGTGGTATACGGGGCTGATGTAGATGTAGCGACTATCATAAATGCTGCCAAGCGTTATCCGATGATGTCCGAACATCAAGTGGTAGTAGTCAAGGAGGCACAAGCAGTGCGTAACATGGAGGAACTGTCTTACTATCTTCAGAAGCCGCTTCATTCAACTATCTTGGTAATATGCCATAAGCATGGTACATTGGACCGCAGAAAGAAGTTGGCCGCCGAAGTTGAAAAGACGGGTGTGCTGTTTGAATCTAAAAAGATAAAAGATGCACAGCTCCCAGCCTTCATTGCTTCTTACATGAAACGGAAAGGCGTAGACATGGAACCCAAGGCAACAGTCATGCTCGCTGATTTTGTCGGCTCAGATTTAAGTCGGCTGACAGGAGAACTGGAGAAATTGATTATTACTTTACCCGCAGGACAGAAACGTGTTACTCCCGAACAGATTGAAAAGAATATCGGCATTAGCAAGGATTATAATAACTTTGAATTGCGAAGTGCACTAGTGGAAAAAGACATTCTTAAAGCAAATAAAATAATAAAATATTTTGAGGAGAATCCGAAAACTAACCCGATTCAAATGACATTGTCTCTGCTGTTTAGTTTCTATTCCAACTTAATGTTGGCATATTATGCTCCTGACAAATCGGAGCAGGGAATCGCTACAATGTTAGGACTAAGAACGCCCTGGCAAGCTAAAGATTATATGGCGGCAATGCGTAAATATAGCGGAGTTAAGACGATGCAAATCGTTGGAGAAATACGATATGCTGATGCAAAATCAAAAGGAGTGAAAAATAGTTCTATGTCGGACGGAGATATTCTGCGTGAATTAGTGTTTAAAATTCTTCATTAGAAAAAGCGACTGTTTCACATCGATAAGAGGTATATACTTTTACTGTCATTCAAGTAAGTATATACCTCTTATTATATTCTCTATATTGAACCTTCCAAATGAATAGTTAGCATCCTAATTTTAAACTGAATATTTTACAAAATTACCACACTTTCTTTATCTGTTTTTCCTGATAGAAAATATGTGTTTCTGAGTTACTTTTCCCGTTTTGTTTTCATCTTACTTGATTCCCGAATTTTGTCTCTTTTAATAAATCCCATTGAAAAATCAAGATTAAATCAAAACTTGTAATGTATATAATATCCTCTTGATTTTTTAAGCGAAAACGAAAGAGAAACTTCCTTTTGTTTAAAACCTGGTCTGTCATTTTGATAGTTTTATGATTTTCTGTAATAATCTCCCCATTTTTTCTAGTTTATCTAAAGATTAATATCATAAAAATGGGAATAACACTCTGTATTATAGCCTTTTTTGATTACAATTGTGTGCATAACATGCTGATTTCACAAAAATACAAATCCTTTATGTGAATATACA
>ENA-UESE01000140-UESE01000140.1-human-gut-metagenome-genome-assembly--contig:-NODE-140-length-121254-cov-11.509305_pt1 | contig 121254 bp, 90 predicted proteins | sample MGYA00242995_ERZ507996 | MGnify/ENA primary metagenome ERZ507996 (study PRJEB26167, sample SAMN06115489) | human gut metagenome | host: Homo sapiens | place: China:Sichuan | collected 2015-04-15...
TATTGATATAGGAATGCCTAGAAAAGAATATGAAAAATTTGCAGAAGTATGTACAAAAGGATTGCCTAATAGTCTTGAATACATGGACTTCAAAAGTACACACGAGTATTACATGCCACATGCGATGGTGGTTATGAAAAATGCGGCTGTCTATCTGAGTCCTGAGTATTATCGCTCTGCCAAAAAAGAGTATGTTTTGGTAGATATTTTCCCACTTGACAATGTTCCGGATAGCGCAGAGGAACAGAGAAAACAAAAAGTCGAACTGAAAAGACTCTCGAAAATTCAAAGTCGGGAAGAGTGTATTCTTTACAAGAGAAATTCTCTATTTGAAATTGCGGCTAAAAAGGTCATTCAATCTGGACTGAAGTTGATTTATCCCATTAGAAAAGTAAATGTTGACCAGGATAGAGTGATGCGAAGATTCGATGGACATGAAACACAATGTATCTGTTCGATGGCGAGCCAATACTCCTATGAAAAACAGTGTATGGACATAGCGATATACGGAAAGCCAACTTTAATGGACTTTTCTGGGCGAAAATATTATGTTCCAGAAAAGGTTGAAGCATATTTAACAAAACTGTATGGAAAAAACTATATGAGTATTCCTCCGGTAGAAAAGCGGTATAGACCGAATGAATACATTGTGAAATTTGAATGTGTTGAGAGCGGGGATTAATAACATGACACAAGTTATTGGATACACGACAGGAGTGTATGATATGTTCCATATCGGCCACTTGAATGTTATCCGTCGTGCAAAAGAGCAATGCGACTATTTGATTGTTGGGGTGAGTACCGATGAACTTGTGCAGAAGGAAAAGAATAAAACACCTGTTATCCCTTATAAGGAAAGAGCGGCTATCGTAGGTGCTTTAAAGTATGTTGATGAAGTGGTTCCCCAAGAGGATAAAAATAAGCTCGGCGCTTGGAAAAAATACCATTTTGACAAAATGTTTGTTGGCTCTGATTGGAAAGGGACTCCGCAGTGGGAGAAATATGAGAAAGAACTCGAGCCGTATGGTGTGGAGATTGTGTATCTTTCACATACCGACGGGATTTCAAGTACCCAACTAACAGGTGTCATTAAGGGTATCCTAGATGAGCACCCTGAAGTGGGGGGGGTAAATAAGCTCTTCCTGCATACATACAAGACCGTTGCCATCATCAGGGAAAAGGTGGTGGCATAATGAAGAAGTACCATGTCGGATATACAACTGGCGTGTTTGATATGTTTCATATAGGTCATTTGAACATTTTGCGCAATGCAAAAGACTTGTGTGATTATTTAATTGTGGGTGTTAGTACAGATGAACTTGTTCAACAATATAAAGGGAAAACACCTATAATCTGTTTTGACGAACGGATAGAAATTGTTCGGTCGATAAAGTATGTGGATTATGCTGTCCCACAGGTAACAATGGATAAAATGGAAGCCTGGCGTAAACTTCAGTTCGATGTGATGTTTCATGGCGCTGACTGGAAAGGAAGTCAAATGTATAACAACATAGTCGCTGAGTTTGAAAAGGTTGGAGTAGATGTCGTTTTTCTTCCTCACACACCGGGAATTTCATCCACGATGCTGACAAATGTACTTCATCGGTTGAAAGAGAATTGAATTCTATAGAATCAAAAACATATACTTGTTATTCTTGGTGAGGAAAGGGACTGGAATGGAAAAAATTAAGGCGAAGTATAATTCCATGTCTATAGAAACGAAAGCGGCTTTGTGGTTTGCAATGTGTAATTTCATTAACAAGGGCATAGCAATGATTGTTGTGCCTTTGTACACAAGACTGCTTACTACAGAAGAGTATGGAACATACACTGTCTTTCAGTCATGGTTAAACATTTTTATTATTGTAGCGACACTGGAAATATCGAGAGGCCACTATAAGGTTGGTATAACTAAACATGATACAGATGTTGATAATTACACTACATCTGTTCTTGGGTTGAGCAATGCAGTAACAGTTCTATTTGTAATCGTTTACTGTTGTGCTATTCCGGCTTTCAATAGGCTTCTTGAAATGCCGACATACTTGATTCTGAGTATGTTTTTGTATCTTCTTGTATATCCTGCATGGGAGTTCTGGACGATACAACAACGATTTGCATATAAGTATAAAACTATGGTGGGAGCAACGCTTGCCGTTGCTATACTAAGCCCGCTTGTTGGCGTTATTGGAATTGCATGGTTTCATATGCAGAGCGGTGCCGCTATATTTTCTAAATTAATTATTCAGGGCCTTTTTGCGCTTTGCATTTATATTCTTTTCATTAAGAAAAGCCACAAGATTTACTGGAAAGAGGCATTTGTTTTTAACATTACACTAATTCCGTATTTGCTATCCACTTCGATTTTGAACCAAGCAGATAGAATTATGATCAATGGTATGGTTGGTGCCGCAGAAGCCGCAATATATAGCGTGGCGTATTCTGTTGCAATGTTGATGCAATTGCTCAATAATGCGGTTAGTGATGCATTTATTCCGTGGATGTACAGACGCTTGAGGGCAAAAGAGTATAAGGTGATTGAACCTGTTACAAATAAGTTGTTGATTCTCGTGGCGGGCACAAATATTTTGCTGATTTTGTTTGCGCCGGAAGTAATATCAATATTTGCTCCTGCGAGGTACAAAGATGCAATTTGGGTGATTCCACCGGTTGCTGCAAGCGTTTTCTTTATGTTTCTATTCCAAAGGTATATTAACGTTGAAGTGTATTATGGCGCAACAACTAGTGTCAGCAGTACATCAATTTTGGTTGCTGTTCTTAACATTGCGCTAAATTATGTCTGCATTAAACGATGGGGTTATTTAGCTGCCGGTTATACAACACTCGTCAGCTATATTGTCTTTTGCGTTGCGCACTATTTCAATCTGAAGAAGGTATGTAAGAGCAACTGTGAAGGAGAACAAGTCTTTACAGCAGGCTATACTCTGGGAATCAGTATTGCTTTTCTAGTGCTTGTGTTTGGAATGATGGCCCTTTATGAGCATCGAATAATGAGATTTGCATTAGCTGCTGGCTTGTGCGTAGTTGCATTTTGTAAACGTGATTTCATAAAGTGGTTGTTAAAGAGTAAGAAACAAGATTGATTCGATAAAAGGATGAAATGCAGTGATGAAAATATCATATCACTGTCTATGCTTGATGCTGGAAGATAAGTTCTTTGCGTGATTATGACTAAGCCATGCTCAAAGCATGGCTGCGCCGTCCAGATATGCTGCCTCTACGTGGCGGATGGTAGGCAACGGAGTGTGTACGCACTCTCCGGCAAAAGCATAATTGACCTCTGCTAAAAAAGCAAGGAGAATGTTTGAAGTTATATGCCTTGAAAAGGCGGAAAGAATACCAGCTCTAAACATACCGTGAAGAGGAAAGACAGAATGGCAGAAATTGTAGAACATATCACAGACGCAAGAGATAACGGAACGATAAACGTATATGGGGTTCGTTATAATCAACGAGGAAGAACCGACAATATGGCTGTGGCTCTTCCTGGAAATCCGAGCTTTGATTTTCGCCATGATTTTTGTGCAAATATTATTGATTTTGAAAATGCACGTGAAGTGACGTTCAATCCGACTTCAGACGGCCTGGAAGAAGGAACATATGAGTACATACCGCTTGACAACGTTCGAGAAAAATGGGATGAGTTGACTGGACTAATGGAAGGAGCTCTTCCTTACCACGGAGTAGAGAACCGAAGGAGAGTTACTCAGTCGAACCTCTATATAGGAGTATTGGACTACAATGAGCAAAGATACTACCTTTGTGCAAAACAGGGAGAGAGCTCGGAGAGGGTATTTAGAGGAAAAAGTATATACATGAGCAATCAAGATGGACTTCAGAAAGCTGAATTGGGAGAAGTGTTTATTATGAGTAGCTTTGTGGGGCTCATGGTTGATCCATCGGAAGAAAAAGTATTGATTTTTGACAAAAAGGCTTTTCAAGGGGTGTTTCTATTCGATGATTATCAAAAAGAAGATGTTCAGAGGAAGATATCAATAGTTGAACAATGGAATTTTTTGGCATCAGCAGAAATCATAAAAGAAAAGTGTGCACAGAAAAATGTCTATAGAAACCTAGCTAAAATATTTGCTGACCAAGAATATATGGGGCAGATTCGGTCGACAACACCGCAACAACTAAAAAACAATCTGCTGATGAATAGTCCTGAAAATTTTACTGAGAATGATTTTCAGGGCGATTTGCTAGTGGTAACAACTCATAATCTTGATGTTGTGATGAAAATGCTTGCAAAAGGATTCAAATTCAACTTTTTTACTAACAGTGCGGAACAACAATGAGAGATTTAATCGAAGGTTTGGGCTATTATTTGAGCTGTATGATGCTATTTAATGGAATATACAGCGTGAAAATAATAGATGAAGGAAATGTACATGTAAAACCATGCAATCCAAGGGAGTGGGCCATAACGCTAACATGGTCGATTGCTACTTTGCTCGTAATCTTAGGTGCTGCTTTTACTCATAAGATTTTAAAAATAGATGATTCAGAGAATAATAGTATTGCAACGGGTAAAAAATTGCAAGTAACGGTTGTAAAGGACTTAACGGGTGAGAACTACTTTGCAAATTTTTCTTTGATTGTTTTAACAGGATTGTCGTTGTCTTCATCGCCAAATTTCGGGGACATGATAGTCTTTATACTGATTGAATTGGCTTTGGGAATTATTTACATAAAAAAGAAAATGTTCTACATGAATCCGGTACTTTCGCTGTTTGATTATAGCATCTATGAGTGTTCGGGCATAGACCCCATTACAAAAAAAGGTTTGGCAGGACCAATATACTTTCTGGTAAAGGAAAAGAGGATATCAATCGGAGATGTTATTAAGTATAAAAACATTAATAGCGAGATTGTTCGACTGAACTGGAGAGGAAAAATCTAAAATATAGAGCCATGCTCAAAGCATGGCTACGCCATTCAGATATTCTGCCTCTACGTGGCGGATGGCAGGTAACGGAGCGTTTACGCACTCTCAGGCAAAAGCATAAGAACATCTTTGAAATGTGAACAAAAAAACTAGACTAGAAAAGGACGGTTTGAGAAGCTAAAACCCAATGAACGACATCGGTACGAAGCGCCCGATGAACTAAGAATTCCAATCAAGAAACATACGAAAAAAGATATCGAAAAAGTGAGACGCTTTGGCCAACGCATCTGATGGAATAATCCCTATGTAATTGAAAACGCGAAAGAGTATTTTGGCAAAACAAATCAGTGGCACTAACTGTTACGGTGTATCAATCGAGATGTTATTAAGTTGCATATATCGGTGCAGTAGCGACGCTTGCACGGGGTTTTAGCGACACTTTCACGGTCTAAAGCGACGCTTTGTCGGCCTAAAGCGACATCTTGAGAGCTTTGCGGTATACTTGATTTGCACGTAGATTTACGTGACATCAAAATACCGGAGGTTAAAAATGGTAAACTACCGCGAGATTCTCAGGCTTCATTCATTGGGGCAAAGTCAACGCACAATTCGAAGTTCAGCACACTGTTCAGACAATACTGTTCGTACTGTTTTGGAGGTGGCTAGTCAAAAAGGCATCCAGTGGCCTCTTGATGACGACATTACCAACGCCGATCTGGAGCGGATGCTCTTCCCGGACAAGTACAAGAGTGCTTGCTTGTACATTGAACCGGACTATCCGTACATTCACCGTGAGCTGGCAAAGCATGGCGTTACCCTGACCTTGTTGTGGGAGGAGTACCGCCGCAAATGCTACGATGAAGGCAAGAAGCCATACATGTTTACGCAGTTCGGCGAGAAATACCGTAAATGGGCCCGCGTCACCAAGGCAACCATGCGTATCCAGCACAAGCCCGGAGATGCCATTGAGGTGGATTGGGCTGGCGATACAATCCCCATTTTCGATCCTGTAACCGGTGAGCAGAACAAGGCTTATCTATTTGTAGCAGTCCTGCCCTGCAGTTACTACGCCTATGCAGAAGTTTGCGGTGATACGCAGACTGAGAATTGGCTGAACTGCCACGTTCATGCGTTCAACTATTTCGGCGGCGTAACAAGACTCTTGATTCCGGACAACTGCAAAACTGCGACGTATTCCAATACCCGGTATGATGTGGTAGTGAACCGCAGCTACCAGGAGTTGGCAGAGTACTATGGAACTGCCATTATTCCAACTCGCGTTCGTAAGCCAAAGGACAAAAGCGCCGCGGAGGCATCTGTGGATTATGCAGAGACTTGGATTATTGCAGCTCTTCGTGATCGGAAGTTCTTCACGGTACAGGAAGCACAGGAAGCAACCGCAGAAAAGCTGGAAGAGTTCAACGCCCGCGCATTTAAGGCACGCGCGGGATGTCGGCGCAGTGCCTACCTTGAAGAAGAAAAGGAATACATGCTGCCGCTGCCGGCAACGCCGTTTGAACCCGCTGTCCGGTCTGTGGCCAAGGTTCCCAACGATTACTGCATCTCTGATGGTCGGAACAAATACTCTGTTCCGTACAATTTGATTGGCGAGAAAGTTGATATTCGCGTAACGAAGAATGTTGTCGAGGTCTACTACCACGGCAGTCGTATGGCGTGTCACCGCCGCCTGCAAACTGTGCAACACGATCCGTTGATGAAGCTGGAGCATATGCCGGAAGCTCACCAGAAATACCTGACTTACAATGCGGATGACTTTAAAATTTGGGCAGTGTCTGATGGACCTCATACGGAGCAGGTTGTTTCTTATTTTCTGGAATCTGGTAAGGTTCCTGAGCAGGGATACAAAGCCTGTGCAAGTCTTAGAAAGCTCGGCGAAAGGTACGGCAAGGAGCACTTGGAAATGGCCTGTATGAACACTCTTGCATACGGTGCTACGCCTTCTATTCGCAATATTAGCAGCATTCTGAAAAGCAAGCAGAGCAAGCCTGCCGAAAATGTTGCCACTCCGAAGAAAACGCAAGATCTCGAACGCTATGGCATTACGCGTGGCGCTGCCTACTTTACGAAGGGAGGCAACCGCTAATGACACAGCAAACATTTGATATGCTCACGGATATGAGGTTGAGTGCGATGGCAACAGAGCTTGCCAACCAGCTGAAAGATCCCTCGTTTGCAGCCCTCGGCTTTGAAGAACGACTTGATATGATTGTGACCGCAGAATGGAACAAGCGGCAGACAAACAAGATTAACCGTCTGATTAAAAGCGCTCATTTCAGCGCCTCATCTGCAACGATTGAAGGCATTGAATACTACGAGGACCGCAAACTGGACAAGACGCAGATCCTGCGTTTGGCCACATGCAACTACATTGATGAAGGCCACCATGTGATTTTGAAAGGGGCCTCCGGCAATGGAAAGACATATATTGCCTGTGCTCTTGGGAATGCAGCCTGCCGCCGTTTGAAAAAGGTCGCCTACATCCGCTTACCGGAATTACTGGACGAAATTACGATTGCCCGTAGCCGTGGCAAAATGAAGAAGCTGCAAGCCACATACAGGAAATTTGATCTGTTGATTTTGGACGAATGGCTGATTCGTCCTCTCACTCCTGAGGAATCTTACGAGCTGCTGGAAATTGTTGAGATGCGCTGCGAACGCTCGATGATTTTCTGCACGCAGTACGAACCGGATGGCTGGTATCCGCGTATTAATTCCAATCCTGAAACAGACAGTCCCGTCTCCGAGGCGATTATGGACCGCATTGTCCACAATTCGTATGACATTATGGTAGATGGCCGTATCTCCATGCGGGAGCGCAAAGGTTTGAAGGCTATGCAGAAAGCGGGTGCTGCGGATGTCTAAGTGCCCGTACAATGCATCCGCTGATCCGTGTGAGTTTGAAGTTCAACTCATGGTAGCCGATGTTGCGGAGGAAGAAACCACCGAAACGTTCCACGAGATGGATGCCGAAATTAACAAGTTGTTACGGCGCATTCATCTTTTGGAAGATCTATTGCAAAGAAACGATATCCCTGTACCTGGACTAGACGATTGACTTCTGCTCTGCCAGCGTTTTTGCTGACAGAGCTTTTTACCGGCATGGAGGTCGGACGAGGTGGCCTAAACATTCCGACAGGGTGGCCCAATCTGTTCGTGCAGATGGAACTTCGGTTCTTGGATGTACGGCTGTGTCGCTTTAGACCGTGAAAGTGTCGCTAAAACCCCGTGCAAGCGTCGCTACTGCACCGATATATGCATAAGTTTTGGGACATGGTATTCGCAGTTCGAGTGTCCTGAGACATCCGGACAAAATAGGGCACTTTTAGCACACAGCAAAGGTTAGGTTGACATAAAGTGAAACTGTGGTATATTAAACTTAATCAACATTCTTTGCAAGTTTCAACCCGACAACTACCCATATTGAGGTGACATCATGCTTGGCACCATTCAAACAACCACCAGCATCTCCGAACCACTCTACCACCAAATCATCCGCACCTACCTTGACACTGAATCTGTGAAGGATACGGCTGCCATCTGCAATGTAAGCACAGTCAAGGTTCGCAAGGTATTGATTACAGAGGGAATGTGGTCCAGTCGAACCAGTGTTGAGATTCAGCACTATCTGAGTATAGGCAAAACTACAGCTAAAATCGCACATATCTTATGCACTACAGAAAAGGCTGTACAGCAGTATCTGCCATATTCTCGGGGGCTATACGGCGGGGACAACCCAAGTGTATCGGCTGTCAACAGCGCGTTGTATCGAGAGCGAATCCGTATTGCGCAGGCCAAAACGCTAAAGAAAAAGCGAAGTTTGGCTGAAGAAAATCATTGGCCAGAAATATTGGAAGAAATCAACAATCAGGAGGAGCTTATAATGCCAAAGAAACCTAATCACCAAGAGAAAAATGATTTTCTTCGTCTACACCTGGAACTGCTCGACAGTGATGGCAATTCTGCTGATGCAGAAACCACACGCACTCTGCATGAGTGTGGGGAAGTTCGTTACGGCAATACAATCTCACGCGATATTTTAGTGTCCAAAGAGATGCCCTTGTGGGCGCTGAATTATGCGATTCAGCGGTGCTTCGGCTGGCAAAACAGCCATTTGCACAATTTTGTCCTCCCGGAGAAACAATTTGAGGCGCTGACTGACAGGCAAACCAAACAATATGTGATGCTTATCGGGTTGGTATTTCGTTCTCCCTGGATGAAAGAAGAAGAAGAGTTTTGGGCAGATGATTACGAGGATGGCAGCTTTAAAACCTGGCTCAAAAGCAAATATACTGCGCCATACAAATCGCTTTGCTATGGCGAGGCATTGCATCAGTGCAAAAATGATGCGTTTCAGATAGAGCACGAGTATTACTATTGTCGCGTTAAACGGACACATTATGACAACGGTCATGACTTTTATGGCCCAATGGAGAAAATCAGTGAGGCTGAATATCGTAAACTCAAATCGGTAGCACCACTTAAGACAGAACGCAAGACAAAGTATGGCAACCGAGAAGTCACTTATCAAGAGGCCTATCAATTTGCGGATTTGCCTTTTGATACGATTCAGTGGTTTAATACATCTGCTTCCGTGAGTTCTTTGCTTGAGAGACTTCCGATTGGTGAAACACTTCGCCCACAGAAAAGCGGTATAAAGCCTGATTTTGGCACACTTATGCATTTTTCTGAATTTATGAACAACGAGCTATGTGATGAAGTTGCGCGCTGTGCCATTTCAGACAGTCCCATCGTGCAGCCGCACGTTCACCCTTTTACAGATATGCTTTATTACAACTATGACTTCGGCGACGATTGGCATGTGCAAATCACTGCCAGTGACAATGCAGAGGATCTTATCAAATCGGATCGGCTCACGGCAGAGGAATGGGAAGAAGCAAAGTTGCAGCTTCACAGCAAGCATCGCCCTGTCTGTATTGCGCAGGATGGCTTGCCTGTCTTTGATGATGTCGGCAATATTCATGGGTATGCCGCATTTCTGAGATGTATCAATCGTGATGCGCGTAAAAATAACATAGCAGATGAAGACGATAACTCGCCATATCCATATCATGGAAAAGTGGAAACCCTTGCCTGGGCAAGGAGCCTCGGTTGGAGTAAACGTAGAGTGAGCAACAAAAACCTGTTGTGAATTATCAGTTTTTGACGCTTAATAAAGCTATGTGACGTAAATAAGACCAAGACTTTTCAAAATGCATTAACTACTTTGTATCTGTTCGACTTTTTCCTTATCTTCTTGTATGGCTTGATTGGTTTTGCGAACTTTTTCTAATTCAGCAATAAGATCAGCTATCCGACTTTCTGTTTCTGTAACTAATTGTCTTATCTTTTCAGGTTCAGTACCCAGTGAAATCCCCATTTTATCAAGTTGTGAAGCCGCTCTGCTATACGCCTGCAGGGCGGCTTCATTTTGCTTGTAGAAGGTATCCTTCTGGGCAAGTGGTTTGGATGTATACTCCAACCAAACAGATTTATAGGTGCGGCACGCCTGCAGATTATGAGCCGTTGCTGCATAAATTTTGCTTTTGGAACGATGCGTTGCAATCTTGTTGCGGAGCTTCATTTCTTCGCGTTGATATGCACTGATTTGTTTATCAAAATCAGCAGCTGAATGTAGACCATTATCAGCCATGCTACCCAAGAGTTTTCCAAGCTCTTGGGCATTTGCAATTCCTGCACGGCGTTCCACATTAGCGACTCGACGGGCCAAACTGCTTTCAGAAGTGCCAACCTGCACCACACCTCCTAGCGACTGCGCTAGTTCAGCGCCACTGATTGAGTTTCGCGTCTTTTCGCTGCCAATTGGCACATAGCTGTACTGCCAACCGGGATATAGACTGATTGCACAGCTTCCTTGCTCGACGTTTCGCTGTACATAGCGTTTCGGAATGAATAACCGCTCAATGTGATATTGCGGCAAATGCACTGTCACTCCGCGCAGGCTCATGGCCATGATCTGATCAGCGGTCAAGCTTACAATCAGTGGCTGCGTCAGATTCTCTTCATCGATTTGTCGAATCAAATCAGTGCCCCGAATTGTGCCATGTGTGCCGTCATCGTAAGTTATATCATATGAAAAAGCCGCGCCGATGTCGGCAGATACAGACCCATCAGGAGTCGTATGAATATGGCTGTTATCAATCATCAGCTTTGCCGGATTGCCACTTGAGTCGTGGATTTGCAGCAGAACACCGCGCTTGCCGGCAGAACATATCTGCCGTGACGTGAGTTTGACAGATGTATCACAACTCTGCGGATAGTTTGTAGTCAATTCTTGATATAGCTCTGCAATCGGTGTACTATGATTTGTATCAAGAATTCCTGATTTATTGTTTATCGCACTTTCCAAGCCCGCAAGTGTAAATCCATCTCCTAAAGCGTCAGCAGGCACCCATGTGCCATCTAAGTCGGCAGCCTTATACAAAAGCTGTCCGGTTTGCTTTTTTACACGCGCCTTAACGCCCTCCGACTGCAGCTGCTTTATAAAATCGGTAAAAGTCGAGACACTCGGAAAAATCTTGGCTATGCGCTCACGAATAAATAGCTGTTCGGCAGCGTTATCCTCTAAGCGCTCCACGAGGCCGGTATACGTAAACTTGTCGGTATCGGCCAGTGATGTATCTCTGATCGCACGTCCCGCACCTTCCGGCAGGTAGGTCATATGCTTACCACGCTGGCAAACAGAAATGCCCAGTTCCTGTGCCATTTGCAGGAACTGGGCATAATTGGTGGCACGCTCCAGGCAGAAGTTAAGCTTCTTGCGGACTTCAGTGCGATTGCTGGTTGTGCGTTTCTTCTGTACGTAAGTAGGGTAGAGCTGGCCCAATTTTTGAGGATCTTTGATGACAGACAACTGTGCCTCCATGCAAAGCCGATCCGAGATACTACGGATCTGCTGTGCAGTACGGTATGGAACTGTGCGCAGTTTTTTGTAATCGTAAAAAGAGACGGAATTGATAATGATGTGGTTATGTATATGTCCTTTATCAATATGAGTTGCTATTACAAACTCATATTTTCCTTCTGTGAATTCCAGCGCTAGTTTGCGACCAAGATCATGTGCTTCTCTCGGAGTGATTTTCTCGGTGGGTGAAAAAGACTGTATCAGATGATAAGCGAGATTTGAAGTTTTCTTGCAGGAAATATGGTGTACCTTGTGCGCCATTATGGCAGTGATTTCAAAATCGAGTGCGGCAGTCTGTGGCTCTACATTGTATCCGGAAACCAGCAACTGGCCATCGGTCTTAGAAGGATTTTCTATGTAGAGGATTACATTACTTAAGGTTGATTTTATTGCATGAATTTTTGTAATAGCCATAAAGTAACCCTTTTTAGGATATTAAATAAAGGAATATTATCATATGCTCTTTTTGCACAAAATTCAACCAAAAACGAGTTTTTTTTTGTTAAAAAATCTCGTCGTCTTTTGCTCGAATATTATGTACTTTGTTGATAGATTTGTGACTATTTCTTATGGTAGAATGGAGCAGCAATCGAAAAGGAGGTTGATGAAAATGGATGAATTTACGGTTATCGCGATTTTAACGGTTTCTGTCGTGGTTGGAAAATTCGTCAACTATTTGCATACCGCGCGTACAAAGAAATCTTGCAAATGGCTTGGCATTGTTATTGCTTTTGCTGTAGATGTACTTGCTCTCTTTACCGTACCTGTTCCCAAGCCAGAGGTATATCCGGCGGGTGGTATTTTGAACTCCTATTCTCAGGGAATTTTCATCAACTCCACTAGTAGTGTTCTTACATCGTATTATACGACTGACTCTATTACCGATCCTAAATTTGGGAAAAAGTACTCAGGACCATTTTCTATTGATAGGCCGCGAACCGTAATTGCGAAAAATAGATTTTTGTTTCGGTGGAGTGAGGCAATTATTGTCAGAATGCATATAAGTGAAGATGGTTCCTGAGCATTTGGCTTAAGGACCTCTTATTTCACCCATTGATTCACTGAGGAAAGTGAGTGTTTGAATAGGGACTCTATCTATGAATGTTGGATTGCTTGTTGAAGAATATTTCAGTTAAAATTGGATTTTTGAATAATCATACCTTAGTAAAGCCTCCGTAGCATCTTTACAAGTCTTTCTTGATATAGAGCTTTCAGCTCCAAATAGTTACGTTGCAATTGTTCTACATCGTTTGCAGTTGTAGTTCGATTTTCATTGCACCTCTTTGCAACCTGATTGACATTCCCGGCTATGCGCCCCAAACTCGCAGACAGCTGACGCAGCTGCGAAAAATCATAGTGTTTGATTTCACCAGTAAGGAGCATTTCTCTGCAGTAAGCAGAAAAATTAGTCATGCCAGATTCAGCCATTTTGTTTTCGATGGTCGCTATCTCCGTTTCTGTAAAGTAAACTAATTTTCCTATTGAACGCTCTCGATTTTTTCTCATTGACACATAACTCCATGGTAAATTAGACCTCATCGAAAAGAACTGACGCAAAATCAGGTTTTAGGGTGTCCCTAAGAGGCATGTGAGTATAAACACATGCAATGCTTGCTAACGTTCGCTTTCGCTCACGTTACCCCTTCGGGCCGCCCCGGCGCTTCTTCTGGCGAAACCAAAACAGCCCGGCTCCGATAAAAACGATGGACAAAAAGTCCAGCACATTCCAGAACGGATTTGCCAGGTTTTTGCTCTGCTGGACAGGTTGAGAAGAAGTCGGCTCCGGTGTCGGTGTCGCAGACGGCGCAGCGGCAGCTGGTGCATTATAGGCTGCCGCTCGCTGTACAGTGGTGTTCTCGTCACGGCTGGGCGTACTCAAATCGGCGTCTGGATTTTTTGTGTCTGTTACTGTCAGATGAAAGCTCACACTGTCATCAGTATTCAGTTCTTTCTGCTCGCACTCGAACTGGTATCGTTCCGCTGCATCGCCTGCAACACGGGCAGATAGAAACGTATACAGTCCGCTGTCAGCTTCCGTGCAAACGGCGGCCAGCTGATTGGATTCGTATACATCCAGCGCGTATACTGTACCGCTGTACAGGTTCTGCAGGTAGACGATACAGTGTTGGGAAAAGCCAGCGGGTGCTGTCAGGTACGCACTGATCTGGGCTGCCTCGGGCAGATAATCAGCAGGCGGTTGGCGCAGCGGCAGCGGCGTATAATAGCGTGTCTGCTCGGTTACTTCCGTGAACCAACTCTCACCTGCAAACTCATATTGCAGCTCATACTGACCACCAGCCTCGACCTGCAAAAAGGTGGTGCCGTCAACCTCGCGCAGCGGCCAATCGTTTAGGGCGTCGTATTGAACAGCGGCATTGCAGTAATAGGTGCCCTCCGGCAACGTTACAGCCTGGCCATAATGGTTCAAGCCGTTCAGTACTACAAGAACAGCATCCGTATCATTGGGGCCGCTGCCCAGCGTGACCAGCACGGAACGTTCCTGCAGCTCCGCGGGAACATCTACCAATGATACCGCAACTTCGCCGTTTCCCGCCGCATGGCAGGGCGGTGCCATCGCCATGACAAACGGGACAAATAACAAAATCGCCAGAACTCTTTTCATAAAAGCCTCCTTAAAACCCGGCATAGGTAAAGTAATGACAGCCGCGGCTCTCCATCCAGGCGTTGGACATGTTTACGCAGACGCCGTAGCCATAACAGCATTCGATCCACGCGCCGCCGCCGAGCGCCATCTGCACATGGCCTTGCTCACCGCCAGCGGCATAGACGACCCGCAGATCGCCCGGCTGGACCTCGGCGAGGGAGATTGCCCGCAAATCGTTGGTGCGCCCGTAGGAGGCTGTATTACCTGCTGCAAACGGAAGCCCCTGCGCCCAATAACAGTACTGTACAAAGCTGGAGCAGTCCAAATTCATCCCGACGCTGGCATTGCCGGGGCCACCGCGCAGCGACGAGGGCTGCCCGTACACAAAATGACCTTGGCAGCTAATGGCAAAGGCTACGACCCGCCCGCGCGCAGTGTCGGGGTCAATGTTCAGTCCGGCCAGCAATGCCTGCAGCTCGTCAGCAGTCAAAGCGGAGCCTACCGAACGGCACTTGATGCCGTCCGCAACGCCGTAAAGCGCCTCCCAGTCCATACGATACAGCAAGGATGCCCATTCCACGTTGCCATAAGTGTCCGCGCCGTTCTCGTACCAGCCCTTGAAGCCCGCCGCACCGGGCGGCAGCGTTACAGTTTTCGTAAAGCGGGCAGTGACCGCATTGCCCGCATACGCATTGCCGTACTGGTCCTGCTTGATGACGGTACGTGTCAGCTTGCCGTCGTTGCTGCTTGCGGCCAGTGCTTCCAGATTGCCCGTGCCGCCGTCCGCACCATTGGGGGCTTCGGTTTCCGGGTTAGCATAGCGGTCATAGCCGGTCAGGTAAATTGTGCAGTTCAGATCATAGTGGCCGTACTGGCCGTCGTGCAGCTCTCCGGGACACCATGGGATAGCGGTTGCGTTGGCAAAGGTCACGGTATAGTCCTTCGTCATGACCTCGTCGCCGTCGGTGGTCTCCACTGTAAAGGTGGCGGTGCGCTCGTACGGAGCATAGAACCAATCATTCAGCTCGCCTTTGTAGAGATTTGCACTTTCATCCAGCACGATGCTGCCGGTGCAATCCTCTGCGGCAAGTTTACCGTCGACAACTTGGGTGTAGTCATCCGGCAGGGTACACAGCTCTGACTGCGTGGCCCCATCCGGGAAAATGACAGGAAAAAAGACGGTCACATCGTGTGTGCCGTCCTCGATCCATTCGGGGCGGCTGCTGCCTTCCGCGTGGTCATCGCTCCATTCCCATATTCCGTTGTGGTAGTGCCCGCATTCTTCGTTGCCTTGGGCACAGGTGTGCGTTTCGCATCGGTACTCTGTGATGGTCACGGTCTCGCCCTCGCTGCGGTAGCCATTGACGCAGCCGCCATAGCTGACGCAGGAGTAAGGTGCGGACTCGCGTGCGGTAATTTCCATGCCGTAGGCTGTCAGGGCGCGGCAATATTGGGTAAAAGGTACGTCGTCCGTAAAAGCCGAAAGCTCCTGTGAACTGGGCCAGTCCTGCTGATAGTAGACCGTGGCCATCGAGATGATCTCCGCAGTGTCATTGTAGATGCCGTTGGCGTAGCTCCATGTGACGCCATGCTGCATATTGTTGCTGCGCTGGCCGGTCAGCGTGTCGTAGCCGTAGGGGTTGCCATTGGGGTCAACATCGTTGCGAAAGGCCCTGCGAAGCTCATCAGTGGCAGCTTCATTGCGGTATGTATTGATGCTTTCGACAAGCTGCTGAATATCCTCCGGTCTGTCGGCACACAGCACGCTGGTCGTTGTAGTACCGCTCATCTGGCCTAGCAGCCCAATAATCAGCAACAACAGAACAATTGCGCCACAAATAAGCGCCGTCCTGCCGATAGAAGCAAGTGCTTTGACAGGATGGGCAAAGAACCGTGCAACCTTGATAACGCTATGACCGGCCTGAAAGCCTGTATTACTGATGATACCCGGTGCACGGTCAGCAAAATCATCCGCACTGGTCGAGAAGGTCTCTGCATAGTGCAGAGCGGTACGTGCACCGGCAGAGCCGATTTGAACTGCAGAGCTTCCCAACTCCATCCGCAGCACGTCGCCGCCTGTGTGTAGGACCTCCTCGGCGGTACGCGTGCCGTCCTGCACGTCCTTGATACCCTTCACGGCGTAGCTGCCCAGTATGCCGACGTCCTCCGCAGCAGTCCCGAGAAACGTCTCCTGCATAATCAGTTCCGCCGCCGCGCCGTGCACACCGAGATCCTGCGCGGCATCGGTGGCAAAGTCCTCTTGATAGCTGACCAGCCCGCTCGAACTCGTGATGCCGTGCGCTGCGGCTGTTGTGCCGCGCATGGCAGGGGAGTGGTAGCCGTTTGTCTGCTGATTGCACAGCAGTTCGTAGTAGGCATTGCTGCGGCTGGCCCGGAGCGTGTTGGTACCGGTGATATATTTCCGGTTGCCTTCGGCGGGAGATGATAAGCTTTCTGCTACATCATCGCTATCGTCTGAAATGGTATCTTTCGTTTCACTTACATAATCGTCGTTCGACAGTAGCGACTCGGCTTGCTTTTCAGTATTATCCAGCAGTTCCTCGCCGTTTGATGCTTCCTCTACCTGATTGTGCAGGCTTTCCGATATGTCAGTATCGGTATGGAATAAAGGTTTGTCGCTATAATTTTGCTTGAATAGTTCTGACATGGCAGACTCCGTGAGGTTATTTTTAGAGATGTGCTGGTGTAAGCATAACGCATTAAGACTTTCGATTAGGAGATGTATCCATCAGCCTGAACAGCTCGGTATCCTTCGGGAAATCGTTGTTGAAGGGCACCACCGTCTTAGACACGATCAGCAGTCCGCTGCCGACCTCTGCATTCTCGATGTACCGCTTTTCCTCGTTGGAAATGTGCAGCAGCCGCGCCAGATCGTTGGCATCGTCGGGAGACTGGTTCAGCAGCTTGATATATCCGCAGTCGGACAGCATGCGGCGCGCGTCCTCGTTGTCCAGAACCGAACGCACGTGCTGGGTGATAGAGGTCAGAATCGCACCCCACTTGCGGGCGCGGCTGGACAGCTGAAAGTAAAAGTCCGTGCAGTCCTTGTTGCCCAGCAACTGCTGGAACTCGTCGGTAAACACCCACGTGCGGCGTCCCAGCACGCGGTTGCGGGTAATGCGGTTCCAAACCTGATCCAGCACTGTCAGCATACCGATGGACTGCATCGACTTGCCCAGCTTGACCGTGTTGAAGCAGATGCAATGATTCTGCACGTTCACATTGGTCTGGTGGGCAAACAGGTCCATGGAGCCACTTACATATAGCTTCAACGCCGTAAGCAGTGGCTTGACTTCCTCTCCCTGCAGCGCAAGATTTCTATAAAATTCGTGCAGCGTTGGCATTTCCTCGCGCTTGGGATTTGCCATATAGCGCTGATAGGTCAGGCCGGCAGCTACATCAATAAAGGTACGTTCCTGCGGCGACAATTCGGAGCTGTGTAGAATGAGCTGGCAGAAATTCTGCAAGAACTGACTTTTCAGTCGGATGGGGTCCTCATCGTCGCCGTAGTCCTCGGTAATGTCCATGGGATTGATATGGGAGGGGCTGGACGCGGAAATGTCAATCACTACGCCACCCATGGCTGTAACGAGATGCGTGTACTCCTGTTCTGGGTCGATGAGAACAATATCGTCATCTGGCCAGCGAAGCATGATATTGGTGACCATCTGCATTACGGAGAAAGACTTGCCGTAGCCCGTCATACCGAGTACCATACCGGCAGGGGCGGGCAGCAGCTTGCGGTTACACAGTATCAGATTCTTACTGCGGGCGTTGATGCCCTCGTACAGTCCGCCCGGCTGGAACAGTTCCTGCGTGGTGAACGGCACATAGATGGCCGTGCTGACGGTTTCCAGTGTGCGCTCCAGCCCAAGCCATTTCTTGCCAAGCGGCAACATACTGTTCATGGCGTTGCGCTGCTCATACAAAATGCTGTCAAAGCGGCAGGTCTGCTGCTGTACGGTGCTGCAAATGCGCCGCACGCGCTCGTCCAATTGCGCATTGGAATCACCATAGGTGTGAATGAGGATGCAGACTTTGAAGATTTTTTGGTTTCTGGTTGTAATGTCATCCATCATCTGCTCTGTGTGGTGCATTTTGGATTTCAGATCATAGCTCACAGCTATGCTGGCAGGCATATTTCGCTCGCGTGCTTTGGCAATGGCATCGTATTCTTCCTTGTGCATATAGGCAAGTTTTTTCTCGATTTCCTGGACGGCTTCTGCCTGGTCCATAGCGTCAACATGCATTGTGATGACGTGGTCAAAAGGAAGCTCCGATAGCATAGAGAACAAACCGTTTTTCATTTCCGGTGCTATGCCCCGCAGATACATTGTCTTGCCGATTTTATCGCCAAACTGATAGCGGTCACGGTAAACGGCGCGCGAGTCGTCGTGCTCCGGGTGCCAGTTGTAAGAGCTGGGTGAAATAAAATCCTTCGTAGTAAGGTCATCCTCAGCCAGCAGCCAGTCATAGGAAAAGCTCATCTCCTCATTGGGCCGCATGATGCCTTGTAACAGGTTCAGGCGCTCAATGCCGGACAAGATGCGTGTACTGCTGCCCATGCGTTTGAAGTGATCGGCAATATCTGCAGCACGGTTCTCCAGCTGCTCTTTCGCCTGTTGGTAATTCTCAGTGTGCAGGCTGAAGGTGACGTACTTTTCACGAATCAGGCCATTTTGACCGCGCAGTGCTTTTTCCGCCACGACTTGGTTCATCTCCTCGGCGTAGCGGTCACGGTCATCCCCGCGCAGCGGCAGGAAGGTGTCGCGGCGAAACTGCTCCTCGTCCATGCTGCGGGTGACAAGGTTGATTTCCAGATGCAGCGAGGGGTCGAAGTAGTTCAAAAACTCACTGTATTTCGTAAAAATGTTCTTTTGCTCTTCCAACATAGCGATTTGGAAGTTCACATCGGTGAACGCCATCGTCATCGAGAAAAGTCCCGGCTCCACCTCGCAGATGCCATCCTGCGACATACTCAGGTATTGCAGGCAGTCACTGGCTTTCTGTGGCGCTTTGCGTGCGGCAATGCGCTTTTTGGCATGCTTTTCGTCTTTCTTTAACTGCCTTGCGTGCTGCCGCCGTTCTTTGGCGCCTTTCCTTTTTTCTCGTTTTAACGATTTCTCCTGTGCGCGCAAAGACTCCAACACACTCTGTTCGATGGGCAAGTCGGCGTGCTTTTTTGGTAAAAACATAATTTTTCTCCTGACGGGGGCAGACTGCGACCTCGGCGGGGCCGCGGTACCATGCCCAGTAGATTTTTACAAGCTTTTCAAACGGATACCCGTTATGGCTGATAAAGCCCAACCCGAGAAAGGGGAGGACTTCTACCATTACGATGTAGGAAACCAGCTGAATATCCAGCTGAAGCCATTGCAGACAAACGAAGCAGGTTGCTATGGCCAGCACGGCAGCGACACCAAAGCAGGCCAGCTGACGTAGTGAAAGCCCGAGAAAGAATTTCTCGTGATATTCCGTGATTTCGAGATTGGTTTTTGTTGAGAGCATAGGTGAACTCCTCCATTAAATGGCGCTGGTGATGGCTTTGGTGAATCGTCCGCTCATAAACACGGCCACCAGCAGAATAACGGATTTGCCCAGCATGGCCCAGGCCTGTTCGGTAATGTCACCGCCACTGCCCAATGAAGCTGTCAGGGCAGGGTAGAAGCCAATGACAAGATAGAGAACGGCCCCTTGCAGCGCCACCGCTATGTAATTTTTCAGGAAGTTTACAGCAATACCGTGCAGTTCCCGATAGCAGAGCGTGGCAATTGGCAGGGAAGCCAGGGCATTATAAACGTACAGCTCAATGAAGCGGGCCGCAACGATGGTATTGATCACAATGTTGACAAGACGCAGCATCCAGCTTACGACCATAAGTTCCATGGCCACAGGCATATTACCGATGCCGCCCGGCAGTGCGCTGATTGCGTTTTCGATGTCGACCTCGGTGTTGACCTGTCCACTGCCCACATAACCGGCTATGCCGTTTGTCACTGTGGCCGCTACCTCAAACATCGCATTTAGAATTTCCGTGGAGTGTAGGACAGCCCAGCGGCAAAGCGTGATTTTCAGCATGACCAGCGCCACTTGCTGAATCGTAAAAGCTGTGCTGCCGCCGTTCATGGCTATGGTCTGGGTGAAATTGTACAGTTCCAAAACCATAAAAAGTGCCAGAACGGTAAGTGCAATCGGCATGACTACGCCGGAGCTGATAGAATCTGCATAGCCGGCCAGTGTGCTGTTCCAATCGGTCAGACTGCTGAGAAGACCGGAGTTCTGCCCCATAGCATTTACGGTGGCCGAAATGCCTGCCAGCTGGCTTCGTATCGTATCCTCAAAAATAGCGCATACCTCCCATCAGCTGACCGTCAGCGTGCCAAAGTAGGTGGCAACAGCAATGATCAAAACGCCGCCTGCAATCGACCAGGCACCACTGCTGATGCCGGGACCGTTGTGGTCCTTCAGGTTCGTGCCCAGTGTCACCGCACCAAACAGCAGCAACAGGCCGCCTGCAAAATTGACGACATTTGTGATAAGAGAAGTGATTGTAGATACCATTTCCATGTAATTCTCCTTCTTTCTGTTTATGTGTCAGACTCGTCATCGTCGAGTTCGATGTTGTTGATTTCCTGCACATTTTCCATAAAGGGTGCAAAGTTATTTTCTGCGCGCCTCTCGTAGTCGAAGGGATGATGCCCCTCTTTTTCTACCAATGCGTAATTAGGGTGTTTTTTAAGATCAAACTTGTAAGAGTAAAATGGCACAACACCGGAAATCATCAATAAGCAACGATTTCGCGGCATGGTGCGTATTTCTTCCGGTGTCATCAGATCACGGCTGGCCACCTGATAGTTCTTGGAAAAGGAGCCCTGTGCGCCGAGGTTCTCTGTGGTGTTCAGCACCTCGATGGTCCGTTTGCCCAGCTGTTTACCGAAAAACTCCAACGACTCCGGGTTATTGCCGCCACCCAGCACAAGCTCTGAATCACAGTTTTCCAGAATCGTGCCCCAGTCATCACCGTACTGAGATTTCAGCTGTGCGATTGACTGGTAAATCAGGGTACATCCGATATTACGACTGCGGATGGTGCTGATCAGAATCTGGAAGTCCGGAATCATGCCGATGTTCGGAAACTCATCTAAGAGAAACCGCACATGGCGAGGCAGGCAGTGATCCTCACGATTGTCTGCGGTATGCACAAGAATCTGAAAGCATTGCTGGAACATGACCGCTGCCAGAAAGTTATAGGCTGTGGTAGTGTCTGGTGTGACAACGAACAGCGCCACCTTTTTGTCGCTGGCCAGCTCTTCCAGATGAATGGTGTCATCCTCGCAAATCTTCATGATGGAAGGAATATTGAACGCACTCATACGCATACCGAGAGATACATCAATACTCTGTGCGGTTTTGTCCGGTGCCATATGGTACAGTCCATATTGGCGCGCTGCGAATGACGCAGGCTTTTCCAAAGCCAGGTCTTCGAATATATCGTCCAACTGGCTGCGTCCCTGTGGTCCGTAACGATGCTGCATCAGCACAAAAAGCTCCATTACACTGTTCATATTGTGCAACTCAGGTGGTTGCTCAAAATATACATAGGCAAGCAGCGCTTCCAGCAGTGAAGTAGAGCCTTCTTCCCATATCGGGTCGGCTGTGTTTTTCTGCCGCGGGTCCTCTTTCATATTTTTGATAAGATTCTTGGCAACAACTACAATGTCATCCGTGTCATGGATATACGCAAACGGATTGTAGTGGTCGGACTTGTCACGGTCCTTCAGGTTGAACACTTTCACATCATACCCTTGCGATACCAGAACATTTCCGTAGGTGTCAAGCAGCTCGCCCTTCGGATCACTGAGTACATAATTGCTGTTAAACTGCATCAGCTGCGGGCCGGCTACGCTGTAGCTCTTGCCGGAGCCGGACGGGCCGAACACAATGACGTTCTTGTTACGGTTGTAGTTGTTCTCCGCTGTTACCTGCATCTTCATGGCAAGGCTCAGGGACTCTGTGGCCGTCAGGGGGATATTCTCGCTTGCCTTTTCATGGAGAAACGGCGCAATGTCCGCCGCGGTGCCCCAGCGGGCGCTGCCGTACTCCTTCTGCGGCACTAGCCGGTGACCGCTGTACTTTATGCAGAGGTAAGCAAGACCCGCTAGCAGAATAGCCCCAACACCGCAGCCTACAGAAATCGGCGCAGGGGATAGCTGCAAGGGATGCAGTACAATTTTGCCAAGATTTACCGCGGCGGCCAGCCTTTGCGTGACCGTTCCGACAGCCGATACATAGAGAAGTCCCACCCGGTTGCCCAGCCAAAAGCAGCCCAGACTTGCAGCAAGACAGATCAGAATTTGCTTTGTGCGCTGTTCCTTCATGGCCGCTCACCTCGCTCCTGCGCCGGCGGCGGGCGGTGCTGGTTCAGCTCCTTCGTGCGCTGCATAGCCCGTTCGGACAACTCCTGCAGCAGACTGGTGGGCCGATCTTTGCCGCGCGCTGCAATGCAGTTTTCAATAGCGGTCTGGATGCGGTCCACGTCCTGCCCCTTGAACCACAGGTTCAGCTGCCCGGTGTCCTTGTCCTTGGTAATGGCAAAGTCCACCGAGTATTCCTTGAGCTGCCGCCTGACATAGGGCAGCGTTTTGTCGTTCAGTTCCACCGAAGCGAGAGCTTGCGACTGTCGGTTCAGTGATTGAATTGATTGCTGCCCATACTGCCGCGCTTGCAGCATACTGGCAACCGCCTGCAATATCCCAAAGATGCCCTGCCCGGCAAGCTTGGCTGCGTTGATTTGCACCCGGATGGCCGTTTCTTCTACCATACGGTATCACCTTTGCTTTCTCCGTAATAAAATTTCAGCCTCACCACGGCAGCGGAGCGCCGGTGCGTCGGGCGTATGCTTCGATTCTTTTTCCCAACCTGTATTGCTGCAGACGGTCCGGCAGGCTGTATTCCAGTGTGCGGACTTTTACATGGTGCTTCATTGCGCACTTGAAAAAGGCGTACAGGTACCGCTCCTTGCCGCTGATCTGCCGCATACGGCAGACATACACGCAGTTGACCTTGCCGTCTCTGATACTGCGTAGCATACTCTGATACCCGTCGCGCAGCGGGCCGTGCCCTTTATAATCGATGCTGCCGCCGACTACCGTGCAGCCGTCGTCACCGGCCTGCCTGCAGCAGGCATCGTAGCTCGCGCGGGTCGCTGCGCAGTCACCGGGAATGCGTGCATACACCCATGCACGGGGCAATTTTTCTTGATTTGGCATTATCTCCCTACCTCCAGCTCTTGGTCATAAAAACTCAATTGCTCGCCTTCTAAGCGGAACCGCAGGTCCAGCTCGGCAAAGGTGAAATTCCGATTGAAGCGTTCCGTCGCCTTATTCGGTGCAGCCTGCAATTCCAGCATCAGCTGCCATAAATCAGGATGTGCATGGTACAGATGCCGCAGCTCGGTCATGGATGCGTTGGGACAGAACCAGCACCCGCCGCGGTGGCTGTGCTCATACAGCGGCGACAGCAGCCCCTCCTGCCTGCACATGGAAAATGCATCCTGCTCTGTCACGCCGTACTTTGCCATAAGGGAAACCTGGTCAGGCTTTAGACGTTCCAGTCTGATAGGCTCATCCGCGGCAATTCCTAAATAGAAAACTGTACCCGGCGGCAAACTCTCTTTATAGGCTTCCAGAGGCGGGACCTTGCAATCTCGTTGAATTGCACAGCGCCCAGCCAGCGGAAAAGCGGCAAGCTTTCCCTGTGCATTGCCGCGGCTCACCACATGGTAAAAGCAATCCAGATACGTCTTTTCAGCGTGCAAAACCCTTGTAGGGATGCCACGCTTTTCAAAGTACGGAATTGCCGTTTCATAGATAAACTTGGTATGCTCGGGCAGTTCGCCGGAAATCTCCTTGCTGAACATGACTTCTGTGTATATGATTTCGTCCAGCGGTTCGCCATGCTGTAGGGCCAGCAGCGCTGTGGCATTGCTGTCTTTGCCGAAGCTCGAACAGATGATATGTTTCATGTCATTCACCAATAAAAATAGGGCGGCCCGCGAGAGTCGCCCATACCATGTACGTGTTTCATAGATTTTTAGTGCTCGCTCTCATCCTGTTTGGATTTGCGGCGCTTGTATGCAAAAATTCCGAAGCCGACGATAGACCCAAACACCGCCGCCGAAAGCAGCGCAAAGGGGAACACATCGCCCGTTTGGGGAATAATCGGCATCGGCGTAGGCGTTGCCGTGGGCGTGCTTGCCGGTGCAGGGGTAGGCGCGGGCGTGCTGCCCGGCGTCGGTTGCGGCGTATTGCTCGGGGTATCCTCATGCGGTGTTTCCTCGGGGATGCGTGCATCCTTCATAACGACAGTCTGAAGCTCACCGGTGGGCAGCACGGTAAAGGCAATGCTTTCCGCAAGCTGATAGCCATTGGGGGCGGTGATCTCGGTCAGCGTATAGTCACCGGCAGGCAGCTTTTCAATATAGTGGGGCTTGTCCTCGGAAACCCACTGTGCAACCGTGTTGCCGTTCTTATCCTTGATAATCAGCTCTGCGCCGGGCAGCTCTTTACCTGTGGCAATGTCAACCTTGGAGATTTGTACCCTGGTAATGTCATCTTTCATGATTACCGTGGCATCGTCCAGCAGCTCCCATTCCTCCCAGGGAATGATCCAGAGCTTCTTTTTATCCTTCAGATAGTAGACGTCAGCCTCGTCCAGCTCGTGGCCGTCAGCGTCCGCTTTGCGTTCCAGGCGGAACACAATGTCATCCGCAACGGCATACCCATCAGCAGGACGCTTTTCTGTCAACGTGTATTCTTCGTCAAAATGCAGCCCCGTCACACGGTGCGGCGTATCGGTGGATACCCAGGTGTCAACAATGTTGTCCTTCGTATCCTTGATGATCAGCGTAGCACCGGGCAGTTCTTCATCGTTGGTCAAATCTCGCTTACTCACCCACATTTCAGTAGGCTTGTTGGCGCAGGTATTGTCCAGTACCTGCAGAACCTCGCCGTCATAGGTGAAGGTGACATCCATCTCTGCATCATTGAGATAGTATCCCAGCGGGGCGCGCAGCTCGCGGATAAAGTAATTGCCGCTGTTGGTCGAGGCATCCAGTCGGTCACTCTGGCCGTACCACTCGCCGCGGATGGGAACATCGCAGTTGAAATAGCTGTAGCCATCCGCAACGGTCTCGGGACTGGTGGAAATCAAATCACCGGCAGAGAACAGCTTGTTACCGTCCATGTCGTAGATGTCATCACGGGTGTACAGGTTAAACACGGCACCGGCCAGATATTTGCCGGTTTCCTGATCGATCTTGTACACACCCACGCGGGCATGCTCACGGTCATTGTAGAAACCAAGAGTTTGCTGTTCAGCCAGTTCCGCAGAGGCTTCCGATGCGCGTACAACATCAAAATGCTGTTCACTGTCGCCATTCTTGATGATGCTCTTTGCCATGACTACATCGTTCAGCTGGTTATCCCAGACAAAGGTCACGTCGTAGCTGTCCGTCGTGCCGACATACCCATAAGGCGGCTTGGTTTCCTCCACATGGTAGCTGCCCAGCGGCAGGGTAATACTGACCTCGCCGAGCGTGCCGTCGTGGATGACCGACAGAAAATCACAGGTCGCCTTGGTGCGGGACGGTGCAAACACAGCAGTGTCTGCACTGCCGTCACCGGTGGTAACAACCGCTACCATGTCGCCCTTGGCATACCAGAGCGTGCGGCTGCCGTTGGCATCCAACTGGCGGTCCTGCGTGTAAATGTCCTCGGCAGCCGTAATGGTGTATTCCGCACCGGCCAGCGGGCGCAGCGTATAGGCAAAGTCGGAGTCGGCCTCGCCGGTCATCCAGGGGTCAATCAAATCGTAGGTTTCGATCTTTCCTGTCAAGGCGTTGCCGGTCTTGCGGATGGTCAGCTTGCCCAGCGTTTCCTCATTCCAGTAGTCCTCGCCGATGACCAGCGTGTCCATGCCGTTTTCATTGTCATCACCGGTGGCCTTGTAGATGCGGTCCGTGGAAATATCGAAATCCACATAGTAGTTGCCGCTGTCGGCCCATTCGTTGTAGAAGCCGTCCGGACCGACAGTCTCCACAATGCGGTATTTACCCAGCGGCAGCTTTTCAGGCAGGGTCAGGATGCCTTCCTCGTTGGTGTAGAAGGTATCCACGTTCTTGGTCAGATGCCCGTTTACCGTGTCCGTCATCGTGACCAGCTTTGGCTTCCCGTTTTCCAGCCGATAGTTGCCGTTTTCATCCAGCCAGTAGATCTGGAAGGCTGTGTTCGGCAACAGGACCGGTTTGCCGGTTTCCGTATCGAGTTTCGTGATTTTTAAATACACTTCAATCTCCTCATCCAGTACCGTAAATTTCTGATAGGAATCCGATGCTTTCATCACATTGTCCTTCGGCGTGGCCATCGCGCCCCAAGGGTTGTTGTCCTGCTCGGGGTCGATGCTGACCAGGAAAGGCTCTGCCTGGAACAAATCGTGCGGGGTGGTCGTCTCCACGACCAGGTATGTGCCGTAGGGCAGCCCTTGCACACGGATACAGCCGGAGTCATTGCTGAAGATTTCGGCCAACTGATACTCATTGGCACGTCCTGTAGGCTGCCAACCATCGCCCTTGCCGTTCTTGTTGTCGCCCGCCGCAGTCAGCGTCCTGTTATAGGCGGCCATTTCGTCGGCGTTGACCTCGTAGGTCTTGGCAATGGCCTGCGTCTCACCGGAGAAATCCCACTTGGGGTGCTCGTTGTCGTATTCCTTGTTGATGTAGGCATTCAGAATGCTTTGCAGTGTGTAGCTTCCGGTGCGGGTCTGGTCAAACTGCTCGACCTTGGACAGGTCAGATACCAGATAGAAGGTGAAGCCTGCGCCCTCCAGCTCCAGCCCATTGGACTGACCGCTGGAGGAGACGACCTTGCTGATTTCCACGTTGCCCTTGGCGACCTGATCCTGACTTTCGGCCAGGCCGTTGTCCTTGTGGATATGGTAGTTGCCGTTGTAGGCGGCTGTGTCATTGGCAAAGGTGGTTTTCTCCACATACCAGCCCTCGTCTGCATAGCTGGGCGTGATGTAGTAGTTGTGCTCATCGCAGAGATACCCGGGCGCATAGGACAAGTAATAGGCATCGTAGGTCCAGGTGCCGTCCAGAGCCTTGCTCTTGGAGATGGTGCTGAATTGGTTCTTGTATACCCAATCTGTATAGTGCCCGTTGCTGGCTGCCAGCGCGGCAACCTGCCCGGTAGCTGCCTTGGTGCGGCTGTCCACCGTAGGATAGGTGCCGGAAACAACAAGAGCGCCCTCACGCAGCGGAATGACCGTGCCGGTGGAGCGCTCTACTACATAATATTTACCGAGGTATAGGTTTGCGAAGGTCAGCCAGCCGTCCTCGATTTTTGCACTGGCTACGAGATTATCTTTTTTCAAAATGGGCAGATAATCGCCGATCCACTGCCCGCTGTTGTCACGAATCGTAGTGTGCCAGAGGGGATTGCCGTTGGTATCGACGATTTTGGAATAGTCCACGACGCCGGTCACACCATCAGGGTGGGTAATATCCTCGGCGGCATACAGGTCGTACACTGCGCCGTCCAGCGCGGCATTTCCGTGAGCAGCGTCGCCTGTCACATACCGCTGTGCATCCAAATCAACCTTGGAAATGCTGATTTCGCCCAGCGTGCGGTCATTCTTCATGATGCCGTTTTCTGCCGTGGTGGTGTAGCTGTCCTCGTTGGCTGCCTTGCCGCTGGCATCGGTGGTATAGCTCCGGGAGGCATCCTTGGGGGAGTCATAGATGGTGACTGTGGTTTCTACGCCGCCGCTGGTCACCAGCTTTGTGCCGCCCTTATCGCCAGTGGCAATGTCGGCGTTGTAGTCACCATTGCCCAACCACAGGATGGAATTGTTGTTGTCAGCGGTAATTTCCACATAGTAGGCGCGCTTGCCCAGCGGTGTGCCCGCCGAGCCGGGGTGGTCAATGTCAGTCCAATCGCCGAAATACCCCGCGGGGGCCTTCGTCTCCACAAGGATGAACCTGCCCTCATTGCGCTGCGTGTAGTACAGTGTATGGCGCATCGTGTCGTTTGTGGCGTAGGCGGCGTTGTTGATGACGGCATAGGTACCGTCGCCCTGGCGCTGGACGCTGTAGGTATTGTACCCACCCGTGGGCTGGTATTTGCCGGTCACGATGTCCCACTGGTAGATTTCATACCGGGCATCACCTGCAATCTGGCTGCCGGTCTCACTGTCCGTCTTTTTGATGTTGATCTGCAGTGACCACTCAGCATTGCGCATCTCGTAGGCGTTGTTGGAGTTAGCCGGCACTGTAATGGTCTGGTGGCTGCCGTTGCTGCCCCAGTAGGATTCAAAACCGTAGGGAATGGTGACTTCGTCATAACGGAACTGTAAAGATGCAAGCTGTGCCTGCGCGCTGGCAATAGCATTATTTACAGCGCTCTGTGCTTCTGCCTGAATGGCGGCAACCGCAGAATCGCGCTCGCTGTTGGCGGCAGCGTCCGCAGCTTCTTTCGTGGTGTAGGGGCCGACGCTGCCACTGCGGCCATCTACGGTCTTGGATACAGTGTAATGCACAGACCAGCTGGCAGATGCTGCACCGCCGTTATTCTGATAATTGTCGTCGCTGGTGTGGCCGCTTGTGGTGACAGTCTGCACACCGGCAGGGGAGACGCTCCAGCTGCCGCCGTCAATCGTGCCGGATTTGGTGATAGGCTCGATTTCAATGGTCGCACCGTCCACCTTTTCCAGCGTTTTCAGCTGGATCTTATCTGTGGTGATACCATAGGTCAGATCTGCGGTGCCGCTGGCGGACTGTGCAGGGACTTCCCAACTGGCATAATACTCCTGTACGACAGGCTTCGGCTCTTCCGTTTCCTCCTCACTGATTTCAGGGCCAATCAGGGCAACGGTCTGCCAACCGCTGCGCGCAGGGGTATAAATGTAGGTGTAGTAGCCGCGGGGCTTTGCATAGGCAACAGCGCCGTCCAGCAGGGCCTGCGCGGATTCTAGATAGATTTTTGCAGCAGTGCTCTCGGGATAATTTTCAATCAGCCACATCTGGGTATCATCATAAATCGTGCGGCAAAAATTCAAAAGAGAGATTCTTTCAGTATCTTCTGCAGAAAAAGCGACGGGTGTATCGGGCAGCAAGTCCATAGAAAGCTGGTCCAGACCGCCCCAGATGCGGTATTGGTTGCCATAGTGGTCACCGGGAATGCACTGATCCGCACTGACCAGAGAAGTGTTCGTATAAGTGTACGGCGGACAGCCTTTTGGCTGGCCGTTGGCACCGTGGGTGCAGCAGTAGGCTTCCTCGCCATTGAACCAGATCAGCCATGTGCCGTTGACCTTCTCGACCTTGGTGATTTTGCCGCTGGTAACGGCAGGCGTGGGGCGCTCGGCGTAGGCGGCAACGTCTGTAGTTTCTGCGAACGGTGCGGCCATGGTGCGGCTGCAGTCAATTACAACGTGTAGCGCTTTCGTCAGCGTGTTGCCGTCCGGGGCGGTGTAGACAAGCTGCGCGGAAAAGTCGGCATCTGCCTGAACATACAGCCCCATGACCGCGGCGGATGTTTCGGAATACTCACTGTGCACAAGGCTGCTGCGCGTAGTCTCATCGGCAGGAACACCGTAGAAGTCCAGCACAGTCACCTCGTTGGGAAGCACCACATCCAGACTGCTGCCGTCTGCAGGGTATTCCACCTGTGCCAGAATGGGCGCAACGGCATAGTCGGTACCCTCCAGCAACGGAGCCATCATCGTCAGGTCGTCGCTGTTCAGGGTGTCCGCACTCAGGTAACTGTCCGCACCTTCTTCCAACTGGTCATTCGGCCAGGCAGAAATGCCGATTTTTGTTTCACCCGTGGCAACCGGCAAGCCCTGGCTGCCCATATAGGAACCAGTCGGCGCATCCGGTAAGTCTGTGTACAAAACAGCGCCGTCGAAGATGTAGCCGGTGGATGTCTCCACCGGCGCATCCTCGTCGGCGCTTTGTGATGTTGCGGCAACTTCGCTGCTTTTGGGCGTGCTTTCTTCACCAGGGTCCGGGTCGCTTGCCTCAGTTTGATGGCTGTCATCTGTGACGGCCTCTTTGTCCTGCTCCATGATGAGCGTGCCGTCTGCATCAGCCCTCGGAGCCTCCGCAAGCACCCCAGCTGGGAACAGGGAGCAGCACATCATAGCCGCCATACACAAGGCCGCTACGCGCTGTTTGAGCTTAAATTTGTGATTCATTGAACATACTTCCTTCTGCTGTTGAATTTTATCTATATAAAAAAAGTGCCTGCCGAACAAACAGCAGACACTTGAGAGTTTGATTTACCTGTAACGCTCAACCGACCTTCCCCTGAAAGAACTCCAAAAATTCCGGTAGTTCCTGGTCCGGCAGCTCGTTCATGACCTGCATGGCCAGGTATTCTGCGCGGCTCACCTTGGGGGCAAATTTGCGGGAGTAGGTCTTGCCGGTTCTCACGTACCCAACATCGTGGATCAGGTCCTTCTCCGAAAGGCTTTTCAGGATGGTAAAGACCGAACGCGGCTTCCAGGTGCAGTTTTGGGTCGGGATCAAATCGGAAACGATCTGACTGGCGATGGCTGGCTCCTTGGAATTCCAAAGGTAGGTCATGATCTGCATTTCGGATGTAGTCATCCGATACAGGGAGTTTTGCTTTTTCATATCCGTTCTCCAATCACTGAAAGGTTACGGTCCAGTAAGTGTACTGGCCTTCGGCTGTGCTGCAGAACCAGCAGCCCACGCCCATGCTGGTAAAGCTGGGCTCCATAATATTGGCATAGTGGGCAGAGCTGCCCTGCCAGTAGGTGCAAACGCTGCTGGCAGAGCAAATCGGACCTGCAGCGCAGATCTCACTGCGGGTCGTCATGCCGCTGTGGTCGAACGGCCCGCCCGCCACAAAGCTCTCACAGCGTGCATCGGCGGCAGTACTCAGGCCACTGTCCATCGTCAAAGGGGAAAGACCAGCTGCTGCGCGCATAGTATTGATGTTTTCCTGTACCGCCCAATAGGCACTGTCCGAGCTGTCGATACTCCACCATTCCTCGGAGCCTGCTGCCAGGTCAAAGGGGACAGCACCGTAGCTCATGCTGACCTGTGCAGGCTGACTTGCTGTTACAGCTGATTCTGTTGCCGGCGCTTCGGTAGGCGCTGCAGTAGATTCCGGTATGGGAATTTCGGTCGGTGCCGGTGTGGCAGTCGGTTCCGGAGTCTGTGTAGACGCTGGTGCCGGGCTTTCCGTGGCAAGCGGCGCAGGTGTCTTAATGGCAGTCTCTTCAGTAGCATTGGTAAGTTCTACCAGCGTACTGCTTTCCGGCATTTGCAAGGTGTTATCGGTCTGCTGTGCGCAGGCGCAGAGCAGGACGGTAGCTAAAAGAATGGATAACAGACATTTTTTCATATTAAAAATTTCTCCAATCAGTAGTATAAATCATACAGACTACCAGCAAACTCGAGCAGCTTTCTGCCCAGCCAGAACAGCACCTGCGGCGCGCCGTAAGGACTGAGCAAGAATGCTACGATGGCGGATACTGCCGCCTCTTGGTAGCACTTATCGAATAGCGCCAACAGAGCAGCCAGACTGCCCAGTGCCGCCAAAAACCTGCCGCAAACTCCGCAGATAGCAAACAGCACGATTGCAATCAGGCCCAGTGCAAGAAGTACCAGAATGACAGGCACGAGACTAATGCGGATACCCCAGGTAAGGAACAGATTTTTACGTTGAATGGGCATAATGGCCACCTCCTACCTCTATGATACATGGTCTGCGAAATAATGCAAGGCTGTCGATTTCAGCGTTCCAGTTCGTTTTCCTCTCTAGGCGTTCGCACAGAATCGTCCTCGTTCACGACCTCGGCCTCACCCTCCAAAACCGGGGCATCATTGCCCACATTCAGAAGGGCATCCAGCTCGGCCAGGCGCGCGCTCTTGTCGTTCAGTTCCTGTTCCTGCAGAAAGGGCTGCTGCAGTTCTTCTTTGGCGCTGTCCAACTGGACGCGCAGCTGCTGTAGATTGTTGCGCAGACCGCTGACCTCCTGCGGCAGGGCAGCAACAACGTTTTGCAGGCGGACCATATTGCCGGCAGCGTCGCTGCCCAGCTCTGTGGTATGGGTGGCCTGGCCAACCAGATGTGCCACAAACACCTTGGAAAGCGGCACATAGGCAACCGTGACTTCAAAACCCGCATAGTGCCCCACCAAAACAGGATGATCAGCTCGCACGGCAGCACCCACCAGCCCCAACAGCGCCTTGCCAGCATCCTCGCGCTTGTCGTAGGTCGTGCCGTCCAGCTCAATGCTGAAAACCAGCTTGCCGTCCTTGTCATAGCGCTGACTGTCCTTGGCGGTCTGCATATCCTTCTCAAACGCCTGAATCCGGCATTCGGTGCCGCGGATCTCTCGCAGAAAGATGCAGGTCACGGCGTCCTCCAGTCGGTAGTGCTGGCTGTTGTAGGCGGCCTTCAGCGTGCGAAGCCGCGCAACCTGAATATCAAGGTCCATCTTTTCTTTGATCATCGGGTTTCCGGCAGCCAGCGCCTTTACCTCAGCGTAGGAGAGCGCAGCCTCGTCTAAATCCTCACAGCTTCGGGCAGGGGATTTCGACGTCATGATTTGCGAAATAAACTTCTGTTTGTTTTCGACCAACTGATAGCTGTAGGCGTCAAATGTGGCTTCGGTTATATAAATAAAGATAGAAACCTCTTTGTTCTTGTTACCCTGCCGCACCATGCGTCCGTTGCGCTGGGCAATATCGGCTGGCCGCCATGGGCAATCAAGGTGATGGAGTGCACACAGCCGCGTCTGTACGTTGGTGCCAGCGCCCATCTTCTGGGTGCTGCCCATCAGCACACGCACCGCACCGCTGCGGACTTTGCCGAACAGCTCAGCCTTCTTAGCTTCCGTATCGGCATCATGGATGAACTGTACCTCATCCTTGGGGATGCCGCGCGCCACCAGTTTGTCCCGAATATCGTTGTACACATCAAAGCCGTCCGCGCGGGGCGTGCTCAAATCGCAGAAGATCATCTGTGTGGAGTGCTGCGCCTTTGTTCTTTCCCAAATGGTAAAGACCCGCTCCACGCAGGCATTCGCCTTGCTGTCGGGGTCATCGGGCAGAAGTGGATTCATCAACCGCTGATCTAGCGCCAGTTTGCGGCCATCATTCGTGATGCGCAGCATGTTGTCCTCGTTCGGGGCAACCAGACGATTACGCACCGCCTCGGCGCGCTCACCCAGCGCCGCCACCATCTGCCGCTGCAGCTCGCTGGGCGGCAGCTTCACAATCGTAGGCTTGCCGCCCGTGATTTCGGGGACCGGAAGCTTCAGCATATCGGCGGTCTGAATGTCGGCACACTGCTTGAACATATTCATAAGCTCGGGCAGATTGTAGAACTTTGCAAACCGCGTTTTGGAGCGGTAGCCGTTTCCCTCGGGGGCCAGCTCAATCGCGGTAACGCTCTCGCCAAACGTAGAGGCCCACGCATCAAAGTTTAGCAGGCCTTCCTGCTCCAAAAGCCCATATTGCAGATACCGCATCATGATGTACATCTCGGTCATCGAGTTGGAAATCGGCGTGCCGGTAGCAAAGACAATGCCGTGCCCGCCGGTCAGCTCGTCCATATACATGCACTTCATGTACATATCGCTGGCCTTTTGGCTTTCGGTCTGGGAGATACCGGCCACGCGGGTCATCTTGGTGGTGACCATTGCATTTTTGAAATAATGCGCCTCATCCACCATCAGGCTGTCCACGCCCAGCTCCTCAAAGGTGATGACATCATCCTTGCGGCTCTGGTCGTTGAGCTTGTCCAGCTTCCGCTGCAGCTGCTTTTTCATGCGCTCCATCTGCTTGATGGTAAAATTCTCGGCGCGCTGGGCTTTCAGCGCAGCGGTCTGTGCCACTACATCGTCGATTTGCTTTTGCAGGTACATTTTCTGCCGTTCATCGGAAAGCGGTATCTTTTCAAATTGACTGTGCCCGATCACAATAATGTCAAAATTGCCGGTAGCAATACGGGCACAGAACTTTTTGCGATTGGCTTTTTCAAAATCTGTTTTGCGCGCCACCAGAATTTCCGCGTTGGGATAGAGTAGCAGCGCCTCGGACGCCATCTGCTCGGTCAAATGGTTGGGTACTACGATCAAGGTCTTGTTGCAAAGACCCAGACGCTTCTTCTCCATAGCGCTGGCGACCATCTCAAACGTCTTCCCGGCCCCCACCTCGTGTGCCAGCAGTACGTTGTTGCCGTACAGCACGTGGGCAATGGCGTTGCGCTGATGGGGCCGCAGTGTGATTTCCGGGTTCATGCCGGGAAAGCGCAGATTGCTGCCGTCGTATTCCCGCGGGCGGATGCAGTTGAATTTGCTGTTGTACAGGCTTACCAGCGCCTGCCGACGCTGCGGCTCCTTGAAAATCCATTCTTCAAATTTGTCTTTTATCAAGCATTGCTTGGCGTAGGCCGCCTCGGTGGCGGCGTGGTTCAGCACGCTTTTTTTGTTTCCCTCTGCGTCGGTAACTGTATCAAACACCTGCACAGGCCGCAGGTTCAGCGCAGCCTCTGTGATTTCATAGGCATTCTTGCGGTTTGTGCCGTAGGTGACAGTTGCCTTGATGCTGCCGTTGCCGTAGCGCTTGTTCGTGATGTTCCATTCACCGGTAAACGGTGCAAACAGCACCTTCACGGAGAGCCGTGTAGATAACGGCGGCTCCAACAGCTCCATGAGAAAATCCTGAATATATTCAGGCGGTATCCAGGTAGCACCCAGCCGCACCGCAATTTCGCTGGCGTCGAGGTCCTTCGGCTGTACCTGCTCCAGCGCCTTCACATTGACCTGATAGTCCGTGTCGGACGCTGCGGCCAGCCGGGCAACGGCCAGCTTTTGCCGCACATTGCCGGAAAGGTATTCATCTGCCGGCAGATAGACCGGCTCGGATTGCTCCGGGTCACGGAAGATAACGCCGGTCAAATCGCGTATAATTTCGTCCGGCGATTTTCCCGTGACCTGTGCCATGTAGGCAAGGTCCACGCGGGCCTTCTCGGTCAGGCTCAGCACCAGCGCTTCATCGGCGGTATCCACATGGTCCACCACCTGGGCCGGGCGGATGGTCCGCTTCGTGAACATATCCGTCTTGCCCCTGTAATGGCCCTCGCTGTCGATGTCCTCCAGCGAGCAGAGCAGGAAATACCCGGAATCATCACGGAACGCCGAAGCCGTGCCGCGGCTGTTGATTAGCCCATACGTATCGTGGTAGGAATCATACTGGGCGGTCAGCTGCGCTTGCAAAGCGGCAATCGTTTCATCGGGCAGATTGTCCAGTTGTGCCTGAATCAGCTCCCGGCAGGTATCCCGCAGAGGAACCAGCGCCTTGATGCGGGCTAACGCGGAGGTGCTGGCCTTCACGGCGCGCATTTTGGAATTTTCGCGGTAATAAACTGTGTTGTCTTTAACAACATAGCTGAAATTTCGCGTGTCGGGGTCAGCGTCGAGCGTGTCGCTTTCCTCCTGCGCGTCCTCCCAGTCATCCGCCAGCGTGTACTCGGCCTGCAAATTGGCAAGGACCGTGTCAAGCTGACCTTCCAGTGATGTACCATTTTCCAGCGGTGCGCAGGTGGGGCGCTGCCCGTAGGGCCCGCTGACCATCTGCATCTCGCCGCAGATCATCTCGGGATGGTCGATGAAATACCGGTTCAGCGGAATGCCATCGGCAGTCTCGCCTACATGAATCCATGGCGCGTCCTGCTCCAAGACCCGCCCGCGCTTTTGCAGAAACAGAATGTCCGAGGTGACGGTTGTACCTGCCTGCGCGGTAAAGGTAGTGTTGGGCAGCCGCACCGCGCCGATCAAATCACAGCGGGCAGCCAGATACCGGCGCACGCTTTCGGACTTTTTATCCATCGTGCCGGAGGTCGTTATAAATGCCATAATGCCGCCGACGCGGAGCTTGTCTACGGTTTTGGCTAGAAAGTAATCGTGAATTTGAAAGTGCAACTTGTCGTATTGGCGGTCCGTGACCTGATACTGCCCAAACGGCACATTGCCGATAGCCAAATCAAAGAAGCTGTCCGGCAGGTCGGCCTTTTCGTAGCCGCAGATTTGAATTTTTGCTTTCTGGTATAACTGCTGCGCGATGCGGCCTGATACACTGTCCAACTCGACGCCGTAGAGCTTTGCATTGTTCGTATCAAAGCTGCCGCTGCAGTGCCCAAAGAACGCACCCACACCCATGCTGGGCTCCAGTACGTTGCCGCCCACGCAGCCCATGCGTGTCAGCGCACGATACATGGCATGGATGACGGCGGTCGGCGTGTAGAACGCTGTCAGCGTGGATTCCTGCGCGGCGGCGTATTCCTCCGGCGTCAGCAGATCCTTTAGCTGTTCATGTTCGCTGTGCCAGCTGTCCTTGTTGGGGTCAAAGGCATCGGAAAGACCGCCCCAGCCGAGGTATCCGGCCAGAACATCCTGCTCGGGCTCTGTGGCCGGTGTGCCTCGCTGCTCGATTTGCTTTAGTGTCCGAATTGCATTTAAGTTCGCAGCAAACTTGGCCTTAGCCCCTGTGGGAATCTCCGGCTCATAGGGTGCAAGGTAGTTGGTGGGGGCTTGCGCGGCGGACTCGTTGGTAGGAAGAGCGTTTTCCTGCAGCTCGTGTTCTTCCACCTCGTCGAGGTCTATTTCCATGAGGCTGTCAAAATCGAGATTTGAGAGCACCGCTTGGTTCAGATTATCGAGTGAGCCATACCGTTCCTGCGCGTAGAGAGTATCGTCCACCAGCTTGATGACAGTGCAGTGCTCCAAGTCGGCATACACCTGAATGACGTGTTTCTCATCCTCGGTAGTGGTATAGCCCAAATCGATTCGTGTCAGGTCGGAAAAGTCCGGTTCGGTGATTTCAAATTCGTCCTTGAGATAATCCTCAATGTAGGAGAGCGCCTGTTCCGTCTGCGCTTGCACAAGGGCTTCGTGCTGCTGCTCGGAGAGCATCATGCCACCGTTGCGCGGGTTGGCGTCCAACTGCCGCTGAAACTCCTCCCGGCTGATGGCGCGCCCAAACAAGGGTACTTCCTCGTCCCGCAGATGCACGTCAAACTGCCCGATGCGCTCCACCGTGAACCGGTGGTCATCCTCCAAGTAGACAACGTTGCCCTCGGCGCAAATCGGTCTGTTATCGGGTACGTTGCCGGGCTCATCGTGCGCCACACTGCCAACTTCACGCTGCTCGGCAGCCCATGCGGGATACTGCTCCAGCTCCTGCGGCGTCAGAAAGCGCTGCATCTCGATCAGATAAGCAATGCGCTTGGCTGCGGCCCGCCATAGCAGCCGGCGCTCAAAGCGGCCTTCCTCATTTGTCAAAATCAGCTTCAATCCGGCAAAGCCGTGGTCCACCCAGCCGTGGGCACCACTTTGGTAGTCCCATGACCTGCCGCCACTGCCGTATTCCTTCTTCAAAAAAGCAGCATGGTCGCCCTGCGTGGTGGTGAACTGCTGATAAATGCGGAATTTGCTGTTCTCAAAATTGCTGCCCGCTGCCAGAGCTAAGTTGACTTCCTCGTCTGTGATAACGCTGCCGTCATCCATCTGCGGGGCATTGTACTCTGCAACGGGCAGGGCAGAGCGAATGACGTTTTCCTGCTTTTCCGGGGTGAGGAAATCATCCTTTTCCACCCTGTTATTTTCCGCACTCGGCGGCGAACCGTCAGGCAGTTCAAAGGAGAGCTGTTCCTCTGCCTGCGGCAGCTCCTTCGGGTCGATGGCTGCAATCAGCTCATGCTGTTCAATCAAGTCGTTCAGCGCATTGGCCACGGCACGCCACGGCAGCAGCGTTTCCGCGCTGCGTGTCAGATACGCGCCCTGCCAGACAAGCAGGCCGTTGTCCTGCCTGTGAAAGCCCACGCGGGTATCATCGGCTAGCAAAAGCTCTGTAAAAATATCCTTGTAGCTTTCCCTCACAAAGCGCAGCCGGTCGATGAGCAGGGAATTCTTATTATAAAAGGTAAGATACTCAGCGTTAGACGCACGGGAAGAAGTCTCTGCCGCCAGCAGCTGCGGCAGGAGTGTGGGCGGAAATTCAGGCAAAGCAAAAGCGGAGAGCGCTTGCTCGCTCTCCGCCTTTGCGGGTGCGTCGGTTAAACTTCGTACAGCATCGGAAGGACTGCTTCCTCCGCCTGCTTCTTCAGGCTGTTGGTCAGCTGTGCCCAGCCCAGCGGGTTCGTCCTGCGGTCCGGCATCGGGGTGGTCTGCATCAGCTCGCGCAGGGTCTTGTCCACCATCTGCTGTGCTGTCCGTCCGATTCGGCTGCAGCTCGTAAGCAGCGTGCCCTCCAACATCAGTTGGTCGCAGAGCGTCGGCTCGTTCTGCTCCAGATATTCCAGACGCAGCCTCGCGTAGCGGTTCAGGTACGGGTTCGGCTGGTTCGGCAGGGAAAGGCTCGGAATCAGGTAGCCTTCGCGGTTTTTCGTGTACGTCATGAGTAACGGCCTCCTCTCGGCTGTTCAGTTGTGTTCGTGTGCTTTCATTATGAACTGGTTCGTGCGGTATTGCAATGCTGTCACGGTTTAGTCGCAGCGCCTCGCGCCCAATGGCATCCAGCATCGGCTTCGCGGCTGCCTGAACATAGCCACCCAAGCAGAGTGAAATCTGACAGGTATCGAACTGGCTGACACTTTGAAATGCCGGGTAATCCTCGTCCCGCACCGGCAGTCCGATTCGCAGCCGTGCCATGTAGACAGCACTCTGCGTGACCAGTGCCTGCAAGAGCTGCATCTGCTCGTCAGGCTGCGCCCATTGCAGCGTACTGTCCGCCACATTGCGTTCCAGCATACAGCGGGCACGGTCTGCATCGTTGGAGACGCCATCCTGTGCCAGCGCCGCCAGCCAGTCATCAGATTTATCTTGCAGAAGTAGCGGGCGCGTTGTGTCGGTGACTTTCCACGGCCCGCCGGTGCGTGTCTGGCTCAATAGTGTGGTATCACCGATGGCAAAGACCGGCTTTGTCACCGCCACGCCCTGTCGGCGCTGCAGCACGGTGATGCTTCTGCTGCCGCGCATGACCAGCCGGTTTGCCTTCGTATTCCAGTATTCCATGCTGGCACAGGCTGCGGCGTCGGGCCGCTGGGCGTGAATCAGCAGCTGGTTCAGATAGGTGGCGTGATAGTTGTGGGCGGCAGTGTACAGAAAGCTCTGCCACGCCTGCGGCGATGCTGTGACCCGCACGGCCTCCTGCCGGGCCAGCTGAAATATATCCTGCGGTTTCGGCATCTTGACACCTACCTTTCTAATTCATCTAAATTGTGCTCCTGTCGCTCAACTTCCATATCATGAAGCTCGGGCAGCAGTCGGCTTACATCCTTGAAGCCAACTGCATCCACATACATGGCTTCGGCCTTGTCGCCGCGCTCCATGACGATCAAATCACTGACGGACAAAGACGGCATACTGTTGGCGCAGGGGCGGTCATCATAATTGAAATCCCGGAAGCACTTGTCCGGCGTGTAGTCCCGGGGCATGTTGGCCACATAGGCACAGTGGTAATCGGTGGCCTTCAGCTTGTTCTGGGCGTAGTCATAATCCGTAAAGCGATATTCGCAAGTGTAATGTGGAATTTGATATATCAGCAGTCTGTCTAACTTATCACCCGGCTGCGGATGCTCCGGCTCAACATAACAGCCTCTTTTGAAGCATTGATTTGCATACTGCTGGATGTGGCAGAAACGACTACCTACGTAAAAGTGCGTATCGTCAACTGTCTGCAAATCTTTCACCAGCTGTGAACCATCCGCGTAGTTTTCAATGATACGCTGCCCGTTGCGCACCTGAAACAACTGCCGCCCATCACGGTTCAGAAACCGTGAGAAGCGAAGTGCGCTGCAAAGCTCCGGGGCATTGGTCCACTCGGTTATGTGGATGTCTTTGCCAACATGTACCTTTGTGTGACCATTTTCTTCCGTGTAGTAGTGAGGCCGGATACGATCTACGCCAACTGCCGTCACAAGCTGCTTTGCCATTTCAATGAGCTGCTTGTCATTGCGATCTGCAAAGGGGCCGCGGTAGTCATCACACAGGTAATTGACGCCGTTCCGCACCTGCATGATGGTTACTGCGCCATCCGGGTCACGGCGGTCAATTCCAACAGTCAGGCGTGGGTAGGGAAGATTGGTGCGCTCGTTCCAGGTGTACTCGTTGTTGTAGGGCATTTCTCTCAACTGCTTGTAGCGCTTCATCAAATCAGCAGTATTTGAAAAGAACTCCGTAGGAGCTTGTTCTTCAAACTGTTGCGGAAAGACGTGCGACATAAAATCGGGAATCAGGTAATATCTGTACTCTGCCATTTCAACGCTCCAGACTGGGTTGTTTTTCCGGCATAAGGTGGCGGGAGTTTCGTTCCAGAAGCTGCATGATGATTCCTACCATCTGCTCTTGTGTGTAGCCGGTGGGGAAGTAGCGGGCAATTTTGCTGACGCTGATGGTCAGCGTAGGGTCGCGGGGCGGTACACTGGACTTTTTGGTGTCCATGATTTCCAGCAGCTTGCCATGATCCAGCGTACCTTCCTTACTGGCGGCTTTTAGTTTCTGTGCCTGTGACAGCGACGGTGAGCAGGATTGGGATTCAATGTAATCGAGAAAATCATTCTGCTCGGTGGGGGTAAGGTAAGAAAGCTCTACGGCGGGGTTGAACTTTAGGCTGCCGTCGTCCACTTTCTTTTGCAGGTCTGGGACGAGATTGTTCAAGCGGATATAACGTCTGACTTGCATACGGCTATCTCCAGTTTCTTTACCTACGATTTCGGCGCTTTCCAACTTCCGCCCAACTTGGGCGGAAGTTAAATCTTGTCGTGCTCCTTGGCGACTGATAGCTTCCAGCTTCATCGCATACGCCCTAGCCTTCTCCATCGGACTGATATGCTCTCTCTGAATATTGGAATCGACCATGTCAATAATCGCCTGGTCATCATCAATATCCCGCACCTGAACCTTGACCCTATCCAGCCCGGCCCGCTGTGCTGCATGAAACCGCCTGTGCCCGCTGATGATCTCATACCCACCCTCGGCACGGCGGCGCACGGTCAGGTTGGTGAGCACACCGTTCTCCCGGATGCTGTCCACCAGCTTCTGCATATCCTCATCGTCACGCACCTCAAACGGATGCCCGACGAACGGATGCAGCTCGGAAAGCGGCACCTCTGTGACCAAATCGCCGCTTTCCCGCTGCCTGTCAGCTTCTGAGGAAAACATATCATCGATTGAGGGCATCTTCATCGCGTTCAAAAACTTGTTCTTCGCGGCCATAGCCGGATACCTCCTTCGCAAATTCAATATAGGCCTTTGCACTGTTGCTTTTCGGGTCGTACAGAATCGTCGGCTCTGCATTGGCCTGGCTCTCCTGTACCTTCACGTTTCTGGGAATCTCCGTTGTGAAAACGTGAATCTTATTGCCGTAGGTGCTGCGGACCTGCCCGCAGTAGTGGTCGGAAACGTTCGTGTGCTCGGTCATCGTCAGAAGGATGCCCTTCACCCGCAGGCCGGGGTTGATTTTACGCTGCACATTCGCAATAGAGGACGTCAGCTGCGACATGCCCACAACGGAGAAAGGCTGCGCCTGCATCGGGATAATAATTTCATTGGCGGCGGCCAGCGCATTGGTCAGCAGCAGGCCAACAGAGGGGGAACAGTCGATCAAACAGTAGTCATACTGATTGTTGTACTGCTCCAGGCAGGATTTCAGAAGCACCTCGCGGCACATCATCGTGCCCATGGCCAGTTCAAAGCCCGCCAGTCGCAGATTGGACGGGATAAAATCCACCCGTGCGGCAGCCTCCTTGCGTCCGGTCTGGTAGACACACTCCCGATTTCCTATCGGCTTTTCGCAGGAGGTCTTCATCAGCAGCTCCGTAATGGTTTGGTCAAGGTCCTTTTCCGGTGGGATACCGCAGTAGCAGGAAAGATTGCCCTGTGGGTCAAAGTCCACCATCAGGACGCGGTAGCCCTGCTGGGTCAGGGCAATGCCGAGGTTATACGTTGTGGTCGTTTTCCCCGTGCCGCCCTTCTGGTTTGCGATTGCGATTGTTTTCATCTTGTTTCCTCCAAAATATCATCCATGCTGATGCAGTGCGCGCGGTATTCCTGCATGTATTGCACCAGCGTGTCGTTGTAATCCTTGCCCACCGGCGGCGGGCGGTCCTCCACGGCTTTGCCGCTGCCTGCAAGGTGCGCAATAATATCCTGCGTTCGGGTCCGCCCTGCGTTGTCGTTATCCAGACAGAGGACGATTTTGCGGACTGCCGGGAAATATTTCAAAAACGCATCCAGCGCGGCATAGTCTGTGCCGCCCAGCGCCAGGTAGTGGACGCTTCGCCACGACCCGGTATGCTGCATGAGCTTTAGAGATGCACCGGACATAGCGTCAATGGGGGCCTCGTATACCTCAACCGTGTCGGCCTTAGTGCTGGCCTGTATGTAGAACGGGTAAATCTTCTTGCTTCCGGGAATATCGCGCCGGAATTGCAGCTGCGTACAGCCACGTAAGCTGCCGCCTTTCGCAACACCCTCACCGTCGCGCCCGACAAATACGCAGTTCGGGTGATTTTTGAAGCTCGTCTGGTACAAAAGGCTCTCCCTGCGGCAGAACGCCAGCACATTGGGGTGGATACAGCGCCCGCGTAGATACGCCATAGCTGCATAGCTGTTTGTGTCCGGCTCTGGCAGCTTGAAATCTCGCGGCGCTTCCGGTTCGGCGCGCGGCTGCGGCAGACTTACAGGTTGGAAAGAATGAACCACACCGCCTTGGAGGCGGTTGATCTCCCGCACAGCCTCGACATAGGGAACCTTCTCGACGTCGATCAGATACTTCAGCGCCGTGCGCCCGCGCAGGCCGATGCAGTGCCAGCACCAAAGGCTGTTCTTGCTGATGGTCAGCGAGCTGTGTACCTTGTGGCGGTATTCCTTGCCCACGAGCTTCAGGTTGCTAGGCTCAACGAGTTTGAAGTAGGTCAGCAGGTCCAGCTCCTTCGCCCGTGCGATTTCTTCCTTCGTCACTCCGGCCATACTCTACACCCCGTATTCTGTTTTTCAATCTGTTTTCTGTATCGTTCTAATCAGTCTAATTACTATCAGTCTTATTTGCGTGTGATAATCACATCTCCAGAAGTGTGAAAATCACACTTCAAGAAATGTGATTTTCACATTTCTTGATTTATGACGAAACAGCAAAGTTTTTTACATAAATCAAGCTGGGCTTTCCCAGTCCCTGGCGCTTGCGCTCAATCAGACCTGCATCCTTTTCCAGCTCGAGCATCAGGCGGCAAGCCTTCTGGTTGGCACAGCTCAGGGCCTCCATGATTTCCTCGGTGGTGAAGATGATGTAGACCCTGCTCTGTTCATCCAGCCAGTGATTCTTGACCGACAGGCTCATGCGGTCCAGCAGGATACCGTACAGGACCTTGGCGTCGGTGGACAGCGGCTTGAACTGCGGGTCTGTGAACAGCACCTTGGGGATGCGATAGAATGAGAACTGCTCGGCCTGACTGCCGTAAAAGTAGTCAAATTGCATGGTTGCTTCTCCAAAAAGCGCGCACTCGAATAAGCCTGACAGAATACCGTGCTTTTGGCATCCTAACCGGGCCTTATAAATAAGGTTGTGTGTGGCATTTTACCGTTCCAGTTCCTGCTGGTTCTGGGTATGCTCGTGGGCATGGCCCCAGGTTTTCAGTAGAGAAAAAATCGTGTTCTGCATCTGCTCGGGCGTATAGCCGGGAGGGAAGAACCGCTGCACGTCAGATTGATTCAAGAAAAACTTCTGACGTTGATTGGGCTTCTGCTCGGTGAGCAGGGTATGCAGGTAGTGCTCCGTCAGTGTGCCGCTCTGGCTCATCTCTTTAAGACGGCGGGACTGCACCAGAGAAGGCGTGGCCTCGCAAAGCTCCATTTCAGCTTGCAGCCACCGTTGGTGCTCAGGCGTCATGTAGGAGATTTCTACCGCGGGATTGAACGCCATCCGGGATTCGTCGACCATTTTGAGAATGTCAGGAATAAGGTACGTGAGACGAATATAACGCTGTACCGTCTTATAGCTTTCACCAGTGGTGTTTCCAACCAATTCTGTGGTGCGCGCTCCTAAATGTGGGACAACTTGTCCCACATTTTTACTTGGCCTACCAAGCGTCCGTTTCATTGCATCCATCTTCATTTTGTACGCAAACGCCTTCACACTTGGCAGCACATGCTCCCGCTGGATATTGCTATTCACCATTAAAATGGTGGCTTCATCATCCGTCAGCTCCTGCACGCGAACTGGCACCTTCTCAATGCCCAGCTCCCGGCAGGCCTCACATCTGCGGTGCCCGCTGATGATCTCATAGCCGCCCTCGGGCCTGCTGCGCACGATCAACGGTACAATAACGCCGCTCTCCCGGATGCTGTCCACCAGCTCGTTCATCTCCATATCCTTGCGGACATGGAACGGATGGTTGGCAAAGGTGTGCAGCAGCGCAGGGGAGACGTTCAATTCCAGGCTATTCGGCATGATTTATCCCTTCTTTCCTTTCTTTATCAGTCACAAAGCAAAATATATTTATAAAATTCGTACATTTCTATTGACATTCTCGGTGCAGTCGGTTATAATAATCAAGCTGATTCGAGACAGCCCGGTTGACCGGGTGTAGCGCAGTTTGGTAGCGCGCTTGAATGGGGTTCAAGAGGCCGTGAGTTCGACTCTCGCCACTCGGACCAAAGATGGCTGTCAGAAACAGCAAAAGCCGAGTCCTTACGGATTCGGCTTTTTTTGTTGGTTATATATAGTCAACGCATCAGTAGGGGGCCGCACATGCCCGGCCCGCAGCGCGAAAGCAATCACATGTCAACGGGTTACTGCCGCAAACCTGCGGGCCGCATATATGCGGCCCCTACGACGCAGCAAAAAACAAAAAGCCGCTTACCTCAAACGAGATAAGCGGCTTTTGGCAGGGGTAGAAGGATTCGAACCCTCGGCACGCGGTTTTGGAGACCGCTGCTCTACCAACTGAGCTATGCCCCTATATTAATGATGCCCACAATGCGTATCTTGCACTGTGGGCATCAGCGCTGGAGCTGCTAAGCAGATTTGAACTGCTGACCTCATCCTTACCAAGGATGCGCTCTACCAACTGAGCTATAGCAGCATATGGCGACCCGAATCAGGCTCGAACTGACGACCTCTAGCGTGACAGGCTAGCGTTCTAACCAACTGAACTACCGGGCCATACCCAGCTTTGTGCGCTGCCGTGGCAGCTGCAACGTTGATAATTATAGCGGCTGACACGCAAAATGTCAACACTTTTTTTGATATTTTTTGCCGATTTTTTCAGCTTCGATAAAATACAGCGCAGTTGCGTAAAAACCTAAAGAACATTGCATTCCGGGGCAGGGCGTGGTATGATAGATTATATCAGAGCTTCGGGCGGAAGAACTGCAGCTCCTCGCCGCGATGTATCCGCTGCAGACCGGCCCAGTGCCGTGTAACCATGATAACGGCATTCAGGGCCAGTACAGCACCGGCCTCGGTGCCGTATTGCAGCCAGCCCACCGGCACAGCCAGCGCGGCAATCAGCACCGCGCCTACCGGCAGATAGCCGGTCAGCATCACAGCCACGCCGCCCGCCAGACAGCACAGCACACCGGTGACGGGCAGGTACAGCATGAGCCACGCGCAGGTGACGGCTACGCCCTTGCCGCCCCGGCCCTTGTACCAAATCGGCCAGTTGTGCCCGAGCACCGCGCCAAGCCCGCCGTACAGCAAAGCGGTAAGCCCCAGCTCCGGCGCAAGCTGGTGGCAGAACCAGCAGGCCGCCGCAGTCTTGATGACGTCGCCCGCCAGAACCAGCAGCCCGGCCTTTTTACCAAGATGTGTCGCGATATTCGCCATGCCGGGGTTGCCGGTGCCAATATCCCGCGCACTGACGCCCGCCGTGCACCGCGCCACGACCTCCGCTGTCAAAAAACCGCCGAACAGATACCCCGCCAGCAGGCAGAGTCCCCGCAAAAATAGTGCCATACGCCTGCCCCTCCTTTTCCTTACAGTATGGGTGCGCTGCGCCCGATTTAACCATGTCAGAGGAAGTATATTATGGAACTGCAAGCATTGCAACAGGAATGCCTGGCCTGCCGCCGCTGCGGCCTGTGCGAGACGCGCCACAGTGTCGTCTTTGGCCAGGGTGCCGCACACGCCGAGGTCATGCTCGTAGGCGAGGGCCCCGGTGCCAACGAGGACGAGCAGGGTCTTCCCTTTGTGGGCAAGAGCGGCCAGCTGCTGGACCACTATCTGGAGGCCGTCGACTTGAGCCGTGACAAAAACGTCTATATTGCTAATATCGTCAAATGCCGCCCGCCGCAGAACCGCGATCCGCTGCCGGAAGAATCCGCCGCGTGCATGCCTTGGCTGCGCCAGCAATTTCAGCTGATCCGTCCCAAAATCGTTGTCTGTCTGGGCCGCGTGGCCGCGCAGCGGATGCTCGACCCGGGCTTCTCGATTTCCCGCGACCACGGTAAATTTTTCGACAAGCAGGGCACACTGTTCATGGCGACCTACCACCCCGCAGCGCTGCTGCGCTACCCAGACAACAAGCCCGCTGTCTTTGGCGACTTTGTGGCCCTGCGGCAGAAAATCACAGAGGTCTGCGAACATACCTATTAAAAAGATACCACCGGATGCAAGGAGGGAAGCGGCATGGAGCCTGAAGCGTTGGCACTGACGCTGCCCATACGGCGTCTGGTGGAGTTTTTATTGCGCACCGGCAGCATTGACAGCCGCTTCACCGGCTTTGACCGCGCGCTGGAGGGCGCACGCCTGCACCGCAAATTGCAGCGTGCCGCCGTAAAAGAGTACCCGGACTACCAGGCCGAGGCGGCGTTGAAGCAGGACTACGCCTGTGCCCAAATCACCTACATGCTGGAGGGCCGTGCCGACGGTATTTTTACCGATACTGACGGCATGCCGACCATTGATGAGATCAAAACCACAACTCTGCCGCCCGAGCTCATCACCGGTGAGCAAAGCCCGGAGCACTGGGCACAGGCGCAGATCTATGCGGCCATCTACGCGCGGCAGAACAGTCTGTCCGCTATGCGGGTGCGGCTGACCTACTTTCAGGTCGATGAGGAACTGGAATTTCGTTTCAGTCATGACTACACCGCCGACGCGCTGGACGCCGTTGTGACCGACCTGCTGACGCAGTACGCGCCGTGGGCCAAGCGTGCCGCCGAGTGGCAGCGCATCAGCCGCGCGTCACTGGCGGCGCTGCAATTTCCGTTTCCCGGCTATCGTCCGGGCCAGCGGGCCATGATCGGCGCGGTGTACAAGATTTGCACCGAGGGCGGGCAGCTGCTCTGCCAGGCACCCACCGGCATCGGCAAGACGATGAGTGTGCTGTTCCCGGCGTTAAAGGCTGTGGGGCAGGGCGGCCCTGTCTTTTACCTGACGGCCCGCGGCACGACCCGTGCGGCAGCGGAGAACGCGCTGGCGCTGCTGCGGGCGTCCGACGCCCATTTAAAGCTGCGCAGCGTAACGCTGACCGCCAAGGACAAAATCTGTATGCAGGATCGGCGCGAGTGTACGCCCGAGGCATGCCCCTATGCCAAAGGCTACTATGATCGCGTCAGGACGGCGCTGTGGGATGCGCTGGATACCCACGCTCTGACCGCTGACGCCCTGCAGATGCTGGCTCGCAGACATAAGGTCTGTCCGTTTGAGCTGGGGCTGGATCTAAGCCTGTGGTGTGATGTAGTCATCGGGGACTACAACTACCTGTTTGACCCCGTCGTGCACTTGGAACGCTTTTTTGACACAGCGGGGGACTATCTGTTTCTGCTCGATGAGGCACATAATCTTCCGGACCGCGCCCGGGACATGCACAGTGCCGTCCTTGCCAAAAGCGCCTTCTACGACGCCAAAAAGCGGCTGGGCAAGGGCAAAAGCAGCCTGAAAAACGCGCTGACAAAGGTCAACGACATCTTCATCGAGTGGCGGCACCGCTGCGAGGAAGCGCCCGGCGACAGCCGCTTTGGCCGCACGTTCTTTGAAAAGTCCCGCGCCGATACGCTTGACCGTGCGCTGACAAGGCTCTGTGAGCCGCTGGAGATCTGGCTTGACGAGCACCGCGACCCCGACGAGACCCACGAGGCACTGCTGCAATTATACTTTGACATCCGCGCCTGGCTGCGCGTGGCGGACACGTTCGACGATCACTTTGTACTGCAAATCTCTGCCCATGGCAGTGAGGTCCGTGCCGCAATGCTCTGCCTGGATCCGAGTGACTTTCTGGCGGCGGACTTTGCCAAGGGCCGCGCGGCGGTGCTGTTCAGCGCGACGCTGGCTCCGGCAGGCTATTACAGAGATCTGTGCGGTCTGCCCGATGCCCGCGCTGTAGCGCTGCGCAGCCCATTTGATACGGAGCATCTGGGCCTGTGGTGCGCCCGCCACGTCAGCACCCGATACAAGGACCGCGCGGACAGCATTGCCAAGGTCGCCGACCTGCTGGCCGTGATGTCCGGGGCGAGGGTCGGGCACTATCTGGCGTTTTTCCCGAGCTACAGCTATTTACAGCAGGTGTGGGAGGATTTCACCGCCCGCTACCCGGACCAGCCGACCCTCTGTCAGGAAAGCGCCATGGACGAGGGAAAACGCGCGGAGTTTCTGGCACAGTTTCAGAAATCCGACGGCAGACCGCTGTTGGGCTTTGCGGTGCTGGGCGGCGTTTTTGGCGAGGGCGTCGATCTGACGGGGGAGAGCCTCATCGGTGCAGCCATCGTCAGCCCGGGCCTGCCGCAGGTCGGCCCGCGGCAGGAGCAGCTGCGCGATTACTTTGAGCAGACGCGCGGCTCCGGCTTTGACTATGCCTACCGCTTCCCCGGTATGAATAAGGTTTTGCAGGCGGCAGGCCGGGTCATCCGCACGCCGGAGGACCGCGGCGTTGTCCTGCTCATTGATGACCGGTTCCTGGCCCCCGACACCCGCCGCCTGATGCCGCCGCACTGGGAGCAGCTGCGGGTCGTGGAAAGCGCCGAGACGCTGGCCGGGGAGCTGGAACGGTTCTGGGGCAGAGCGGCTTCTCCTGAGGGGGAAGCTGTCAGCAGCCCCGCCCGCTGACTGATGAGGGCGGTACTTGCTTATGCCGCCCGCTTATGAGCGATTGCGCAGACTCGCATCTCAGCCGGCCCTGCGGGGCCACCGTCTCCTGAGGGGGAGGGTTTTAGACTTATTTGCCCCAAAATCGCAAAATTTGCATAATTTATCCTCTTGCATTTACAGGCGTGCGTGCTATAATACAATCCGCACGAAATTATGCACGTATATAATAGGGTAGGGAAAATCATGACAAAAGACCTTACGAGCGGCAGTCCGCTCAAAGTTATTCTCCTGTTCAGCTTGCCGCTGGTGCTGGGTAACCTGTTCCAGCAGTTCTATGCGCTGGCGGATACCATCATCGTGGGCCGGTTCTGCGGTGTCAGTGCGCTGGCCTCTGTCGGCGCTACCGGCTCGGTCAACTATCTGATTTTGGGTTTCGTCATCGGCGTCTGCAACGGCTTTGCGATTCCCATTGCACAGCTGTTCGGCGCGCGGGACTATAAGGATCTGCGCCGCCATGTCGCCAACGCCGCCTGGCTCTGCATGGCGGCCAGTGTGGTGCTGACCATCAGCACCGTTGCGCTGACCCGCCCGATGATGCAGTTGATGCAGACGCCCGACGAAATCATTGACGGCGCGGTCATCTACATCGGCTGGATCTTTGCAGGCATCCCGTTCATCTTTCTGTACAATATGGTGGCGGCCATCATGCGCGCACTGGGCGACAGCAAGACGCCGCTTTACTTTCTGATTTTGACCAGCGCACTGAACATCGGCCTTGACCTTCTGTTTATCGTGCCGTTCCATTTCGGCGTGCTCGGCGCGGCGCTGGCAACCGACATTTCGCAGGTCATCTCCGGCGTGTTGAGCTTTATTTATCTCCGCCGCAAGTTCGACGTGCTGAAAATGGAAAAGGACGATCTGGCCTTCTCGAAAAAGGCCAGCATACATCTGCTGGGCATCGGTGTGCCGATGGGTCTGCAGTGCAGCATCACGGCCATTGGCAGCGTCATCATGCAGTGGGCGGTCAATGTACTGGGCAGCACCGCCGTTGCCGCCGTCACCGCAGCAGGCAAGACCCAGGGTCTGCTGACCATTCCGATGGAGAGCGTCGGCACGGCCATGGCAACCTACGCCGGGCAAAACCTCGGCGCATCCCGGATGGATCGTGTGCGGCAGGGCGTCAACAGCGCCATGCTCATTATTTTGATTTACGGTGTGGCATCGGCTTTCGTTCTGCATTTTACCGACGTGCAGATCATGGGGCTGTTCCTTGACACAGCCAAGGAGATCGACATCGTTGCCATGGGCCGCGAGTATCTGTTCTGGAACAGTGTGTTCTTTGTGCCGCTGGGTGCGCTGATCGTCTGGCGCTACTCCATCCAGGGGCTCGGCTTCTCGTCACTCGCTATGCTGGCCGGTGTGGCCGAGATGGTCGCCCGCACGGCGGTGGCGATTGTACTGGTCCCGATTCTGGGATACTTCGGCGCGGAGCTGTCCAATCCCGCCGCATGGATCGCGGCCTGCCTGTTCCTGTACCCTGCGTACCGCTGGACCTGCCGCCAACTGGACAACCGCCTGCTGGCCGCCAGGCTCCGCATTCAGGGCGACCACGCGGAGACTGTGCTGTAAATAGGATAAAAGACCGTTCCGGTTCTGGAACGGTCTTTTTCATTTTGGCTGCGCAGTAGGGGCGGGGCATGCCCCGCCCGCAGCCTTCCCAGTAGCATATGCTTGCCATACAGCCGCGGGCCGGACATGTCCGGCCCCTACAGCGCTATTTTTCCCAAAGCCTCTTGCTGTCGCCTTACAAACCGTATATAATAAGCCTATACGAAGCATATAAAGGGAAAGGAAAGACAATCATGCCGCAGAAAAAGCCGTTTATTACCCTTGCCCAGGCGAAGGAGATCGCCGCCGATATTCCCACCCCGTTCCACCTTTACGATGAAAAGGGAATCCGTGAGAACGCCCGCAGGGTCAACGCTGCGTTCAGCTGGAACAAGGGCTTCAAGGAATACTTTGCCGTCAAGGCCACGCCCAACCCCTACCTGCTGAAGATTCTGCAGGAGGAGGGCTGCGGCGTTGACTGCTCCAGCTATACTGAGCTGCTCATGAGCGAGGCCTGCGGCTTCAAGGGCAGCGACATCATGTTCTCCTCCAACGACACGCCCGCGCAGGACATGAAGAAAGCCTACGACCTCGGCGCGTACATCAATCTGGATGATCTGACCCATGTCGAATTTCTCGAGAAGGTTGCTGGTGTGCCCAAGACCGTATGCTGCCGCTACAATCCGGGCGGTGTGTTTGAATTGGGCAACGGTATCATGGACAACCCCGGTGATGCCAAGTACGGCATGAGCGAGGACCAGATGGCCGAGGCATACACAAAACTGATGGCTGCCGGTGCCGAGGAGTTCGGTATCCACTCCTTCCTGGCCAGCAACACCGTGACTGACGACTATTACCCGAAGCTGGCCGGTATCCTGTTTGAGCTGGCCGTCCGCCTGCACAAGCGCACCGGCGCAAAAATCAAGTTCATCAACCTTTCGGGCGGCGTCGGCATTGCCTACCGCCCCGACCAGCGCAGCAATGACATTGCCGCCATCGGCGAGGGCGTGCGCAAGAAGTTTGAGGAGATTCTGGTGCCCGCCGGCATGGGTGATGTTGCCATCTTCACCGAGATGGGCCGCTTCATGCTGGCACCCTACGGCGCACTTGTCACCACCGTGCTGCACCAGAAGCATATTTACAAGGAGTACATCGGCGTTGACGCCTGCGCGGCCAACCTGATGCGCCCCGCCATGTACGGCTCCTACCATCACATCACGGTGCTGGGCAAGGAGGACACCCCCTGCGACCACAAGTACGACGTCACCGGCGGTCTGTGTGAGAACAATGACAAGTTCGCCATTGACCGTATGCTGCCGAAAATCGACATCGGCGACATTGTCTACATCCATGACACCGGCGCACACGGCTTCTCGATGGGCTACAACTACAACGGCAAGCTGCGCAGTGCCGAGGTCCTGCTGAAGGAGGACGGCTCCCACCAGCTCATCCGCCGTGCTGAGACGCCGGAGGACTACTTTGCAACGTTTGATTTCAGCCCCTTCTTCAAAAAATAACTTCGGGAGGACACCCCATTGTTTGAATTCCTTTTTGTTATCGGCATCGTGCTGGCGTTTTACGGCTACTCCGCAATGAAGAACCCCAATGTCTGGGGCGACCAGGGCCGCGACGAGATCAAACCAGAAAACTGGAACGGCTATGTGGTGCACAACGGCCAGTTCATGATGTACGCCGGGTTCTTTCTGGCTGCGCTGGCCGCACTGGATGTGATTTTTGACTTTGCGGGCTGGCTGTACATCCTGATTCTGCTGGGCGGTCTGGCCATGATCTTCTATCCGCTCGCCCATTGGATGCACGAAAAAGAGGGCAAATGGTGGCCCTGGCCGAAGCATAAAAAGAAAAAATAAAGTTTTAGCGGTGGTGCGTTCGATCCAATAACGCTCTGCAGGGGCAAACATTGTTCGCCCCTGCCTTCTCGGCAAGATAAAATTGTGATTTGTTGATATGCTGTATCCCGTAGGGGCGGATTCCATATCCGCCCGTGCAGCAAAAAAAGAAAGCTCCTGTGCCAATCCCGCACAGGAGCTTTTTCTATTAAATCTTATTCTGCTTTATTCTGCTGCTTCCGCCAGCATCTCCGCCACTTCTGCCTTGGTAAACTCGCCCAGCGGCAGCACCAGCTTAGCCAGCACTTCCTGCGGCAGACCTGCCAGCGCGGCACTCTGGTCTGCCTCGGCGTCCGCGGCGGGCAGCAGGTGAGAAAGCCCCTCGCCGTCCACCTCGATGCGGGCATAGTGCCCGGTGGCAATGAACGCGCAGTCCAGCTCGGCAGCCTTGTCGGCCAGCAGCTGTAAAAGCCCGGCTGGCGTGACTTCGTGTTCAGCCGTGAATGTCTGAACCGCAAAGCCCTGCTGCTGCAAAATGCGCATGGCTGCGGCGGCGTCACTGCCGCTGTTCAGTCCCAGCAGGACCTTATCCTGCTTTTCAAATGTGTTAAAACCGTCCATGTTTCTCTCCTTATGCCAAGGTCAGGCCTGACGCCCGCCGTATTTCTTACTTTGCTCCACAGCCATACGGTCACAGCGTTCGTTTTCGGGATGGCCGGCGTGGCCCTTCAGCCAGTGGTAGGTGATTTCATGCTTCTCGCTCTCGGCCAGCAGCGGGGCCCACAGATCCGGGTTCAGGGCGGGGGATTTGTCTGCTTTCTTCCAGCCGCGGGCACGCCACCCTCTGGCCCAGCCCTTTTGCAGGCTGTCAATGACGTATTTGCTGTCGCTGTACAGGTCAATGGCGCAGGGCTCTTTGAGCTGGCGCAGCGCCTCCAGCAGGGCGGTCATCTCCATGCGGTTGTTGGTCGTGTTGGGCTCGCCGCCGGAAAGCTCCTTCTCGTACACCTTCTGCGCCGTGCGGAACCGCAGGATCGCGCCCCAGCCGCCCGGGCCGGGGTTGCCGCTGCAGGCACCGTCGGTATAAATTTCAATATGCTTCATGCGTTGTACTCCGTATTCTGGTCTATAATACTACTATTATAGCAAGCTGGGCTTCATAAGGCAAGATATTTGACATAGACGCCATTTCCGATTATAATAGAGTGTAATTGCATTGTGTGTTTTATCGGGCCTGGCCGCGTCTTTTCAGGCGGGCTTTCCGCGCCCATTCCATTAGGCATAGGAGCATCCGCTCTTAAAATACATAGATCGCAACCGCTTTTGAGGGATTCCGGTACCTGCAGATGGCAGGCACCAGCCCGGAAATACGACGATTCGGAGGTTTTCGATGGAAGAGTTCAAGCCAAAACGTAAAAATACCGCACAGTCTGCCCAGAACGGCCAGAGTGCGCCCCATACCCGCAAGCCGCGCACACCCAAGCCCCAGGGTGAGAACGCTGCCAACGCGCAGCACAAGCCCCGCCCCCGCCGCCCGCGCCCCGCGGCCCCGGCCACTGCCGAGCAGAACGCCGCCGCGCAGAGCATCCCGGCTCCGCGTCCGCGCCGCCCGCGCCAGAATCAGAACAGCGCTGCACCCCAGAACGGTCAGGCTGCCGCACCGCGCCCCCAGGGCCAGCGCCGCGGACGCCGTCCTAAGAACCCGGAGTATCTTGAGATGACCCCGGCCATCCCGATGCACATCTGCCCGCTGGGCGGCCTCGGCGAGGTCGGCAAGAACATTACGCTGTATGAGTGCCAGGGCGACATGATCCTCATTGACTGCGGCCTTGTGTTCCCGGATGCCGATATGTTCGGTGTCGATCTGGTCATCCCGGACTTCACCTACGTGCTCGAGAACAGGGACCGCATCAAGGGCCTGTTCATCACCCACGGTCACGAGGACCACATCGGCAGTCTGCCGTACCTGCTCAAAAAATTCAATGTGCCGATCTACGCCGCCAAGCTGACGATTGGTCTTATCAAGAACAAGCTCGAGGAGCACGGCCTTGCGTCCAGCGCGATCTTCCATGAGATCCGCCCGCGCCAGAAGGTCACGCTCGGCTGCTTTACCGTTGAGCCGATCCACGTCAACCACTCCATCCCGGACTCGCTGGCCTTCGCCATCGACTGCCCGGCGGGCGTGGTCATCCACACCGGCGACTTCAAGGTCGACTACACGCCGCTGTCCGGCGACGCCGTGACCGACCTGCCCACGATTGCCGAGTATGGCCGCAAGGGTGTGCTGGCGCTGCTGGCAGATTCCACCAACGCAGAGCGCCCGGGCTTCACCGCCACTGAACAGACCGTCGCTGAAGGCGTGCGCCGCCTGTTTGTCAAGGCCGGTAAGCGCCGCATCATCGTGGCAACGTTCGCCTCCAACATCTACCGCGTGCAGCAGATCATCGACCTGGCGATTGAGTCGGGCCGCAAGGTCGCCGTCAGCGGGCGCAGCATGGTCTCCAACACCGAGATGGCCCGCGAGCTGGGCTACCTGCACGCGCCGGATAATGTGCTTATCACGATTGACGAAATCAACAAATACCCGCCGGAGAAGGTCGTGCTCATCACCACCGGCAGCCAGGGCGAGCCGCTGAGCGCGCTGTCCCGCATGGCGCAGGCCAGCCACCGTCAGGTGCGCGTCGGCCCCAATGACTTCATCATCATCTCGGCCCGCCCGATCCCCGGCAATGAAAAGACCGTCACCAAGGTCGTCAACGGCCTGCTGACTCTCGGGGCCGAGGTCATCTACGAAAATATGTACGACACCCACGTGTCCGGCCATGCCTGCCAGGAGGAGCAGAAGCTCATGCTGACGCTGGCCCACCCGCAGTTCTTCCTGCCCGTGCACGGTGAGTTCAAGCAGCTCAAGCGCCACGCCGAGACCGCGGAGCATCTGGGCTATATCCCGAAGCAGAATATCTATATCGCCGAGAACGGCCAGAACATCCGCCTTTCCGCGGATGGCATGACCGTTGAGAACACTGTTACGGCGGGCGCTGTGATGGTCGATGGCTACGGCGTCGGCGATGTAGGCAACGTGGTCCTGCGTGACCGCCACCACCTGTCGGAGGACGGCATCATCATTGTGACCGCCGCCATCGACGGCAGCAACGGACAGGTTCTCTCCGGTCCTGATCTTGTCAGCCGCGGCTTTGTCTACGTGCGTGAGAGCGAGGAGCTGATGGAGGGAGCCCGCACCCAGGTGGAGATGGCCCTGGACCGCAGCCTGGCCGACAACCTGCACGACTGGGCCAGCGTCAAAGCCCGCGTGCGCGAGGCGCTGTCGAGCTATATCTACCGCCGCACCAAGCGCAGCCCCATGATCCTGCCAATTCTGTTGGAAGTGTAATTGTTTTCCTGAACAGGGGAGTGTACGATGAAACACAAGGATGGATTGGATATTGCCGCTCTGCTGCTGTTGCTGCTGGTCGCCATCGCCGCGATGGCCGTGCCGGTGGCCCTGACGCAGCCTGCCCTGCTGGCCGTGCCTGCGGTGCTGGTACTGATCGCGCTCTGTGTAGTGCTCTACCAGCGCCGCCGCCTGCGCGCGTTTCTGGCCAGACAGCTTTGCAGCACCGATTTTGAGAACAGCCGTATCCAGTACAGCTTGGCAAATCTGCCCATCCCCACGGTGCTTGTCAATGACGGGCGCATTTTGTGGTACAACCAGTATTTCAGGCAGGATGTGCTGAACGATTACGACGCGGTGACCCGCCCGGTGAATCGCGTTCTGCCGGAGCTGGATCTGGCTGTCTGCTCCCGCCCGCACGGGCAGGACCTGAAAGTGGGGGAGCGCCGCTTTACGGCCTATGCAGGCTCAGCCAAGGGCAGCCGCGGGGCCAGCCTTGTGTATCTCATCAATGATACGCTTTATAAAGAAACGCTCGATGAGTACAACGAGAGCCGCCCGGCCTGTCTCATCATCGTCATCGACAGCTATGACGAGCTGTTTGACGATATGAAGGACAGTGAGCAGGCCAAGGAGCTGGAGGCCATCAACAGCCTACTGGAGAGATACATCGGGCGCAGCACCGGCTTTTTGCGCAAGGTCACGAACAGCCGCTACATCGCAGTGGTGGAGGAGCGTGACGTCCGCTGGATGCTGGCGGAGCGCTTTGACATCCTCGATAAGGTCCGTGCGCTGCATCCCGGCGGGCTGACCACGCTGTCCATCGGTGTCGGCCACGGCGGAAAGACCCTGCAGGAATGCCACCAGATGGCACGCGAGAGCATCGACATTGCCCTGGGCCGCGGCGGCGACCAGGCCGCCGTTAAGACCGTTGACGGCTTTGAGTTCTACGGCGGTATCTCCCACGGCGTCGAGAAGCGCAGCCACGTCCGCAGCCGCATTATTGCCAACGCGCTGTGCGACCTCATCAAGCGCAGCGACAGCGTTATCATCATGGGGCACCGCATGAGTGACCTCGACGCCGTCGGCTCCGCCATCGGCGTGCTGCGCATCTGCAAAATGTGCGATGTGCCCGCGGTCATCGCCATCAACAGCGAGGCTACGCTCGCAGGGCCGCTGCTCAAGACTTTTCTTGATGCAGGCGAGGGCCACGACTTTATCGCACCCGATCAGACGCTCGACGTCATCACGCCGAATACGCTGCTGATCGTCGTCGATACCTACCAGAAGCGCCTGCTGGAAAGCCAGCAGATCTACGAAAAGTGCAAGCACGTCGTCGTCATCGACCACCACCGCATGGCGGTGGGCCACATCGACAACCCGACGCTGATCTGCCATGAGCCCTATGCGTCCAGCGCCAGCGAGCTGGTGTGTGAGCTTCTGCAGTTCATGCCGAAGGAAAACAACATCACCCCGCTGGAGGCCCAGGCACTTTTGGCCGGCATCATGCTGGACACCCGCAGCTTTGCGCTGCATGTCGGCGTGCGAACCTTTGAGGCTGCCGCCTGGCTGCGCAGCCGCGGTGCCCAGACGGCTGACACCAAGCTGCTGTTCAATACCTCAAAAGAGGAGTACGAGGCCCGCGCCCACATTGTGGAGGCGGCCTACATATACAAGGGCTGTGCCATTGCCCTGTCGGACGAGCTTGAGGCCGGTATGAACGTTGTGCTGCCGATGGCGGCCAACGATCTGCTGACTATCAACGGCGTCGACGCCAGCTTTGTGGCAGTCGCCAAAAACGACGGCGTCAATATCTCGGCACGCAGCATGGGCGCACTGAACGTGCAGGTCATTCTGGAGCCGCTGGGCGGCGGCGGCCATCTGATGATGGCGGGTGCTCAGCTCCAGAACTGCACGCTGCAGGATGCGGAGCACCGCATCCGTGAACAAATCGACCTTTACCGCGCGGCGCAAAAGGAAAATACTGCGCGGTAATTGTGATAAAAATTTTGGGAGGGAAACCCTTATGAAGATCATTCTCAAACAGGACGTCAAGACCATCGGCAAAAAAGACGAGATCCACGAGGTTTCGGACGGCTACGCCCGCAACTTCCTGTTCCCGCGCAACCTGGCAGCCCCCGCGGATGCCGCAGCACTGAACCAGGCCCGCACCAAGAGCGAGGCTAAGGCCCACCACGAGGCCGAGGCACGCGCCGCCGCAGAGGAGCTGGCCGCCAAGATCAAGGGCCAGGTCGTGACCGCCAAGGTCAAGGGCGGTGCATCCGGCAAGCTGTACGGCAAGGTCACCGGCAAGGAGGTTGCCGAGCTGCTGACCGCCCTGACCGGCACCGAAATCGACAAAAAGAAGGTCGAGCTGCCTTCCGCCATCAAGGAGTTCGGCAGCTATGACGCCTCCGTGCGCCTGTACGCCGGTGTCGTCGCGCCCTTCAAGCTGAAGGTCGAGGAGCTGTAATTTGCCGTCTGGCAGGGAAGGAGGATGTCCGCTATGCCGAAAAATGAAGAAGTAAGCCTTGCCAGCCTGGGCATCCAGATGCCCTACAGCATGCAGGCCGAGCAGAGCGTGCTGGGCGCGGCGCTGGTGGATGAAACGGTGCTGAACCGCCTCATCACCGACATGGAGCCCGAGATGTTCTACTCGGACCAGAACCGCGCCATCTATGAGACGATGCGCTCGCTCTACACCGAGAGCGAGGCCGTTGACATTGTCACGCTTGTCAATGCGCTTGCCAGCAACAAGACGTTTGCCAGCGCCGACGACGCCAAGGTCTATCTGGCCCGCATCGCCGAGACGCTGCCCTCGGTCTCGAACGTTGATTCCTATTTTAAGATCGTCAAGGAGAAGTACCAGGGCCGCCGCCTGATCGACGCCGCCCGGTCCATCCTGAACGAGACCGCCTCCGGCGAGGACGCCGATCTTCTGCTCGAAAGCGCGGAGCAGAAGATCTACGACATCCGCTCCGGGCGCGACAAGTCGGGCGTCAAGACGATCCGCGAGTCCATTCTCGAGGTCATCGACACGATGCAGAAGCTGAGCGGCGCGGACCGCGACAAGTTCGCCGGTATTCCCACGGGCTTCAACTATCTGGACACGGTCCTGACCGGGCTGGGCCGCTCGGACCTGATTATTCTGGCCGCCCGCCCCGGTATGGGCAAGACCTCGTTTGCGCTGAACATTGCAACAAACGTTGCCCGCCAGCAGAAGGTGCCGACGATCATTTTCAGTCTGGAAATGACCTGCGAACAGCTGACGGACCGCATTCTTTCCAGCACGGCGAACATCGACAGCCAGGCATTCCGCACGGGCCGCCTGAACAACTCCGACTGGAACGATTTTGCCCAGGCCACATCGCTGCTCTACAACGCTCCGATTTACATGGACGATTCCTCCGGCATCTCGGTGCCGGAGATCAAGGCAAAAATTCGCACGATCAATCAGGATCCCAAGAAGGAAAAAATCGGGCTCGTTATCATCGACTACCTGCAGCTGATGCAGAGTGCCAAGCGCACCGAGAGCCGCGTGCAGGAGATCAGTGATATTACCCGGAACCTCAAGATCATGGCCAAAGAGCTGAACGTACCGGTCATCGCGCTTTCCCAGCTGTCCCGTGCTGCGGAAAAGACGACGGGCCGCTCGGATCACCGGCCCCAGCTTTCCGACCTGCGCGACTCCGGCTCTATCGAGCAGGATGCCGACATCGTGCTGTTCCTCTACCGCGCGGCCTACTACAATGCCCAGAACGGCGAGGAAAACCAGGCCAATGAGAATGAGGCCGAGTGCATCGTAGCCAAAAACCGCCACGGCGAGACGAGCGTTGTCCGTCTGGGGTGGGACGGCGCGCACACGCGCTTCAGCAATCTGGATGTGACCCATGAGTTCTGACGCGGAAAAAACTGTACAGCGTATGGATGAGGCTCTGTTGGACAACTGCCGCCGACAGGGTCTGTTCAAGTCTGGCGACAGAGTCATTGCGGCCTGCTCCGGTGGGGCAGACTCGATGGCTTTGTTGCTTTTTTTACTGCGCCATCGCCGCACGCTGGAAATCGAGGTGCTGGCGACCCACGTCAACCACGGCATCCGGGGCGAGACCGCCCGCCGCGATGCCGACTTTGTGGCGGACTTCTGCCGCCGGAACGGCGTGGAGCTGTTCCTGTATGACGCCGTGCAGGAAGGCATAGAGGTGCCGCCCCGCCCGAGCGAGGATTGGGCCCGCGGTCTGCGCTACGGCTGGTTCGATGAGCTGGCCGCGCGGGAAGAGGCCGTCATTGCCACGGCCCACACGATGTCCGACCAGGCTGAAACGGTGCTTTTCCGCATGGCGCGCGGCACGGGTCTGCACGGGCTGACCGGCATCCCGCCGCGCCGCGGCTGCTATGTACGGCCCTGCCTCTGCCTGACCCGCGCCGACACCGAGGCATACTGTGCCGCGCTGGGGCAACACTATATCCGGGATGAGACGAACGACCAGGACGTCTATGCGCGCAACCGCATCCGGCATGATGCCATCCCGGCGCTGCAATACGCCAACCCTGCCGCCGAGCGCAGCATTGCGCGGCTCTGCCGCCAGATGCGCGCGCTGGACGACTGGCTTACCGGCGAGGCCGCCGCCCTTCTGCAGGCGGCCACTGTGCCGGGCGGCTATGATGTCACGGTCCTGCGCCGCGCCGAGGGACCTGTGCTGGACGCCGCGCTGCACGCGCTGGTCAGCCCCGTGCGCGACGCCGAGGAAAAGTATATCAGCCTGCTGCACTTCCTTGTTTTAAAGGGGGAGGGTGCTGTTCAGCTGACCCCGGACGTAAACTATAAAATACAGGACGGCCTGCTCGTCTGCCTGACGCGGGAGGGCTCTCAGACCCTTCCCGCGCCGCCGCAGCCCTTTGAACCGGGTGATTTTTACCTTCCGGGTGGTTATTTTGTGAAATTTCAGGTCGTAAAGTATGAAGATTTTCTAAAAAATCAACCAATTTTCAAAAAAGACTTAAACTGTTGCGCAGATTGTGCTAAAATACAGAGGAATGCTATTCTGCGCACACGGCAGCCGGGGGACTTCTTCCGCCCGGCAGGACGCCATCTGCGAAAAACACTCAAAAAATATTATAATGAACTTGGCATACCGCAGGCCGAAAGGCCGCTGCTGCCGCTGCTGGCTGACGGCAGTGAGGTGCTGTGGCTGTGGGGCTGCGGCTTTGCCGAGGGATGTGCCCCCGATGAGTACACCCACGAGGTACTGACGGTGCGGACAGAAAAAACAGGGGAGGCATAACTCTGATGTACAGCATGGACAATGATATTGACCACATTCTTGTATCGGAAGATGCGCTGAAGGCCAAGGTCAACGAGCTAGGCACACAGATCAGCCGCGATTACGCTGGCAAAGACCTGCTTCTGGTCTCGATCCTGAAGGGCTCCGTCGTCTTTATGGCGGACCTGATGCGCGCGGTTCAGATTCCCTGCGCCATCGACTTTATGGTCGTTTCCAGCTACGGCGGTGCCAACACGTCCTCCACGGGCCTTGTCAAGATCATCAAGGACCTGGATGCCGACCTGACCGGCAGGGACGTGCTGATCGTTGAGGATATTCTGGACACCGGCATCACGCTGTCCAAGCTGGTTCCGGTGCTGAAAATGCGCAACCCCGGCAGCGTGAAGATCTGCACCATCCTCAGCAAGCCCAGCCGCCGCATGGCCGACATCGAGCCGGACTACTGCGGCTTTGAAGTGCCGGATGAGTTCGTGGTTGGCTATGGTCTGGACTACGACGAAAAGTACCGCAACCTGCCCTATGTGGGTGTTCTTAAGCCGGAAGTATATTCCGGCGAATGATAAAATGCCCGGTGTGCACACCGGATAGGAGTTGATTTCTTGAAGCAAAAACAACCGAAATTCAGCGGTATCCTCGTGGTAGCCGTCCTGATGGTGTTGGTCCTGTTCATCGTCAGCCTTTCGCCGTTGCTGGCAGCGTCCGGCAGCAAGGACACGACCTACTCCGAGATTTACTATTACTTTGAAAATCAGCAGGTGACATCGTTCCGTCTGGACCTTGGCACCGGCAGTCTGGAGTTGTGGCTCAAGGAGGGTAAGGCTGTTCTGCCGGAGTCCAACGCTGCAGCCAGCCTGCCCACCGGCGGTCTGCTGACCGGCGTGTACAGCTCGGACGATAACGCCCTGCCCGCCAACGGCGGCACCGTCTATATGACCTACAAGCTGCCCTACGGCGGCGACTTCAACACCGGCAAGATCTCCGATTTTGTTGACGAGTACAACGCGGCCAACCCGGATGCGCCGATGGTGTTTGACTACGTCGCCGCCAAGACGAGCATTCCCTGGTTGGAGATCATCTTCTACGTCGCAATGATCGGCAGCATCGGTATGCTGTTCATGTCGATGTACCGCGGCGGCGCGGGCGGCGGCATCATGAATGTGGGCCGCGCCAAGGTCAAGGATCAGCAGGAGAACCAGCGCAAGGCAACCTTTGCCGATGTGGCCGGTGCCGATGAGGAAAAGGCCGAGCTGCAGGAGGTCGTTGAGTTCCTGAAGGCCCCGAACAAGTTCAACTCCCTCGGCGCACGCATTCCGCACGGCGTACTGCTTGTCGGCCCTCCGGGTACCGGCAAAACGCTGCTGGCCCGTGCCTGTGCCGGTGAGGCCGGTGTGCCGTTCTACGCGATTTCCGGTTCCGATTTCGTCGAGATGTACGTCGGCGTCGGTGCCTCCCGTGTGCGCGACCTGTTTGAAAAGGCCAAAAAGACGATGCCTTCCATCATCTTCATTGATGAGATCGACGCGGTGGGCCGTCAGCGCGGCGCAGGTCTCGGCGGCGGTCACGATGAGCGCGAGCAGACCCTGAACCAGCTGCTGGTCGAGATGGACGGCTTCGATGCCAACGATGGCGTCATCGTCATGGCTGCCACGAACCGCGCGGACATTCTGGACAAGGCGCTGCTGCGCCCGGGCCGCTTTGACCGTCAGGTCTACGTCGGTCTGCCCGACGTCAAGGGCCGCGAGGAGATTCTGCGCGTCCATACAAAGAATAAGCCTCTCGGCCCCGATGTGAGCCTGAAAACGATTGCCCGCTCCACGGCTGGCTTCTCCGGCGCTGATCTGGAGAACCTCGTGAACGAGGCTGCGCTGCTGGCCGCCCGTCAGGGCAAGAAGGCCATCACCGAAAAGGAGATTGAGGAAGCCTCCGTCAAGGTTATGATGGGCCCTGAGAAGAAGAGCCACGTCGTCACCGACGAGGAGCGCCGCCTGACTGCCTACCATGAGACAGGCCACGCTATCACGGGCTACTTCAGCAAGCACCACGATCCCGTGCACCAGATCAGCATTATCTCCCGCGGCGGTGCGGGCGGCTACACAATGTACCTGCCCGAGAAGGACCCCAGCTACGTCACCAAGACCGCGATGTTTGAAAACATCGTCACCCTGCTGGGTGGCCGTGTGGCCGAACAGCTTGTGCTGGAGGACATCTCCACCGGTGCGTCCAGCGACCTGCAGCGCGCCACCGATACGGCCCGCGCCATGGTCACCCGCTACGGCTTCTCCGAGCGGATGGGGCCTGTCGTCTACGGCAGTGACCCCGGCGAGACCTTCCTGGGACGTGACTTCGGCCAGGGAAAGGGCTACTCGGAGGCTATCGCATCCGAGATCGACAACGAGATCCGCGACATTGTAGATGAAGCCTATGAGACCGCCCGCCGCACCCTGACCGAGCACATGAACGAGCTGCACAAGGTAGCAGGCGTTCTTATGGAGCGCGAAAAGATCAGCGGTGAGGAATTCAAAACATTGATGGAAGGCGGGACCCTGCCGCCTTATGACCTGGGCAGGGGCGAGACCGCCCAGCCTGAAGCACCTGCGCCGGATTCTGCCGCACCTGTGCAGCCTGCCGAACAGCCCGAAACCCAGCAGCCTGCCGAGCCGGCCAACCCCCAGCCCGACACGCAAGAGTAAAGAGTAGGTGTAACTATGGATCAGAATTTTTCCCTGATGGCGCAGTCCCGCGCCAACTACTATACCGCCGGAAGTCCGGTGCAGTTCGTGCGTGTCGAACTGCTGAAGGGTGACACGACCGGTGAGGTCGCCGTCTGCCTGACCTTCAAGAATGTCGGCACCGAGCCGCTGACCGGCCTGGTCGTCCACTTCAAATGTAAGGATGCCGCCGGTCAGGTCCTGTGCGAGGATGACTTCTACTATGAGCAGCTCAACGCCCAGCCCGGTGCCGTGTTCGGCAGCGATGACGCTGTCTATGTCAGCGACACGCCGGTTTCCAGCGTGGAGGTCGAGCAGGATCGCGCGTTCCTCAATGGCCGCGGCGTCGACCTGCGCAATTACAAGCGTGTTCGCTTGAACATGCCCCGCGTACTGCCCGGCTCCATCGCCAAGACGCTGCAGCAGCGCACCGGCAATGTCCAACTGACCTGCGTGCCCCAGGACACCGAGTACGGCTGGTTCTGCGCCTGCGGTGCGTTCCATCCCAATGAGGAAAACACCACCGTCTGCTCCGAGTGCGGCGGTGACCGCGCCGGTATCAAGGCAACGCTGACCGCTATTCTGGAGGAGGCCCGCCAGGCCGCCGAGCGCCAGCAGCAGGAGGTCAACGCCGTTGCCAGCAGTGTGGCCCCGGCGCCCGCTCCCGCGCCGCAGCCGCAGGCACAGCCTGCCCCGGCTGCCAGCGACCCGCGCGCTATGGCTAACGCCGTGCAGGCAGCCATCACCGGTCAGCAGGACATCCCGCCGCAGAGCGCCTATGAGCCCGAGCAGGCAACCGCCGCGTTTGAGCCCCAAGGCAGCAGCTTCGCCGATGACGACGAGGATGCCGAGGCCGAGCGCGTCCGCCGCTACGCTCCCAAAGGCCGCCTGTTCGACGATGATGAGGACGACGATGAGGGCACCCAGATGTACGATACCGATGACCTCGACTACGATGACGAGGACAACGGTTACGACAAGAAGTCCAAAAAACGCGGCCGCTACGCCGATGACGACGAAACCAGTGAGGACGACGTCATGGCCGAGCGCATCATCCACCTGGCCCCGCCCATCACGGCCATTGTCTGCGCCTTGATCGTGGCATTGTCTCTGGTCTATCACTTCGTTCTGGCATAAAAATTGCCGGGCCGTTTCCCGAATGTGGGGAGCGGCCCGGTATTTTTGATTTTTCGGCAATATCCCGCGGGCAGATATGGAATGCGCCCCTACGGATAACAACATCGTCGCTTGCAGGGGCGGATACTTCCAGCCGCCAGCCGCGGCAGAGCTTACTTTTCTACCGTCAGTCGTTCGTACGTCTTTATGATTTCCGGATCATTCAGTTTGATGACCCTGCCGGAAAGATACTGCAGCGTGTTTTCCTCGGGGATTCTGCCAAACGTCAGTCGCTGGGCGCAGAGAGCCTGTGTTTTCAGCCCGGTGCGCTCGTTCATCTTGTGGTTGCCGTATTTGATGTCGCCCAGTACCGGATGGCCCAGATACGCCAGATGCGCACGGATCTGGTGGGTGCGGCCCGTGATCAGCCCAATGCGGCAGAGCGCAAACGGCCCTGCCTGTCGGATGACCGTCACCTCGGTGATGATCTGCTTGTAACCCTCACTCTCACGGGCGTGGATGCGAACCTTGTTATTTTTCTCGCTGTGCTGCAGCCATGCGACGAACCGCCCCTGCGGCGGTGCCCCCACCGTGATGGTCAGATACTCCTTTTTCATCATGTCGTCGCGGATGATGGCGTTCAGGTCGCGCAGCGCGGCGTAGCTCTTGGCGGCCAGCACCAGACCTTCGGTGCCGCGGTCCAGCCGGTTGCACAGCGCCGGGGCAAATCGCTTTTCTGCGTGAGGATCATACTCGCCCTTGGCCTCCAGATAGGCCGCAAAGGCATCCACCAGATTGGCGTCGCCGGTGCGGTCACTGTGGCAGAGCAAGTGCGCGGGCTTGTAGAGCACCGCAAAATTTTCATCCTCATACACCACGGTCACAGGCGGCTGCCTGCGCGGCGGCTTGGCAGTCTTGGCAGCGGGCTTGCCCACGGGGAAGAACTCGTCGTTGATGTACAGTTCGATCAAATCGCCTGCGCTCAGGCGGGTATCCGGCTCGGCGCGCTTGCCGTTGACCTTGATGCGCTTGTTGCGGAACGCCTTGTACATCATGCTGCGGGGCATATCTTTGGTCACGCCCTCCACAAAGCGGCTCAGGCGCACGCCGTTTTCATTGGGTCCTGCGGTAAAACTTTTCATCGTGTCCTCTTTAAAAATTCATCAGTAAAAACGGTTGGCAAAAGTCTTTTTACAGTATATAATAAAACCAGCAGAACGTAAAGATGGGATGTGAAAAAATGGCAGACGAAAATCTCCACGCGAAACACCGCGCACGTATGCAGGAGCGCGTTGAGCGAGACGGACTGGACAGCCTGGCCGAACACGAGGCACTGGAATATCTGCTGTTTCTCTCCATCCCGCGGGCAGACACAAACGCGCTGGCGCACAGGCTGATTCAGCACTTCGGCGATTTCTGCAAGGTGCTGGAGGCCGAGCCCGAGGAGCTGATGCAGGTCGAGGGCGTCGGCCCCAAAAGTGCGCGGCTGATTTCTACCGTCATGGCGTGCAGCCGCTATTATGAGCTGAAAAAGCGCAAGACCCGCCTGTCGCTGAACTCGGCAGAGACGGCCATCGCCTACGTAAAGCCGCTGTTCCGCGGTGTGCAGAATGAGCAGCTCTACCTGATTTTATTGGACGACGCCTGCCGCCCTGTGCAGGATCTGCGCATTGCCGAGGGCGTTCCCAACCGCGTGGCCGTGGACACCCGCAAGCTGCTGCGCGCTGTGGCCCGCACCAACTCGACCTGCGGCATTCTGGCACATAACCATCCCACCGGGCTGGCCATTCCGTCCGAGGCGGACCGCCTGACGACCTACCATATTATGGAGGTCACCGGCCAGCTCGGCTTTACGATCATGGATCATATCATCATAGCGGGGGAGGATGGCTGTTCGATGCTGAACCGCGGCAGCCTGCCGGAATACCGCGTAAACAGCGGCGTGCTGCAGGCTGCCAGCCGCTGAACGCCGCCCATGCGCCTTGCCGTGTCCCGGCAGGGCGCATTTTTCTGTGGTTTGGGTACAAAATATCGGCAAACCTATTTACATTAAAAATTTGTCGTGCTATAATCATTATACAACTAATTGTTGTACACGAAAGGAACGACTATGGACGAAGTCTTTCACTTAAAGGCACCGTTTCAGCCCACCGGCGACCAGCCGCAGGCGATAGAAGCGCTGATGCAGGGCATCCATGAGGGTGACGACGCCCAGACACTGCTGGGCGTCACCGGCTCCGGCAAAACGTTTACGATGGCGAACATCATCGCCCGGTGCAATCGCCCGACGCTGATCTTGGAGCCAAATAAAACACTGGCCAGTCAGATCTGTACCGAGATGCGCGGCTTTTTCCCCGATGATGCGGTAGAATATTTCGTCTCCTACTACGACTATTACCAGCCCGAGGCGTATATCCCGTCCACAGACACCTATATTGAGAAGGACAGTGCCATCAACGACGAGATTGACCGTCTGCGCCACTCGGCCACGGCGGCGCTGTCAGAGCGGCGCAACGTCATCATTGTGGCGTCGGTGTCCTGCATCTACTCGTTGGGCGACCCCATCGACTACCGCAGCATGGTCATCAGCCTGCGCCCCGGTATGCAGATGGAGCGTGACGAACTTTGCAGCCGCCTGGTCAAGCTGCAATATGAGCGCAACGACATGAACTTCATCCGCAACAAGTTCCGCGTAAAAGGGGACACGGTGGACATCCACCTGGCCTACAACGACGAATTTGCGATTCGGGTTGAGTTCTTCGGCGACGAGATTGACCGCATTGTGGAGTTTGACCCGCTGACCGGCGAGCACAAGAATGTGGTTCGTCATGTTGCCATCTTCCCGGCCAGCCACTATATCGTCGGCCCCGAAAAGATGCAGGAGGGCCTGAAAAGGATTCAGGCCGAGATGGAGGAGCAGGTCAAAAAATTCACCGAGGAGGGCAAGCTTTTGGAGGCCCAGCGCATCCAGCAGCGCACCAACTACGACATGGAGATGCTGCAGGAGGTCGGCATGTGCAAGGGCATCGAGAACTACTCCGCTGTCCTGTCAGGCCGTGCGCCCGGCTCCACGCCCACAACGCTGCTGGATTATTTCCCGGATGATTTCCTGCTGATGGTCGACGAGAGCCACGTCATGCTGCCGCAGGTGCGCGGTATGTTCGGCGGCGACTACAGCCGCAAGAAAACGCTGGTCGAATACGGCTTCCGTCTGCCGTCGGCGTTTGACAACCGCCCGTTGAAATTTGAAGAATTTGAAGCCAAAATCCATCAGAAGATTTTTGTTTCTGCAACCCCCGGTGAATATGAACGCCAGCATTCCAGCCGCGTAGCGGAGCAGGTCATCCGCCCCACCGGCCTGCTGGACCCGCTTATCATGGTGCGCCCGGTGGAGGGCCAGATCGAGGACCTGCTGGGCGAAATCCGCACCCGCATTGACCGTGGCGAGCGCGCACTTGTCACAACGCTGACCGTCAAGATGGCCGAGGATCTGACGGATTATCTGGAGGAACACGGCGTCAAGACGAAGTATATGCACCACGAGGTCGACACGTTTGAGCGCATGGAGATCATCAAGGACCTGCGCGTTGGCGCAATTGATGTTATTGTTGGCATCAACCTGCTGCGCGAGGGTCTGGACCTGCCGGAGGTATCGCTGATTGCGATTCTGGATGCCGATAAGGAAGGTTTCCTGCGCAGTGAGACAAGCCTGATTCAGACGATCGGCCGCGCGGCCCGCAACGCCAACGGCGTTGTGCTCATGTACGCAGATGAGGTCACGCCCAGCATGGAGCGCGCCATCATGGAGACCGAGCGCCGCCGCTCCATTCAGGACGCCTACAATAAAGAACACGGCATCACGCCCAAAACCATCGTCAAGGCCATCGGCGACGGGCTCGAAATCAGCATGAGCGAGGAAAACAAGCGGATGCGCCAGCACCGCATGAGCCGCGCCGAGCGCCAGCAGACAATTGAACGCCTGACCAAGGAGATGAAGGAGGCCGCGCGGCTGCTGCAATTTGAGCTGGCCGCGCAGCTGCGCGACGAAATTCAGCGGCTGGAACGCGGAGAAGATCCCACCGCCGCCGACACCAGTGAACGCAAGGCCGCTGCCAAAACACGCAAGGGCAGGAGGAAATATAAAAATTGAGTACAACACCCGAAAAAAAGCCTGCAAAGCGCAGCTCCAAAATCAAAATCGACCCGAACAACCGCATTGTCATCAAGGGTGCGCGGGAGCATAACCTGAAAAACGTCGATTTGGAGCTGCCCAGAGATAAGCTGATCGTCATGACCGGCCTGTCCGGCTCCGGCAAGTCGAGCTTGGCGTTTGACACGATCTATGCCGACGGCCAGCGCCGCTATATGGAAAGCCTTTCCAGCTATGCCCGCCAGTTTCTGGGCCAGATGGAAAAGCCCGATGTCGACGAGATCACCGGCCTGTCCCCGGCCATCTCCATCGACCAGAAAACAACAAGCCACAACCCGCGTTCCACGGTGGGAACGGTAACGGAGATTTACGACTATCTGCGTCTGATGTACGCCCGCATCGGCGTGCCCCACTGCCCGATCTGTGGGCGGGAGATTACCCAGCAGACCGTGGACGAGATGGTCGACGAAGTCATGAAGCTGCCGGAGCGCACCCGCTTTCAGGTGCTGGCCCCCGTTGTGCGTGCCCGCAAGGGCACCCAGGCCAAGGAGCTGGATGCCGCCCGCCGAGCCGGTTTTGCCCGCGTGCGCGTCGACGGCAATATGTACGATCTGAGCGAGGAGATCAACCTCGAAAAGAACATCAAGCACACCGTTGAGATCGTCGTGGACCGTCTGGTCATCAACGACACGGTCCGCGGGCGTCTGGCCGATTCCATAGAAACCGCGCTGGCGCAGGCAAACGGGCTTGTCGTCATCGACGTCATTGGCGGTGAACCGATGATGTTCAGCCAGAGCTACGCCTGCCCCGAGCACGGCATCTCCGTCGAGGAGCTGACCCCGCGGATGTTCAGCTTCAACAATCCCTTCGGTGCCTGCGAGAAGTGTACGGGTCTCGGCACCTTCATGAAGGTAGACCCGGCGCGTGTCATCCCCGACAAGCGCAAGTCCATCCGGGAAAGCGCCATCAAGGCCAGCGGCTGGTATTACGCCGAGGGCTCCATCTCCGAAATGACCTATAAGGCGCTGGGCAAGCGCTACGGCTTTACACTCGATACCCCCGTTAAGGACTTCAGCAAGGAGGCCCTGCACGCCCTGCTGTACGGCACGGGTGACGAGCGTATTGAGATGCAGCGCGAGAGCATGTTTGGCTCCGGCACCTACTTTAACCAGTTCGAAGGCATCATCCCGAATCTGGAGCGCCGCTTCCGCGAGACGAGCAGCGAGTGGGTCAAGGAGGAAATCGCCCTTGTCATGTCCAGCGAGGAATGCCCCGCCTGCCATGGCCGCCGCTTAAAGCCGACAAGCCTGGCCGTGACGGTAGGCGGCATCAACATTGCCGATTTCTGTGACAAGAGCGTCAACGAGGAGTTGGACTTTATCAACACGGCCAAGGTCAGCACCCGGGACGAGATGATCGGTGCGCCTATTTTTAAAGAGGTAAAAGAACGTCTGGGCTTTTTAAAGAGCGTCGGCCTTGGCTATCTGACGCTCTCCCGCGGTGCGGCTTCGTTGTCCGGCGGTGAGAGCCAGCGCATCCGTCTGGCGACCCAGATCGGCAGTGCGCTGACCGGCGTGCTCTACGTGCTCGACGAGCCGAGCATCGGCCTGCACCAGCGTGACAACGATAAGCTGATTGCAACGATGAAGCGGCTGCGTGATCTTGGCAACACGCTGATCGTCGTTGAGCACGATGAGGACACGATGCGGCAGGCCGACTATATTGTCGATGTCGGCCCCGGTGCGGGCGTCCACGGCGGCGAGATCGTCGCCGCAGGCAGCGTCGCGGACATCTGCAAGGTCAAGCGCAGCATCACTGGCGCGTATCTGTCTGGCCGCAAATTTGTAGAGGTCCCCGAGACACGCCGCGAGGGAAACGGCAAGGCGCTGCGCGTCGTCAAGGCCCATGAGAACAATCTGCAGGACATTACCGTAGACTTCCCGCTCGGCAAGCTGATCTGCGTTACCGGCGTGTCCGGCTCTGGCAAGTCGACGCTTGTCAACGAAATTCTGTACAAAACGCTGGCTGCCGCCCTGAACGGTGCACGCAGCCGCCCCGGCCAGTGTGAGGAGGTCGAGGGCATGGAGTGGGTCGATAAGGTCATCGGCATCGACCAGTCGCCGATTGGCCGCACGCCGCGCTCCAACCCGGCCACCTACACAGGCGTGTTTGGCGACATTCGCACGCTGTTTTCCAACACGCAGGATGCCAAAATGCGCGGCTACGGCCCCGGGCGGTTCAGCTTCAATGTCAAGGGCGGACGCTGCGAGGCCTGCGAAGGCGGCGGCATCCTGACGATTGAAATGCACTTTCTGCCGGATATTTACGTGCCCTGTGACGTCTGCAAGGGCAAGCGCTACAACCGTGAAACGCTCGAGGTCAAGTACAAGGACAAGACCATCTCCGACGTGCTGGACATGACGGTGGAGGAGGCCTGCGTATTTTTCGCCAACATTCCGAAGATCGCGCGCAAGCTGCAAACGCTGCAAGAGGTCGGCCTTGGCTACATCCAGCTGGGTCAGGCAGCCACGACACTTTCGGGCGGTGAGGCGCAGCGCGTCAAGCTGGCCAATGAGTTGGCCCGCCGCGATACCGGGCAGACCGTCTATATCCTTGACGAGCCTACCACCGGCCTGCATGTGGCCGATGTCCACCGTCTGGTCAAGGTGCTGGATAAGCTCGTTGATGCGGGCAATACAGTCATCGTCATTGAGCACAATCTCGACGTCATCAAACGCGCCGACTATATCATCGACCTCGGCCCCGAGGGCGGCAGCGGCGGCGGCACCATCGTCGCCACCGGCACCCCGGAGGAGGTCGCGCAGAACCCGCACTCCTTCACGGGGCAGTATCTCCGGCCCGTGCTGGAGCGCGCCGCGGAGCTGCAATCACAGAAATAACACAAACGGCTCTCCTCCGGGAGGGCCGTTTGCTGTTGCAGCGTACCTTTCTGCCAGACATTGGGGTTTGCATCACAGAGCATTTTGTGGTATAATACCCTCATATAGGCTTTAAGGAGGGCGGTACTGTGACCGTTTTGCGTTATACCGTGCCGCCGGAAAACGAGGGCTGCAAGCTGGGGCTGTTCCTGCGCCTGCAGGGTGTTACGGCAGGACTGATCAAGTCCGTCAAATATGACGGTGACGGCTTTTACGCCGACGACCAGCCCATCCGCACGAATGAGCCTGTACACGCCGGGCAGTGCATCCGCTTTGCGCTCCCGCCAGAGCAGGAGACGAGTGTGACCCCACAGCCCGTGCCGTTTTCCATCGCCTATGAGGACGATTTTGCCGCGGTGCTCAACAAGCCCGCGGGCATTGCCGTGCACCCCACGCTGAACTACCCTGATGGCACACTGGCCAACGGCTGGCTGTACCACCTGCAGCAGCAGGGGGAAAGCGGCATCTTCCGCCCGGTAAACCGCATTGACAAAAACACAAGCGGCCTGGTGCTGTGCGCGAAAAACGCCTTTGCCGCACCGCTGCTGGCCGGGTCTGCCCACAAGTGCTACCTTGCGATTGTGCAGGGTACAATGCCGCTGGGGCCGGGCCGGGTCGAAGCGCCTATCGCGCGGCGCGGTGACTCCATCATTGGCCGCTGCGTGTGCGCGGACGGCAAGTACAGCCTGACCGAGTACGCGGTGCTGGCCGCGGGGCCGGGCCACAGTCTGCTGGCCTGCTGGCCGCGCACCGGGCGCACCCATCAGATTCGCGTACACATGTCCTATATCGGCCATCCGCTGGCGGGGGATACGCTGTACGGCGGGTCGGACATCCTTCTGCGACGTCACGCACTGCACTGCGGCATCCTTGCGTTTGCGCACCCGCTGACAGGGAAGCCCCTCCGTGTGGAGTGTCCGCTGCCCGAGGATATGGCCGCCCTGGCCCGGCAGGAAAAGCTGCTGACGGGCTGGCAGCTGCACAGTCTGCCCTGCGGTGCAGACCCCACGTAAATTTGCTTCACACGGAAAGGAGCTTCCGTATTTTGAATCCCATCCAAACTGATCCAAATCCGAAAAACGATAGCATCACCGAACCCCCGGAGATGACCCCTGTAACGCGCTTTTCTCACTCATCGCAGGAAAAAAAGCGCAGCGATAACCGCCGCAAGGCAGCCCGTTACATGCAGGAACTGCACCGCCGCAACACTGTCGGCGATATGCTGTACATGGTCGGCTTCTGGGTCGAGTATGTTTTTGTCTGCGTAGGCCGCAGAGTGGGGGCTGTTGTGCGCGGCATCGGTGATACCGTGCTGAATCTGCTGCTCATTGTCCTGCGCCCGATTCTGATCGGTATTATCACGCTGATCGAGGACCTGACCAGCCCGTTCGTGCGGATGGCCTCTGGCATCCGTCATATCCGCGCCATCCCCGATACCCTCGTGGAGAGCGAGGATGGCGATGTGCGCCGTGCCAAGAAAAAATACCTAGCCAGCGGCATCCGAAAATACTCCATCGTCGTCTGGAACGCCATCACTTACATACTCCCGGCAGTTGCCGCAGCGGGGCTTGTGATCCTGGTGCGCAGCGGGCTGGGGCTGCGCTTTGTGCTGAATGTGCAGGTGAACGGCGAGAACGTCGGTTACGTGGAGAGCGAGCAGGTGTTTGAAAATGCCCGTGAGGACGTGCAGTCCCGTATCAACACGGCCAAGCGTATGCTGCAGGCCTCCGGCTCTGCGGTGGAGGACACAAGCTGGGATGTCTACCCGACCTACTCGCTTTCCATCGGCAACCAGACGATGACCGAGAGCGAAATCGCCAACGCCATCCTGCGCACGGCCAGTGATGAGATCATCAACGGCACGGCTGTCTACGTCGACGATCAGCTGCTCTACGTCACCACCGAGGGCGACCACCTGCGCAGCTATCTGGAAAACATCAAGGCACCGTTTGAAAATGCGATGGACAGCAGCGTCTACACGGCGTTTGCCCACAACATCCGCCTCGTGGACGGTGTTTATCTGCAGGAGTCTGTCAGCTCCTACGCGGACGTCATCAACGCCCTGACCGAGGGCGGCGGCATCCACACCTATACAGCCGTCGACGGCGACACCGTCGAGAGCGTCGTCAACGCTACCGGCGTTTCGTTTGACTCTTTGGCACAGATGAACCCCGAGCTGCTGACGCTCGACCAGGAGATTCCTGCGGGCACGGTCATCACCACCGGTGCGTCCTCGGCAGAGCTCATCAAGGTCAAGGTCGTCCGCCGCGACACAGAAACTGTCGCCATCCCGTTCGACACCCAGAACACCGAGTCCGACCAGTATGATTTCGGCAAGGTCGTGACCCTGCAGGAGGGTGCAGACGGCTCCGAGGAGATCACCTACGAGACAACGATGATCGACGGCGCGGTCACGGACCGTCAGGCCGTGGCCTACAATGTGCTGCAGGCCCCGACCCCGGAAATCACCGTCACCGGCACGAAGCTGAAGAATGGCATGATTGCCAAGGTCGGCTCCGGCTCCTTCATCTGGCCTGTGCCGAATTATAAGTACGTCAGCCGCTGGATGGGCAATGGTCACCGCGGCGCGGACATCTGTGCTGCCTACGGCACGCCGATTTTGGCCTCCGACTCCGGCACAATCATTGCTGCAGGCTGGCATTATTCCTACGGAAACTATGTGGAGATCGACCACGGCAACGGCTACAAGACGCTGTACGGTCACATGTCCAGCATCGCTGTTTCTCAGGGGCAGGCCGTCACGCAGGGGCAGGTCATCGGCTATGTCGGCTCCACGGGCAACTCCACCGGCAACCACTGCCACTTTGAGATGTCCTATAACGGTGCGCTGTTCAGCGCCTATACGCTGTTCTCGGGTATGTGATTTCCGGCGAAATTACGGTGCATGGTCAACATATCTTGTGCTGTTTCACAAAAATTTTGCAATTGCAGGGGACAGGCCTTTTCAATTAGCGCAAAATGTTGTATAATCTTAGAAAGTGTGTACTATAGGTCGGCCCTGTACAGAGGGTATACGAGCCGATTACCGCACAAAGGAGAGCTACACTTGGAAAAATACGTTATTCGCGGAGGTAAGCCGCTTGTTGGCGATGTCAACATTGGCGGCGCAAAGAACGCCGCGGTTGCCATACTCCCGGCCACGATTCTGGCCGGCGGGAAGTGCCTGATTGAAAACCTGCCCTGTATCAGTGATGTCATGGCGTCGCTGCAGATTTTGAGCGAGCTGGGTGCGAGCATCCGCATGGTCAGCCGCAGCACCTATGAAATTGACACGTCGCATTTGGACAGCACCGAGGTATCCAATGAGCTGTCACGCCAGATGCGCGCAAGCTACTACTTTCTCGGCGCATTACTGGGCCGCTTTGGTTCCGGTCAGGTCGCCATGCCGGGCGGCTGCAATCTGGGCCCGCGCCCGATTGACCAACACCTGAAAGCCTTCACCGCCTTTGGTGCAGAGGATTCCGTGGAGTACGGCCAGATCCACGTCAGGTCGGAGCATCTGGTCGGCGGGCACGTCTTTTTTGACACGGTCTCCGTCGGTGCCACGATGAACGCTATGCTGGCCGCTGTCCTGGCCGAAGGCACGACGATTCTTGAAAACGTGGCCCGTGAGCCGCACATTGTCGATTTGGCCAATTTCCTGAATATGATGGGTGCAGACGTACACGGCGCCGGTACCGACGTCATCAAGATCCACGGCGTCAAGGAGATGCACGGCTGCAACTACTCCATCATTCCCGACCAGATCGAGGCCGGCAGCTATATGGTGGCCGCCGCTATCACGAAGGGGGACATCACGCTGCACAACGTTATCCCGAAGCACATGGAGCCCATCACCGCCAAGCTGCGCGCGGCCGGCTGCGAGGTGGAGGAATTCGACGACGCGCTGCGTATCCAGCGCACCGGCGAGCTGAAGCCGCTCAAGCTCAAGACTATGCCGCACCCCGGCTTCCCCACGGATATGCAGCCGCTGATGACTGCACTGCTGACGCTGGCAAAGGGAACCTCCATCGTGACGGAGGGCATCTGGGAGAACCGCTTCCGCTATGTGGATGAGCTGATCCACATGGGCGCAAACATCCAGGTCGACGGCCAGGTCGCTGTCATTGAAGGCGTGAAGGAGCTGCATCCCGCGCCGCTGCGCGCTACCGACCTGCGCGCCGGTGCCGCCATGGTCATGGCTGCTCTGGCCGCCAACGGCGTGAGCGAGGTCGACGAGACCATCCACATTGAGCGCGGCTACGAGAACATCGTAGAAAAGCTGCAGGCTCTGGGCGCGGACATCCGCCGCGTCGAGATTCCGGCCAATGCAGTGAGCCGGGCAATCTAAAAGGAACCTTGGGCCGCTGACCGGGCGGCCCAATTTTTATGGAAAGCGTTAGGACAAACGAATGGCATATTTTACCACCCTGTATTCCGGCTCCTCCGGCAACTGCGCGCTGATCCGCAGCGAGGACAAATATCTGCTGATCGACATGGGCAAGAGCTGCCGCACGACTCTGACCGCGCTGAAATCCCTAGGTCTGGCGGTCAGCGACTGCGTCGGCATCCTCGTCACGCACGAGCACTCCGACCACGTCTCGGGACTGGATACCTTTTTGAAAAAGCACCCCGTCCCGCTGTACGGATGTGCCGATACGCTGGATACGCTGGCCTCCCGCGGCACGATTCCGCCCGCGGTGGAGGCAATCCCTGTGGACGGTCAGACGCTGGAAATCGGCAGCTTCACGGTGACGAGTTTTCCTACCAGCCATGATGTGCCCTGCTGCGGCTACCGCATCCGCACACCGGAAGGCCGCGTCATGGCGTTCGCCACCGACCTCGGCTACCTGACGCCCGTCGTACAGGACAACCTGATGGGCTGCGACCTCGTCGCGCTGGAGGCCAACTATGACGCATTCAGCCTGCACGGCGGGCCGTACCCGTATTATTTGAAGGTGCGCATTGCCAGTGACCGTGGCCATCTGGACAACAAAGCCTGCGCGGCGGAGATTCTGGACCTGATCCAGGACGGCTGCAAAAAGTTTGCGCTCTGCCATTTGAGCCAGACAAACAACTCGCCGGAGCTGGTCATGACCACCGTCTATAATGTGCTGCTGGCCGCGGGCATCCAGCCCGGACGGGACGTGCTGATTCAGGCCCAGTCCCGCAGTGAGGTCAGCCCGTATATTGAATTTTGAGCGGGGGAGCCTATGCAGAATATTGATTTGATTGCCGTTGGCAAGATGAACGCCGCCTACTTTGCGCAGGGCGTGGCCGAATACCAGAAGCGCCTCGGCGGCTTCTGCAATTTCCATATTATCGAATTGCCCGAGGTGCAGATTGCCGACAAGAACGCCAGCGACAGGCAGATTGCCAAAGCGCTGCAAAAGGAGGGGGAGGCTATCCTGGCCAGCGTGCGCAGGGGGGCGTATCTCGTTGCGCTCTGTGTCGAGGGTAAACAGGTATCCAGTGAGGATCTGGCGGCTATGATTGCAGACCGCGCCATGAGCGGCGCAGGGGATATGGCGTTTGTCATCGGCTCCTCCCACGGGCTGGACGACAGCGTCAAGCGCGCTGCACAGGCCCGCATCAGCCTGGGACGCATCACGCTGCCGCACCAGCTGGCGCGTCTTGTTTTGACCGAACAGCTCTACCGCGCCTGCACGATCAACGCAGGAATGAAGTACCACAAGTAAGAAACGCTTTGCCGAATCGGTAGGGGCGGATTCCATATCCGCCCACAGGCGTTTTCGCCGCTGCAAGCGGAAAGTTTGCTTCCTGTAGGGGCCGATGCTCGCATTGGCCCGCAAATCACCGCAAAAAAATGCCCCGCATGGAGTTTTCATCTCCATGCGGGGCTTTTCAGTTACATATCAATAGTGCAGCAGATCCAGAGAATCCTGATACGGGGTCTCGGTGGCGACCTTCATGGTAGCCTCGTTCTTGTACTTGTTCAGCATAGCAACGCTCTTGGCGGGGTCAGCCAGCGTACCGGCACCGGCAATGCAGCCGCCCGGGCAGGCCATGCCTTCCAGCAGGTAGCCGTTGTACTTGCCGGCCTTGGCCATCATCATCATCTTCTTGCAGTCGGCCAGACCCTGGGCGCTCATGACCTTGACCTCGCGGTCCGGGTCCATCTTCTTGATGGCGTTGACAACCGCCTGTGCGACACCACCGGAGGCAGCAAAGCCGCGGGCGTCGGCACTGGCGCTGTTGAAGGCATCCTCCGGGTTGTCCGGCAGGTCGGCAAAGTTGACAGCCTTGGCCTCAAACAGACCCATCAGCTCCTCGAAGGTCAGGACGAAGTCGACCTCACTGCGGACGGAACGGCGGCTGGCCTCCAGCTTCTTGGCGGCGCAGGGGCCGATAAAGCAGATACGGGCGTTGGGCTTTTCCTTCTTGATGAGGCGGGCGGTCAGGACCATGGGGGTCATGGCCATGCTGATGCACTCGGCCTGCTGGGGGAACAGCTTCTTAGCCATCACGCTCCACGCAGGGCAGCAGGACGTACCCATGAACGGGATCTTGGCGGGAACCTCTTCCATGAAGTCCTTCGCCTCGTCGATGGTGCACAGGTCGGCACCGATAGCGACCTCGGCCACATCGGCAAAGCCCAGCAGACGCATGGCCTCCTTCAGCTTGGAGGGGGTCATGCCGGGGAACTGGTTGATGAAGGCGGGGGCCACGATGGCAACGACCTCGTCACCGCGCTTGATGGACTGGATCAGCTGGAAGATCTGGCCCTTGTCAACGATAGCGCCGAACGGGCAGTTGACAAGGCACATGCCGCAGGAAACGCACTTATCGTAATCGATCTCGGCACGGCCATGCTCGTCGGAGTGGATGGCACCCATGCCGCAGGCCGCGGCGCAGGGGCGCTCGGTCTTGACGATGGCGCTGTAAGGGCAGCTGTTGACGCAGCGGCCGCACTTGACGCAGAGGCTCTGGTCAATGTGGCTCTTGCCGTTGCGGAAGCTGATGGCGTGCTTCGGGCAGACCTCCTGGCAGGGGTGCGCCAGGCAGCCCTGGCACATGGCCGTGACCTTGATGACCTTCTCCGGGCAGGCGTTGCAGGCAAACTTGATGACATTGATCAGCGGCGGCTCGTAGTACTTGTCCGCAATAACGCTGTGCTCCAGACCCTCGCTGGCGGGCACGCTCTCATCCAGCGGACGCAGGGACATGCCCATGGCCAGACGGACGCGCTCGGAGATGATAGCTCTCTCCAGGAAGATGCTGCTGCGCAGAGATTTTTCCTCACCGGGAATGATCTTGAAGGGCAGCTCACGCATCAGCTTTTCGTAGTCGGAAAGCTCGTTGACCTCATAGGCCATGCGGGCAACCTCAGTGAACACCTTGCGACGGATATCCGTTACGGGGGTGTAAATGCCTCTCATTGTAATTGCTCCTTTGTTTTGCTCTGTTTGCTCCAAAAGTGACGTATCAGCGGGTACACCCGCTCCTGTTAAAATTTTACCAAAAATCCACACTTTTTGCAAGAGGGCAGGCAACAAAAAACAGGAAAATCTCTGTAAAATCCAGAGATTTCCCTGCAGAATGGATGCAATATCTCTTGCGGCGCGGCGGCATCTCCGGCTTGCAGGGGCGGATGCCTGCATCCGCCCGCGGGTCGATGCAAGCATTGCTCCTTACATCGAGCATGAATAACGGCGTTGCAACAATCAATATAAATCAAACAATCTCCGCCCTGCACCGTTTCCCGTCCCAGGCACCCAGCGTGACCTCCACAATGTCGCCGGTCTTGTGCCCGGGTGCGCTGACCAGCACAGGCAGGTACTGCTTCGTGTAGCCGGTGAACATTGTGGCGGACAGCGGCGTTTCCAGCAGCACGCTGGCTTTGCGGCCCTGCATAGCGGCTGCTTCTGCAGCGCGTACCTCCTCCACAGCGGCGGTCATGCGGCGGCTGCGGGCCTCCTTCTCATGCTCGGGCAGCTGGTCGGCAAAGTCGTAGGCTGCCGTGCCTTCGCGGCGGGAGTAGGGGAACACATGCACCTTCAAAAACCTCATTCCCGTCACAAAGGCCATGCTGGCTTCAAAGTCATCCTCTGTCTCGCCGGGGAAGCCTACGATGACATCGGTGGTAAAGCTGACGTTGTCCGCACCGAATGCCGCGCGCAGCTTGGCTGCAATATCGGCGTACTGGGCCGTCGTGTAGGGGCGGCGCATGGCGCGCAGCGTCTTGTCACAGCCGCTCTGCAGGCTTAAATGGAACTGCGGGCAGAGCTTCTTTACGGCGGCCATGCGGCGGATGTCGTCATCGTGCAGCATGTCGGGGTCAAGGCTGCCCAGCCGGATGCGCTCAATGCCGGGCACCTCGGCGGCTTTTTCGATCAGCTCCACCAAGCTCGTACCGCTGTCGGTGCCGTAGCTCGGCAGGCTGATGGCCGTCAGCACGACCTCCTTATACCCGGCGTCGGTCAGGCGGCGCAGCTCCTCCAGCACGCTCGCCTCATCGCGGCTGCGCACCGGACCGCGGGCGCGCGGAATAACGCAGTAGGCGCAGCGGCGGTTGCAGCCGTCCTCGACCTTGACAAAGGCGCGGGTGTGCTCGGCAAACTTATCCATGGGCAGCTCTTCAAAGCGCTCGCCCTTCTCGTGGGGACGGATGTCGATGACGCGCTCCTCCTCACCGTTCAGCACCTTCTGCACGTCGGTCAGAATCGCGTGACGGTTGCCGGAGCCGGTCACAACGTCCGCCTCGGCGATCTCGGCGGCCTCGTCCGGGAAGGCCTGCGGGTAGCACCCTGTCAGCACGGTCACAGCGCCGGGGTTCTCGCGCTTGGCACGGCGCAGCCATTTGCGGCTCTTCTGGTCGCCGAAGTTCGTCACGGTGCAGCTGTTGACGATGTAGACATCCGCACCTTCTTCATTGGAGACAACGGTGTAGCCGTTTTCCTCAAACATCTGGGCCAGCGCGCCCGTTTCATTCTGGTTTACCTTGCAGCCCAAGGTGTAAAAAGTTACCCGCATGGTGTACGATTCCTTTGCTTTTATAAATAGTAGACATACATGATTTATTATAATAGAATCCGGCCAAAAGCGCAATACTAATTCCGCACAGAGCAGCATATCGTAGTACCAAAGCAATTTCCGCCGGAGGTGTGCTGCCATGAAAAAACGTGCCGTGACCCTGCTGCTCTGCCTGGTGCTGGTGGTGCTTTCGCTGCTGCGCGGTTTTGCCGCGTCCGCTGCGGGCATCATCCCGGCGACCAACGCCGACTTTGACGTGCCCTGCGCGGCAGCCATCCTGATTGACGAGGACTCCGGCACGGCGCTCTATGAGAAAAACGCCGATGCCCGGCGCCCGATCGCCTCCATCACCAAGGTCATGACACTGCTGCTGGCGTTTGAGGCCCTCGAGGCGGGCAAGATACACCTTGACGATTTTGTCCCCGTCAGTGAGCACGCCTACCACATGGGCGGCAGTCAGATCTGGCTCGAGCCCGGCGAGCAGATGACGCTGGACGACATGCTCAAGGCCATCTGCATTTCCAGCGCCAACGACGCCGCGGTGGCCGTGGCTGAGTATGTCGGCGGCAGCGAAACCGCTTTTGCGGAGATGATGAACGTCCGCGCGTATGAGCTCGGCATGACGAATACCCACTTTGTCAACGCCTGCGGGCTGGACGAGGCAGGGCACCTTTCCACCGCGCGGGATGTCGCCCTGATGAGCCGCGAGATGCTTCTGCACCACACCGAGGTGCGGGACTACTGCTCGATCTGGATGGACACACTGCGCGGCGGCGCGACCCAGCTCGTCAACACCAACAAGCTGCTCAAAAGCTACCGCGGCATCACGGGGCTGAAAACCGGCACCACCGGCAAGGCTGGCGTCTGTATCTCCGCCAGCGCCGAGCGCGACGGCCTGCGGCTGATCGCTGTTGTGCTGGGCTCTGCGTCGGGCAAGGAACGCTTCCAGGCAGCCAGTACGCTGTTGGATTACGGCTTTGCCCACTATGAGAGCGCAGCCGCCGCGCTGCCCGGCGACGCGCCGCAGACGCTGCCCGTGGAGCACGGCACGGCGGCGACAGTCCCGCTGAACTACGAAAGCCCCGGACACTGCCTGATGCCCAAGGGCGAGGGCGGCACCCTGGAAGCCGTCGTCGAGCTGCCCGCGTCGCTGTCTGCGCCCGTCGCGGCGGGGGAACAGGTGGGCCGCATTAAGATACTGCATCAGGGCACGGAAATGTGCAGCTATCCCATCACAGCAGCACAGAACGTTGATGCGTTAAGTTTCCGCTATTGCCTCCGCCTTCTTGCCCAAAGCCTGCTTCTCCGGAATTGAATTTGTGCAAATTTCATGAAAAAGTCGAAAAAAGACCCCTACTTTTGCTTGACAATACCGACGTAAAACGGTATCATGGGGATATAAAATCATAAAGGAGGAGCTAAAGATGGCTGTTTCTTTTAACGGCAAGCATCTTGCAAAATTCATCCGTCCTGAAGAATATGAGGCAATCTATCCGCAGGTCGAGTTGGCCCACAATCAGCTGGAATCCAAAACGGGTGCCGGCAATGATTTTCTGGGCTGGCTGGACCTGCCTGTTACTTATGACAAGGAAGAGTTTGCCCGCATCAAGGAGGCTGCGCAGAAGATCCGCTCGGATTCCGATGTGCTGCTCGTCGCCGGTATCGGCGGTTCTTATCTGGGCGCACGTGCTGTAGTCGAGGCCGTTAAGGGCCTGTACCACAATGAGGTTGACGACGGCCTGAAGATTTATTTCTGCGGCAACACCATCAGCCCCACGGCCCTGAACGACATCATCAAGCTGACGAAGGGCAAGCGCTTCTCGATCAACGTCATCTCCAAGTCCGGCACCACCACCGAGACCGCGCTCGCGTTCCGCGTGCTGCGCAAGCTGCTTGAGGATTCTGTCGGCGCCGAGGAGGCCAACAAGCGCATCTACGCCACGACGGACCGCGCCAAAGGCACGCTGAAGCAGCTGGCAACCGAGCAGGGCTGGCCGACCTTCGTCGTTCCCGACGACGTCGGCGGACGCTACTCCGTCCTGACTGCTGTCGGCCTGCTGCCCATTGCCTGCGCCGGTATCGACATCGACGAACTCATGCAGGGCGCTGTCGATGGCCGCGAGAAGTTCGGCAAGCTGTCCCCGGACAACGACGCCTACCGCTACGCCATGACCCGCAACATCCTGTACCGCAAGGGCAAGAGCGTTGAGACGCTGGCTTGCTTCGAGCCTGACTTCACGATGATGAACGAGTGGTACAAGCAGCTGTTCGGCGAGAGCGAGGGCAAGGACCAGAAGGGCCTGATGCCGACCTCCTGCATCTTCTCCACCGACCTGCACTCCATGGGCCAGTTCCTGCAGGACGGCGCACGCATCATGTTCGAGACCTACGTCGACGTCAAGCACACCCGCGACGACTTCTATATTGAGGAGCTTGAGGGCAACTTTGACGGCCTGAACTTCCTGGCCAACCAGAATATGAGCGTTGTCAACCGCAAGGCAATGGAGGGCACGATTCTCGCCCACACCGACGGCGGCGTGCCGCTGGGCCTGATCGAGGTCGACAGCCTGTCTGCCCACGATGTCGGTGAGCTGATCTACTTCTTCTGGCGTGCCTGCGCCGTCTCCGGCTATCTGCTGAGTGTCAATCCGTTCGACCAGCCCGGTGTTGAGAGCTACAAAAAGAATATGTTCGCGCTGCTGGGCAAGCCCGGCTATGAGGACCGCAAGGCTGAGCTGGAGGCCGCGCTGAAAGACTAAAGGAACTACGCGCACTGCGCGCTGACGAATATAAGGAGGTAACCCCCTATGCTGAAACTGATTGTTGGAACCAAAGGCTCCGGTAAGACCAAGACCATGATCGATATGATCGACAAGGCCGTCAAGACCACCTCCGGCAACATTGTTGTCATTGAAAAGTGCATGAAGCTCACCACCGAGATCAACCACTCCGCCCGTTTGGTAGACGTTGACGAGTACGGCGTTGCCGGTGCTGATATGCTGTACGGCTTTGTGGCAGGCGTGCTGGCAGGCAACTACGATATTACCGAGCTGTTCCTCGACGGCATCCTGCGCATCACCGACCACGATATGGCCGCTGCCGCCAAGGTCCTGAACGCCATCGACAAGATCACCTCCAACATCGAGGTCGTCGTCACGGTTTCTGCCAATGCGGCTGACCTGCCGGAGGACCTGAAGAAGTTCGTCATCTGAACCTTCTGAACCGCAAAAATTGAGATTTCGGGGCGGGAAAGTGCTTCCCGCCCCGATTTTCTGCGGAAAATCCAAAAAAATCTCAACTTTTTGTGTTTTACAGGTTGACAAGACCCTTTCGCTTGTGTATACTATTTAAGCAACCTTTTGAGGTGTACTATGCAATTTGATATTCGTTCTTTTCTGGAGAGTGGCCGCAAGCCGTTTGAGGCGCATTTTGAGGCTGATTTCTCCAAGGCGGATTTCGGGGGTTACAGCGTAAACACCCCGGCAGTATGTGACTTTACGGCGACGCTGACCGAAGACGGCGCAGAGTTGCTCTTGTGTGTAAGGGCTCATATTGATGCCGAGTGCGCGCGTTGCCTGGAGCCGCTGACCCGGGATTACGATTTTACACGCGAATACTTCGTGCGGGATCGTGATTTGGAGGATCCGGATTTTGAACTGCCGTGCAATGAGAACGGTTGTCTCGACCTCGAGGAGCTCGCCTATCAAGAGCTGATTTTTGAGGTGCCCGCAGTGCTGCTGTGCAGTGCTGATTGTCAAGGTCTATGCCCCATCTGCGGCAAGAAGAAGGCGGCAGGGTGTTCCTGCCAACCGGCAGACAATGCTGCCCCTGCAGATGCAAGGCTTAGCATATTAAAACAACTATTAAGTTGAATTTCACCAAGGAGGTGTCCGATTATGGCTATCGTACCCAAGAGAAAGCATTCTCAAGCCCGCCGCGATAAACGTCGCTCTAATGTCTGGAAACTGGAGGCGCCTACGCTGGTGAAGTGCCCGCAGTGTGGCGAACTGAAGGTTCCCCATAAGGTTTGCGGCAAGTGTGGCTACTACAAAGGCCAGGAAGTCATCAAGAAAGAGGCGTAAGTCTCTTGCGTGGGGAGGGCGATGCCTTCCCCATTTTTTATTGAACAACCATCGCAAAGGAGTGTGACACCATGGCCCTGTATGTGACAGCGGTAGATGAAAATTCCCCCGCGGAGCGCTTCGGCCTTACTGTAGGCTGTGCGCTGCTGGCCATCGACGGTCATCCCCTGAACGATGCACTGGACTACCAGTTTTATACAACGCCCACCTCGTTCTCCCTGGAAGTGTGTGAGAACGAGCAGCACCGCACCGTGCAGATCACAAAGGCAGAGTATGAGCCACTGGGCTGCAACTTCAAGACCTATCTGGGCGACGAAAAGCATAGCTGCGCCAATCACTGCATGTTCTGCTTTATTGACCAGCTGCCGCCCGGTATGCGGGAACCGCTCTATTTTAAGGATGACGACGAGCGGCTCTCCTTCCTGTTCGGCAACTATATCACGCTGACGAACCTGACCGACCACGAAATTGACCGTATCATCCAGATGCATATCAGCCCGATCTTCGTCTCGGTCCACACGACAAACCCCGCACTGCGGGTACGGATGCTGGCCAACAAGCGCGGCGGCGAGGTGCTCGACTATCTGCCCAGACTGGCTGCGGGCGGCATCGAGTTGAACTGTCAGCTTGTGCTCTGCCGCGGCGTCAACGACGGCGACGAGCTGCGCCGCACCCTGACCGATCTGTTGGCCCTGCGCCCGCAGGTCGGCAGCATCGCCGCCGTGCCAGCCGGTGTGACCGATTACCGCAAGGGTCTGTACAAGCTGACACCCTACGATAAGGAAACCGCCGCCGCCACGCTGGATATTCTGGAAGAATTTGCACAGAAATGCCGCGCCGAGTATGGCCGCAGCGTCATCTACCCCAGCGATGAGTGGTATCTGACCGCCGAGCGCCCGCTGCCTCCGGCAGAGTTCTACGATGCGTTCGCGCAGTTGGAGGACGGCGTCGGCATGTGGCGGCTCTACCACGACACCTTTTTGGAAGAACTGGAAAATTACATGGGTCTGGTGCTGCCCCACAGTATGGATGTGGTTACCGGCACGCTGGCCGGGCCGCTGATCCGGGAATGCGCCGATGCGCTGATGCAGAAGTATCCGCAGGTAAAGATCACCGTGCACGAGATCAAAAATGAGTATTTCGGCGGCAACGTCAGCGTGGCGGGCCTTGTCACGGGCACCGACATCATCAAGCAGTGCAGCGGCAGGCTGCACAGTGACCTGCTGGCCGTGCCCGAGGTCATGATCCGCGACGAGAAGGGCCAGTTCCTTGACGACATCACGCTGGAGGAGCTCGGCAGGGCGCTGGGCTGCCGCGCCGTCAGTATCCCCACCGACGGCGGCGGATGCTGCAAGGCAATGCTGAGCACCCACAAGCGCAAAACGATAAAATTCAAACGATAAGAGAGTAGAGAGGGAGGAAGGCAGACATGGCAAAACCGATTGTAGCCATCGTGGGCCGCCCCAACGTGGGCAAGTCCACCATTTTTAATAAGCTGACCGGTCAGCGCCTCGCCATTGTCGAGGACACCCCAGGCGTCACCCGTGACCGCATCTTCTGCGACTGCGAGTGGTCCGGCCACAAGTTCCTGCTGGTGGACACCGGCGGCATCGAGCCGCGCATTGACGACGGCCTGCTGGCCCACATGCGCGAACAGGCACAGCTGGCCATTGATTCCGCAGACTGCATCGTCATGGTGACCGAGCTGTCCGCGGGCGTCACACCGCAGGATCAGGACGTTGCCGGAATGCTTATGCGCAGCGGCAAGCCCGTTGTGCTGGCTGTCAACAAGTGCGATAAGGTCGGCGAACCCCCGATGGAGCTGTACGATTTCTACAGCCTCGGCCTCGGCGAGCTGATTCCGGTTTCCGGCGTGCACGGCCACGGCACCGGCGACCTGCTGGACGCGGTCTGCGCCCACCTCAACTTTGAGGAGGACGAGGAAGACACGGATGACCGCATCACGGTTGCCGTCATTGGCCGCCCCAACGTCGGCAAATCCAGCCTCATCAACCATATTCTGGGCGAGAACCGTCTGATCGTCGCCAACGAAGCCGGTACGACCCGCGATGCCATCGACACGATGGTGGAGAACAAGTACGGCAAGTTCATTTTTACCGACACCGCCGGCCTGCGCAAGCGCGGCAAGGTCGAGAGCGGCGTTGAGCGCTACAGCGTCCTGCGCAGTCTGGCCGCTGTCGAGCGCAGCCGCGTCTGCGTCATTATGATCGACGCGACGGTAGGCTTCACCGAACAGGACTCCAAGGTCGCCGGCTACGCGCATGAGCAGGGCAAGGCCTGCATCATCGCCGTCAACAAGTGGGACGCCGTCGAGAAGGACAGCTACACGATGGACGCCATGCGCAAAAAGCTGGAGGAGGACTTCAGCTTCATGTCCTATGCCCCCATCGTCTTTATCAGCGCCAAGACCGGTCAGCGCGTCGACAAACTGTTTGAGACCATCCACTTTGTGGATGTCCAGAATGGTACCCGCGTGCCCACCGGCGCACTGAACGAGATGCTGGCCCGTGCCACCGCCAAGGTCCAGCCGCCGTCTGACAAGGGCAAGCGCCTGAAGGTGTTCTATATCACCCAGATTTCGACCCGCCCGCCGACGTTCGTCTGCTTCGTCAACCAGAAAGCACTGTTCCATTTCTCGTATCAGCGCTATCTGGAAAACCAGATTCGCGAGACGTTCGGTCTTACAGGCACCCCCATCAAGATGATTACCCGCGAGCACGGCGACGGCGCGGTCAAAGCAGGGAAGGTGTAACCCATGGTGAAAAATATCCTTCTGGCATGCGTGCTGACCGCAGCAGGCGGTTACCTGCTGGGCAGCATCCTGTTCGGCGTGCTGATTTCTAAAGTCATGTACAATGACGATGTGCGCAATCATGGCAGCGGCAACGCCGGCATGACGAATGTGCTGCGCACCTACGGCAAGCTGCCCGCTGTGTTCACGACCATCGGCGACGTGGGCAAGAGCGTGGCAGCCGTCAACCTCGGCCGCTTTATCTTTGATGCGCTGCTCTCCGGCACGGGTGCAGCTTGGCAGAGTCCGCTTGACCCTGTCTGCGGTGCATACCTGGCCGCCATCTTCTGCATGATCGGCCACAGCCGCCCGATTTTCTTCGGCTTCAAAGGCGGCAAGGGCGTGCTGGTCGGCGCGGGCGCTGCTCTCGCCACCGAGCCGCTCGTCTGCGCCGTGCTGCTGGGCGTCTTCCTGATTGAGGTCGCTGTCACCCGCATTGTCTCTCTGGGCAGCATCATCATTGCTGCGCTGTACCCGGTGGGCACCCTCATCAACCTGATTGCCCGCGGTGCGAACCTGCCTACCATTCTTTTCAGCACGATTTGCTGCGTCATCATGGCCGCTATGGTCATCTGGCTGCACCGTTCCAACATTGAACGCCTGAAAAACGGCACCGAGTACCGTTTTGGGCAAAAGAAATAAACTGTCCTAATGGCACCGCATGATTTTGGTCATGCGGTGTTTTTTGTACATGGTGTGCAATAATGAAAATCTGTTATACTGAAGGCGTGATGTGACATGACAAAAACCATAGAAGCCATCTGGCAGCTTTTGCAGCAGCACCAGGGCGAGACCTTCCACACCGCCAAGGGCCTGCCGTTCACCTATACAATCCGCGGCGGCGAACTTTTCGTGAACCGCCGCCGGAAGTCGATCACCGTCTCCACGGTTCGACGTGCGCTGGAAAAAATTACACTGCTCGAGGCCGCAGGGGAGGTCATCACCGGTCCCAAGAAAATCGGCTGCTACGGGGCCAGCTACCTTTACCCGGTGCTGTTGGCGCTGGATGTTCTGGAAAGACCAGCCCTGCCGGGGCAGGAAGAATTTACCGATGCAGCAATTGTGAACGAGATATGAAATCTGTACAAAACGCACCCCATACGTGAAAAATAACTGTTGAAATACTCTGCAAACTGTTGTATACTGGTAGCATTAAGGCAGATAATGGAGGTCAGGCACCGATGAAGGGTCTTTACGATGTGGCACGTCATCTTGTATGGCTGACGCAGTTTGGCCTGTCGGTGGGCGTACCGCCGACGCTCTGCATTGCCGGTTCGGTTTGGCTGCGGCATCGGTTCACATTAGGCGGCTGGGTCGTAGCTGTCGGCGTTGTGGTCGGGGTGCTGGCCGCGGTAAGCTGCCTGCGCTGTTCGCTGCAGGCACTGGACCGGCAGGGCCGCCCCGCCAAAAAAGACGGCGAAAAAACATCTCCTATATCCTTTGACCGACATTAGAAAGGGGAGTCCACCCTTGCAAAAGCATCGTGATGTATTGCAGCAGGCAAGCCGCCTGGCTGTGGCCGTGGCGCTCTGCATTGCCGCTATGCTGGCGGTCTATGCGCTGACAGGGCACTTTACCAACGCTGTGCTTCTCGGCGCTCTGATTGGCTTTGTGATGGCGATGGGGAACTTCCTCTCGCTGAGCATCACAGTCTCCAACGCCATGAATCGTGCCGCCAACGGCGGCAGCCCGCAGAAGGCGCAGCTGGAGATTCAGACGTCGAGCGTCGTCCGCCCGGTCATTCTGGTCATCATTTATATCCTGCTGTTTCGTGCAGAGCTGTGTGACCCGCTGGCGGCCATCCTGCCGCTGCTCTTTGCGCAGGTCTGCATCAAGCTCATCGACTTTTTCCGCCCGGATTCCCAGGCGGCACAAAAGACAAAGGACGGTGATTCCACCCCATGAATGGTCCGAAAATCTACTTTACCATCCCGTTGTTCGGCGGCATCGGCATCACACAGACGACGGTCTCGTCGTTTGTTGTCATGCTGCTGCTTTGCATAGCGGCGGTCGTGCTGGGCAGTAACCTGCAAAAGCGGCCAAGCCGCCGTCAGGTGCTCGTCGAAAAAGGCGTGACGATGCTCTATGACATGGTCGAAAGCACGATGGGCAAGCACAACAGTTATTGGACACCCTACATCGGCGCGCTGTTCCTCAGTTCCATCTGCGGTTCGTTTATCGGCATGACAGGCATCTTTCGCTCGTCGACGGCTGATCTGTCTACGACGGTGACTTGGGCGCTGATGACAAGCTTTATCTGCTGGGGCTGCTCCATCAAGCGCAACGGTGTCGGCGGCTGGCTGAAGGGCTTCACCGAGCCAATCGTCATCATGACCCCAATGAACCTTGTTTCCGAGATCGCACAGCCGATCTCGATGGCGTTCCGTCACTTCGGCAACATTGCAGGCGGAAGCGTCCTGACAAGCCTTGTCTACTCGGCACTGGCGACTGTTTCTGCGGCAGTGCTGGGTCTGCTCGGCAAGAGCGTCATTGTGGGAATTCTCGTTCTGACAGTCGGCGCGGCGCTGTTGTACAGCGGCGTCAAGACGAAAAAGCTGGCGCGCAAGATCTTCGGCATCGTTTTCGCCGTGACCGGCGCACTCTCCCTTTTGGGGCTGACAGGCGTACCGTATCTGGAGGTCGGTGTCCCCGGCATCCTGAGCCTGTATTTCGATATTTTCTCCGGTGGCGTACAAGCCCTTGTTTTCAGCCTGTTGACAATGGTGTACGTGGGCAATGCCTGCCCGCCCCCGGAGGAAGCCTGAATCCGTATTTATTATTTAGGAGGATATTTCTATGGAAGCTGCAATCGTAAAAGCTGCCTGCGCAATCGGCGCTGGTATCGCAATGGGCTTTGGCGCCATCGGCCCGGCTATCGGTGAAGGCAACGCCGTTGGCAAGGCACTGGAGGGCATGGCCCGCCAGCCCGAAATGGCCAATGATCTGCGTACCAATATGATTCTGGGCTGCGCCATCACCGAATCTACCGGTATTTACTCGCTGGTTATCGCGCTGTTGCTGCTCTTCGTGGTCAGATGAAACTGCTGGAAATGGAGGAATAGCTCATGACGGGCTTTGAAAGTTTTGTAGGCATCAACCCGTGGACTGCGCTGTTTACCTTCTGCAATATGCTCATCACCTTTGCAGTGCTGAAAAAGTTCCTTTTCAAGCCTGTAAAGAAGATGATCGATGACCGCCAGCAGGAGATCGATACGATGTATGCCGACGCAGATGCCGCCAAACAGAAGGCTGCGGATCTCGAGAAGGAGTACGCCGACCACCTGCAGAGCATCAAGGATGAACGCGACGCCATGCTGCGCGAGGCAACCGCCCGCGCCCAGAAGCGCGAGGAGGAGATCGTCGGCGAGGCCAGAGCTGAGGCAGCGTCCATCCGCGCTGCGGCGGAGGCAGACATTGCCCAGGAACGCAAGAAGGCTGTCAACGACCTGAAAAACGAGATCGGCGGCATGGCTGTCGAAATTGCCGGTAAGGTCGTGGAGCGCGAGATCAACGAGTCTGACCATCAGGCCCTGATCGATGAGTTTATCAGGAATGTGGGGGATGCCTCATGACCGAGCTTGCAAAGCGCTACGGCGGCAGCCTGTATGAGCTGGCGGCAGAGGAAAATCTGACCGTCGAGCTTTTGCAGCAGCTGCGCACCGCGGTAAACAGCATCGAAGCCGAGCCGCAGTACCTGCGTCTGCTCTCGACGCCCAGCGTCCCCAAAAAGGAGCGCTGCGCCCTGCTGGACAAGGCGTTCGAGGGAGCCCACCCCTACCTCGTCAGCTTCCTCAAGCTGCTGTGCGAGGAGGATCTGCTGGGTGAGCTGCCGGGCTGTCTGCGCGCGTATCAGGACCGCTACAATGTTGACCACAATATCCTTGAGGTCACGGCAGTATCGGCCATTGCGCTGACCGCGCCCAGCCGCGAAAAGTTACTGGCAAAATTGCAGAAAATGACAGGCAAAAACATCGTCCTGACCGAGACTGTGGATCCCGCCGTTTTAGGCGGTCTGCGGCTTGACATGGACGGCACACGCCTGGACGGCACCGTGCAGCGCCATCTGGAGCGCCTGCGTACAGAAATCGACGGTGCAGTCCTTTAAGTAAAATCGCACCCATTCTATAGATTGTGTGGTGAACCAAACAGTGCAACTGAAACCCGAACAGATTTCCCGCATCATCCGTTCCCAAATCAAGTACTACGAGAATGCCATTGAGCAGACCGAGACCGGAACGGTAACGATGGTGGGCGACGGTATTGCGCGCGCCGCGGGGCTTGACAACTGTATGGCCGGTGAGCTGGTCCAGTTTGAGAGCGGCACCTACGGCATGGCGCAGAACCTGGAAGAAAACAGTGTCTCCATCGTCCTGCTTGGTGATGATGAAGGCATCAAGGAGGGCAGTACCATCAAGCGCACCGGCAAGGTCGTTTCCGTGCCGGTGGGCGAGGGTATGATTGGCCGCGTGGTCAACGCGCTGGGCCAGCCCATCGACGGCAAGGGCCCCATCGAGGCTGCCGACTACCGCGCCATTGAGTCCCCGGCACCCGGCATCCTGGACCGTCAGCCCGTCAAGCAGCCTTTGCAGACCGGCATTAAGGCCATCGACTCGATGATTCCGATTGGCCGCGGCCAGCGTGAGCTTATCATCGGTGACCGCCAGACCGGCAAGACCGTCATTGCCACCGATACCATCATCAACCAGAAGGGCAAGGACGTTCTGTGCATCTATGTTGCCATCGGTCAGAAGCGCTCTACCGTGGCAACGCTGGTCGAGAATCTCGAGAGAAACGGCGCTATGGCGTACACAACCGTCGTCTGCGCTACCGCGTCCGAGCTGTCGCCTTTGCAGTATATCGCCCCCTACGCAGGCTGTGCCATGGGTGAATACTTCATGAACAAGGGCAAGCACGTCCTGATCATCTACGATGACCTGTCCAAGCACGCTGTCGCGTACCGTGCGCTCTCGCTGCTGATTCGCCGTCCCCCGGGACGCGAGGCTTACCCCGGCGACGTTTTCTACCTGCACAGCCGCCTGCTGGAGCGCGCGGCCAAGCTGAGTGACGCCAAGGGCGGCGGCTCGCTGACCGCACTGCCCATCATTGAGACGCAGGCGGGCGACGTTTCCGCCTATATCCCGACGAACGTCATTTCCATTACCGATGGTCAGATTTTCCTTGAGACAGAGCTGTTCCACGCGGGCATCCGCCCCGCCGTCAACCCCGGCATCTCGGTTTCCCGTGTCGGCGGCAACGCCCAGATCAAGGCCATGAAAAAGGTCGCCGGTACGCTGAAGCTGATTTACTCTCAGTATCGTGAGCTGCAGGGCTTCGCCCAGTTCGGCTCTGACCTGGACGCCGACACCAAGTCCCGTCTGGCCCAGGGTGAGCGCATCGTCGAGGTGCTCAAGCAGGACCGCAACAGCCCCGTCGCCGTCGAAAAGCAGGTTGCCATCCTGTACGCGACCATTCACAGCTACCTGAAGGATGTGGCCGTTGCCGATATTGCAGAGTATGAGCGCCGCCTGTATGAGTACCTGGACGAGAACGTCACCGCCGCGGGCGTGATGGAGACCATCCGCACGACGGGCGATCTGAAGCCCGAAACCGAGGAGCAGCTCAAGCAGGTGCTGGCTGACTTCACAGCCCAATTCCTCAAAGAAAAATAAACTGCAAAGGAGGTGCCGCCGATGGCCGGTTCCATGAAGGAAATCAAGCTGCGTATCCGAAGCGTCGAAAGCACCATGCAGATCACCAAGGCCATGGAGCTTGTGGCATCCAGCAAGCTGCGCCGTGCCAAGGAGCGCGTCGAGGGCAGCCGCCCATATTTTGAGACGCTCTACAGCACGCTGTATGACATTGTCAGCGCGGACTCGGGGTTCGACAGTCCGTATCTCGTCAAGCGGGATACGAACCGCCGCCTGTATATCGTTATCGCGGGTGACCGCGGTCTGGCGGGCGGCTACAACTCCAATATCCTCAAGGCCATCGAGGCGGACGCCGAGGGCGCGGACTATTGCGTACTGCCCATCGGCAAAAAGGCCGTCGAGCACTTTGAGCGCCGCAAGGCAGCCATCCTGACCACAGCTTTCGCGGAGGCAGGGGATTTGTCTGTCAGCGATTGCTTTGAGATTTCCCGCCTCGTCTGCCAGAAATTCCTGGCAGGGGAGTTTGACGAGATCCGCCTTGGTTTTACGCAATTTGTCTCTATGCTTACCCAGACGGCCACCGTGCTGCCGGTCCTGCCCTTTGACGCTCAGCGCCCCAAGCCGGGCCACGAGCGTGAAAGCCTGATGATGTATGAGCCGGACGGAAAGACCGTCTTTGACGCCATTATCCCCGAGTATCTCGCGGGCGTCGTCTACGGTGCCCTGTGCGAGAGTGTTGCCAGTGAGCAGGGCGCGCGCCGTATGGCGATGGACGCCGCCACCAAGAACGCAGGCGAAATGATCGACCATCTGAACCTGTACTACAACCGTGCGCGTCAGGCCGCTATCACCCAGGAAATCACCGAGATTGTGGCCGGTGCCGATGCGGAGTCTTAAGGCAACACCGCATAATTCCCGCCTTACGGCTTAAGCACCGCTCCGGCGGCTGCGGCACGGCATCTGCGTTGCCAAAATGCTCGATAATGTCGGGTTGCGGTACCCGCATCGTGCTTCGGGGCAAAAGCCCCTCGCACTCTGCGACCGCTGCCCCTGCTTCGGTTCGCTGCATCCGCCATTGGTGGCGCTCACCTTTGCAGCACAAAGTATTATCTGCGCTTTTGGCTTAGCAGCTGCCGCACCTCGCTCGCCGTATCGGCACTTAGAGTTATGCTGTATTGCCTTAAATAAAAAGCCCACTAAAGGAGTGTGTGCTATGCCAGAAAAACACATCGGAAAGGTCGTACAGGTCATGGGACCTGTACTGGACATCCGATTCAGGGACGGTGAACTGCCCGCCCTTCTGAACGCCGTTGAACTGGAAAACAACGGCAAAAAACTGATCGTTGAGGTTGCCCAGCACATTGGCGATAACGTCGTGCGCTGCATTGCCATGGCGGCCACCGACGGCCTTGTCCGCGGTACGCATGCCGTGGATACCGGCGAACCGATCAAAGTGCCCGTTGGTGACGAGTGCCTGGGCCGCGTGTTCAACTTGCTGGGCGAGCCCGTCGACGAGCAGCCCGCGCCGGAGAACATCGAGCGCTGGCCCATCCACCGTCCGGCTCCTGCCTTTGACGAGCAGGAGTCCGCCACGGAAATTCTCGAGACCGGCATCAAGGTCGTTGACCTGATCTGCCCCTACGCCAAGGGCGGCAAGATCGGTCTGTTCGGCGGTGCCGGTGTCGGCAAGACCGTTCTGATTCAGGAACTGATTTATAACATCGCCACGGCCCACAACGGCTATTCCGTCTTTACCGGCGTCGGTGAGCGCACCCGCGAGGGCAACGACCTGTACGGTGAAATGCGCGAGAGCGGCGTTCTGAACAAGACAGCGTTGGTCTACGGCCAGATGAACGAGCCGCCGGGAGCCCGTATGCGCGTCGCCCTGTCCGGCCTGACGATGGCGGAATACTTCCGCGACGTCAAGCACCAGGACGTGCTGCTCTTCATCGACAATATCTTCCGCTTCACCCAGGCCGGTTCCGAGGTTTCGGCGCTGCTGGGCCGTATGCCCTCTGCCGTCGGCTACCAGCCCACGCTGGCCACCGAGATGGGCGCCCTGCAGGAGCGTATTACCTCCACCCGCAAGGGCTCGATCACGTCGGTGCAGGCCGTCTATGTGCCCGCGGACGACCTGACCGACCCCGCGCCCGCCACGACCTTCACCCACCTGGACGCCACCACGGTTCTGAGCCGTGACATCGCCTCCCAGGGCATTTATCCGGCTGTCGACCCGCTGGACTCCACCTCCCGTATCCTCTCGCCCGAAGTTGTCGGCCAGGAGCACTACGAGGTTGCCCGCGCCGTACAGCAGGTGCTGCAGCGCTACAAGGAGCTGCAGGACATTATTGCCATCATGGGTATGGACGAGCTGTCCGAGGAGGACAAGATCACGGTGGCCCGTGCCCGCAAGGTGCAGCGCTTCCTGTCCCAGTCCTTCCATGTTGCGGAGCAGTTCACCGGTATGCCCGGCCAGTATGTGCCGCTGAAGGAGACCCTGCGTGGCTTCAAGATGATTTTGAACGGCGAGTGCGACAGCATCCCCGAGAGCTGTTTCCTGTTCGCCGGTACGATTGATGATGTCCTGGCCAAGGCCAAGCAGCAGTAAGGTGGTGGGAGTATGGCAACTTTCCCGCTCAAGATCATGACGCCGGACGGCGTTGCGTTTGATGGCGCGGTCACGTCGGTATCCTGCCGCACCATCAACGGTCAGCTTCAGCTGCTGGCGCGGCATATCGACATCTGCACGGCTCTGGGCATGGGCGAGGCTCATATTAAGCTGGAGGACGGCACGGTCCGCCGCGCAGCCTGTATGGGCGGTATGCTGAGCATGCTTGGCGGCGAGTGCCATCTGCTGGCAACGACCTTTGAATGGGCCGATGCCATTGATGCCGAGCGCGCTGCCCGCAGCAAGGCCCGTGCCGAAGCGTTGCTGGCCCAGAAGAATCTGGATAAGCGCGACATGCAGCTTGCCGAGGCCCGTTTAAGGCGTGCCTTGGTGCGCAGCAGCGTGGCCGCCCGCAAGGATATTTGAATCCGACTGCCCTCGCCGTTTGGCGGGGGCGTTTTATTTTTCGAACCCGCCGCAAAGCACTGTGGTCAGTGTCTCAAACGCCCCGCCGCGCTTGCCTTTTGCGCCCGCACACGGTATAATACAGATATGAATACTGCAATGATTTACATCCTTATTATGAATGCCATCGGCTTTTGCCTGATGGGGCTGGACAAGCACCGCGCCCGCACACGGCAGTGGCGCGTGCCGGAGAAGATCCTGTTTGGCGCGGCTCTGCTGGGCGGCAGTGCCGGTGCGTGGGCCGGTATGTACGTGTTCCATCACAAGACGCGCCACTGGTATTTTGTAGTGGGCATACCGCTGATCCTTGCGGCCCAGCTGGCGCTGGCTGTTTATTTTACGCGCTGAACCAGGCAGGGGAGGTGTCCCGCCGTGTCATTTTTTACCGCGCTGTTCTCCGGGCACAAAAAGTCTGCCGCTCTGCTGACGCCGCCTGACGGCATGCGGGAGACGGATATTGCGCTGGAAAGCAGTACCTGCACCGGAGAGACGGTCATCGGCTTTCGCAGCAAAGCGGACGGTCATCTGCTGAACGCCGTTGTCGTGCGCAGCCGTGCGGATATTGAGGCATTTTACAAAAGCTACGGCTTTGTGTACACAGGCAAATTTGATAAATAATCCACAAACCACTCTTGATATTTTATTAACTTTATGAAATATATTGCCTTGCCTTCTCTTTTCGCACATATATTGCACAGATTTCTGCCGTTTCGCACGTTTTCTTTGCAAAGCGCAAAATGGGTGCTATAATAGCTGTGTAAGTGCTAAGCAGCTATGTGCTGCATAAATACTGGAGGAGTATCAGACTATGTCCATTTTCGAAAATTTTGAGAAGAAGCTGCAGGCTGAGCCGAAGTCCATCGTCTTTACCGAGGGTACCGACGCCCGTATTCTGTCCGCTGCAAGCCGTCTGCTGGCAGGCAAGACCCTGAAGGTCATCCTGCTGGGCGAGGTCGAAGCCGTCAAGAAGGCCGCTGCTGACGGCAGCTTTGACATCACCGGTGCCGAGATCATCGACCCTGCCAACTACGAGGGCTTTGATGAGATGGTCGCCAAGATGGTCGAGCTGCGCAAGGGCAAGATGACCGATGAGCAGTGCCGTGCCGCTCTGTCCAAGGGCAATTACTTCGGCACCATGCTGGTCAAGCAGGGCAAGGCTGACTGCCTGCTGGGCGGCGCAACCTACTCCACCGCTGACACCGTCCGCCCGGCTCTGCAGCTGATCAAGTGCAAGCCCGGCATCAAGTCTGTCAGCTCCTGCTTCATCCTGACCCGCGGCGAGGAGAGCATCGCCATGGGCGACTGTGCCATCAACATCGATCCCTCCGAGGACGAAATCGTCGAGTCCACCGTCGAGACCGCTCACACCGCAGAGATTTTCGGCATCGACCCCCGTGTTGCACTGCTGTCCTACTCCACCAAGGGCTCCGGCAAGGGCGAGACCGTCGACAAGATGCGCAACGCTACCGCCCGCGTTCAGGAGGCTCACCCCGAACTGAAGGTCGACGGTGAGCTGCAGTTTGACGCTGCCGTTGCTCCCGAGGTCGGCCAGCTGAAGGCTCCCGGCTCCAAGGTCGCCGGCTATGCCAACACCTTCATCTTCCCCAACATCAACGCCGGCAACATCGGCTACAAGATTGCCCAGCGCTTGGGCGGCTTTGAAGCCTACGGCCCCATTCTCCAGGGCCTGAACGCCCCCATCAACGACCTGTCCCGCGGCTGCAATGCCGAGGAGGTCTACAAGATGGCCCTGATCACCGCTGCGCTGATCTGAGTTAAAATCCCTACATAAAAAGCAACTGCCGCCCGCGATATACAAAACGGGCGGCAGTTTTTTGTAGCAGGGGGCGCATATAGATGCCCCCTGCGGAAATTGCAATTTTCTTGTGATATAAACTAAATTTTCTGCGTGTAGGGGGCGATGCTTGCATCCGCCCCTACAAAAAATGTCCGCTGCAATTTTTACCGCAGCGGACATTTTTTATGAACTACCAATCAATAGTGCAGCTTTTCCGCATCCAGCCCCTCCAGCACGGGCAGCATGGCGGCAGCCTCGGCGCGGGCGGCAATGGGGTCCATCATCAGGTAGTTGCCGCACTCGACGGCGGATGCGCCGGGAATCTCTCCCTCGTACTCCGCCATCCAGGCAAAGGCGCTGCGGGTCAGGTCAAGCGCCTCGGCGGGCGTCAGGCCGGTGGTCAGCAGGTAAAAGCCGGTCAAACAGCCCATGGGGCCGACATAGACAACACCCCTGCTGTACTTGCTGTTGCGCGCATAGGTTGCGAACAGATGCTCCAGCGTGTGAGCCGCGGCGGGGGAAAGATAGCTGCCCTTGTTGGGCTGCTTCATACGGATGTCCCAGGTCAAAATCTCGCCGTCGGCACCGTCCTGGCGGGACAGGTACATACCCGGCAGCAGCCTGGTGTGGTCAACACAGAAGCTCGCGATACGTTCCATCGTGGTTCGCCTCACTTCGCCATCGCCTGCACAACACCGCGGGCGCAGTCCATGGAAATCGTCATGCCGTCCTTCAGCGTGCGGGTGGCATTGGTAGCACCAACGATAACGGCCTTATCCAGCGTCAGACCGACAATGGCGGAATGGCTGTTCGTACCGGCCTCCTCAGTGATGATACCGGCAGCCTCACGCATGAAAGGCAGTGTGTCGTTGGTGGTGAAGGGTACGACCAAAATCTGGCCGGGTTTGAACTTCTTGGCAGCCTCGGTGGCGTTGCGGCACACGCAGACCTCGCCCTTGGCGTTGTGGTTGCCGATGCCGACACCGGCCAGCAGGGAATCGCCGACCATGTGGACCTTGATCATGTTGGTGGTGCCGGAGATGCCGACGGGAACACCGGCGGTGACGACGACGAGGTCGCCGTCCTGCACAAGGCCCGCGGTCTTGGCCTTCGCAACCGACATGCTGATGAGCTCATCCGTGGAGGTCGCGTAGTCCATCAGCAACGGGGTAACGCCGCGGTAGACGTTCAGCTGGCAGCGGGTAGTTTCATCCAGCACACAGGCGATAATTTGGGTGTCAGGACGGAAGCGGCTCAACAGGCGGGCGGTCTCACCGCTCTTGGAAGCCGTGATGATGGCGGAAGCGCCGATGTCTGTAGCGGTGGTGCAGGCGGCATGGCCGACGGCAGCGCTGATGTTCAGGCGGCTGTTGTCCGTACCGGAGTGGTGGACCAGACTGTCAAAGCTGGAGTCTGCCTCGGTGGTCTCGGCAATCGTAGCCATGGCCTTCAGCGCCTCGACGGGGTACTTGCCCGCGGCGGTTTCACCGGAGAGCATGACCGCGCCGGTGCCGTCGTAGATGGCGTTGGCCACGTCGGTGATCTCGGCACGGGTCGGGCGGGGGTTGACGATCATGGAATCCAGCATCTGGGTAGCGGTAATGCAAATCTTACCGGCGCTCATGGCGCGGTCGATCAGGTGCTTCTGGATGGCCGGGATCTCGGCAAAGTCGATCTCAACGCCCATATCGCCGCGGGCAACCATGATGCCGTCGGCCACGGTCAGAATCTCGTCGATGTTGTCGATGCCCTCCTGGTTCTCGATCTTCGCGATGATGCGGATCTTGGAGTTGTGCTCGTCCAGGATGTGGCGGATATCCATAATGTCCTGCGCGTTGCGGGCAAAGCTGGCGGAGATCAGGTCAAAGCCCTGCTCGACACCAAACAGAATATCGCTCGTGTCGCGCTGGCTCATATACGGCATGGACAGATGCACGCCGGGAACGTTGACGCCCTTCTTGGTCTTGATGATGCCGTCATTGCAGACCGTGCAGACAATGTCGGTGTCGCCGACCTCGTCAATGCGCAGCTCGATCAGACCGTCGTCCAGCATGATCCGACCACCGGGCTTGACGTCGTGGGGCAGCTCCTTGTAAGTGACGGAGCAGATTTCGTTCGTGCCCTCTACGCTGCGGGAGGTCAGGGTGAACTTCTGGCCGGTGGTCAGCTTCTCCACACCGTTCTTGAACTCACCCAGACGAATCTCGGGACCCTTGGTGTCCAGCATACAGGCAATGGGCAGGTCCAGCTCCTTGGACAGTGCGCGTACCTTGTCATAGCGGCCCTTGTGCTCCTCGTAGTCGCCATGAGAAAAGTTGAAACGCGCGACGTTCATGCCGTTCTCCATCAGCTGGCGCAGAATGCCCGGCTTATCGGTGGACGGACCCATAGTACAGACGATCTTGGTTTTACGCATAAAGTTTATCCTCCGTTTTACATTTCTACCTATTTATATACTTTAGCAAACCTCAGCGGTATTATACTACAAGTCCGCCGTGGGAGACAAGAGGGAAACGGCTTTCGTCTGAAAAAAACCGCACAAAAATTGTTCCCTTTCTGCCCGTTAATTTTTACACAATTTCAGCTCGTTCCGTGCAAATTCTGCCACAGCCCGGGTACAGTCCGACTTACAGGCCACCGGCGTTCTTCTGTGCCCGGCGGGTCCGATTTGCAAGCATGGATTGCATGTTTACTTTTTACGGTGTTTACGGTATAATAAAGCCATGAATAGTCCTTTACCACTTACTATACAGGAGAAGCATCATGGCAAAACGTGTATTTCTGATTGTGCTCGACAGCTTCGGCGTCGGCGCAGAGCCGGACGCGCCCCTTTTCGGCGATGCCGGCACCAACACACTGGGGGCCATTGCAGGGCATCCCAATTTCAGGGGTGATAACCTTGCCAGGCTCGGCATGTTCAATCTGGACGGCGTGACCTGCGGCACCCCCGCAGCCGCCCCCATCGGCAGCTATGCCCGCCTGCGTGAAGCCAGTGCCGGCAAGGATACGACCATCGGCCACTGGGAAATCGCGGGTCTGCTGAGTGCCGAACCGCTGCCCACCTTCCCGGACGGTTTCCCGCAGGAGCTGCTGGATGCGTTCACCGCCAAAACCGGCTATAAGGTTCTGTGCAACAAGCCCTATTCCGGCACCGACGTCATCCGCGACTACGGCGAGGAGCACATGAAAACCGGCGCACTCATCGTCTACACCTCCGCCGACAGTGTGTTCCAGATCGCTGCGAACGAGGCCATCGTCCCTGTGGAAAAGCTGTACGAGATCTGCGCACAGGCGCGGGAGCTGCTGACCGGCAAATACGGCGTGGGCCGCGTCATTGCCCGCCCGTTCGTGGGCGACTGCGCCGCCAACTTCACCCGCACGCCGCGCCGCCATGACTACAGTCTGGTCCCGCCGCACGACACGATGCTCGACGCCATCCTGGCCGCGGGCAAGCAGACCATCGGCGTCGGCAAGATCCACGACATCTTTGCGGGCAAGGGCATCGGCGAGACCATCCGCACCTCCGGCAACACCGAGGGCCTGCAGGTCACGCTGGAGCTGGCGGACCGCGATTTTGAGGGTCTGGCCTTCGTCAACCTCGTCGACTTTGATATGCTCTACGGCCACCGCCGCAACATTGCGGGCTACGCCGCCGCCGCTGCCGAGTTCAACGATTGGCTGCCCGGCTTTATGACAAAAATGCGCCCGGGTGACATCCTGATGGTCACGGCGGATCACGGCTGCGACCCCAGCTACACCAAGACCACCGACCACACCCGTGAGCACGTGCCGTTCCTGATTTACGGCGACGAGGTCAAGCCCGGCGTCAACCTGCACACCCGCTACAGCTTCGCCACGATTGCCGACACTGTCTGCAAGGCGCTGGGCGTTGACTACTGCCCGGCGGGCTGCGGTGTTTATGATGAAATTGCCCGCTAAGGTGGGCGTGCTTGTGCTGGACCTGCTGGCCGCAGTGCTGGTCCTCTATTCGGTTTCACTGATTTTTCTGTCCAACTTCAACATGGGCAACCTGATGGTCTGGCTGCTGACGATCTGCGTAGCCGGGTACGCCGTGTTCCGCCGCCCGCTCAACCTGTGGTTTTCCGCGGGCGCAGGACGGGTCGTTTTCTGGGTGCTGGCCGTTCTGGCTGGGGTGTATCTGGCGCTGATCGCCTTTGTGTCGGTCAGCGGCTATATGAACCCGCCCACGGGGGACGAAAGGGTCATCATCGTGCTGGGGGCCGGGCTGCATAAGGATAAGCCCAGCAAGCTCCTGCAATGCCGCCTGAATAAGGCGTATGACTACGCCGCAGCCCACCCGGACACACTGGTCGTCACCAGCGGCGGGCAGGGCCGCGACGAATGGCGGCCCGAGGGCGACGCCATGCGGGACTACCTGATTGCCAAAGGACTGCCTGCGGACCGCGTGCTTGCCGAATCCGGTTCGACCTCCACCGAGGAAAACTTCGCCTTCTCACTGACCATCCTGCGGGAGCATGGCTTTGATGAGACAACGCCCATCGTCTACGTTTCCAATGCGTTCCACTGCTACCGCGCCGGGAAATACGCCGCCCTGGCGGGCTTTACCAAAGCCACGGCGCTGCCCGCCGCAACGCCGCTGCGCAGTGTGCTGCCATGCTATCTGCGGGAGGCACTGGCACTGCTCTACTACTGGGTATTCAAAACGTCCGCCAGCGGACCGATGCATGCGATGGTCGGCTTGCTGGAGCTGAATAAAAATTTCTTTTATAAATAGGAGGGGACTGCCATGCAGATCCGCTATTACAAGGAGTACAGCCGGTTTCTGAACCGTTTTATGGAGTTTAAGGTCTACGGCCATGCCGGACGCCCCATCGTCATTTTCCCGTGCCAGAGCGGCCGCTTCTTCGACTGGGAGGACCGTAATATGTGCAACGCGGCGGCCCCCTGGATCGACAGCGGCAAGCTGCAGATCTTCACCGTTGACAGCATCGACCCCGAGAGCTGGGACAATAACGGCCCCGAACGCCCGCGCATCGAGATGCAGGAGCGCTGGTACAACTATATCTGTGAGGAGTTCGTCCCCCGTCTGCTGGAGATCAACCGTGAGCAAGGCGAAGACCACACAGGCTGCATCCTGACCGGCGGTGCCAGCATGGGCGGCGGCCACGCCGTCAACTTCTACCTGCGCCGCCCCGACATCTTCAACGGCACGATTGCCCTGAGCGGCCTGTACTCCTCCGGCATGTTCTTCGGCAGCTACATGGACGACCTTGTCTACCGCAATTCTCCCTGCGATTACATGCGCAACTTCCCGACGACTCACCCCTACATGAAGCTGTTTGAAAAGGCCGACAAGTTCATTATGTGCTGCGGCCAGGGCGCGTGGGAAGCTGACCTGCTGGCCTCCACGAAGGAGCTGCAGGCCATTCTCGAGAGCAAGGGCATCCATCCCATCGTGGACATCTGGGGCCAGGATGTCTCCCACGACTGGTACTGGTGGGAGAAGCAGTGGGTCTACTTCCTGCAGATGACCCTGGGCGACGCATAACGAATACAGTAAGGAACACGATTCTATGGATTTTTGGCACGATGCAGCGGCGCAAAAGCGCTGGCTGCGCCGCTTTGCGCTGCTGACGGGCGTGCTGCTGCTGCCCGTGCTGGTGCTGGCGGTCTTTGCGCGCCCCTCGGCAGATGATTTCATCTACGCCGCCCGCACCCATGCCGTGGTGCAGCAGTACGGTCTTGACCTGCCGCGTCTGCTGCGGGCCGCGTGGGACACCAACGTCTACTACTATGAGAACTGGCAGGGACTCTACGTTTCCGGCTTTACGCTGGCGTTTCAACCCGCCATCTTTGGCAACAAATATTATGGTGCCACGCTGGTCTGCGTGCTGCTGCCGCTGTTTTTCTGCCTGTATGGGCTGGCACGGTGCGTGGTGCTGCGTCTGGACCCGGCGCAAAGGCGTCTGCCCTGGGCACTGGCGCTGCTGCTGACTTTCGCCTTTATCGAGGGTATGCCCGCCCCCGTGGAGGGATTGTACTGGTTCAACGGCGCCATGAACTACCTGCCGTACTTTTCGCTGGCCGTGCTGAACGCCGGGCTGGCGTTTGCGCTCTGCTTTGCCGATAAGCTGCCGACCCGCCGCAAATTTTTCTATGCGGCAGCGGGCTGTGTGTGCAGTCTTGTCATCGGCGGCGGGCATCAGGTGGCCGGGCTGCTGAACGTGCTGGTCCTGCTGTTGGCCGCGGCGCTCTGCGCTGTGCGCCGCCGTAATTTCTGGCAGGCCCCCGCGCTGGCCGCGGCCATGGCGGGGCTGCTTTTGAATGTGTTGGCCCCCGGCACGCAGGTGCGTACTGCAGGCTTTGCCGGTGCGGGCTTTGCGGAGGCTGTCGTCAAGAGCTTTATCCTCGCCGCCATGGAGTGGATTCGCTGGCTGGATGTGCCGCTGCTCTGTCTGCTGGCACTGCTTGTACTGCCGCTTTTGCATCTGACCCGCAGCGCCGTGCTTTCGGACCGGGTGTTCCGCCATCCGTGGCTCGGCCCGGCGGTCACCTTCGTGCTGATGTGGGCCATGATCTTTCTGCCGTCCTACACAATGGGCGGTATCGGAGCCGGGCGGCTTTTGAACGTTGTCTGGATGACCTTTGTGCTGGGTCTGGCTGCTACCGAGTTTTTGCTGCTCGGCTGGCTCGAGCGCGTGCGCGGCGTTTCTCTGCATGGTGCAGAGCAGTTCTGTCGCCGCCAGGCCCGCCGTCTGCCGCTGCTTGCCGCCGCTATGCTCCTCTGCATGGCCTGCATCGGCAGCCACACCGTAAAGGAGGGCCAGGACAGCTACTTCGCCACCAGCCTCGAGGCCGCCTATGAGTTGGCCAATGGCAGCGCCAGGCGCTACGCCGACGCCCTCGACGCGCGGGAGGCACTGCTGAACGACACCGCCCAGCCGGATGTTTCCATCCGCCCGCTGAACGATGACGAACGCCCGTGGCTGCTGTTCTATACCGATGTCGCGCCCGGCCCCGATATGTGGGGGCTGACGCCGTACTTTGGCAAGCAGTCTGTCACAATTTTGGATTTTGAATGACACAAACCCCTGCCGTGCCGCAGGGGTTTTGCATGAATTCAATTCCTATTGAGCAGGTAGGAAACCGTACCTGCCATACTGATTCTATATAGAGGCTTCCGCATGATCTATCTTGACTATACTGCCAACACCCCGGCAGACCCCGACGTTCTGGACGCATACCTCGCGGCGGAGCGCCGTTATATCGCCAACCCCAACTCTACCCACATTGCCGGGCAGGAGGCCCGCGCCGAGATGGAGCGGGTGACCCAATCCATTGCGCAGCACCTTGGCGTGCAGCCTGCCGAGATCATCTACACCTCGGGCGCGAGCGAGGCGAACAACCTTGCCCTCAAGGGCATTGCCCATGCGTCGCGGCACATCGGCAAGCACATCATCTCCACCCAGCTGGAGCACTCCTCGGTGGGCGTGTCGCTGTCTGCTTTGCAGCAGCAGGGGTACGAGATCGACCTGCTGGACATTGGCCGCGACGGCAGGGTAGACCTGGACCAACTGCGGGAGCTGATGCGCGACGATACGATCCTGGTCGCCGTCTGCGCTGTGGACAGTGAGCTTGGCACGATTCAGCCCATCCGGGAGATTGCCGGAATCGTCAAGCCGTACCCCGGCTGTCGCCTGCACGTGGACGCCACCCAAGCTGTCGGCAAGACCGACCTCTGGCTTGACGGCGTCGATACGATGAGCTTCACTGCCCACAAGTTCTACGGCCCCAACGGCATCGGCGCGCTGTACAAGCGCCGCGGCCTCGTCATTGAGCCGCAGATTTCCGGCGGTGCCAGCACCACGATCTACCGCAGCGGTACGCCGACGCTGGGTCTTGCCGTCAGCCTGGACGCCGCACTGACCAAAGCACTGGCCGGGCAGGACGCCCGCAACGCCCATGTGCAAAGGCTGCATGACCGCCTGCTGGCGAGCTTGCAGCAATACAGCCTTGTGCGCGTCAACAGCCCCGCGCATGCTGTGCCGCATATCGTCAATGTCAGCGTGACCGGCGTCAAGGGCACGCGGTTTCAGCAGGCGCTGAGCGAACAGGGCGTCTGCGTGTCGGTCAAATCGGCCTGCTCGTCGGACGGTCTGCCGTCCAAGGCCGTGTTCGCCGTCAGCCGGGATCGCCGCAACGCGCTGTCCAGCTGGCGCATCAGCATCAGCCACCTGACCACCGACGCGGAGATCGACGGCTTCCTGCAAGCCTTTGACACCTGCTACAAAACCCTGACGAATAAGGAGAATTGACTCTTGGAACGCCAATTAGAGACCTATCAAAAAATCGAGCGCAGCATTATCAAAAAATTCCGCAAGCAGCTTTGGACGCCCTTCATCGTGGCCGTCAAGCGGTACGAGCTGATCCAGGCCGGGGACAAGATCGCCGTCTGCATCTCCGGCGGCAAGGATTCGATGCTTATGGCCAAGCTCCTGCAGGAATTGCAGCGCCACAGCGAGGTTCCGTTTGAGCTCGTCTACCTCGTCATGGACCCCGGCTATAATGAAATCAACCGCCAGAAGATCGAGAGCAACGCCGCGCTGCTGCACATTCCCATCACAGTATTTGAGACGAACATCTTTGATGTCGCCAACAACAGTGATAAGTCGCCCTGCTACCTCTGCGCCCGCATGCGCCGCGGCCACCTGTACAAGAAAGCGCAGGAGCTTGGCTGCAACAAAATCGCGCTGGGACATCATTTTAATGATGTCATCGAGACGACGGTCATGAGCATGTTCTACGGCTCCCAGCTGCAGGCCATGCCGCCGAAGCTGCACAGCACGAACTTCCCGGGCATGACGCTGATCCGCCCGATGTACTGCATCCGCGAGGATGACATCATCGCGTGGCGCCGCTACAATGAGCTGGAATTTATCCAGTGCGCCTGCCGTTTTACCGAGGCCTGCACGATCTGCGACAACGGCGGAGGCGGCTCCAAGCGTCAGGAGGTCAAGGTCCTGCTGCGCCGCCTGATGCGCGACAACCCGAACATCGAAAACAGCATCTTCCGCAGCATCCACGCTGTATCGCTCGACACAATGCCCGGCTACAAGTCCGAGGGTGTGGAGCATTCGTTCCTGGAGCGGTTTGACAGGGTCGAGGAAGAACTGAAAACAAAAAAGGCTTCCCCCGAGGGGGAAGCTGTCCGCGAAGCGGACTGATGAGGGCGGAGCTGCTGCGGCAGCCCGTTTACCGGGCAGCTTCTGCAGCTTGCCCCTCATCCGGTCTCGCTGCGCTCGTCCACCTTCCCCCACGGGGGAAGGCTTTTTTATTATCCTCACCACTGCCGCCGGTATTCCCCCGGCGTCGTGCCCTCTACTTTTTTAAATAAGCGGGAAAAATAATTTGCGTCGTTCAGCCCGCATTCCTGCGCAATGTTCTCCACGCTTTTGTCCGTGAACCGCAGCAGCCGCTTGGCCTGCGTAATGCGCAGCTGCGTCAGGTAGCTCGTCACCGAAAGCCCGAACTGCTCCTTAAACACCCGCGTCAGGTAAAACTTGTTGATGTAAAACCGCTCGGCCAGCGCGTCCAGCGTGATCTTCTCGGCAAAATGCAGGTCAAGATAGTCCTTGATTTCCTGCACATTCTGTCGTTTCGTGCCCGCAGTGCGCACAATTTCGGGGTGCCAGCTCTCCTGCATCAGAAGGGTCAGCAGGGCAAACAGTCCCTCGCAGATCTGCATATCCCGCACGTAATTGTCAGAGGCCGCCAGCGTATACAGTGCTTCAAGACGGCGGGTATAGGGGGCGGTATTTTCCGGGTGAAAGCTCGGCTGGCCGCCGCGCTCACGATATTTTTTGTAGATGGCTGCCATATTCGGGCCGTAAAAGTGCGCCCACCGCAGCTGCCACAGGTCATCGCCCGTATAATGGCGATAGGGGCGGCGGCAGTCGAGAAACACACAGTCCCCGGCGCTTAGCACGCGGGTCTCGCCCTCATATTCCAGCGTGCCGCTGCCGCTTTCGACCACAAAAAACAGGTAGGAGGCCAGCCCCTGCCGGGTGCTGGCATGGGGGCTGCGTGCCTGCAGCTGCCCGACCTCCTGCAGATGCACAAGGTTCGATTTTGCAAACGCCGACGGCGTGTAGATCATGCGCCGGGCGTGCACAAGCTCACCGTCAAACAGCGGGGTATCCATCCGCGTCACCTCCCGGAAATCAGTATACCAAAAAAGTCAATATAATGCTAGTCTTTTGCAAGATTCCCACTGCCCAAGCGCAAAATAATGCGGTACAATAACAAACAAGATACGAAAATCCGCGCAGTACGCTGCGCAAGATACAGATGAAAGGGTAGTAACCTATGAAAAAAGCACTCATCACCGGCATCACCGGCCAGGACGGCAGCTATCTGGCTGAGTTCCTGCTGGAAAAGGGCTACGACGTCCACGGCGTCATCCGCCGCTCCTCCGTCGATTACCGCGAGCGCATCGCCCATCTGGAGGGTCACCCGCACTTCCACCTGCACTACGGCGATCTGAGCGACTCCATGAGCATCCTCTCCGTCGTCAGCACCGTGCGGCCCGACGAGATCTACAACCTCGCCGCCCAGAGCCATGTGCAGGTCAGCTTTGATGTGCCGGAGTTCACCGCCGACGTCGATGCCACCGGCGTGCTGCGCGTGCTGGAGGCTGTGCGCCTGTCCGGCCTCAAGGACACCTGCCGCATCTATCAGGCATCTACATCCGAGCTGTACGGCAAGGTCGAGGAGGTTCCCCAGAACGAGAACACACCGTTCCACCCCTACAGTCCCTACGCTGTCGCCAAGCAGTACGGCTTCTGGATCGTGAAGGAGTACCGCGAGGCGTACAATATGTTCTGCTGCTCGGGCATCCTGTTCAATCACGAGTCCGAGCGCCGCGGCGAGACCTTCGTCACCCGCAAGATCACGCTGGCTGCCGCCCGCATTGCGCAAGGCAAGCAGGATAAGCTGTATCTGGGCAACCTGTCCAGCCTGCGCGACTGGGGCTATGCCAGGGACTACGTCGAGTGCATGTGGCTGATTTTGCAGAACGACAAGCCCGAGGACTTTGTCATTGCCACCGGTGAGCAGCACTCCGTCCGCGAGTTCTGCCAGCTGGCCTTCCACGATGTGGGCATCGAGCTGGAATTTGTCGGCGAGGGCATGAACGAGAAGGGCATCGACAAGGCCACGGGCAAGACGGTCATCGAGGTCAGCCCCGACTTCTACCGCCCGACGGACGTCGTCAACCTCTGGGGTGACCCCTCCAAAGCAAAGCGCGAGCTGGGCTGGAACCCGACCAAGACCACGTTTGAGCAGCTCGTCAAGATCATGGTCGACCACGACATGAAGAAGGTTGCCGTCGAGCGCGCTGAGGAGCACATCAAGACGAACCTGGCTGAGTATCTCGAAAAGGGCGTTATCAAATAATTTATTCAAAAGAGGGTAACTTATTATGATGGACAAAAATGCAAAAATCTACGTTGCCGGGCACCGCGGCATGGTGGGCAGCGCCATCGTGCGTGAGCTGCAGCGCCAGGGCTACAACAATATCATCACCCGCACCCACAAGGAGCTTGACCTCTGCCGTCAGGAAAATGTCGAAAAGTTCTTTGCCGAGGAAAAGCCCGAGTACGTATTCCTTGCCGCGGCCAAGGTCGGCGGCATCGTCGCCAATCAGGAGGCGCTGGCCGATTTCATGTGGTTCAACATGACGCTCGAGATGAACGTCATCCACTCTGCCTGGCAGAACGGCTGCAAGAAGCTGGAGTTCCTCGGCTCGTCCTGCATCTATCCGCGCATGGCTCCGCAGCCGATGAAGGAAAGCTGCCTGCTGACTTCCGAACTGGAAAAGACGAACGAGGCTTACGCCCTCGCCAAAATCAGCGGCCTCAAATACTGCGAGTTTCTGAACCGCCAGTACGGCACGGACTATATCTCGGTCATGCCCACGAACCTGTACGGCCCCAACGATAACTACCACCCGACCCACAGCCATGTGGTTCCCGCACTGATCCGCCGCTTCCATGAGGCGAAGGTCAACGGCGTCGAGAGCGTCACCTGCTGGGGCGACGGCAGCCCGCTGCGCGAGTTTTTGTATGTGGATGACCTGGCGAACCTCTGCGTGTTCCTGATGAACCACTACTCCGGCAACGAGACAGTCAACGCGGGTACCGGCAAGGAACTGACCATCAAAGAATTGACTGAGCTCGTTGCCAAGGTCGTCGGCTACACCGGCAAGATCGAGTGGGACACCTCCAAACCCAACGGCACGCCCCGCAAGCTGCTGGACGTCTCCAAGGCGACGAACCTCGGCTGGACCTACAAGACCGAGCTGGAGGATGGCCTGCGCCTGTCCTATGAGGACTTCCTGAACAACCCGATGCGCGCCGAGCGCTGAAAGGAAACGCTATGAATATTATCCTGCTGTCCGGCGGCTCCGGCAAGCGCCTGTGGCCGCTGTCGAACGACATTCGTTCCAAGCAGTTCATCAAAATCTTCAAGACCGCCGACGGGTACGAGTCGATGGTCCAGCGCGTCTACCGCCAGATCAAGGAGGTTGACGCCGACGCCAGCGTGACGATTGCCACCAGCAAGACGCAGGTATCGTCCATTCACAACCAGCTGGACAATTCGGTGGGCGTCTGCGTCGAGCCGTGCCGCCGTGATACCTTCCCGGCCATCGCACTGGCGACAGCCTACCTGCACGACGTCAAGGGCGTCGACCTTGATGAGGCTGTCGTCGTCTGCCCGGTAGACCCCTATGTCAACAATGACTATTTCGCCGCGCTGAGAACCCTGTCCGAGCTGGCCGGGCAGGGGAACGCGAACCTCTCCCTGATGGGCATTGAGCCGACCTACCCGAGCGAAAAGTACGGCTACATTATCCCGCAGAGTGCCGACGCCGTCAGCCCGGTCAAAACGTTTAAAGAGAAGCCCGACGCCGCCACCGCCGAAAAGTACATTGCCCAGGGTGCGCTCTGGAACGGCGGTGTGTTTGCCTATAAACTGCGCTACGTGCTGGACAAGGCCCACGAACTGATCGATTTCACCGATTACAAGGACCTGTTCGCTAAGTACGAGACGCTGAAAAAAATCAGCTTCGACTACGCCGTTGTCGAGAATGAGTCCCAAATTCAGGTAATGCGCTTTGCGGGCCAGTGGAAGGATATGGGCACCTGGAACACCCTGACCGAGGCCATGGAGGAGCCGAGCATCGGCAAGGCTATGCTGAACGACACCTGCCAAAACGTCCATGTACTGAACGAGCTGGACGTGCCCGTGCTCTGCATGGGGCTGAAGGACGTCGTCGTCTCGGCCAGCCCGGAGGGCATTTTGGTTTCTGACAAGGAGCAGTCCAGCTACATCAAGCCGTATGTGGACAGCATCCATCAGCAGATCATGTTTGCCGAAAAGTCCTGGGGTTCCTTCCGCGTGCTCGACGTCGAGGACGCGAGCATGACCATCAAGATCACGCTCACCCCCGGCCACGGCATGAACTACCACAGCCATGAGAACCGCGACGAGGTCTGGACCGTCATCTCCGGTACCGGCCATGCGATTCTGGACGGCGTGCGCCGCGACGTGAAGGCAGGAGATATCCTGACGATGCCCGCCGGCTGCCGCCATACGGTCTTTGCCGACAGCGAGCTGAAAATCATCGAGGTTCAGCTCGGTCCGGCCATCAGCGTGGAGGATAAGCAGAAGTATCCGCTGCCGCAGGCTTGACAGCCGGCGCAAACCGCGCTATACTAAATACGTATTCGCAAAAACACAGCGACGGAGAAAGTATGCACAAGCTGCTTTAGGCAAGAGAGGGCGGTCACCGGCTGCAAGCCGCCTGTAAAGCGCTTATGCTGAAGTTCGCTCCCGAGTGGTGCGCGGGAAAGGCCAAGGCCGAGTAGTGCGCAACGGCTCTGCACCGTTACCGGCAGCAAAGAGTGCCGCGCTTTACAGTGCGGAACACGGGTGGTACCGCGGAGAATTGTATTTTGCAAGGCTTCGTCCCTGATTCAACACAGGGACGGAGCCTTTTTGTTTGCTCCGGCCCTACTTCAAGCAGAGGTGTACTATGGAAGAAAAAATCAAGGAGCTGCGCGCCGCCATTGAGCAGGCCAGCGCAGAAGTCACCGACAAAGCCCGGCTTTCTGACTTCTGGCAGAAATACCTGAGCAAGAACGGCGAGGTCGCGGGCCTGACCAAGAGTCTGCGCGATGTCCCCAAGGAGGACCGTCCCGCCGTCGGCAAGACTATCAATGAGTTCAAGCAGTGGGCCGAGGCACAGTATCAGGCCCTGTCCGAGCAGGTCGAAAAGGCCGCGCTCGAGGCCCGCAACGCCGCTGAGACCGTCGACATCACAATGCCCGCCAAGATTCGCCAAACCGGCAGCCTGCACCCGATAACCCTCGTCAAGAATGAGATCATCGACGTGTTCGCCGGTATGGGCTTTGAGATTTACGAGGGCCCCGAGATTGAGGACGACGACCACAACTTTACCCGCCTGAATGTGCCGAAGAACCATCCCGCCCGCGACATGCAGGATACGTTCTACGTCGCAGACGACATTGTGCTGCGCACCCAGACCAGCGGCGGCCAAATCCGCGTCATGGACATGGAAAAGCCCCCCATCAAGGTACTGGCCCCGGGCCGCGTGTTCCGTTCCGACTCCGATGCGACCCACTCCCCGATGTTCCACCAGATGGAAGGCCTCGTCGTTGACAAGGGCATCACGCTCTGCGACCTGCAGGGAATGCTCGACAAATTCGTCCAGGCGCTGTTCGGTGCAGACGTCAAGACCCGCCTGCGTCCGTCTTACTTCCCGTTCACCGAGCCGAGCGTCGAGGTCGACGTTTCCTGCTTCGAGTGCGGCGGCAAGGGCTGCCCGCTGTGCAAGCACACCGGCTGGATCGAGGTTCTCGGCGCCGGTGTCGTCCACCACAGCGTACTGGAAAACTGCGGCATTGACCCCAACGTCTACTCCGGCTTCGCATTCGGCATCGGCATTGAGCGTATCGCCATGCTGAAGTACGGCATCAACAACATCGGTCTGATGTTTGAAAACGATCTGCGCTTCTTGAAGCAGTTCGAGGATTGACAGGGGAGGAGTACAGAGTATGAAAGTACCATTCAGCTGGTTGAAGCAATATGTTGACATCGACGTCACCGCGCAGGAGCTTGAGGACAAGCTCTTTGGCTGCGGCTTTGAGGTCGAGGAGCTGATCGACCTCGGCGGCGAGATCTCCAAGGTCGTTGTCGGTGTTGTGACCGAGTGTGTCCCGCAGGAAGGCACCCATCTGCACATCTGCAAGGTTGACTGCGGCGAGTACGGCCACGACATCCAGATTTCCACCGGCGCACCCAACGTCTACGCCGGTATGCACACCGCCGCCGCACTCGACGGCTCCACGCTGCCCGGCGGCGTAAAAATCAAGGCGAAGCCCCTGATGGGCGTCGAGTCCAACGGTATGCTGTGCAGCGGTGAGGAACTGGGCCTGAACGAGGATCTGTACCCCGGTGCCGAGGTCTACGGCCTGCTCGATTTGCCGAAGGACACTGTCCCCGGCACGCCCATTCAGCAGGTCGTCGGCCTTGACGACTACATTTTTGATATTTCCATCACGGCCAACCGCGCCGACTGCCAGAGTGTGCTCGGCATTGCGCGCGAGGTTGCAGCAGTGCTGAACAAGCCCCTCAAGATGCCCGCCACCGACTACACGGTCAGCGACTATGTGGATCCGCGCCTGTCCATCAGCATCGAGGCCGAGGATCTCTGCCCGCGCTACATTGGCCATTATGTCCGCAACATCACGCCGGGCGAGTCCCCACGCTGGATGCGCCGTCAGCTGGCCCTGTGCGGTCTGCGCAGTATCTCCAACGTCGTTGACATCACGAACTATGTCATGCTGGAGATTGGCCAGCCCATGCACGCCTTCGACATGGACGCGCTGGAAAGCTGCCAGATCCTCGTCCGCCGCGCCAAAGACGGCGAGAAGATCACAACGCTGGACGAAAAAGAGTTCACCCTGACGCCCAACAACCTCGTCATCTGCGACGGCTCCAAGCCCGTTGCGCTGGCGGGTGTCATGGGCGGCCTGAACAGCGAAATTAAAGATACCACCACCCAGCTGCTGTTTGAGAGCGCCAAGTTCGCCCGCGACAACATCCGCAAGACGGCCCGCGGCCTCGGGCAGAACACCGACGCCTCCAGCCATTACGAGAAGGGGATCTCCGAGTACACCACCGAGCTTGGCATGGCCCGTGCCCTGCACCTGATTCAGGAGCTGGGTTGCGGCGAGGTCACCTCCACCCATTTTGACTGTTCTGCCGGTGCCCCGCGTGAGGGCAAGCGTTTCACGGCCAAGGTCAGCGGCATCAATGCCATCCTCGGCATCACTGTGCCCACCGATGTGATTCTGGACATCCTGAACCGTCTGCAGTTCGAGGTCAAACTCGAAGCCGACGGCGACACGATGCAGGTCGCCGCGCCCCGCTGGCGTGAGGACATCGAGGTCGGTGAGCCCGACCTGGCCGAGGAGGTCATCCGCGAGTACGGCTATGAACACATCGTCCCCACCTTCCTGAAGGCTGCCACCGTCACCACCGGCGGCCTGACCGCCGAGCAGAAAGCGCAGGCCAAGGCCAAGCGCACCATGTGTGCCCAGGGCTTCTACGAGGCCGAGACGCTGGCCTTCTACGCCGACGCTGACCTCGACATGCTGCACATTGCCGCCGACGCGCCGGAGCGTAAGGTCATCCGTATCCTGAACCCCATTTCCTCCCATCTGACCATCATGCGCCCGCTGCTGGCACCGTCCCTGCTGAATGTCGTCGTCGACAATCTGCGCAAGGGCAACGCCGAGGGTCGTCTGTTCGAGATGTCCAACATCTACATCCCGAAGCAGCTGCCTGTCACCGAGCTGCCCGAGGAGCGTCTGCATCTGGGCTTTGCTGCCTGGGGCAGTGAGGAGGACTTCTTCGCAGTCAAGGGTGCTGTCGAGAGCTTCGGCGCTGCGTTCGGCGTCGAGCTGACCGTCGAGCGCGCGACGGACGTTGCCTGGCTGCACCCCGGTATTGCCGCTTATATCCTGTGCAAGGGCGAGCGCGTCGGTGTCTTTGGCAAGCTGGCTAATGATGTGACAAGCGAGCTCAAGCTGCCCAAGGACAGCCGCGCCAACCTGAACATCTATCTGGGCGAGATCGACTGGGTCGCGTTCCACGCATTGGTCCCCGCCGCCATCCACTACCAGCCCATCCCCGAGTTTGCCCCGGTCCAGCGTGATCTGGCACTCGTTGCCCCCGAGAGCATGGAGTGCGGCACCCTCGTCACCGAGATGCAGCGCGCCTGCAAGCAGCTGACCAAGGTCGAGCTGTTCGACATCTACCGCGGCGAAAAGCTCGGCGCGGACAAGAAGAGCATGGCGTTCAGCCTGTCCTTCCAGCCCGCTGACAAGCCGCTGACCCCCGATGAGATCGACCGCTTCGTCAAGAAAATTCTCGGCAACCTGAAGTTCAAGCTCGGCATCGAGATCCGCGAGTAATCTGTTTTTGCTGTCCGTCCTGCGCCGCACGGTGCGGGACGGATATTTTTTACAGATTTTTGTGTGATATTTCCCTTGTCTTTTTGCCGCGCAGGTCGTATAGTAAAGATAGTATTGTTTTACAGGAGAATCCATCATGGCAAAGATTCACCGCAGCGATGCACCGCTGCCGCAGGCCCCTTCCGTTCAGGTAAAGACATCCTATACAGTCACCGATCTGTCGAAGGTTTCTCCGCAGGAACCTGCGGCCTTCTACGACCAGGACAACGACGAGGACTATCGCCGGCGCGAGACCGCGAAGTGCAAAAAAAAGCGCGGTAATCTGCTGTACACCCTCGCGATGATCGTTTTCGCCGCGATTTTCCTCATCAGCGGCGGCCTGTTGGTCAAGCGGTTCCTCGATGACCGCAAGACCGAGAGCGAGTTTGCCGACCTGCAGTCGATGATCGATACCGCGGCGACCCCGGCTCCTGCAGGGGAGAATGTCAACCCCAACGGTGCCAGGTTTGCTGCCCTGCGCGACAAGAACAGCGACTTTATCGGTTGGATCTCCATCGACGGCACCAATCTGGATTTTCCGGTTATGTACGCGCCGGACAACAAGGACTTCTATCTGCGTCATGACTTCAACAAAGCCTACAGCGTCTACGGCGTACCGTACCTGGACGAGCAAACGACGCTCGGGGCCAACGCCGAGAGCGACAACCTGATCATCTACGGCCACAATATGAAAACCGGCACGATCTTCGGCTGCCTGACCGAGTACCGCAAGGGCGACTACTATCAGGAGCACCCCTTCATTGAGTTTGACACCGTCTACGGGGACGCCAAGTATGAGGTGTTCGGCGCGTTCACCATCGATGTCGTCAACGACACCTCGTTTATCTACAACCAGTACATCGACATGGACGAGGACGCCTACAACCGCTATGTGGACCAGGTCATCTCCCGCAGCGACGTGGACAGCGGCATCCGCCCTTCCTACGGTGAGCAGCTGCTGACCCTCTCTACCTGCGAGTATTCGTCCGCCAACGGGCGCTATGTCGTCGTAGCACGTCGGGTCAGCGACTAATTTCCGAAAGTAATTGCATCATGTACTTTAGATTCTTTTGCAAAACGCGCAAAATGTTCTTTCGCTTGCAGATTGCACTTGCTATTCTTCCGGGAATGTGCTATGCTAATAAATGCGCGATAACTTTTGATTCGTTCTTATATGGTGTAAGAAACCGGAAAGGGAGAATGCGCGCAGCGGGCAGCCGTAGCCCTTGACGGCTGCCCGCTTTGTCTTTATGCTGCGCACATCTGTACAAAATCTGCGTAAAGCTATAGACATTTGTACCCAAATGGCATATACTGTAGAAGTATTTTGCTCTAATCCAATAAAATGGAAAGTATAGTTTCAACGCTGTAACAAAGGGAGGATACCTGTTATGTGTGGAATCGTAGGCTTTACCGGCGCGGCACAGGCCGCCCCCATTCTGCTGGACGGCCTGGCCAAGCTGGAATACCGCGGCTATGACTCTGCCGGTATGGCGGTGCAGAACGCCGCCGGCAAGATCGAGGTCGTCAAGGCCAAGGGCCGCCTGAAGGTCCTGAGCGAGATGACCGACGGCGGCAGCGCCGTGCCCGGCAGCTGCGGCATCGGCCATACCCGCTGGGCGACCCATGGCGAGCCGTCCGTCGTCAACGCACACCCGCATTATTCCCGTGACCAGAAGATTGCCGTCGTACACAACGGCATCATTGAAAACTATCAGGAGATCAAGGAGCGTCTGATCAACAAGGGCTTCAGCTTCGTCTCCCAGACCGACACCGAGGTCGTTGCCCAACTGCTTGACTACTATTACATGGGCGAGTCCGCAGGCAACGCTCTGGACGCCATCACTCGCATGATGCTGCATGTCCGCGGCTCCTACGCGCTGGGCGTGCTCTTTGCCGACGAGCCCGGCGTCATCTACGCTGTGCGCAAGGACAGCCCGCTCATCGTCGGCAAGTGCGAGGACGGTGCCATCATCGCCTCCGACGTTCCTGCGCTGCTCAAGTACACCCGCACGGTCTACTACATTGACAATCTCGAGATTGCCCGCCTGACCCCCGACTCCATCGAGTTCTTCAACATCGACAAGGAGCCCATCACCCGCGAGTCCACCACCATTGAGTGGGACGCCGAGGCCGCGGAGAAGGGCGGCTACGAGCACTTCATGATGAAGGAGATCTACGAGCAGCCTGCCGCTGTCCGCGATACGATCTCCCCGCGCCTCAAGGACGGCCAGATCGACCTGTCCGAGCTGGCCCTTGACGAGGAGGCCATCAGGAATGTCCATCGTCTCTACATCATCGGCTGCGGCTCCGCCTACCATGTCGGCATGGCCGCGCGCTATGTGTTTGAGAGCCTGGCACGCATCCCCGTCGAGGTCGATGTCGCCAGCGAGTTCCGTTACCGCAATCCCGTGCTCGAAAAGGACGCACTCGCTATGGTCATCAGCCAGAGCGGTGAGACCGCCGACACGCTGGCCGCCCTGCGCCTGTGCAAGGAGCGCGGTGTGCGCACCATCGGCATTGTGAACGTCGTCGGCTCCAGCATTGCCCGTGAGGCCGACGCCACAATGTACACCTGGGCCGGCCCGGAAATCTCCGTCGCCACCACCAAAGCCTACAGCACCCAGCTGGCGGCCTGCTACCTGCTGGCTACCGAGTTTGCCCGTGTGCGCGGCACGCTGGCGGACGGCCAGTATGAGCACCTCGTCACCGAGCTGGAGGCTCTGCCCGAGAAGATTGAAAAGACCCTGGCCGACAAGGAGCGTATCCAGTGGTTTGCCAGCAAGTACGCAAACGCCAAGGACGCCTTCTTCATTGGCCGCGGCCTCGACTACGCCGTCGCGCTCGAGGGCAGTTTGAAATTTAAGGAGATCAGCTACATCCACTCCGAGGCGTTCGCCGCGGGCGAGATGAAGCACGGGCCGATTTCTCTGGTCGAGAATGGAACGCTGGTCGTCGGCATCCTGACCCAGCCGGACCTGTTTGAAAAGAGCGTTTCCAACATGGTCGAGGTCAAGAGCCGCGGTGCCTTCCTGATGGGCCTGACCACCTACGGAAATTACAGCATCGAGGACACTGCGGGCTTCACGGTCTACGTGCCCAAGACCGACCCGCACTTTGCCACGAGCCTGTCGGTCATTCCGCTGCAACTGCTGGCCTACTACGTCAGCTGCGCCAAGGGATTGGATGTCGATAAGCCGCGCAATCTGGCCAAGAGCGTGACCGTCGAGTAAATCGCTTTCGTCCGTTTTACCAAAAATTTACCACGATTTTTATACAATATTAGCCCCATTTGTCTGCCCAAAAGTAGGACAAATGGGGCCTTTTTGTGTTATAATAGTCTATATGACAATTTTGCCGGGCTGTATTGCGCCCGTTTTCAGATAGAATAACGTATAGTAAGGATGGAATCGATGCAACAGGTCTCAAAACAACTGATAAAAGGGCTTCCGCGCCGCATCGCACTGATGCTGCTGGACTGCGGGCTCATTGTACTTTGCTACTGGCTGGCCGTCATGCTGCGCTTTGACAGCGGCGACGCCTACCGCCGCGTGGAAATACTGCGCGCCATGGCCCCGATGCTCTTATACGTCCTGCCCATTTATATGATCGTGTTCTGGTTCGGCGGACTGTATGAGATCATGTGGGAGTACGCCGGTATGCGCGACCTTGCACGCCTGACCTGCCTTTCCGGGCTGGCGACGGGCATCATCATGCTGTTCGATCTGATCTACCACAGCCGCCCGATCTCCGGCGCGGTGCTGATCTTCGGCGCGGTATTCAACACGGCGGCCATAGCGGGCGTGCGGTTCCTGTGGCGTCTGGTCCTGACGATGCGCAACGCCAAGGCCAACAAGCCGGAGGACAACACGCCATTGCTCATTGTCGGCGCCGGCAACGCCGGTGCGTGGGCCGTCAACCTCTGCAAGACGAAAAATCAGAGCTTCGGCAACCCGGTCTGCATCGTTGACGACGACCTGACCAAAAAGGGCCTGCGCGTGCAGGGCGTACCGGTGCGCGGCACGATCTCCGACATACCGGAGCTGGTGCGCAAATATCATATCCTCGAGATCGTCATTGCCATCACGACGGTCAAGGGTGACCGTTTGAGCGAGATCATCAACCTCTGCAACTCCACCCACTGCCGCGTGCGGATGATCAGTGACCCGCAGGCGGTTGACGAGAACGGCAATCCTGTGGCGGCGGGCTTCCGTGAGCTGAACACGGCGGACTTCCTCTCCCGCGACGAGATCCAGCTGAACAATGCCCAGATCTCCGAGTACCTGCATGACAAGATCGTTCTCGTCACGGGCGGCGGCGGCTCCATCGGCAGCGAGCTTTGCCGTCAGATCATGCGCTACCAGCCCCGCCGTCTGCTGATTTTTGACATCTACGAGAACTGCGCCTATGAGCTGGAAACCGAGCTGAAAAACAAGTACGGCCCCGAGGCTCCTATTATCACCCTCATCGGCTCCATCCGCGATAAAGCACGTCTGGACGATGTGTTCGACACCTATCATCCGTCCGTCGTCTTTCACGCGGCGGCGCACAAGCATGTGCCGCTGATGGAGATCAGCCCCGCCGAGGCCGTCAAGAACAACGTCTTTGGCACCAAGAACCTGCT
>ENA-UESE01000142-UESE01000142.1-human-gut-metagenome-genome-assembly--contig:-NODE-142-length-119899-cov-10.595208_pt1 | contig 119899 bp, 115 predicted proteins | sample MGYA00242995_ERZ507996 | MGnify/ENA primary metagenome ERZ507996 (study PRJEB26167, sample SAMN06115489) | human gut metagenome | host: Homo sapiens | place: China:Sichuan | collected 2015-04-15...
GATGAGCCTTTGTTCATAACTGTACTTCATAAAAAACACCCCTAAAGTTTTATGTCTAACTTTTGGGGTGCAGTTCAGAACTTTCCCGAACTTGAAATAAAGGATTATGTTGCCGGTGTAATGACTACCGATGCATTGGCGGATTCATTGAGCCATGCAGAGGCAAACAGCGGAGTTCTCTTTTGCTCATGGCATCAGGATACTCAAAAAGGGAATGTCGTATTAACCAATAATATTTCCAGAATTCTGAGCTATTATTCCTCTTCACCTATCTTCTCATTAGATAATACCGGATTGCAGCGGAACGGTCTGGTAGGCGGCTATTTCTTTGATGAAAAAACTGTTGGAAGAAAAGTGGTTGAGATTACCAACGGTGTTTTATCCGGTGTCAACGAGAAAGGAGCCCGTATCGTAGACTGTGGTGTGCCTACTCCCATGTTCAACTATTACGATCTTATGGAAGCCGGATTATCGCCTGGCTTGTGTCCTCCCAATTCAGTCTTTTATATGATGCCGCCCTCTTTCTGGGAACAACATAAATATAGCGTCATAATTGCCATTGTAGTCATCATGCTCTTGTTTATGTGGCTGCGGATGGGGTGGCTGTCCAGAGCAAGAAAAAAGCAGGAAGAACAGATCAGACTGATGACCAGTTATCACAGTTTGTTTGAAAATATGCCCATCGTTTATTTGAAACAGCAACTGATTTACGACTCTGCGGGAAAGATTGTGGACTATATCACCGTGGAAGCCAATCCACGTTTTGAGAAATACTTCAAATCCATGGGTGAGGTCATCGGTAAAAAAGGAAGTGAGGCGGATCCGAAAGGTTTTGAAAGGATGTGCCACCTCTATAGCATGGTTACTTCCACTCAAAAGGAACTTTCTTATCAATACTATTACGAAAATATAGGTAATTATTTCAATGTGATTCTGACGCCTTCCAAGCATAAGGGATTCATTGATGTTTTCTGCGTAGACAATACCGAACTGGCCGAGACACAACAGATGTTGCGTTCCGCTAATCATAAATTGTCAATGTCGCTGGATGTGGCGAATATCGTTCCCTGGAAATGGGATCTGGAAAAGGGTACCATGCTCTGTGATGTGAACCGTCCGGTGGAGCTTAGCCATGACGACAGCATGATGAACGAAGATCAGCTTTCCGTACCCGATTACCAATATTTTGCCAAAATCTGTAAGGAAGATAGGGAACGGGTAAAGAAAGCCTATAAGGAACTGACGGAAGGTAATGTTTCTAAAATTAAGGAAGAATATCGTGTGATAGTCCGCAAGAATGGAGTGGCGCGTTATGAATGGGTTGAGGCTCAGGCCACGGTTGATAAGCGGGATGAAAAGGGCAATCCGATCACTTTGATCGGTTCTTCTCTCGTGATCACCGGGCGAAAGAAAATGGAAGAAGATTTGATTACGGCAAAAGAAAAAGCAGAAGAATCCAATCGTCTTAAATCAGCTTTCCTGGCTAATATGAGCCATGAAATACGTACCCCGCTCAATGCCATTGTCGGTTTTTCCAGTATTCTGGCGGATGCGGAAGAGCCGGAAGAAAAAGAAGAATACATCAATATTATCGAGAACAATAATACCCTGTTGTTGCAACTCGTAGGAGATATTCTGGATCTTTCCAAGATTGAGTCCGGAACACTTGAGTTTGTTTATTCTGATATAGATCTTAATGCCTTGTTTCAGGAGTTGGAAGAATCCGCCCGGCTTCGCCAGAAAAATGATGCGGTTGTCATCCGATATCTGCCGGAAATGCCGGATTGTTTTGTAAACATTGAGAAGAACAGGCTGACACAAGTGGTAACCAATATGATGAATAACGCTATGAAGTTTACCCCCAGTGGAAGCATCACTTTTGGTTATCATCTGAAAAATACTGATTTTCTCTATTTCTATATCACGGATACGGGATATGGAATTGAAAAAGACAAGAAAGATACTGTGTTCGGTCGTTTTGTAAAGCTTGATTCGTTCTCGCAGGGCACAGGACTGGGACTCTCTATTTGCCAAAGTATTGTAGAGAATCTGGGTGGTGAGATTGGTGTGGAATCGGAACCCGGCAAGGGATCTACTTTCTGGTTTACTCTTCCTTATCGTCCCGTTGAGCTCAAATCGGTGAGGGAACAGAAGGAGCACCGGTTGAATAAAGTGGAGAGTAAACTCACAGTTCTGATAGCTGAGGATAATGAGAGTAATTTCCTGTTGTTCGAATCTATCCTGAAGCGTCAGTACAACATTCTCCATGCCTGGGATGGGGAAGAGGCGGTGGAGCTATTCAAGCAATACAACCCCCATCTGATATTGATGGATATCAATATGCCTAAAAAGACCGGTTACGAAGCTACACAACTTATACGTGAAATGTCGCCGACGGTCCCGATTATGGCAGTGACAGCTTATGTCTATGCCGAAGATGAAGAACGTATTCTGAACAGTGGTTTTGATGCGTACACTTCTAAACCTATCAATGCTCAGAAGCTGCAAAGCGATATTGTGGACTTGCTTAAAAAGCAGCTGATATTTATGTAGGATGATCAGGGGAGGTATGTCATAATTAGCTTATACTTGCAAAGTATAAACTAATTATGATCATCTACTTAATTTTGCAACAGCTTCAGAATATATTTTCCGGGCATCACAATCCTTGCTTTCATCTGTGGCGAATTGTTGATGTCATAGATGATTTTCCATATTTTGCCTCCCAGTCTTCCAAAGTCGGTCAGTCTGAGAATGGCATTTTTCTCTTTTAAGGATGTCACTTTTTGCCGTTCCAATTCTTCTATCAATCCTTCATAGTTGTGTGTCTGTTTATTGAGTGCATACTCCGGTGGAACAAGAAGAATCTCCTCATTCTTCCTCGTGTCTCCCTGGGGAGATATAGAGGGGATTGTTTCATTCTCTTTATTCTCTTTGTTTGTAGCTAAAGCGTTGCTTGCCTTGGCATCTCTGATTTTCTGTTGGTTAGCCAGCCCTCCACGACGGCCTGACTCTCTTTTTGCGTCCTGTTGGGCGTCCCATGGTTTCATGCGCAGTGTGAGTCCGGGCGATGAAAAGCTTGTGCCGTTTACCTCGAAGAGTGCATAGTCATATATGATCCGCTTCAGGGTGGTTACCGTAACTCTCATTTTCTGTGCCAGTATGGGCAATACTCTTAAGTCTGCCTTATATCCGTCCTGTAATCTTAGAAATTCCAGCAGCATCCAGTAGATACCGTATCCTTTCATTCCCTCTTTTTGCATCATTATCATCATTTTAAAGTTATTGCCTGCATTAGCATCATGTAATAGATATGAATCCATAATCTTTTGTTTTTTAATTTTCAACTCTCAATTTTCAACTTACCACTGGTTTCCATTCCAGGAAGTTCTCGATCTGGAACGTTCTCCATCCCTGTTGCTCTATATCCCAGTACACTACATGGTTCTGAATACGCTCGATGTCGTATTTGCGGTGGAAATCGGCTTCGTAATGTATCAGTGTTCCTCTTCCCATGTAAAAATCTCCATTTTGTTTTCGATAGGCTATCAGTGCACATCCGTATGGCATGTAGGCGGTTAATTGTAAAATTCGTCGTGCCATCCATGCGATGGTTTCTTCGGATAAGTCTGTTTCCTGCCCAATCAGTTTCTTCCATAGATTCTCCACTCTTTCGTCTTTCGTTACATACTTTTGTTGGTGTCCCAACGTTTGTTTCTCCATCTTAATGATTTTAGTTGTTTATAAATGGTTTATAATCAACCGTCTGTGATGGCTACACCCTTTGTCTTGGATAGCTACACCCTTTTTAGGCTAGGGCTACACCATCCCGGTGGAAGGGTGTAGCCCTTTCACTATCCTGTTGACGGGGCAAAATTATGCCCTTTCTTTGGAGTGAACTATTACTGATTAATCTTTACATCATATCCATAGGGATCTATATGTTCTGTATCTTCCTTCTGTATCACCGCCCATATACTCTCTATCTCGGTTCTTAAGCTGCTTGTTTTTAGAGGTATATGCTTTCCTTTCACATGCTTTCTGATTTTGCCCGTACTGTCCCACCACTCTATAAAATCACTGATTGTATGGACTTCCGTACCCTCAAAACCGCCTAATTTGAAGCATCTCAGGGCGCCTACCAACAGATGGGTATTTGCTCCGTAATACTTTCTCGAAGCTAATAAATTTTCATTTATTACATTCGCTTTGTCTTGTTCTATACTATCGTCTTCCTTCTGATTATCAGATTTGTACGATTTACTTCTCAGCTGATTTCCGTTCAGCTTCTTGTTTTTTTAAATTCTGTCATGACTTAAATGATTAATTAACCGTTAGGTAATATTAACGTGGTTAAAAAATGCGAAAGTAGATAATTTAATTGGAATGGGAGGGGGAGTAGGGTGAAAAATGATGGATGAAAATTTGTTTTTGGGTGATAATATGTTGGATATTAATTTCTTAAGTCCGATTTTATAGGGTGTCCAAAAAATGTTCGTTTAATGTGCACAAAGATAAAGGTGTTTTTTTGAATGACAAAATGTTTGATAAAAAAGATTTCGTAATATAGTGTTTTTTCTACTTAAATATCTGATTATAAGCGATAAAAAACTTGTAAAAATATTAGTTAATATCTATTCCTTTCATTTTTTCTCTGACTTTATCAGATTTAAAAAACTTTACGCATAAAAAACGAACGATTAAAAGACGATTTATTAGCTTAATTCATTCGTTTATAGCTTTTTACCTGCAATGTGATCAAGGTAATGAACAGCTACGAAAAATCAATAGGCAAGAAGAACACAATACTTGCCATATCTTACATAAAGTGTTCGCAAGTGATTGAAATTCAAGTGTATGCAAGGACTTCAAAGCCCCGAGGGAACACCCTTTTCTGAAATAACCCTTGAAATGGAAGCGGATAAAGAGACTGAAATATGGTATGCGATGCGTGCCACGTACCGTAGAGAGCCTGATGCTATGCGTCTGCTTGAAAAGGAAAAAATGGGTTGTTTCGTTCCCATGCAATACAAGATTAGCATAAAGAAAGGTAAGAAAGTCCGTGCTTTGGTTCCGGTTGTACATAACTTACTTTTTGTCCATGCCCGTCCTTCCGAGGTGAAACGCATAAAATCACAGATAAGCTATTTGCAATACATTACGGATACCCGTAGCGGTCAGAAAATCATTATCTCCGACAGTGAGATGCAACGCTTTATTGCTGTAGCCGGTACTTACAATGATCATCTCATGTACTTCCAACCTGATGAACTGAATCTATCTAAAGGTACGAAAGTTCGTATCACGGGCGGTGACTTCGAGGGTCAGGAAGGCATTTTTGTGAAAGTAAAAGGCGCACGTGATCGTCGTGTAGTTATCGAGATACAAGGTGTTATTGCCGTTGCGCTTGCTACCATTCATCCGGATCTTATAGAAGTAATCAAATAATAAATCATAAATCATTATGTCTCTTTCTGAAGAAACACTTGCTCTTCAGCGTGCAGCGCACGATCTGATGTATTTAGGTATGGACGGTAATCCGGTCTATAGCGACGACCTTTCCCGTCGTAACGGTGAAGTTTATCGCCTGACTACGACTTTGTATAATTCCGGTTTCAAAGGTTCTACAGTTGAAGAACAGGCTAATATTTGTCTCGCTCTTCTGATGGGCTATAGTGCCTCATTTGTAGATCACGGTGAAAAACAAAAGCATATCCAGGAGGTCTTAGATCGTTGTTGGGATATTCTTGATACTCTTCCTGCTTCGTTACTGAAACTTCGTCTGCTCACTGCCTGCTATGGCGAGGTGTTTGATGAGCCTTTGGCTGATGAAGGCCGTATTATCATTGCTTCCTGGGATTCTACATCACTCACTGTTGAACAGCAAGAAGCTATTGAAGAATTTCAGAATGTAGTGGACAACCCCTATCCTTGGGAATATATTGACGAATAAAATTCCTTTGGATAGTTCGATTTACTGTCTAAACTAGAACTCACAATTGATAACACGGTAGCTTGCGTATTATTCTGATTCCATATATTTTCTTCCCTAATACAGAAAGGAATTTGAAAAAGATAAGCTACAACACAAAGTCTCTCTCTTTGGTTAAGCGCTTAACCAAATGGGCGGAATTGATAATAATAGTAAATATGCTTTGTTTAATTCTGCAATAAGGAAATTGCGTAATGGGTTGAACTGCACCCCAAAAGTTGGACATAAAACTTTTGGGGTGCAGTTCAGGGTGTCTACAGATCCCTATTATTTTATTATGTGAAAGATGTTGACGATGATGCCATTCTTTCATCCATCGATGAAAGAATGGATTAAGATAAAGCGAGATTGATAAATGCTAATGGAAGGTATCCGTTATCTGATGTATACAAATAACTTGTAATTAATTTGACTACCACATCTTTAAATAACAAACGAATAGCGAAAAATACATTTTATATGTATATCCGTATGGGAGTAACTATGCTTGTGCAGTTATATACTTCACGTATAGTACTAAACGCCTTGGGGGTGGATGATTATGGTATTTACAATATCGTAGGTAGTGTTATTGTAGCGTTTTCTTTCATAAGCGGACCGTTAGGTGCAGCTACCCAGCGTTTCTATAATTTTGAATTAGGGAAAAACAATAAAGAAAATGTCAATTCCGTCTTTAATCATAGTTTAGTCATATATTTAATTCTATCTATAATTCTATTGGCTACTATAGAATTGGCTGGACTGTGGTTTATTTATAATCAAATGCAATTGCCGGTTGAAAGAATGGATGCGGCATTGTGGGCATTTCATTTGTCTGTGCTGTGTTTTGTTTTTAGTTTGCTTAAAGTTCCGTATGAGTCATTGATTATTGCACACGAAAAAATGTCTTTCTATGCTTATATTAGTATAGTTGAAGTCTTGCTGAAATTGCTGAATGCTTTCTGTCTGTTATACATTACGGTTGATAAATTAAAGCTTTATTCTGTCAACCAGTTAGTAATAACATGGATAATTTTAGGGTGTATAATGGCATATTGTAAACGGAAATTTATTTATGTTCGTTTGCAAAAGATGTGGAATATATTTATATTCAAGCAACTTCTTGGCTTTTCCGGTTGGAGTTTGTTTGGTTCGTTAGCTTCGATGAGCGCTAATCAGGGATTGAATCTTTTGCTCAATGTGTTTTATGGCGTGGCAGTAAATGCAGCAATGGGTATTGCCAATCAGATTAGTTCATCAGTAAATCAGTTTGTCTCAAATTTTCAGATAGCATTTCGGCCTCAGATTGTAAAAACTTATGCCACCGGTAATATGGCAGAACTAAGAAGATTGATATCAAATACATCTAAATATTCATATCTTCTCTTGTTTATGTTGGTGTGTCCGCTATGTTTCAATATCGACTTTCTTTTGAGGGTATGGTTGAAAAATGTACCTGAATATACTTCTGTGTTTTGCATTTTTATTTTGATATATGCTTTGCTTGAAACTCTTTCAGCTCCCATGTGGATGACTGTGCAGGCTACTGGTAAAATTCGAACTTATCAATTGGTTATAAGCTGCGTTATTGGTTTGAATGTTTTTATTTCATATGCATTTTTAAAATCGGGATTTTCTCCCTTTATTGTTCTGCAGATCAAGTGCAGTCTTGATGTAGTGTATCTAGCTGTTAGGCTTTGGTTTATGCGGACGATGGTAGATTATTCTGTCAGAGATTTTATAAAAGAAGTATTAACTCCTATTTTTATTATTTCTTTTTTATCTATGATAATTATGTATTTGATTGTTTCTTTGGTTAGGGATGAATTGTACAAATTGCTTGTTAGTAGTGCTGCCTTTGCACTGATATATATTCCTGCTTGTTACTATATAGCCTTTACTGTGCATGAAAAGCAAATGATACTAAAACTGGTGAATTCTAAAATCAGAAAGAATAATTAATGATAAGCAGAAGTGTATGAGGAATAGAAGAAATGGTTTATTGGTATGTGCAGGTTCAGGGGACGTTAAAAATATAGGCGACTATATTCAAAGTGTGGCACAAGAACAGTTTTATGATCGAATAGACACTTATGTGGAAAGAGAGGATCTTGATGTCTTTTCATCTGACGAAAAAACAAATGTAATCATGAATGCATGGTTTATGTGGAATCCTGAACATTTTCCACCTTCTTCATCTATCAATCCGTTGTTTATATCCATGCACATTGTTCCGAGCATAGCAGATAAAATGCTATCACCTTCAACTGTTTCGTATTTAAAGCAATATGAACCGATAGGTGCTCGTGACATGGCGACAAAGGCAGTATTGGAGCAATATGGTGTGCAGAGTTATTTTTCAGGATGCTTGACATTGACTCTTGGGCTGAAATATAAAGATGATGAAAAGGATGGTTCCATTTATTTTGTAGATCCTTATTATGAATTAGGAAGAGGGAAAAAACTATTTAAAGGGTATAATGTTCTCCTGGCTTTCTTTTTATTGGTAAAATATTATTCGCATATCCGGCCTTTGAAAGATAAATTTGTATGCGAGTTTCATACTCGTTTGAATAATTTGTTTCCGAAGATGGACAGAATGTTACATCTTGCTTCTTTTTATGATACATATTCTAAAGTGTTTGATGATGAAGTATTATGTTCTGCCCATTATATTAGGCATGAAGTGTTGCAATCTCAATTTCATTATGATAATGATGAAAAGATGGAGTATGCTAAATATCTTATCCGCAAGTATGCAAAAGCAAAATTAGTTGTTACCAGTAGGATACATTGTGCATTACCTTGTTTAGGTATTGAAACACCTGTGATTTTTGTTACATCCGATAACTTAGAACAAGGCGTAGGCAGAAGTGGAAGTAATGGACGTTTTGGAGGATTGATCGAGTTATTGAATTTGATGGAATGGACCCCTAGTGGAGTAAAAGTATTGACAGATTCTCTCCATACTAGTCTGTGTAAGGGTAAAATATCTATGCTAACTAAAATACGCAATAGCAAATTATATAAACCTATTTGCGATTCTTTGATAAAATCAGTAAATAATTACATATCCCAAAAATAGTTTAAGTTATTGTGAATATAGCAGTAATATTTGCCGGTGGTTCCGGCAAACGTATGAATACGGTGGCCAAGCCGAAACAGTTTTTAGAACTGAATGGCAAGCCCATCATCATCTATACCATTGAACTGTTTGATAATCTGTTGAATATTGATGGTATTGTGGTAGTGTGCATCGAGGATTGGATTCCTTATATGTACAAGTTGATAAATAAGTTTGGTATCACCAAAGTGGTAGAAGTGGTGCCGGGCGGAGAGACTGGTCAAGACTCCATTTATAATGGTTTGGTTTGTGCAACAAGATATTATTCGGATGACAGTGTGGTGCTGATACACGATGGAGTTCGCCCACTTATCAATGAACGGACCATTCTGGAATGTATACAAACTACCTGCGAGTATGGTAATTGTATTACGTGCATTCCAGCTACGGAGACATTTGTGATACAACAAGAAGACGGGGCTTTGAAGATACCTAAAAGGTCTGATTCCCTTATAGCACGTGCTCCGCAATGTTTTCTGTTGAAGGATATTTTGACAGCGCATACCAAAGCGCGTGAGGAAAACAGACATGATTTCATCGATAGTTGCACTATGATGAGTCATTATGGTTATAAGCTGGCTACTATTTTGGGACCGGTAGAAAATATCAAAATAACTACTCCAACGGATTATTTCGTGTTTCGTGCTATGGTGGAAGTACACGAGAACCAACAAATTTTTGGATTTTAAAAGCGATAATTATGTTTGGATATAATGATTTGGTAGTACAAGACGATATGAAGTTAATGGCTGATACGCTTGTGCAATGGAGTAACTTGAAAAATAAAACAGTTTTGGTAACAGGTGCGACTGGAATGCTTGCTACTTATATAACTTATTTGCTTTGTTATTTGCATGAGGAGCGAAATTATAATATTCATGTCATAGTATTGTGCCGTACAAGAAGTAAAGCAGAAGATTTATTTCTTCCTTTTTTAAAAGAAACCTGGTTTTCGCTATTTTGCCAAGATATTTGTGATCCGATTCACTGTCCAACTTCAGTAGATTATATTTTTCATCTTGCAGGAAATGCAAGTCCTTATTTTATCAAGAATGATCCTGTTGGCATTATTAAAAGTAACTTATTAGGCACTTACAATATTGTCGAGTTTGCCCGTGAGAATAAAGTGCAAAATATAGTATTTACTTCAACTAGGGAAGTTTATGGAAAGAATGAGGACGCTTTAATGCTATCTGAAGATAATTACGGTGTGGTTAATCTTCTTGAGAATCGTGCTTGCTATCCAGAGAGTAAGCGAGCAGCAGAGACTCTTCTTTATTCTTATTGGCTTCAGTATCAAATCCCATTCTGTGTTGTTCGCATTGCTCACTGTTATGGGCCAGGTATGAAATTAAAAGATGATGGTCGTGTCATGGCTGACTTGCTTTCAAATGTAATAGAGGGAGAAAATATTGTTTTAAATAGTGATGGGTCAGCGGAACGTGCTTTTTGTTATATTACTGATGCTGTAATTGCAATGTTTTATGTTCTCTTTAATGGCAAGAGTGGTAAAGCTTATAACTTAGCGAATGAAACAGAACCAATCTCAATAAAAGAACTTGCTGAGTTACTTGTCAGCATTCGTAAAGATAAGCAGATAAAGGTTGTATTCGAGATACCAGCAATTACACCAAGCGTCTACTGCAACTATAAACGCACTGGTTTAAGCACTACTGAGCTTGAAAAACTCGGTTGGTATCCTAAAGTATGTTTGAGAGATGGTATAATTAAAACAATAAATAGCATGTCTCAACCGATTTAAGTAACTGATAACTTATTCATAACTTGAAATTGATATAAGATATTTTATTCTTAAGCAATGTCGCGAATACAAAATTGGGACTCATTCTTAATTTGAATACAAATGCTTTTATTATGGTAAAATGTATAAAGAGGTTCTTTATTACATATTCAATAGTTGGGATGATTTTCTGACATATTGCAAAAGGTAACTATACAATTGAGGGAGGTTTGATCCATATGTTCCATGAGATTATACTGGGAAGCACAAATTATGAAAAGTAGATTCCACCAGTCGTATTACTATAAAGTGGTTAATTCAAAGTTTAACTTGAAATATTCAATTATTCATTCTACTAGTTATGTAGTGAAATGGATGTAATTGAGTGCTTATACAAATATTATTATGAAAATAGCAGTTGCCGGCACAGGCTATGTAGGCTTGTCAATCGCCATACTTTTGGCGCAGCACAATGAGGTTGTGGCAGTGGATGTCATTCCCGAAAAAGTAAATCTTATCAATCAGAAGAAATCCCCTATTCTAGATGAATACATCGAGAAGTATCTGGCAGAAAAGAATCTCAATCTTCGTGCGACTCTTGATGGGAGAGAAGCTTATAAGGATGCTGAATTCGTCGTGATAGCAGCACCGACAAATTACGATCCACAGAAAAATTTCTTCGATACACACCATATTGAAGATGTTATTGACCTCGTGCTTGAGGTTAATCCTGAAGCTATAATAGTTATTAAATCCACTATTCCAGTTGGCTATACTCGTTCGCTTTATGTGAAGTATGCGAAGAAGCTTGCGATAAAAGATAAAGATAGTAATTGCAAATTGTACCTACTATTTTCACCTGAGTTTTTGCGTGAGTCACAAGCACTTTATGACAATCTCTATCCTTCACGCATTATTGTTGGCTATCCCAAGATAATTCGTCAGCCTGAATTTTGGGAAGAGAATGAGGCAATCATTAAGATGGCGGGTAATCATATGGAGGAATATGCCAAAACCTTTGCCAAACTCTTGCAGGAAGGGGCTATTAAAGAGAACATAGATACACTTTTTATGGGCATAAAAGAAGCGGAGGCTGTGAAACTCTTTGCCAATACCTATTTGGCGTTGCGTGTTAGTTATTTCAATGAACTAGATACCTATGCAGAAATTAAGGGGCTTGATTCACAATCTATCATTCAAGGCATCGGTCTTGACCCACGTATAGGTTCTCACTATAACAACCCTAGTTTTGGTTATGGGGGGTATTGCTTACCAAAGGATACCAAGCAACTGTTAGCTAACTATACCGATGTGCCACAGAACATGATGACCGCTATTGTGGAGAGCAATCGTACCCGTAAGGAATTCATAGCCGACCGTGTGTTGCAAATTTCAGGTGCCTACAGTTATGCAGAGGGTACTTTTGATACAGCAAAGGAAAAGGAAGTAGTCATTGGCGTTTATCGTCTTACGATGAAATCAAATAGTGACAATTTCCGCCAGAGTAGTATTCAAGGTGTGATGAAGCGCATCAAGGCTAAAGGCGCTAAGCTAATCATCTATGAGCCTACACTCAAAGATGGTACAACATTTTTTGGTTCAAAAGTTGTCAATAATTTTGCGGAGTTTAAGGCACAGAGTCAGGCTATCATAGCCAATCGCTATGATGCTTGCCTTGATGACGTGAAGGGTAAGGTCTATACAAGAGACATTTTTAAAAGAGACTAAGATCCAGATAGTCAAGAACCAACTTTTATCAGTAACTTTCATTGTTTATTGGAAGGTTGTTTTTAGTAGGTGAATAGTCAGATAGAAGTTGCAATTTTTTCCTTTCTTGCATTTATGATTAATGAAATAATAAATTAGTTCTGATAATTATGATAGCAACTCCTAAAGCTATTATTCTTGGAATCATTGCAAGAGCAATAAATCCATTTATAAAAGTACATAAAAAAACATGGGTGTTTGCATCGAATGGTGGAAGAACCTTTGGAGAAGGTTCAAAGAATTTGATGCAGTATACTATGGGATTTGATAAATCTATTGATTGTACTTATATAACTCGAAACAAAACTGTATATAATCAATTAAAAGTAAATAGTATAAAGTGCGAGTTGAACTGGTCTATAAAAGGTATTTTGGCTATAGCTAAAGCGGATTGCATATTTTTTACACATGGTCCAGCAGACATTTATTATGCTTTTAAAAAGGATAATAGATGTTTTTATTATTTAACACATGGGCAAGCGTATAAAGTAGCTTTAAATTGCCTTGCTGAAAAAGAAAATAAAAAAATAAGAATACCTGAAAAGATAAAAGGGGTGTTGAGGCGGTACCTTTTCGATTTGCCATCTCATAATGATTCTGCATTTGTTTCTTGTTGTTCGGATTTTATAAGTCAGTTTACTCGCAAAGAGTTTAATCCTGAATGTGAGATTATAGTGCTCGGTTCTCCACGAAATGACATTCTGTTTACCCCCCAATTATTGCATGATGATTTCTTCGATATGTTTAAAAGAAAGAAGATTATTACGTATATGCCTACACATCGGGCCTATGGAAAAGGTAAACCATCGCCGACTTTATTTATTCATGACGAAGAAAAACAAAAATGGTTGCGAGAACATGATGTAGTGGTATTGATAAAGCAACATCCCAATATGATTTCCCAAATCATTGATTCAGAGAGTAATGATGTTGTTATAGATGTAACAAAAAAGGAACTTGACCCTCAATGTGTAATGATTAACTCAGACGTTATGATTACAGACTATTCCAGTGTTTGGATGGACTGGCTTTTACTGAGACGGCCGTTACTACATTATTTTTATGATAATTTTGCTGATGAAGATGCAGGATATTATTATGATCTCCATGATGCTCCAGCGGGTAGAATATGCGAATCAGAAGACGAGTTGTTTGATGCGATTAAACAATGTATTATACAACCAAAAACAATGTTACCCTCAGAACAAATTGTAGAAAAATATCATAAATATGTAGATGGTGATGCTTGCAAACGTCATTTTGATAAGATTGTAAGTCGTTACGAACAATGTAATAGTTAATGATTATCATCATGAATATTTTATAGACTTTTGAAATATGAAAATTTTAATATTTATGGCAGGTTTTTTTCCTGGGAAAAAATATGGAGGACCTCCTGTTAGTATTGATAATTTCTGTTCTTTGATTAGCAATAATGATAATCAAATTTTTATTGTTACAACTAATCATGATTTAGGAAACAAAGAAAAGTATCAAGATATAATGGATGGATGGAACAATCGGGGTAATTGTAAAGTCTTATATCTCAGTGATGCAGATTACAATAAGTCAAACTTTGAAAATGTTATAAAAGAACTCTCACCTGATTTAATATATCTTCAAGGTCTATTTCAAAAATGTATTGTATCATGTCTTCTTTTAAGTAAAAAATATAGGGTAAATGTGCTTCTGGCACCGAGAGGTGAGTTATGTAGTGGTGCGTTTAAAAAGAAATATAAAAAAGTTGTATATTTAATACTTTTGAGAATATTAGGTTGTTTGAAAAATATTCATTTTCAATCTACTAGCGAAGAAGAAACCAGAATGATATTAAAATGGTTAACATCTAATACTGAAAGAGTATTTGAAATATCAAATATTCCTTCGATGCCAAAGTGTTCTCGATCAAATCTAAATAAAATTTCTGGAGAAATTAGAGTAGTCTTTATTTCTAGAATTGTCCCAAAGAAAAACCTCTTGTATGCCTTAAATATTTTATCAGAGATCCGAAGTTGTGTTATTTTTGATATTTACGGAGCTAAAGAAGATAAAGACTATTGGAAAAATTGCGAAGATGTAATAAACAAGTTACCTGCAAATATTAAAGTCACATATAAGGGCGTAGTTTCTCATGAAGAAATTCATTCTATTTTTGCCAAGTATCATGTTTTCTTTTTTCCCACCTTTAGTGAAAATTATGGTCATGTCATTGCTGAAGCATTTTCTGTTGGTTGCTATGTTTTAACCAGTGATCAGGTTCCATGGTTGGACATGAATGAATATGGAGCTGGTAATTGTGTATCTCTTGATAATGGTTCTGCATTCAAAGAGGACATTTTGAGAATACTCGAATTAAATAATGAGGAATATGCTCAAGTAAGAGAGAACTGCATTGTCTATTCTAAGATAAAGCTTAATATTGAAGATCTGAGGTTGAAATATAATAATATGTTTGAATCAATGTGTTTAAGTTAGTATGGAAAGAATTAAATATATAGTATCATACGATTTAGAATCGAACAAGTATCAAAATAGGCTTAATGTTTTAGCTTCTGCAAATAAGATAAATTACATTATATCTGTTTTAAATGATTTAGGATATGCGGTTGATATAGTTTCAACGAGTCAAACACTTAACAAAAAATGTTATAAAGGAAATTGTGAAGCGTTTGGGATTAATACGATACGCAGATTCCCGACGACATGGCGAGGAGGGAACCTGTTGAAAGTTATTAACGTGTTGGTTATGAACATCTCTATATTGATGTATTTAATTTTAAATATCAAGAAGAATGAAAAAATAATTATTTACCATTCAGTAGGGAATTTATGGATGCTTCCAATCTTAAACAAGCTTAAGAAAGCATTTGTAATTGAGGAAGTAGAGGAAATATATGGCGATATTTTTGGAAAACTTAAAATGGCGCAAAAAGAAAGAGGTCAATTACAGTATGCATCTGCTTATATATACCCGACTAAACTTTTAAATCCAGTTGTAAATAGAAGTGGCAAACCTTTTTTGGTTGTACATGGTGCTTATAAAGATAATTCATATGAATATTTTTCTGATAAAGCATCTGAAGAGGATTCTTATTTTGAAGAAAGTGTTTACCATATAGGGTATACAGGTATTTTAGATCCTAAAAAAGGTTGTTTGAATATCTTGGAAACTGCTAAATATTTAGACTCAACTTACCATATTCATATTTTAGGATTTGGTAAAGATAGTGATCTTCAAATGGTAACTAAAGCTATTGAGGTTTATACAGCCGATAAGAATATTAAATGTAAAGTTTCATACGATGGGGTAAGGAGAGGAGATGCTTATACTAATTATTTGAAACATTTAAACTTAGGTGTTTGTCCAGTTGATTCCAGTCAAGGTTTTATTAATACTCAATTCCCATCTAAGGTTATTACCTATTTGGTTGCTGGTTTACCAGTGTTATGTTCTGAAGCAGAATCTGTCTTGACATCTGATATTGCAGAAGCAATAATGTTTTATAATGGCAATAGACCTGAAGACATTGCAAAGGCGATAATCTCCTCTAGAGAGAATAAATCTATAAAATCCCCTTCTAATATATTAGAACAGTGCGATGTGCATTTTCGAACAGAATTATTTAATATATTAAAAAACAATTAATATGAACTTGAAAAATGTTTTGATTATCGGTGCTCATTATGATGATGCCGAATTGGGTGCTGGTGGTACGGCTGCTAAATTGGCTTCTGAAGGTAAGACTGTTTATAAATTAACTTTAACAGATAATGAAACCGATTTCTGCCAAATGGGTATTAAAGTTGATAATCAATCAAGTAGGATTAGTAGTGCAAAAGCGTGTGAAATTTTAGGGATTCATGAAATAGCTGACTTTCAAACAGAGAAGTGTAATGAACTACAGTATTCTAAAGAAGTGATGCAGCGAATTGAGTTGATAATCTTTGAGAAAAATATTGATACGGTTTTTATGCACTTTAGATATGATATGAACCAGGATCATATAGAAGCGTCTCGCTTATGCCTCACAGCAGCAAGGCACTGTAAGAATATATTGGCGTTCCAAAGTAATAATTATATTTGTGAGCAAGTTTATAATCCTGTGTATTTTGTAGATATTTCCGGTTACTATAAACAAAAAATAGCAGCTTTGGAAGCATACGGAAAAGAGCACAATAGGTTTGATAGATTGTTTCAAACAAAATTGGAAATGAATCACGTTTGGGGAGCACAGAACAAGGTTGAGTATGCCGAAGGTTTCCATGTTGTAAAAATGCTTAATTGCTAAAAAGAGCATACAAGCCTAATTTTAAGGAAATGGTGTGATACAATAATATCTTAGTTTCGTAAGATCTTGACTTACTTTCTTCTTACCTGTCTTAGTAGATAGGCAGCCATTGGTTCTTACGAAACTAAAACTTAATAGATGTGATACACATAATAGAGATAAGTAAGAATTGTAACTTTTAGCTTTTAAGTATTCTGTTACTAATCTCTCATTGATTACATTATGACTGCCGATTATAAATTAGATAGATTTTGCTTCTATATTTTTATTGTTGATATTTTCTTTCTGCCTCTTTTCCCGTATTTTTCGGTAAGTTTATCGCTTCCATTCATGTTATATTGGTTTTTAAAAAGGGGATGTCGGGTGAAAGTATTTAGGGAATATAAGTACTTCCCATTAATTGTAGTTCTAATGTTTATTAGTACGCTGATTTCGGTAGTATATCCTGTAGAGACATCTTACGGAACTACTTTTATAACAACTTTTAAACGTTTAGTGCAATTTGTTACTTCTTTTTGGTATTTTTTCTTCTTTAAATATTATTTTGAAACCTATAGAGTTTCAATTAATAAGGTTTATTTTTATTCTATAATATATATAGTAATATTTGCTTTCTTTTACTTTTTAAATAGGGAGGCTTATGCAAGTATTAAAATACTGGTAAATCCTGTTGATAATCATACTAGACGAGCATTGGGGCATGAAATTATATATAGGTTTAATTTTTTATGGGCAGATCCTAATAATGTTGCATATGCTGTAGGTACGCTGTTATTAACTTTTCTATCAGAAGAACAGGAAAAGTATTTTTCAAAGATGCTTGCGGTAGTTTTAGTTATATTTATACTTTTCTGCACGATGAGTATAGGTGGATTATCTTCAATGATTTTTTCGTTGATTCTATTTTTTCTTTTCAAGAAGAAAAAAAAACAGATAAAAACTTCAGATTTTTATAAAATTTCCATTTCAACAATAGCGTTAATATTTTTAATAATTTACTTTTATCCAATTATCTCTGATTTCTTTAATTCAGATGTTATAGATAATTTGTTATCAAGAGTAGATTATTATGATGGATCTGATACTAGTGGCGGTAGGGGAAAGGATTTTATAAAATCCTTATCATATTTAAATCCAATGTTTTTATCAGTTGGGTGTGGTATCGAAGGTTTTGTTACTGAAATTGGACATATGTACATTTTATTTATGTATGGTCTTCCGGTATATATTTATTTCATTTATATATTGTTTTGGAGAAAAAGAAGTATTTGTTGGAGAAGACTTATTCCCCTTATTCCAATGTTCGCTGGATTTACAATGAATATTGCAATCATAGATCAAAAATATTTGCTAATTCTTTTGTTTACATCTGCTTATTTATCTATTTCTACTTCTAATAACCAAATTGTTAATGAAAAAAGTATATGAAGAATACCCTCGTTTTAATAGCTGTTGCATTTAATGGTTTTAGAATATTTCCATTATGGGCTTTGCTTTGTATAAAACAGTATATATTGAGGGATGAATATGCTCTTTTGTTTAAAAAAGACTTAGAACGTACACATATGGGATTCTGGCGAGCTTTATATTATCATCCCTATTGTAAGAGTGTATTATATCATAGATTAGGTTATGTCAGTTATCCTTTGAAACTAATATGTGGATCATTCCCTTTGTATATACCATGCGGAAAAATGTTGATGGGAGGGGTGAGTCTAGAGCATCCCTATAATACGTTCTTAAATGCTAGGTTTATAGGTGAAAATTTCACGGCTATGCATTCTGTTACAATCGGAAAAACATCTGGGGGGCTTCCTTCAATTGGTGATAATGTATTTATAGGATGTGGAGCATGCATTTTAGGAAATATTTCAATTGGAAACAATGTGAAAATTGGTGCGAATACTGTTGTATTAAAGAATGTTCCTGATAATTCAACAGTTGTAGGTAATCCTGCTTGTATAGTGAAGCTGAATGGTAAAAAAGTTAATATGAAACTATAGATATTGAAAAATAATAATATTATGAGTATTTTTAAAGACAAAACCCTCCTCATAACTGGAGGAACAGGTTCCTTCGGTAATGCGGTTTTACGTCGTTTTCTTGACTCCGATATCAAGGAAATTCGTATTTTTTCCCGTGATGAGAAGAAGCAGGATGACATGCGTCATTATTTACAGAATTCAAAAGTAAAATTCTATATTGGAAATGTTCGTGACCGTCAGTCTGTGGATGGTGCTATGATGGGGGTGGATTATGTGTTCAGTGCTGCTGCGCTGAAACAGGTGCCAAGTTGCGAATTTTTTCCATTGCAAGCTGTGCAAACGAATGTTATAGGTACGGACAATGTATTGGAATCTGCCATTGCATATGGCGTGAAGAATGTAGTGGTTCTTTCAACTGATAAGGCTGCTTATCCTATTAATGCTATGGGCATTAGCAAGGCTATGATGGAGAAAGTGGCTATTGCAAAAGGGCGAGCTTTGGGTGAAGATGCTAAAACGACCATTTGCTGTACTCGTTACGGGAATGTGATGGCGAGTCGAGGTTCTGTGATACCTCTGTGGGTGGAACAAATAAAGAACGGCAAACCTATTACGATTACCGATCCTAGCATGACACGTTTCATGATGACTTTAGACGATGCTGTAGATTTGGTGATTTATGCGTTTGAGCATGGTCACAATGGGGATTTGTTTGTGCAGAAAGCCCCCGCGGCTACTTTAGATGTATTGGCTCAAGCTTTGAAGGAAACATACACACAGATAAATTCAAAGTATGGTGATACTGAAGTGAAGACTATCGGTACTCGGCACGGAGAAAAACTGTATGAGACTTTGGTTACTCGCGAGGAGATGGCCAAAGCCATTGATATGGGAGAATATTATCGTATTCCTTGCGATACCCGCGATTTAAACTATGACAAGTTCTTTACGGAAGGTGATGAGGATATTGCTAGAATAGAGGACTACCATAGCCACAATACATTCCGTTTAGATGTGGAGGGGATGAAAAAGCTTCTTCTGAAACTCCACTTTATTCGTGAAGACCTTAATATAGAGGGAAAAGTTAAGTCAACAGAAATCAAAAGTGAATAAGATGAATATTCTTGTAACTGGTGCTAAAGGTTTTGTCGCACGCAACTTACTCTCTCAGTTGTATAATATCCAAGCCGGTAAAGCAAGGAATTATGCAGTTCAAGATGAGAACTTGACTATCTTTGAATATGACATTGATAGTGATCCTGTAGAATTAGATATATATTGCAAACAAGCAGACTTTGTTTTCAATCTAGCAGGTGTGAATCGTCCGAAAGATCAATCTGAGTTTATGAAAGGAAACTTTGGTTTTGCATCGACTTTGCTTAACACATTGAAGAAGTATAATAACGTGTGTCCTGTGATGATTTCATCGTCTACTCAAGCTACGCTTGATAACCTTTATGGTGAATCAAAACGAGCAGGAGAACAATTGATATTTGACTACAGTAAAGAGACCGGAGCAAAAGTCTTGGTCTATCGTTTTCCTAATATTTTTGGTAAATGGTGCCTTCCCAATTACAATAGTGTAGTAGCGACATTCTGCAATAATATAGCTAACGATTTGCCCATTCAGGTAAATGACCCAAGTGTAGTGATGAATCTGGTATATGTAGATGATGTAGTGGATGAACTAATAGCTGCCTTGAATGGTGATGAGCATCGCAAAGGTGATTATTGTGAAGTTCCAGTAGTACATACTATTACATTAGGTGGTATTGTAACTCTGATTAACTCTTTCAAGGAGATGCACACGAATTTAAATGTGCCTAATCTTGGGGATACTTTTACCAAAAAACTCTATTCTACTTATTTGTCTTATCTGCCTAAAGAAAAGTTTGCTTATCCACTTAAGATGAATGTGGATGAACGTGGTAGCTTCACGGAATTAATTCGTACAACAAATAGTGGCCAGGTGTCTGTGAATGTTTCTAAACCTGGTATAACAAAAGGGCAACATTGGCATCATACCAAAAATGAGAAGTTTGTGGTAGTGAGTGGTCATGGACTAATTCAGCTACGTAAGATAGGAAGTGATGAGGTAATTAACATCGAAGTGACTGATGACAAGATTGAGGCTGTAGAGATGATTCCTGGTTATACGCATAACATCATCAACCTGAGTGAGACTAAGGATTTGGTGACGATAATGTGGTGTAACGAGTGGTTTGATCCTAATCGGCCTGATACTTATTTTGAAAAGGTATAAAATAGACATGGAACTAAAAATTGATTATTCTAATATTAAGTTTGCTGATAATGGTAAGCTGAAGTTATTGGTTATTGTTGGTACTCGTCCGGAGATTATTCGCCTAGCTGCCGTGATCAATAAATGCAGGAAATATTTCGACTGCATTTTGGCCCATACTGGTCAGAACTATGATTATAATTTGAATGGGGTGTTTTTCCATGATTTGAAATTGAAAGATCCTGATGTTTATATGGATGCAGTAGGCGATGACTTGGGGGCAACCATAGGGAATATCATTAATGCTGGTTACAAGCTGATGGCACAGATCAAGCCAGATGCAGTGTTGGTGCTGGGTGACACCAATTCGTGCTTGAGTGTGATAGGTGCTAAACGTCTTCATGTTCCTATCTTTCACATGGAAGCTGGAAATCGCTGTAAGGACGAAAATCTTCCTGAAGAGACAAATCGTCGCATTGTAGACATTATCAGTGATGTAAATTTGGCGTATAGTGAACATGCCCGTTGTTATTTGGCCGAATGTGGATTTCCAAAAGAACGCACTTATGTGACTGGTTCTCCCATGGCTGAAGTTTTGCATCAGAATTGGGCTGAGATTGAAGCAAGTGATATTCATCAACGTTTGGGATTGCAAAAGGGTAAATATATACTCCTTTCAGCTCATCGCGAAGAGAATATAGATTCGGAGAAAAACTTTAATTCACTGTTCAATGCTATCAATAAAATGGCAGAGAAGTATGACATGCCTATTCTTTATAGTTGCCATCCTCGTAGTCGAAATCGTTTGAATACTAGCGGATTTAAGCTTGATGAACGTGTGATCCAGCATGAACCGCTTGGTTTCCACGATTACAATTGCCTTCAGATGAATGCGTTTGCAGTAGTAAGTGATAGCGGTACACTACCTGAAGAAAGCAGCTTCTTTACCTCGGTAGGGCATCCTTTCCCGGCTATTTGCATACGTACTTCAACTGAACGCCCCGAATCATTGGACAAGGCAGGTTTTGTGCTTGCTGGTATCGATGAGAAGTCTTTATTACAGTCGGTAGATACCGCTGTGAAACTGGTTCAAGATGGTGATTATGGAATACCTGTGCCTAATTATACAGATGGGAATGTGTCTACTAAGGTGGTGAAAATTATTCAGAGTTACACTGGTGTGGTGAATAAGATAGTTTGGAGAAAATATTGATTTAGAAAAATGAATATTCTGTTTCTTACTTTATATCCTATTTCCAATATTTCAGAAAGAGGTATTTATACGGATCTGATGCGTGAATTTAATCGTCATGGGCATAAAATACATATTGTTATTCCTGCCGAACGCCGCTTTCATCTAGCGACAGGAATAAAAGAAAGTGAAGGAGTTAATATATTGAGGGTAAGAACTCTGAATATTCAGAAAACAAATCTAATAGAGAAAGGTTTGGGAACTTTACTATTAGAGTATCAATATCAACGTGCAATATATAAATATTGGAAAGATATAAAGTTTGATCTGATACTGTATTCCACTCCTCCCATAACTTTCAACCGGGTGGTTGCTTCCGTAAAAAAATGCTGTGGAGCAAAAACATATCTTCTTTTGAAAGACATTTTTCCTCAAAATGCGGTTGACTTAGGAATGTTTTCAAAAAGTAGTTTTATATATAAATTGTTTCGTAAGAAAGAGGAGAGACTTTATCGACTTTCTGATTATATTGGTTGTATGTCTCCTGCGAATGTGGAATATATATTGAGACATAATTCATTAATGACAGCAGAAAAAGTGGAGGTGTGCCCTAACAGCATTGAATTGGATGAAGAGGAATCAAATTATGACAATGACCATTTACTTCAAAAGCTGAATATTCCAACGGATAAGTTATTGTTTATTTATGGCGGTAATTTGGGACGTCCGCAAGGAATTGACTTTCTAATAAATGTATTGGCGACTAATGAAAAACGAACTGATACATATTTTATTGTGGTTGGCAACGGTACTGAATATGGAAAAATAGCCCAATGGTTTCGGAATAATTCCCCTCATAATTCATGTTTAATCTCGTCTCTTCCCAAGCAAGAATATGATGATTTGGTGGGTACTTGTGATGTTGGCCTGATTTTTCTGGACAATCGTTTCACAATTCCCAATTATCCTTCTAGATTACTCTCTTATTTAGAAAACAGAATGCCTGTACTGATGGCTACAGATATGAATACCGATATTGGTTCAATAGCCGAGAAGAATGGATATGGCTTATGGACGGAAAGTGGAAATTTAGATACTTTTATGGAAATGGTTGAGTTTATTGCTATGAACAGAGAAAAGTTAAAGTTAATGGGTGAGAAAGGGTATGATTACCTAAAAAACAATTACACCGTAGAGAGAGCATATTGGATTATCATGAAACATTTCCAATAACCAAAAGCATGTATGTACATTTTATAAAGCGGCTGATTGATTTTATCATAGTCTTTTGTATATTAATAATTATCTGGCCGATATTATTATCCTTTTTTATCTGGCTGCATTTTATAAACAAAGATGCTGGGGCTTTTTTTACTCAGGAGCGTCCGGGTAAGAATGGCAAGATTTTCAGAGTTATTAAATTTAAAACGATGACTGATGAGTGTGATAAAGATGGAAACCTGTTACCAGATGAGAAGCGTTTAACAAAAATAGGAAAGTTTATTCGTTCGACTTCCATTGATGAACTTCCTCAAATAATAAATGTACTGAAAGGTGATATGGCTTTAATAGGTCCTCGGCCCTTACTTCCCCAATATCTTCCTCTTTATTCGAAGGAGCAACTCCGTAGACACGAAGTTCGTCCAGGGATTACAGGTTGGGCTCAAGTGAATGGTCGCAATGCCATCAGTTGGAAAAAAAAGTTTGAACTGGACGTGTGGTATGTGGATCATTGTTCCTTTCTGTTGGATTTGAGAATTATATTTTTAACAATAAAGAAAGTCTTTGTACGTGAAGGTATCAGTTCTGATACTTCAGCAACAATGGAGCTTTTCACGGGTAATAATTGATTCTATGCAAAATATATTAGTGACTTCTGCAGGGAAAAGAGTAGTACTTGTAGAACTATTTAAAAGGGCCTTAAAGGCTTGTGATCAGGCGGCAAAAGTCTATACTACAGATTTAAATCCGGAGTTAGCACCGGCGGGAATAGCTTCGGATAAATGTTTTAGGGTTCCTAGGGTATTATCTTCTGATTATATCTCAATTCTTTTGAATATATGTGTTCGGAATAATATTGGTATGGTAATACCGACCATTGATACGGAATTATTGGTCTTATCCCAAAATAAACAAAAGTTTTATGATAAGGGTATTGCTCTTATTATTTCTGATTTTTCATTTATTCAGCTTTGTAGAGATAAGCGCAATACTGCAATTTTTTTTCATGAAATAGGGATTAGGATTCCTGCGCCTATTGATAAGCTTTATCCTGTTTTCCCTTTATTTGCTAAACCCTATGATGGTTCCTTGTCGAAAGATCTTTATGTAATTCGAAATAGTGAGGAATTAACTCCCGAAATACTGAATCATCCAAAATTAATTTTCATGGAATATATTGATAAGGCTGAATACAAGGAATTTACAATTGATATGTATTACAGTAAAGATCATTATGTGAAATCAATAGTTCCAAGAGAGAGGATTGAAATACGTGCAGGAGAGATTAATAAAGGATATACCCGGAAGAATTTTTTGGTGAAATATTTGAGAGAACGGATGAACTATTTGCCGGGTGTTGTTGGATGTATCTGCATTCAGCTATTTTATCGGGAGAGTGATGATGATGTTGTTGGGATTGAGATAAACCCCCGTTTTGGAGGTGGATATCCTTTGTCATATTATGCGAAGGCTGATTTTCCGAATTATTTGGTTCAGGAATATTTTCAAAATAGAAGTATACAGTATTCAGAAAACTGGCTTGATAATACTTTGATGTTACGTTATGATTCGGAAGTGATAGTATATGAGAAGGAAAGTGATTGTGTTTGACTTAGATGATACTCTGTATAAAGAAGTTGACTTTTTGAAGTCTGCTTATTTTGAAATAGCTTCATGGATTGAACTGCATTATAATAAAACTGGAGTATATGACTTTATGTTTTCATGTTATATGCAAAAGAAGAACACCTTTTTATGCATTAATCAAGAATATAATCTAAATATTGAGATTGATATTTTCCTAAGGATGTATCGAGCACATTTTCCGTACCTTACTTTATCTGAAGAAGTGCAGAGTATGCTGAATAGCTTAGTGGCAGAGAATATGATTATAGGAATTATAACAGATGGGAGGGAGCGGACCCAACTGAATAAGATTAAAGCTTTAGGACTGGATAAGTATATTTCTTTAGCAAATTGCGTGATTTCTGAAAGTTTTGGTTATTCTAAACCCTCTCAAGAAGCTTTCTTGTTTTTTCAGCATAAGTATGGCATGGCTGATTATTACTATATTGGAGACAATACCCAAAAAGATTTCATCGCTCCCAACTCATTAGGCTGGACAACGATATGTGTGTTGGATGATGGTAGAAATATTCATAAACAGCAACCTGTTTCGGGAGAAATGAAGCCAACTTATGAGATCGGTATATTCAGTAAATTGTATCAGTATATTATCTGTTGAAAAAGATCTGTAAGTTATTTTGTTGGCTATTTGTGCCGTATTATGTTTGGCGGGAATGACTACTCTTTATACTCCTACTTTTTTATTTATTGTTTTCTTTTTAATCATAATAATTTAATTTTATGGACAAGAGAATTTATCTTTGTCTTGCTCACATGAGCGGCAAGGAGCAGGCTTTTATAAAGGAAGCTTTCGATACTAACTGGGTTGTTCCTTTGGGCCCCAACGTGAATGCTTTCGAAGATGAACTGAAACATTTTGTAGGACAGGATAAGGAAGTTGTAGCTTTATCTGCGGGTACGGCAGCCATCCATCTGGGATTAATCCAACTTGGTGTAGGAGCCGGTGATGAGGTTATCTGCCAGTCGTTTACGTTCTGTGCGTCGGCCAATCCTGTAGCTTACCAGGGAGCTAAACCTGTGTTTGTCGACAGTGAGGAGGATACCTGGAATATGGACCCTGTTTTGCTGGAAGAAGCCATCAAAGACAGAATCTTGAAGACGGGTAAGAAGCCGAAAGCTATTCTTCCAGTTCATCTTTACGGTATGCCTGCTAGGATTGATGAGATTTGCGCGATAGCTGCTAATTATGATATTCCAGTGCTGGAGGATGCTGCGGAGGCTTTGGGCTCTGAGTTTAAGGGCCAGAAGTGCGGTACTTTCGGTACCTTTGGCGTGTTGTCTTTTAACGGTAATAAGATGATCACTACTTCGGGTGGCGGGGCTTTGATCGTTCCTGACGAAAGCACCAAGAAGCAGACCATGTTTTATGCTACGCAGGCTCGTGAACCTTTCCCTCATTACCAGCATGAAAAGATCGGTTACAATTATCGTATGAGTAATATTTGTGCGGGTATCGGTCGTGGTCAGATGACTGTATTGGATGAGCATATTGCGCATCACCGCCATGTACATGCTCTTTACGAGAATGCTTTTGAAGGTGTGGACGGTATAACGTTGAAATCTAATCCTGATGATCGTTTCAACGCTAATTACTGGCTGTCTACTATTCTGATAGATCCTATGAAGACCGGTACTACCTATGATGAGGTCCGGTGTAAACTGGATGAACAGGGAATTGAGACCCGTCCCTTGTGGAAACCTATGCATTTGCAGCCTGTCTATGCAACTAATCCTTGTTATGTGAATGGTGTTTCTGAACGTTTGTTTAATATGGGTTTATGTATTCCTGCCGGTCCTTGGGTGACGGATGAAGATGTGGTTTATATTGTAGAACAGATAAAAGGATGTTGCAAAAAGTAGTTGTGGAATCTTGCGGATTGAATAAATAGTGGTATCTTTGTAGTAGAAAGGAGAACAAGATATGACAACGAATTTAACAATAGAGTTAGACAATAACTTATTGGAAAGCCTTAACCAATACGCTAAAAGTAGAGGAAGAACTGTATCTGAAATATTAGAGGGACAGTTGCGCAAATTGGTGCAGATTCAATCAAAGAGAAAAACAACTCCGGTTTCTTCTAAACTACGCGGAGTTGTAAAGTTGCCTAAGGATTTTGACTATAAAAAAGAGATGGAAGAAAGAATCTGATGAAGCACTATTTTGTAGATACTAATGTTGTTATTGACATGTTAGCAGATCGCGAAGGATATGCGGATGCTGCTTGTGAACTCTTTGATGCTGCAGGAAGAGGAGAGGTGCATTTGTCTATCTGTGCTCTTTCTTATTCGACTATTTATTATATTCTACGTAAATATGCGGGGAAAGAAAATGCGATTTCAAGTTTGCGTGATTTGACTGACTATGTCTCTATTTTGCCAGTTGATGCAGAGGTTATAAGAAAAGCATTGTATTCTGAATTTTCTGATTATGAAGATGCTATACAGCATTATGCTGCGTTACAAGATGCTTCAGTTGAAGGTATAATAACACGGAATATTAAAGATTATAGGTATTCAGATATTCCAGTGCTGTTGCCAACAGAATTCCATAAGTAATATCAAAGTTTGTTGGACTAATAAAGCAAGTGAGCCGCTATCCGGAAGTCATTCGGATGGTGGCTTTTTTGTTTGTGGGCAGATTTCCGTTTTTCTTTGCTACATTTCGTTTTACGAAAAATAAGAGTTTGAAAGTACTTCTCATAATCTCACTCTGTGAGGATACCAGAGTAGGATTATTCAATCCTTAATGATGAAGTTCGTTATGGTTTCCTGAATTTTTTAGTACCATACTATACCAAAAGACCATCTTTTAATGATCTGGCTCATTGTTACTTATAACTTTTCTCAGAAAAACTGCTCTCACTGCCCTTTTTCCTTCTTTTATTAGAGATTTAATCCTCACCTTTGCATTATCGTTGATCAGCGAAGTGAATTAAAACAGAATTTAAATCTCTAAATGAAAAAAGTAGAATGAGTGTAATTTTTAGAACGGTGGAGAGACCGTCTGACCCTCGGGTTGAGAATTCTCCCAAAAAGTATTTCCCGCAATTAGTAACTTTAGGACAAAGTGTGAATCTGGCATTTATTGCCCAAAAGATGCAGGATCGTTCATCGCTGTCTATCGGTGATATCAGAAGTGTAGTACAGAATTTTGTAGAGAAATTGAAAGAACAGTTGCTGGAAGGTAAGACGGTGAATATTGCCGGGTTGGGCGTATTTATGCTGGCTGCCAAGTCGAAAGGATCGGATAAGGCGGAGGATATTACAGCCAAGAGCGTGGATAGTGTCCGTATCTGCTTTCAAGCCAATAAGGAGTTGAAGATAACCAAGACTGCTACCCGTGCCGGTGAAAAGTTGGATCTGGTCAGCTTGGACGATTATCTGAAGGGCCTATCGAATGTTCCTACGGGAGGTGGTTCGGATAGTGGTTCGGGAGGTGACTCGGGCGACGGAGGACTGGATGAGAACCCTCTCGGTTAACGAAAACTAATAATTAAAGCTAAAGAAGATCTTTATGAAGAAAACGAGTTGGAATATGATATTAAAAGTGATTATTGCCGTAATTACTGCCATTGCAGGTGTAATTGGAGTACAGGCAATGACGCAAGTATAAGGACTGTTTGAAATAAGCCGGGAGTGCAAAACAAATGTACTCCCGGCTATTTTTTTTAGTAGACTGGAAAGCTACTTTTCAATCCATTTCACTATTTCCTCCGATAATGGATTGGTACTTGAACCATAGGAAGCTACCCATTTCCCGTTTTCATCAATCAGGAATTTATGGAAATTCCAACCGACTTTTGCGTCTTGCACACCGTTCTCGCTCTTCTGGGTTAACCATTTATACAAAGGAGCAATGTCTTTTCCCTTTACAGAGATTTTAGCCATCATAGGAAAGGTTACTCCATAATTCAATGTACAAAATTCTTTGATTTCCTCGTTACTGCCCGGCTCCTGACTTAGGAAATTATTAGCAGGAAAGCCGATTATTACAAAATTATCCTTTCCATACTTCTCATATAACTCTTCGAGCTTAGCGTATTGCGGAGTAAATCCACATTTGGAAGCGACATTAACTACCAGCACTTTTTTGCCTTTAAAGGTGGAAAGTGATATATCTTCTCCATCAATGGTCTTGACTGTAAAGTCGTAGAAACTCTTTTGCTGTGCCTGAGCAGCTATTGCCATCATTGCCATAAAAATACTTATAATAATTGTTTTCATCTTTATATTCTGTTTATCTATAAAAACAAAATGGAGACTTAAATAGTTTATCATTGAAATAAAAAAAACACTACCTTTGCGCCCCGGTAAAAGATTAGTTTTTTGTAGGTAAAATAGGTATGAAGAAGAGTCTTATCGCATTAGCATTCGGCACCTTGGGATTAGGGATTGCCGAATTTGTCATGATGGGCATCTTGCCCGATGTGGCTAAAGATTTAGGCATCAGTATTCCTGTTGCGGGACATTTTATTTCCGCATACGCTTTGGGAGTTTGTGTAGGTGCACCTGTATTGATCTTAGCCCGTAAGCATCCATTAAAACATATCTTATTGGCATTGGTTACTTTGATGATGGTAGGAAATACCTGTGCGGCACTGGCACCTAACTACTGGGTGTTATTGCTGGCACGCTTTATCTCCGGACTTCCTCATGGTGCATATTTCGGAGTGGCCTCTATTGTGGCGGAAAAGTTGGCTGATAAAGGAAAAGGTTCCGAGGCTGTATCGATAATGATAGCAGGGATGACCATAGCCAATCTGTTCGGAGTTCCACTGGGCACTTCTTTGAGTAATTCCATTTCCTGGCGTGTCACTTTCTTATTGGTAGGTTGCTGGGGTGTGATTATACTTTATTATATCTGGCGTTGGGTGCCTCATGTGGAAGGGTTGAAAGATACTGGATTTAAGGGGCAATTCCGATTCCTGAAAACACCGGCTCCCTGGCTGATTTTGGGTGCAACGGCTTTAGGAAACGGAGGTGTTTTCTGCTGGTATAGTTATATCAATCCGTTGCTGACGGAGGTGTCCGGATTTACTGCGGAAAGCATTACCGCGCTGATGGTATTGGCGGGCTTTGGTATGGTGGTAGGTAATCTGGTTAGCGGACGGCTTTCCGACCGTTATACTCCCGGGAAAGTGGGGACTACTGTGCAGGCTATGATCTGTATTGTATTGCTGTTGATATTCTTCCTGTCTCCTTATCCGTGGTTATCTGCATTGTTGATGTGTCTGTGTACGGCCGGTCTGTTTGCGGTTTCCAGTCCGGAACAGGTGCTGATAATCCGTGTGGCAAAAGGGGGAGAGATGCTGGGAGCAGCCTGTGTGCAGGTAGCATTCAATCTCGGAAATGCTATTGGAGCCTATGTGGGAGGATTAGCCATTAGTGGTGGATACCGTTATCCGGCACTGGCTGGAGTGCCTTTCGCTATGGTAGGTTTTATCCTGTTTCTGACCTTCTACAAGAAATATCAGGCGAAATATTAAAACATTTCAATATCTTTTCGTATTTTTGTCCGCAAGTATTAACTAAACGAAACGAATTATGAAAACTTTGAATGTTGGAAAAATATTACTGCTATGTGCTTTTGTTATAGGATTGGCGTCTTGTGGAGATGATGTATATTATACAATGGAGAATGATGATAAGAAGCTATGCGACAGGACTTGGATAGATGAATATGAAACGGAGGAGGGCTTACCCTGTACTTATCAACTTCGATTCTATAAGGATAATCAAGGGCAGGAAGTCACAACAACGTACGATGCCGGTGGAAAGGTAATAATTGACAGAGGATTTACTTGGCGCTGGACCGATGGAAGTAAGGAAGCCTTGAGGCTGACTTTTAATGATGGGAAAGTTAAGTACTTCGAAAATGTATGGGTACGTGATCATTACCTCAGTGGTAAAATGGATGGAAAGATTGTAATGATGACGGATGCCAGCTATACGCAGAATTAATTAATAATTGAATAAAATGAAAAAATATCTATATATTATATTTGCATGGGCACTGACTATGAGCCTGACATCTTGTGAGGATGATGATCAGTATAGTATAGAATCAGTAATCATAGGACGTGCATGGACAGGAGATGTCGGCATGAATGCAGAAAACGGGGAGCCGATTTTTAGCACGTTTACTTTTGGAGGTGATGGATTTGGTGAAGAATATCAGTATTACTCATATGATGGAAAACTGTATGATCATTTCCGTTTTCAATGGATGTGGGAAGATGGATATAACAATAATCTTGTATTAGATTATGGTAGGGCAGGTATTTCATATATGGATGATGTTTTCGTAACTGGAAACAGATTTAGGGGTACATTCTATTTGTCGGCTGATAGTCCGGGATTTGATTTTGTACTTGAGATGGAGTAATTGCCAAAGTATATAAATAAAACAGGTCACTTTGAAAGAGTGACCTGTTTTTGTATTATTCATTATTTCTTCAAAAATAACTTCTTGAATTCATTCGGATAAGGCGTTTCAAACTTCATCAACTCTCCCGTAACCGGATGGTAGAAACAAAGCTTGAAGGCATGAAGCGCCAAGCGTCCAATGGGGTTTACGTCTTCTATTCCGTAGCGGCCATCACCAATAATAGGATGCCCTAAGTCCTGCATGTGCACACGAATTTGGTTCTTACGACCGGTCTCAAGATCCAACTCTACAAGGGAATAACCATTGGCACGCTTAATTGTGCGATAGTGTGTGATTGCTTTCTGCCCTCCGTCATCTGTTGGACTGGAATAAACATAAAGCGTACGATCTGTAAGCCAGGATATGACACAACCCGCATTCTTTTCCATTTCTCCTGTGACTACGGCTACATAGCGACGGTCGGTTACAATCTCATGCCAGTTGTCACGCAATGTGCGCTGCGTTTTTTCATCCTTTGCAAACATCATCAGTCCGGAAGTGTCACGATCGAGGCGATGAACGATGTACACGTTGCTACCGCGTCCATTAGAGCGCTGAACATATTCATTTAGAATATGGTATGCTGTACGTTCCTTCTGACGTTCACTGCTGACTGATAGCAGGCCTTGCATCTTTTCCACCACTATGATATATGCATCCTCATATACAATCTTCAGCAGGTTGTTATGGAATTCTTTCTTGCCTTTATCACGACTGATTTGTACTTTCATACCCGGTTTTAACGGGAAATTATATTGAGTGGTGATCACACTGTCTACGAATACCACTCGCTTGCTGAGCAATGATTTTAGTTTGGTACGGCTGGCATCCGGCATCTTGGCTGCCAGAAACTCCATAAGTTCCATCGGTTCGTTTACTGTGTAGTCCGTATATTGGGTGCGGGCTCGCGCTACTATTTTTCCTTTTGCCACGTTGATAGTGATTAATGGTTAGTGATTAGTGATAAAATTCTCAGTCTTCATTTCTTAATTCCAGAAGCACTACGTTTTCTACGTGGTGGGTGTGGGGGAACATATCTACCGGTTGTATGGCTTTTACTTTATATTTTACGTCGAGCAGTTGCAGGTCGCGTGCCTGTGTGGCAGGATTGCAGCTTACATATACGATACGTTTCGGTTCGGCAAACAGGATAACATCTACCACATCCTGATGCATTCCTGCACGCGGAGGATCGGTAATGATAACATCCGGGCGCCCATATTGATTGATGAAATCTTGGGTCAGCATGTCTTTCATATCACCGGCAAAGAATAATGTATTCTTAATTCCGTTGATTTCTGCATTTACCTTTGCATCTTCGATAGCTTCGGGTACATATTCAATACCAATAACCTGGCGGGCTTGTTTGGAAACAAAGTTGGCAATGGTTCCTGTGCCTGTATAAAGGTCGTAAACCAACTCCTTACCGGTCAGTCCGGCGAAGTTGCGTGCTATCTTATAAAGATTGTATGCTTGTTCGGAGTTTGTCTGATAGAATGATTTAGGACCTATTTTGAAGCGTAATCCTTCCATCTCTTCGAAGATGTGATCTTTCCCCTTGAAAGTGTACACATCCAGGTCGGTAATGGTATCATTACGCTTATTATTAATAATGTATAGGAGAGAGGTGATTTCAGGGAATGTATCTGCTACATATTGCAGGAGTTGCTTGAATAATCTCAATTCTTCTACCTCTTCTTCTATTTTAGCTATTAGGATAACCATTAATTCTCCGGTGGTAGATGTGCGGATGATCATGTTGCGCAACATGCCTTCCTGTGTGCGGAGGTTGATGAAAGAATAATTGTGTTCGTAAGCATAATCACGTACGGCATTGCGGATACGGTTGGATATGTCATCTTGCAACCAGCACTTCTCTATAGCCAGTACTTTATCGAAAGCGTTGGGGATATGGAAACCTACGGCATTCATCTGTTCGTATACCACATTCTGTTTTATTTCTTCTTCCGTCAACCAACGTTTGTTAGAAAAAGTGTACTCCAGTTTATTTCTGTAGAATTGTGTTTTCTCGGAACCGAGGATCGGAGAAATTTCCGGAAGTTCGATTTTTCCGATGCGGGTAAGGTTGTCCGTTACTTGTTTTTGCTTGTACTTGATTTGCTCAGAATAGGGAAGAACTTGCCATTTGCAACCGCCACATACGCCATAATGTTGGCAAAATGGGACAGCTCTTTCACGAGAATATTCGTGGAACTTCACTGCTACAGCTTCAGCATAATGATGCTTTTTTCTCTTAATTTGCAGGTCTACTACATCTCCGGGAACGACATAAGGTACGAAAATAACCAAATCATTAACCTTTGCGATGGCTTTTCCTTCGGCAGCCACATCCGTTATTGTCACTTTCTCCAGTAGAGGAAGCTCTTTTCTATTTCTTGCCACTTTTACACCAGTCTAATAAATTATTCTGCAAAAATAGACATTTTTTCGGGAATTCTCTCTATGAAGTGAAATATTAAAGATTGCAATGTCGAAATTGCATTTTGATAGAAAGTTTTTTCTCAAAAAGTTTTCTAGTATGCGAAATATACTTAGATTTGCGAACAGAAAAAAATCACAATTGAGAAACTTAAATTTATATTATGGACAAGAAAAGAGTTTATACCTTTGGTAACGGTCAGGCAGAAGGAAAGGCTGACATGAAAAATCTTTTGGGGGGTAAAGGCGCCAACCTTGCCGAGATGAACCTTATTGGGGTTCCGGTTCCTCCCGGTTTTACAATCACGACTGAGGTTTGTACCGAATATAATGAGATGGGGCAGGAAAAAGTAGTTGCTCTGTTGAAAGGCGAAGTAGAAAGCGCCATAGCAAGAGTGGAAGAATTGATGTCTTCTAAGTTTGGTGATATAGAAAATCCCTTACTGGTTTCGGTACGTTCCGGTGCTCGCGCTTCCATGCCGGGTATGATGGACACAATCCTTAATCTGGGTTTGAACGATGAAGTGGTAGAAGGACTGACACGTAAAACAGGCAATGCCCGTTTTGCATGGGACTCTTACCGTCGTTTCGTACAGATGTATGGTGACGTGGTATTGGGTATGAAACCGACTAATAAGGAGGATATCGATCCGTTCGAAGCTATCATTGAAGAAGTGAAGCATGCGAAAGGTGTGAAGCTGGATAACGAATTGAAAGTGGAAGACCTCAAAGAATTGGTGAAGAAGTTTAAAGCTGCCGTGAAGGAGCAAACCGGAAAAGATTTCCCGGCTTGTGCTTATGAGCAGTTGTGGGGTGCTGTTTGCGCAGTATTTAACTCCTGGATGAACGAACGTGCTATTCTGTATCGTAAGATGGAAAGTATACCCGATGAGTGGGGTACAGCTGTCAACGTACAGGCAATGGTATTCGGCAATATGGGCGAAACTTCAGCTACAGGTGTTTGTTTCAGCCGCGATGCCGGTACGGGTGAAGACTTGTTTAATGGTGAATACCTGATCAATGCACAGGGTGAAGACGTTGTGGCAGGTATCCGTACTCCGCAACAGATTACAAAGGTCGGTTCGCAACGCTGGGCAGAACTTGCAGGCGTCAGCGAAGAAGAGCGTGCAGCCAAATATCCGTCCATGGAAGAGGCTATGCCGGAAATCTACAAGGAGCTGGATATGCTGCAAACTAAATTGGAAAACCACTATAAGGACATGCAGGATATGGAGTTTACCGTTCAGGAAGGTAAGCTTTGGTTCCTTCAGACGCGTAATGGTAAACGTACCGGTGCAGCTATGGTAAAGATTGCAATGGATTTGCTACATCAGGGCATGATTGATGAAAAAACAGCTTTGATGCGCTGTGAGCCCAATAAATTGGATGAATTGCTTCATCCTGTATTTGATAAGACTGCTTTGAAACAAGCTAAAGTTCTGACTCGCGGTCTTCCTGCATCTCCGGGTGCTGCTACTGGACAAATTGTGTTCTTTGCAGATGATGCTGCAGAATGGCATGCTGCCGGTAAGCGTATTATAATGGTACGTATCGAAACTTCTCCCGAAGACTTGGCCGGTATGGCAGTTGCAGAGGGTATTCTTACTGCCCGTGGTGGTATGACGTCTCATGCAGCAGTAGTGGCCCGTGGTATGGGTAAGTGTTGTGTGTCGGGTGCCGGTGCTTTGAATATTGACTATAAGGCTCGTACGGTAGAAATAGATGGTGTTCTGCTGAAAGAAGGCGATTATATTTCATTGAATGGTAGTACAGGTGTGGTTTATAAAGGTCAGGTAGAAACGAAGGCTGCTGAACTTTCAGGAGATTTCGCAGAACTGATGGTCCTAGCTGATAAGTATACGAAACTCCAGGTTCGTACCAATGCGGATACTCCTCATGATGCTGCTGTGGCTCGCAACTTTGGTGCTATTGGTATCGGTCTTTGCCGCACGGAACACATGTTCTTTGAAGGTGAAAAGATTAAGGCTATGCGTGAGATGATTCTTGCGGAAGATGCAGAAGGACGTCGCAAAGCGTTGGCTAAGATATTGCCCTACCAGCAAGCTGACTTTAAGGGCATCTTCCAGGCTATGGAAGGTTGTCCGGTAACAGTTCGTCTGCTTGATCCTCCTTTGCATGAGTTCGTTCCCCACGATCTGAAAGGTCAGCAGGAAATGGCGGATACTATGGGTGTTAGCCTGCACTATATCCAGCAACGTGTAGAATCGCTTTGCGAACATAACCCGATGTTGGGACACCGTGGATGTCGTTTGGGTAATACATATCCTGAGATTACTCAGATGCAGACGCGTGCCATTCTTGGTGCTGCTTTGGAACTGAAGAAGGAAGGCGTGGAAACACATCCGGAAATCATGGTTCCGCTGACTGGTATCTTGTATGAGTTTAAAGAACAGGAAAAGGTGATTCGTGAAGAAGCTGCTGCACTTTTCGCTGAAGTGGGTGACAGTATTGACTTTAAGGTGGGTACAATGATTGAAATACCTCGTGCTGCCTTGACTGCCGACCGTATTGCTTCTTCTGCTGAGTTCTTCTCATTCGGTACAAATGACTTGACACAGATGACATTCGGTTATTCACGTGACGATATTGCTTCCTTCCTCCCGGTTTATCTGGAAAAGAAAATCTTGAAAGTAGACCCGTTCCAGGTTCTTGACCAGAACGGTGTGGGACAGCTGGTGCGTATGGCTACTGAAAAAGGTCGGGCTATCCGTCCGGATTTGAAGTGCGGCATCTGTGGTGAACATGGTGGTGAGCCTTCTTCTGTGAAGTTCTGCCATAAAGTTGGTTTGAATTATGTGAGCTGTTCTCCGTTCAGAGTGCCTATAGCACGGTTAGCGGCGGCTCAGGCGGCGATTGAAGATCTGAAATAACGGAAGAATAACCCGTAAGTAATTGATAATAGGCTATATAACCCTTTTGTGAGGGTTGTGTAGCCTATTTGTTTTATTGACGAAATGCACGAAAAATATGCCTAATAGTTGGTAGTGTTTAGAAACTGTTTCGTATTTTTGTGCATGAGTTTAGAACATGTTTAGAGTGTGTATTAAACTGTAAATCAATATAATTATGGCAACTTTTAAATCTTGTGTTCAGAAACAGAGAAAAGATGGCTTCTATCCGGTATATATTCGTGTGACTCATAACCGGAAGTCTGCCTATATTAAAACCGACAAACTGATAGACTCCAAAGGGTTGAGTACTACCGGTGATGTGAAAGATACTTTTGTCCTAAAGTACTGCATTGATAAGATAACGGAATTTATTGATCGGCTTAACAAGGTTGATACGGAGAAGTGGACTATTAATGATGTAGTAGACTTTCTCCAGCAGATAGATGAAGATATTTGCTTCTCTGATTATGCTCGCAAATATAAATTTGAGATGGCTAAGAATGGACAAGAGCGAAATGCCCGGAACTATGAATTAGCTTATCAACATTTAGAGCGTTATGCCGGAACAAACAAGTTAATGTTCTCTCGGTTCACAACTAACTTTGTTGATGGATGGATACAATCTTTACTGTCAAGTGCAAGAGCTAAAGAGATGTACCCAATCTGTATTCGACAAATATTCAAAGCTGCCATACTTGAGTATAACGATTATGACCGTGGGCTTATAAGGATAAAAACAAACCCATGGCTGAAGGTAAAAATACCTACTTCTGATGTGCCTGAAAAGCGTGCGATTAATCCTGAAAAAGTTAGGGAGTTCTTTTCAGCCGCAATACCGGAAAGCAACTATAAGTTGTCTGTCCCAGAACTTGGTAGAGATGTAGCAATGATGATAATGTGCCTTGCAGGAATTAATACGGTTGACTTGTACCATTTAAAAAAGGTAGATATGAAAGATGGTATTATACACTATAATAGGCGCAAGACAATGAAGTTCCGTCGCGATCATGCTCATCTTGAAATTAAACTTCCTGATATATTAATACCGCTTTTTGATAAGTACAAGGCTGGGCAGGATAGCCCCTATTTATTCATGTTTGCGGAGAGATATAGTAGTGAAGACAGTTTTAACGCTAATGTGAATATCGGTATAAGAATTCTATGTGAAAAAAGTCTGGGGATGCAAAAGGGGGAACAATATTGCTGCTATACTTTCCGTCATACATGGGGGACTGTAGCACAAAATAACTGTGGTGCAACTCTTGAAGAAGTAGGCTTTGCAATGAATCATTCGTCTGCTCACAAGGTGACACAAGGGTATATAAAACCTGATTATTCTCCTATTTCGATTTTGAATCAGAAAGTTGTTGATTTCTTGTTTTTCTCTGCACCAGAAGAAGAGAAGAAAGGAGAAGAAGGTGGTATGGATTTGAGAATCTCTCCAAAGTATCAGGTAAAAGGAGAAGCTTTTTTTCGTGGAAGAAAAGTTGCTTCACTTTGTGATATAGGTTTCAATAATAAAGAAGAAGTTATTGGTTCGCTGGTTGAGCAACTCCCTGATGACATTCCGAATAGATGTATGGTACAATTCCGGGTGGAGAATGTGGATAAGGATCAAGTTGCTATTTATGAAAGAATGAAAGGGAAAGGTTTTTAACTGAATAGAATATAAAAAATACAAATACTGGCAACTATATACAAGGTTTCTTTGTTTATTTGCAACGATGAAAAAGAATCTGCAAATACACAAGATTGATATATCTACCCATCTCCCTCTTAAATATGCTGATGAAGGTATTCGTGCGGGCTTTCCGAGCCCTGCACAAGATTATCTTGAACAGGCAATAGATTTGAATAAGGAGCTCATAAAGCATCCGGCCAGCACATTTTACGGCCGTGTTGTTGGTGACTCGATGCGCGATGAAGGCATTGAAGAAGGAGACATACTCATAATTGATAAATCGTTGGAATTGCTGGATGACGATCTGGCTGTTTGTTTTATAGATGGCGAGTTTACCGTTAAGAGAGTTCGATTAGAGCCGGATGTCGCATGGTTGGTACCATCCAATCCTAATTACCCATTGATAAAAGTCACAAAAGAAAATGAATTTATTGTTTGGGGTATTGTTACATACACAATAAAAAAGAATCGGAGAAAAAGATAATGTTCGGCCTTGTAGACTGTAACAACTTCTATGCGAGTTGTGAAAGGGTCTTCAACCCCTCTCTAAACGGGAAATCTATCGTTGTTTTATCAAACAACGATGGATGCGTCATAGCCAGAAGCAATGAAGCAAAAGCCCTTGGTATTAAAATGGGAGTGCCAGCCTACAAAATAAAGGGTTTAGTAAAGCAACATGATGTAGCTGTATTTTCATCTAACTATGTGCTATATGGCGATATGTCCGGACGAGTGATGTCAATGTTAGCAGAGCTGGCACCCGAAATTGAAGTCTACAGTATTGACGAAGCTTTCCTTAACTTGGAAGGGATCCAGAATCTACAAATATTAGGTTCTGAAATCGTTAGACAAGTAACACGAGGAACGGGTATTCCTGTTAGTGTCGGTATAGCCCCTACAAAGACTCTTGCTAAAGTAGCCAATAAATTTGCAAAGAAATACCCGGCATATAATCGCCTTTGTATTATTGATACAGAAGATAAACGGACTAAGGCATTACAATTAACTGGTATTGGTGATGTGTGGGGGATCGGGCGTAAGCAAGCAGCAAAGCTCGAAAAGCAAGGAGTCAGGACCGCTTACGATTTTACGCAACTACCGGGTTCTTGGGTTCGCAAAAACATGACTGTTACTGGTGAGCGTACATGGAAAGAACTACGAGGAATATCGTGTATCGACATGGAAATAGCACCTCCGGCTAAAAAACAAATATGTACAAGCCGTTCCTTTGGCAAAATGGTAGAAGATATAGATACTATGTCTGAAGCAATTGCCACGCATGCATCTACATGTGCGAAGAAGCTCAGACAACAAAAGTCTTACGCCATGTCTTTGATGGTATTCATTCATACGAATAACTTCCGGGAAGATCTGCCGCAGTATTGGAAGAATACAATTGTTCAGCTTCCCATCCCGACTTCGGACACTTTAGAAATCGTTGAATATGCTCTATCGGGGTTAAAGACCATATTTATGGAAGGATATCAATACAAAAAAGCTGGTGTCATTATCACAGAGATAACCACAAATGCACAGTTGGGTCTCTTTGATTCTATTGATCGAGATAAACGAGAAAGACTAATGCAAGTAGTAGATAAGATTAATGGAAAGTTTCAGCATCATGTCAAACTTGCAGTACAGGGTTCTGGAAGAGATTGGAAACTTAAACAAGAACAGCTTTCTCAACGTTATACAACAGATATAAATGAGGTTATAATCATTAAATGTAAATAAGCATGTGTTTCCATAATTCAATGTCAGCTAAAGCAATCAAACTGGCTGCTCGATATGGCCGGAAGTCGGATGTAGTTGAGATATACCAAGACATTCTCAATGAGCAATATCATGTTAATGCCTTCAACTTTCCGAAATATCCAATAATCACAAAGAGTGATGAAGTTCAGGTTTTCAATTGGGGTCTAATCCCTTTTTGGATCAAAAGTGAAACTAATGCAGATGAAATTCGGCGAATGACACTTAATGCCCGGGCAGACACAATATTCGATAAGCCCTCATTTCGGGAACCGGTTATGAAGAAACGTTGTATTGTGCCATCAACTGGTTACTTTGAATGGAGACATGAGAGCGGCAAGAAGATACCCTACTATATCTACCTGAAAGATGAGCCTATTTTCTCTATGGCCGGGTTATATGATATCTGGTTAGACAAAGAAACAGGAATGCAGCATACTACATTTTCCATCATTACCACAGATACTAATCCTTTGACTGATTACATCCACAATACTAAGCACCGTATGCCGGTAATCTTATCTCCAGAGGATGAAGAAAGATGGTTGAAATCCGATCTATCAAAGGTTGAAATATCATCTTTATTAAAGCCCTATGACGCAAATCTGATGGACGCATACATTATTCAGAGCGATTTTATCAAGAAAGCGCCAACAGATGAAACCATATTACAGAGAGCATAAAAAAGGGACAATTTGTTTTATCATCCCTTTCTGTTTATGTTTTAGTAGGGTAGCTTCTTTAATCGGTCTGCACCCCAAACCTCCTCTGTATCTCTATTATATATAATAACATCCTGCATATCTTGTGCTGAATATATGCGATTACTATATTGGCAGCAGTTGGGCTTATACCATTGGTTAATTACGCAAATACTACTATAGGGATAATATATCTTCTTTCTCTCATTCAAATTTGGTTGCCAACTAGAAATTAATAATGTCTCAACTATGGATATATTCTCACGTGTTGCATGATCTGAACAAGAAAAATGGCCAACCCAAATATTTAGGTCTTTGGATATTTTATTAAATTTCCCATGATTATTATTCAATCTTTTATAGACATATTCTTGTTCTGTAATACCAACATAATCTGATACTGTTCTATGACGATATTCTTTTCCTGTAAACATATATAAATTGCTTTTGCAATCTATATTCTCAATTTCCCATTCTTTCAGTTCTTCCAAAGTAAAGAATGGACCAACCCACTGTATAATAAATACTTTATCAATGTTATTCATAATATTATAAATTTAAAATAGGACAATTATTATAATTCTTCTACAAATATTTTTAAACGATACAATCTATCTATTGACGCATTATAGAAAGCGTCCGGGTAGTGCTGTTTAATATCGTTGATATTAGCACGAACATAAATACTGGTGTCAGTAATATGTTCAGCTTCACTAAGTACTACCTCTTTGGGTAGCTGTGCGCTCTCAGCCCATTTCATTAGGGTATTCACGCTTTCTTCGTCATACTTAAATTTCATATTGTTTTTGTTGCAAAGGTAAATTATAACAGAGAAAAGGCAAAGGAAAAGGCTTTTTATTCGGTTGTCTTAAGCTTTTCTACCCAATTGGAAATAAGAGCCGATAAAAGGATATTAACCATATCCGGCATATTTGCCTAGTTTTATGAGAAGTAGTTTTCATGCAGCGAAGATGCTATTATTATTGTTGGTTCATCGAATTGCATGCTATAATTGTTTGTTGGATGAGATTATAACTATCGCCTTTTTTTTCTCCTTCTTCTCCTTCATCTGACATCTTACTAAAAAAGTCAGAAATAACCTTTATTGTGTTGTTGACCTTATTGAGGTCTGTTTCTTCTTTCACAAGGTCGATTGCTTTTTTGACAGCTTCCTCAGCAAGCTCATTCATTTTGGTATAGTGTTTATTGATAAAGTTGGTTTTTACCCTTGCCAGATTCAACTCTACACTTTCGGCTATTATCTGTACCTTATTGGTATTATCAATATCACTCATGTACCGTGCAGACCAGTTATGTAGAGATGAGATAGACACACCAGTTTGAGCGGCTGTGAGGTAATGATTGAAGTTGTTTTCCTTCAATAGTCTTACAGCCTGTATCTTTTCTTCTTCAGTGTATGAGTTCTTCTTTTTCTTTATGAGTTTCTTCATGTGGATTGTAATTGTTTAAGTGATAATTTAATTAAATCACAAATATAATTGTAATACAGCATATTATTATTGTAAAAGCACAACTATGATATGGCGATAAATCCTTTTTTTTGCTCTTAAAAAAATAGCTATTATGATAGGAACTGCAATTGGAATAGGTGCCAGTTTGATTGGCGGAGTAATGGGAGCAAGCAAGGCGGCAAAAGCAGCCAATGCCCAACAGCAGATGCTTAACCAACAGCGTAATAAGAATGAGGCTTGGTATAACCGTAACTACTACCAGAACTACTTAGATAGTAAAGAGGCTCAGTCTGCTATAAAGAGAGTGGAAGATACATTGCGTCGTAGAAATCAAGAAGCACAAGCAACTGCCGCTGTTACAGGTGGCACTCCGGAGGCTGTGCTTGCTCAACAGGAAAGTGATCAGAAGATGATGGGAGAAGTCGTTGGAAATCTTGCTACTCGTGGTGATGCTATAAAGAGGCAGGTCGATGCTCAGAATCAGGCCAACGAGAATGCATTAATGCAGCAACAGATGGCTCAACTACAGGCAAACGAAGCGGGTGGTACGCAGTTATTGGGTAACAGTGGATCGTTAATAAGCTCAGCTCTGAGCTTATTGGATAAGAAAGGATAAAGGTATGGCATTACTGGAATATCTTAATAAACCGGCTCCAGCTTCGATGGATGAAGTTGTAGCTCCGGTAGTACCTGAAGGACATGAAGTTTCTGAAATAAGACCTGTTACCCCCAAACAGCCCAATTATGCTGATGCGATTGGTCAGAAAGGTCTTTATGGCTTTTTCAAGGACTTCTACCAGAAGCCGGATCTTGAAAAAGAAGAGAAGGTAACTCGACGTGAACGTGCTCTTTCTTTGTTGGGAGACATTGCAAATTTGGGCGGCCAAATGTTCGCCTCTTCAAAGGGGGCCCGGCAATTCGCTCCGATAAATTCGCAGGTACCTAAGTATAACGAACGCTTGCAGCGTATCCGGGATGCTAAACGTGCGAATGATGCAGATTTTCAAAATAAGTCTCTCTCCATGATTTTTAAGGACTATGAAGGTAAACGTGCGGAAGACCTATATAAACGTCAGCAAGAGGCTGCAAAAGCGTCTATGGAGTTCAAATATCAGCGTGATTTAACTTTAAAACAAATAGATCAAGCCTTCCAAGTAGGAATGTTGGATGCCAAAGGAAAACAGGCTTTGTCACAACAAGCAGCCAGAGCTAAGGATGCGAAAGAACTTGCTGCACTCAACCATAAGTATAGATTGAACGAGATTGAAGCTAAAGAAAATAGCAATAATTCCAAGATTGTGGATAGTGCTATTGGTGGTGATGGTAATGTCTATACTCGTAATACGAGGCTTACACCTAATGAGGCACAGCAAATTGTACTTGGCTCTGGGATGGGGGAGGAAGATTTAGCTCCGTTCGTTACTTATGAGAGAGATGACAGGGAAAATATCACTAAAACTAAGACTGATTGGCAAGCTGCTGCCGCCTATGCATTGCAGAACGGTATGATACCAGCCGAAGAACTGAAAAGTAGAGGGTTTAAGTTAGGAGGGGCAACAGATAAGAAAGAAGTTGCTCCGTGGATTAGTAACAATCAATCATCCAATAATAAAGCACCATGGCTGAAATAAATATGAATGAAAATCGTAAGTGGCTTTATGATGCACTTACGAACAAAGGCGTTCAAATGGGCGCCTATGAGGAATTTGATAAAAATGTAGATGCTAATAAAGACTGGCTCTATAATACTGCAAAAAGTAAAGGTGTAGATATTGGTGATTATGATGCTTTTGACAAAGCAATGAGTAATAGTCAGATACCTGCTGTTACTGTTCCTCATCCAGGACAACAACAATTGCAACAGCCACAGCTACGTCCGAAATCTCCATACGTTGAGGGTAAAGGCGAGGATACAATGATATTTGGTGTCCCTTATACAGATTACCAACAGATGTCGCCTGAAGAGCAATCGAAGCAATACAGTGCCGCAATAGAGAAAAGGAAGAATGATGAAAAAGACTTCTTCTCGAATTATATCAGTGGTCAGTTGGGTGAACTCGATAGTGAATTGAACAAAGAAAGAGAGCCGATGCCTATGCCTGCCGGTTCCGCATTCATCCCTTCTTCTGCCGTAGGCGCCGCACAAAGGTTTGGTAATGGTGATACCAAAGAGACGCAGGACCGTTATACATCGCTCCATGCAGCAAAGAACTTACTTGATGATGCTAATAAGCTTGTAGAAGAGGCAAAGAAAGGCGATACGGGCTTTTTCTCTTCACTTGGTAGAGGTTTCAAAGATAAGTTTATGGATACAGACAACTGGACCATGGGACTTACAGATACGGCATATTCCGGTTTGCTCAGAAAGGCGATTGAGAAAGAAGAGAGTGGGGAAGAACTCTCTCCGGAAGAATCGAAGTTGCTTGATGCTGCGGCTGTAAACATGGCTACACAGGCTTACTTCTCTTCTGATATGAGTAGAGGTTATAAAGCTGGTAGTACGACGGCTCAAAGTATTCCTTTCATGCTGGAATTTGCTGTTAATCCAGTTTCTTCTTCCGGCAATGCATTAGCAAAAGGTTTGCTGAAACATGGTTTGAAACGCTTTGGCCGTGTAGCAACAAGTAATGCGGCAAGGGTTGCGGGCCGATTGGTCGGTGATGCCGCAGCCGCTGCCGGGATGACAGCTACTTCAAGTATAGGTCGCGTAGCTTCTGGAACCAACGAACGGATGATTGGTGATGTTCAAGCGACAGTAGAAGATGGTGAGATTAAGTATGCAGGCCGTGAGAATGGCATGGAGGTGGGCGAGGCCTTGGGTAAATCAGCTGTCTCTAATTTCCTCGAAAATCAGTCGGAAATGGTCTTTAATGCGTTCGCCGGTGGTGGCAAAATGGCGAAAGAAGCATTGAGTAAATTTGTCCCTGGCCTTTCAAAGCTATCTAATAGTGAGATTGTGCAGTTCATTACTAAGATAAAGAATAATCCTACTATAAAGAATGTTGCTAATCGTACACAGTTTCACGGGTTACTTGGTGAATATGCTGAAGAAGTGTACAACAACTTTGCCAATATTCCACTAGGAGAGATGACTGTTGAACAGGCTACAGACTTAGACAATAACATTGATACATTTCTGGGACTTGCACCGACATCTGCCGCCTTTGGCTTGCTGGGGCTTGGGGGAATGGCACGTGAGAAATATACTACTCAGAGGAATTTACATAGGTTTAGAGATGGCTTAAATGAAGAAGACAAGACTTTGTTTGATGAGTTGCAGCAAGTAATTAATGCAGGCGATCAAGAAACGACTAAAGCCTTTATAGAAAGAACGCTTGCAGATGAAAACTTATCTCCGGAAGAAAAGAAAGAGCGCGTTTTTGCTGTACAGGGTATGCAGGAGGAAAAGGTACTTGAAGATGTGCAGAATGAAGATGTGTCTGCTGGCGTTACTCCCGAAGATATTGAAGCAAATAAGATTGATATTTACCGCAATTTTAAACGAGCTGAAAGAAAAGTAAATAGTCTTTTGCCTGAGGAAGTTGTTTCTCAGTTGGATGCGGTATCAGACCTTGGGCAGTTTGCATCGGCCAATAACTTGAATGAACAACAGGTTTCGGCTTTGGCGGATTATCTTCCGGCAAAAGAGATATTCTCGCAGTACGTCGATCATACCAACAGCAGAAAGGAAGAAGCAAAGATGCAGGCCCGCGAACAGGCAATAACCGATGTTGAAAGGATTAGTAATCCGGAGACAGGCTTTGTTACCCAAGTTAAGCATAAGTTTGCCGATAACCCAGTTTATCTTGTAGGTGGTAATCTGGCATTTGGTGAGGATGGCTTTCTGGATCGGGACAATTCAAGCGAGACAGTTTATTATGTCGATGAAACCGGCGAACGAAAGATGGCGCAGGCTGAGGACTTTGATAGCGTTCTGTCCGAGGTTCCTATTGATGATATGATTGTTCAGGCTGAGGCTAACGCTGAACAGGATTTCATCGCTAACGAAGAAGAAAGCCTCCGTTCTCCTGATATTCCTGCACCTGTTCGTGGAGAAACTGTTATGATGGATGGTAGCCGCTATCTAATAGAGGGGGATAATATGGATGATCCTGGTCTAAGTGTAATGGCCATAAAGCTTAATGATGCCGGTGAAATAGATATCGAGAATGGAGATGAACGTCCAATTAGTATTGATGATTATTATAGTCTGAAAGAGTCCGAAATGTGGCAAGATGATATTGTCCCGGCCCCCTTGCAGGAAGAAACCCTGCAAACGGAAGAGACGCCATTGGAATCTGAAGTTATTCAAGAAGAAACGGACCAAGTGTCTGTTCCTGTTGAGGGAGAATCAGTCAAGGAAGAAACACCGGAACAAAGATTACAAAAGGATCTTGATACCCTTCCCAAGAAGAAGGACGGAAGCATTGACTATAAAAGTATGACACCACAGCAACAGTTTGACTATACCAGTGCTGTTGACTCTCCCGAAGTGGCTATTGAGGATTTGAAAGGCGATGTCGCTGCGAAGAATGAAGAACTTGAAAAAATTAATGCTCGCCTGGCAAAAGCAACCGGAGGTGAACGCGTCGAATTACGTGATCTCATACGATCTAAAAAGAAAGAGCTGGACGAATTGAATACTTTCTTCCAGAGCGTCGTTCCTGAACAATCAGATACTTCTGAGAGTATGGAGACTTCACAGGTACCGGAAGAAGTGCGTACTGATGAGGATTATATTAGTTGGGTTGCTGATAACTCAGATGATGCCAATGAGGTTCTTGGTGCTTATTCTGCCGCTAAGGACCTGGCCAGCCATGAACAGACATTGAAACCATGGCAACGTGAGTTGCTTGGTAGAAAAGTTAGTACTTCTTCTTTTAATCGCTTTGGTGATCGTAATCAGATAACCGGTGCTTTAGCGAAAGGTTGGCTAAGAAAAGACGGTCAAGAAATAGATACTATTGCTCAGGAATTAAGTGAAAATGGGGTAGAGGTGACAGAACAGGATATAGTTGATTTCATGCTTACTAATCCTTCGAACCATGTCAGTCAGGTATCAGATACAATGCGCTCTTTATCTTCCAAGTTCAGTGAGATAGCCACCAAAGAAATGGGTATTCCTGTTGGTGGTCCGGAAAGTAACACAGGTCGGTTGTACATCAAACTGAAAGAGGCGGATCAAAAAATAGATAAATTGACAGATAAACAGAAGAATGAAATAGAGGAGGCTTTGTCTGCTGATATGGATGCTTCTGATACGCAGCGCACCGATAGCTATTATGAGGCTTTAGATGATTACATTCAACAATACGATCAGTTCCGTAATGAGTTTGATGAAGAAGCTGCAGATGAAGCTATAATTCAGTCTATGGAAGAGAATAACCCGGAACTGTATCATGGTGGTTTTACTGCTGATGAATTAGATGATATTTACTCACAAATTGAAAATAATAATGGAACAGAAAGACAGGCAGAGGATAGCCGAGAAAATCAATCTCCGTTATCTGGAAAAGAAGTTGAGCGACACGAAGAATTCGGAGCACCGGAAGTTGCTGCAACAGAGAATAGAGAAAGTGAAGAGCAGGATAGCGGAGTTGTCCCCAATGAACAATTCGAAGTTATAAAAGAGCAAAAGCCAGTAAATATAGAACAACCTACTGTAAATGGTTTATCTGTTGTAGAACCATCTTCCTCGACTCAGGAAAATGGTAACAATGCTTTGAACTCTGAGGACTATTCTGTAAATTTGCAGGGTGAAAATCAAAAAGTTAACGAAAATGACGAAGTATCTGAATCAATTCCACAAGGAGAGCACGGAACGTTGCCTGAAATATCTGGCGAACAGGAAGAACCGGTCTATCAATTACGACGAAGAATTGAAGAGGCATCAAGAAATGCATCGGAAAGCGAAAGAGGCAGAGGCCACCAGCAAGAAGTAAATCAAATGATCGAGGCACAGGCCAAAGAAAGCGGCTTGTGGACTCCTATACAAAATCTTTCCAACCTCGGTACACCATTCCTTAGCGGAAATGAAAATGATACTTATTTAGATCGAGAAAACGATGCTGTTTACAAGATGAATAACTTGGTAAACAGTAAGAATCTTCCAGAATTATTCAAACGCATTGACCTTCATAATGAGCTTTTTCCGCAGACAAAGTATGAATTAGTTGGTTTTACTGGTTTCGGTAATGGCGGTGCCATTTATCCAATATATAAACAAGAATATATAGATAATGCAGAGTTTGCCACTCCAGAAGAGATTGGTAACTATATGCAGGCTCTTGGCTTCAATAAAACAGGTGAAGCAGAATATTCAAATGGAGACGTTACTATATCAGATCTGCGCCCACGTAATGTATTGAAAGATGCAGAAGGTGATATTTATGTCATTGACGCTGATTTCAAACGTAATATACCCACCCCGAAAGAAAACAATCCAGCACAATTTGTTTCTTCCCAACTGGAACCTGGGGAAGATGTATTGGATTATGCCAATAGAATATCAGAGTCTAAGCATTTATTTGATGCTGAACAGGAAGTAGATATTAACCCAACTGAAGCACAGAAGTCAGCCGGTAACTATAAGAAAGGGCATATTAAGATTGATGGGTACGACATTACTATTGAGACCCCGAAAGGTAGTGAACGTTCGGGGGTAGATACTAATGGCCAGCCGTGGAGTGTTACCATGAACAACACCTATGGTTATATCCGTGGTACAGAAGGAGTGGACGGTGATCATATTGACGTATTCTTGTCGGATAATCCGGCTGGTGGTAAAGTATATGTCATAGACCAGATGAATGAAGACGGTTCCTTTGATGAACACAAGGTAATGTATGGCTTCAATTCTGCTTTGGCAGCAAAGAGGGCTTACATGAAGAACTATTCTCCAGGTTGGAAAGGTTTAGGAAAGACTACAGAAGTATCAAAAGAGGTGTTCAATGAGTGGGTGAAATCTTCAAAACGTAAGACGAAACCTTTTGCTGAATACAAGATTGCAAAAGAAAATGCTGATAATATCACAGAAATACAGTCAGAAGACGTAGTACAAGCCGACACGGTGGAATATGGGGTTTCCAATAAATTGGTGTCTAAGGATAGATACGAAGAATTGAAGAATAAACTTCGTGGAAAGCTTGGACAAATGAATATTGGTTTTGACCCTGAATTGTTTTCCATCGGAGCGGAGATGGCGGCATATCATATTGAAGCTGGTGCCAGGAAATTCGGAGATTTTGCTCAAAGAATGATTGAAGATGTTGGCGATGCCGTTCGTCCATATTTGAAATCTTTCTATGAGGGTGCACGCCAGTTCCCGGGTATGGAAGACTTTCAGAAGGACATGGATGAATACCATGCAGTGAAGGACTTTGATACTGAATCATTTGATAAGGCTGTAGAGCCCATAGATAAAGCTACATTGCCTGCCAAAGAAAGTAAGTCAAATAATAGGAAATCATCTGAGAATACGGTATCTTCGCAAAAGAGTGAAAGTAATAAGCCTGCTGAGATGCAGGATTTGTTTAATCAAAATTTAGAAGATCATGGCGAACGAAGAAAGTCCGAAGAGCGAAATTCGGATACGAATAGAAGCGTGGGAGAAAGAACACAGGAAGAAATTGTCAGAACTGAACGGCGAAGAAACGATACAGGCGTGCATGGACATAATGTGCCTAACGCGGACAGAAGCGGAAGAATACCTGAGTCAACAGGCAACGTCGTCTCTCCTGTAAAAGTTCAACGAAATCGAAATAATTATAGTTTCGGTGAAAATCACATTGATGTTCCTGCCGGTGATGTTGCCAAATTAAAAGCAAACATTGATGCCATTCGTACACTTAGAGAAGTGGAGAATAGCGGAAAGCCGGCCACGGAACAGCAAAAAGCAAAGCTGGCTCGTTATGTAGGTTGGGGCGGATTGGCCAGCGCATTGGATGAAAATAAATTCAAAGCCAGTGACCGTCCTTGGAGTGCTGATACTAATTGGAATGCGAAATACCTTCCTTACTATAAGCAGTTAAAAGAAGTACTCTCTCCTGAAGAATTTAAGAGTGCGATTCAATCGACTACTACTTCACATTATACTTCTGAACCTATCATCCGAAATCTTTGGAATATCGCCCAGCGTGTTGGATTTACCGGTGGAATGGTGAGTGAACCAGCGATGGGAGTAGGGCATATTCTTGGATTGATGCCCAAAGAGATTGCTGGAAGTTCTCAAATTAGCGGTTTTGAGATTGACAGTTTATCTGGGAGGATAAGCAAAGCATTATATCCAGATGCTAATACAAAGGTACAGGGCTATGAGACGGAGTTTGCTCCACAAAGTAAGGATCTTGTTATTACCAATGTGCCTTTTGGTAAAGATGCTCCTTATGATAAGTTCTTGGATAAGTCGCTTAGGAAAAAGCTTGGTGGGGCATACAATCTTCATAATTATTTTATAGCAAAGGGATTACTTGAACTGAAAGAAAATGGTTTAGGAGTATTTATTACGTCGTCTGCAACTATGGATGGTGCTGACAGCCGATTCCGTGAATTTGTTGCCGGTAATGGCTTTGATATGGTTGGAGCTATACGCTTGCCCAATGATGCTTTCCAAAAAAATGCAGGTACGAGTGTTACGGCCGATATCCTTGTATTCCGTAAGAGAAAAGCAGGTGAGGTGGCTAATGGTGTGAATTATATTTCCACTACTCCTGTGGGAGAGGGTACTTATGAAGAAAAAGGCGAGAAGCGGACGAAACCCATAATGGTTAATGAATATTTTGCTGCCCGTCCAGAAATGATGCTGGGAGAAATGATGACGGCATTTGATGCTGGTAGTGGTGGCTTATATAGTGGAGCTTCGCAGACATTAAAGGCCCGGTCTGGTCTGGACTTATCTCAAGCGCTTAGTGAAGCTATCGGAAAGTTACCGGAAAATATTTTGGGAAAGGTAGAGAATAGTGCTGTGGTTAAGGATAAAGAACAAACCACCCAGAAAGATGGAACATTGACCGTTAAAGATGGAAAGATATATGTTGCCATGAGTGGGGTTTTAGAACCTGTTCCCGTAAAAGAAACGTTTACCTACAACGGTAAATTGCAGAAAACGGTAGATGCTGTACAGAGTTACAATGATCTTAAATCCACACTAAAGAAACTTATTGCTGCGGAACAGAGCTTAGATATAGACCCTGAACCTATAAGGAAAGAGCTAAATAAGCAGTATGATGCTTTTGCAAAGAAATATGGTACACTAAATCGTAATAAAGCATTAGATAATGTTTTCGTAGAAGACTTTGAACGCTACCTTCCTCTGTCATTAGAAAACGTGACGAAAGTACCATCTGCTACAGGTAAATCATCTGTTTACCAAATAACCAAAGGTAAAGGCATTTTGGATAAACGCGTTAGCTATCCTGTGAAAGAACCATCTAAAGCGGATAACTTGCAGGATGCTGTAAACATCAGCCGTTCCTATCGTGGTGCTATAGATATCCCATATATTTCTCAACTAATAGCGAAGAGTGAGGAAGAAGTTATTGATGATATGTTGCATGATGGAGTGGCATACCGTGACCCTTTGACTGGTGACTTAGTAGATAGGGGTACGTATCTTTCCGGTAATGTTAAAGAAAAACTGGAAGAGGCGAGAACAGCGGCGGAACGTGACCCGGCTTTTGAAAAGAATGTGGAAGAACTTATCAATGTCCAACCTGAAATGATACGCTTTGGTGATATAAGTTATCGTCTTGGTACACCGTGGATACCTACTGAGTTCATTGATAAGTTTGCGGAGGATGTCTTAGGGCTTTCGGATACTGGATTGAATTTTGTTTCAGTATTAAATGAATATGTCACAGGCAAATCTATTAGTGTAGCAGATTATGCAAAAGCCGGCATATATAAAACTGACCGGCTTGGAACGATTGATTTGTTTGAAGCTGCATTGAATCAACGGAAACCGAAAGTTTATGATGAGATAAAAAACGGGGAGCAAAAGATACGTGTCGTCAATGAAGCGGAGACACAAGCCGCTGCTGAGAAGGTAATGGAAATCTCTGATAAATTCATTGAATACATCGACGGGCAGAAAGCGTTTCATAAAGAGTTAGAACGGATTTACAATGACAAGTATAATAACTTCCGCCTGAAGGAATATGACCTGCCAGCTTTTGAACATTATCCAAATTCTAATTCCCAAATAACATTGCGTATCCATCAAATGAGAGCTGTACAGCGTAGTTTAGGGGAAAGCACTTTGTATGCTCATCAAGTAGGTACAGGCAAAACATTCACGATGATTACCACCGCGATGGAAATGCGGCGTTTGGGAATCGCCAGAAAACCTATGATTGTTGTTCAAAATGCCACATTGGAAGATTTTGTAAAAGACTTCTATAAACTATATCCAGGTGCTAATGTCTTGGCTCCTGGGAAAGACGAACGAAGTGCAGATAATCGTAGACGTTTATTTAATCTGATTGCAACGGGAGATTTTGATGCGATTATCATACCTCAATCATTTATGCAATTTATACCGGATGATGAGGGGCGAAAGAAGAAACTCATTCAACAAAAGATTGAGGAGTATGAGAGAGTTATTGAGGCTACTGAGAATGACTCTTTGAGGCGTAGATTAGAAAAGGAAGTAGCTGACCTTCAAAATCAATTTGAAGGAGTTGAGAAACCTAAAAAACGATCAGTAAAAGATAGGGCCAAGGCTGAGAATCGTATCAAAGCTAAAATGGAACGCCAGCTTGATCGGAGAACCGACGATGTATTGACTTTTGAGCAAATGGGCATAGATGCATTGTTTATTGATGAGGCTCATAACTATAAGAAGATTGGGTTTGTTAGTAAGATGAGCAATGTTAAAGGTATTGATACTACTGCATCCCAACGTGCAAACAGCTTGCTACTAAAGGCCAAATGGGTACAGGAGAAGAATAACGGCCGTAATGTAATACTTGCTACCGGTACTCCTATAACGAATACGATGGCAGAAGTCTGGACTATGATGAATTTTGTTGCCCCTGATATTCTTGAAGCTTATAACATTCAGACTTTTGATGAATTTGCAACAACATTCGGTACGGTGGAACCTTCTCTTGAATTTACGGCTACCGGGAACTTCAAAATTGCGGACCGCTTTAAGAGTTATGTCAATGTACCGGAGTTGGTGAAAGCTTTCCGTAGTCATGCCGATGTTGTTTTGACGGAAGATGTAGAAGAGTTTCAGGAAAGTAGTAGTATTCCAAAACTCCGGGATGGAGCGATGACCAATATTGTTATTGATAAAAACGAAGATCTGGAAGACGTAATGCAGATTCTCATAAGTGAGTTGGAAAGATTCAGCAAAATGAGCGGTAAAGAGAAAAGAAGAATGAGCGCACTTCCTCTTGTTGTTTTTACTAAAGCAAAACAAGCTGCGATTGATCTCCGATTACTTAATCCTTCATTTGCAGATAATCCCAATAGCAAGACTAATCAGGTTGTATCAAATGTCGTAAAACTCTATAATGAAAGTAACGCGGATAAAGGGGCACAACTTATTTTCTGTGATAGTTATCAGTCTCCCGGGGAACAGCCCAAAATGGATTTGTTTGACTATGATCCGAATACTCCTCGTTTCAATCTTTATGAGGACATAAAACAAAAACTGATAGACCAGGGAATACCTGCTAAAGAAATTGCTATCATTAATAACTATGATGGTGAACGTCGGAAAGGTTTGTTTGAGAAAGTACGTTCTGGTGATGTTCGTATATTACTTGGCAGTACTGAGAAAATGGGAGTAGGCGTTAATGTTCAGGATCGCTTATATGGTTTGCATCATATTGATGCTCCGGTACGTCCTATGGACTTTGAACAAAGGAATGGTAGAATCCTTCGGCAAGGCAATAATTATGCTCTGTGGGGCAAACCTGTAAATGTAGTGACCTATGGTGTTCAGGGAACTTTGGATGCTACAGCTTATGACCGCCTGAGAATAAAACAGAACTTCATTAATCAAATGATGAAAGGTAATGTTTCTGGCCGTATTATGGAAGAACAGGATGATGAGGACCCCAGCGGAATGACATTTAACCAGATGGCAGCTACATTGTCCGGTGATAAGACGGCTCAACTCCTATTTGTTGCTGAGAATTTATTAAAGAAACTACGTAATTTAAAACGAAGTGATGCAAACAGTAAGAGTGGCATGGCTGAGAGTATTGAGTATGCCAGAAATCGCATTATCCATGATAAAGGTCAGAAGAAAGTATATGAACGTGCCTATAAAACTATAAGTGAGTATTTCCCTGACGGTGTTGAGAGCGTTACAGTTGACGGTGAAACTTACACGGAGAAATTTGGACCTGCATTAGAGCCGGTTATTGCCTCTTATGAAGATGCATATAGCCTTAATCGTGGGACAGCGCCTCTAAAGATAATGTTGAATAATAGCAAGGCGGAAGTCATTATTCATTTCAATGAGGGTAGAATGGTATATGAACTGTATGCTGGTAATGAACATATTGTCGAAGGACGCCAATTCAATGGTGGTAAAGGTTTGATGTCAAGTATTGAGCACCAGTTGAAGGCCGTGGAGAAAAACTTGTCTGATATTGATGAGAAGATAGCTTCCTATGAAAAGAGGGTCCAGGGACTAACGGAAGCAATGAATACTCCGTGGGGACGCGAAGATGAATTAAAAGCTGCTGAAAAGGAAGTTGAGGGCTTGAAAAAACAATTGGAAGAAAAAGCTAAAGCATCGGATGAAAATAAGAAATATCGTATTGCTGAAGATGAAAGTACAAGGAATAGTAAGCGCCTGTCTTCCGTTATAGTGGAACAGGCGAAGATGTTGAATACTCCTGTACGGATTATAAACAGCATTGATGAATTGCCGAATGATGATGATGCTCGCATCCAAATAGAAAATGGAAGTAATGTGAAAGGCTGGTTTGATACAAAAACAAAAGAAGTTGTCGTTTACCTGCCTAATGCCGTATCTGTTGAAGATGCACAGGTTACTGTATTGCACGAAACTGTTGGGCATCGTGGGCTTAATGAAGTGTTCGGGGAACAGTATGATGATTTCATTGATAAGGTTTTTGAAAATGCTATTCCAGCAACAAGAAGGAAAATCATTGACCTTGGAATTAAACGAGGGTACGATTTTCATTTGGCCACAGAGGAATACCTTGCTGGACTGGCCGAAAAAGGTTTTGAACGTGAAAAAGGTTTCTTGCAAACAATTAAGTCTTTGTTCACAGATATGTTCCATCAATCTAAAATCAAACTTGGTTTCAGATTGAATGATGGAGATTTACGATATATGCTTTGGAGAACCTATCAATTGAAGACCGAAGGACGCTCGACAGATTCTTTTGCTAAGGATATGTCTATGCGATATAAATTGAAAGTTGGTAATTACCGAGAGACGCCGGTGCGGAAAAAATACAGGAGCGATAATGCAACAGCTGAGAAAGATGTAGCTAAACATTTGTATGAGGCCCGTACTTTAGACAGGATGTATAAGTATCAAGAAGCGTATCAGGATAGTATGCTGGGGTTGAAAACTCTGCAAGAAGCACTTGAAAAGGAAACAGATAAACCTATTGCAGATTATGAAAATGCTTATATGGCCGAAAATCAATTAAGCAGTAGGAATTCATTTGAACAGGAATTTTATAAAATGAATTTCTTTGATCCGATAATGTCAGAAGTGAACAAACTAATAAAGACCGGGGTAGAGTATGACGATATATTGGATTATTTGAAAGCTAAACATGGTCTTGAAAGAAATGAAGAATTTGCCAAACGTGCTGCGGAGGAAGCAAAGGAGCCATTTCTTGAAAAGCTTAATGATTTGGAAAAACTTTTGGCCAATGGTGGTATTGATGGGTTAACTTTTGATGAGGAGCGAGATAACTTAAACTCAGAGATGGAGGAAGCGGCTGAAGATGCGTATATTGAAGCTCGTGGAAAAGACTTCTCCGGCTTGTCTTCACTTACCGGTGAAAAAGAGAATTTCACTACTGAGGCTGAGAAGTTAGTTTCTGCTTTTGAAGAAGGTAATGATACTGCTGTTCTTTGGGAAAAGATTAATGCTGCAACAAAAGAAAGTCTCAAAAAGTCTTATGAGTGTGGCTTAATGACAAAAGATGCTTATCAGAAGGTTAATGCTATGTTCAAGTATTATATTCCACTACGAGGTTGGAAAGAGGATACGGCGGCGGATGTTTATGATTATATCATGGAAGAGCGTCCGATATTCAATGTTCCGGTGAAAAAAATGGGAGGGCGTATGTCTGAGGCTGACGATCCGTTGGCAACTATAGCTAATATGGCTGAAAGTGCCATCATGCAAGGGAATAGAAATCTCATGAAACAACGATTTTTGGCGATGGTTATTAATCATCCTACAAGTCTTGCTACAGTGAAGCAAATGTGGTATACCTATGATAAAGATGAAGATGAGTGGCGACAGGATTTGCCTAAAATTCCGGAAGATGCAACAGGGGATGAAGTAATAGCTTTGGTTGAGCAATTTGAAAGAAGAATGGTAGAGCTTGCAAGGGAAGGACTGGCTCGCAAAGGGCGGTTAGATGTGCCATATAAGGCATTGCCCAGAGAGCAAAAACAACATATGGTTGTTGTTAAGAAGGATGGTCTTGAATATACTGTTTATATCAATGGTAATCCAAGAGCAGCACAGGCTATGAATGGTCTGACTAATCCAGATGCAAGTAAAAGTACATTTTTAAATAGAGTGAAGCGGATTAATCGTCAAATGGCTGCCAACTTTACTACAAGAAATCCATCATTTGTAGTAGTCAATCTCGGACGAGATTTGATTTTCTCTACTACAGCAATTGCTATTAAGGAAGACTATAAGTATGCAAGTCGTTTTAGAAGGAATTTAATTAAAAATGGATTAGGGTTAAAACTTGGAGATTTGTTATATAAGTCTGAGAAAAACTCTCTTGATATGAATAATGAATTGGAACGTTATTTTTCGGAGTTTCTTAGAAATGGTGGAGAAACTGGGTATACAGCATTACATAGTGTAAAGGAACATCGAAAGATGATAGAGCGTTCAATCATGGATGCTAAAGGACTTGTCGATTTGGGACGAATATTTGGACTAAAACCGGGCAAAGTGACTACACCAACAACTTTAGGCATTGTCCCTGCTTTCCAATTTGTAGCTAAGTGGACTGAGTTTGGTAATAGATGTGCTGAAGATGTGAGCCGTTTCACTACTTATATGACGAGTCGGCAAATGGGACGGAGTATTTCAAGAAGTATTAGCGATGCAAAAGAAGTTACGGTGAATTTCAATAAAAAAGGAGCTGGTGGCTTGGGCGCTACTACATTTAAATCTCTTTTCTTATTTTTCAATGCTGCTGTACAAAGTTTAGCTAATTTCACGAATTTAGCAAAGGCCAATCCTAAACGCTTCTTTGCTGTAATAGGTGGATATACTGCTGCCGGAATATTGCTACCGATTATGAATAACCTGCTTATAAGTATGTTTGGTGGAGATGATGATAAGGACGCCTATGAAAATCTGCCGGAATGGGTAAGGAAGAATAATTTCTGTTTCTGGTTAGGAGGTGATAAGTTCCTTACTATTCCTATACCAATTGAATTGCGTGCTTTCTATGGATCTGGTGAACTATTCCGTTCTTATATGGAAGGTAAAGGGGATAATCGCAATATTGGAATGGAGTTGATGGGGCAATTTACCGAATTACTGCCAATTAACCCATTTGGTGGTGGAGAATGGAATATTCCCAAAGGTACACCAGTGGAAAATATAGTTGGTACTGTTGTTGGCAATCTTATGCCTGATGCCGGAAAACCTATTTATCAGGTATTCCAGAACAAAGACTTCTTTGGAAAACCTATCTATAAAGATAGTTTCAACGAACTTATGCCGGAATGGACTAAGGCGTATGCTGGAACATCTAAGGCGCTTGTTTCCTCTACCAAGTTACTAAATGAAGTAACGGGTGGTGATAAATACGATAGAGGGCTATTAAATATGAACCCGGCAATTCTTGAACATTTCTTTGAAAGCTATTTTGGAGGATTGGGGAAAACCATAAATCAGGTCGGAAAGACGGTTTCAATGATTTGGGACGAAGATGAAAGAATGTGGCGGAGTGTTCCTGTATTAAATCGGTTCTTGAGTGGTGGTGATGAAAGGAATGTTTTCAGTCGTGTAAATGAGGCATACTTTAATTACTTAGGCGAGTATAAGGTCGTTGAGAATAGACTTCGCGGCTATAAAAAAGAAATGAAGGCTGGAGATGGCCTTTATAGAGCAAAACTGGAAGAGCTGGAAACTTCTCCTGAGTATAAACGGTATGCAATCCTAAAGAAGTATCAGAAGCGGGTAAAAGCCTTTCAGGACAAAATAAAGGAGGAAACAGAACGTGAAGACAGGAAAGAGTATGAGACAGGTCTGAATCTTCTTAAAACAGAAATAGTAGAAGAACTTCGGAGCGTTAAGTAGCTTTTGTTGTAAATCAACAACTACCTAATGGGCTAACTGTCTTACTTTTGTAAAAAATGTGTAGCTATGAATAAGTTTTTGAATAGAAATGTAAAACCAGTACGTAAGAAAGATACTTCTCGTGAACAGAGACGTAACGAGAAGCATCTGGATATTCTGGATGAATTCAGTAAATATTGGGCTTCACTGGATGAGGCCCGTCAAAAGATGCGCCGTAGTGTGATGTATGCTTATGAGGACCAGTGGGGAGATTATATAAAGGATCCGGAAACGGATTTGATGATAAGAGAGGCGGACTTAATCAAAAAGAATGGTAAGGTTCCATTGAAAAACAATATGATTAGTCCCATCCTTAAAAATATTGACGGACAGTTTCGTAATAATGTAACCCAGTCTATCTGTACAGTTCGGGATCAGAAAGAGGCCAAAATCGGAGAGATGATGAGTATTGCGGTTGAATATGTCCATGATCTTAATGAAATTCGGGAGTTGGACTCTGATAGTCTCAGATTAATGTTATGCGGTGGCTATGTGGGCCAGCGTGTGGAATATGGCTGGAACCCGGCTAAACGGATGAATGATGTTTGGGTTTATGGCTGTAATCCAGCGCGTATGTTTTTCAATACGAATATTGAGGATGTCCGTACCTGGGACTTAAATTGTATCGGTGAAGTGTATGATATGCCACTCGATAAGGTTGTTTCCCTGTTTGCTAAAAGCCGGGCTGATAAAGAGTGGATAGAGAACATATATCGTGTGAGCGACACATATCTTACTTATGATGGTTTGCAGGGAAGGGAAACGAAAGATTTAGATTTCTACACCCCATCTCGTCCTGATTTGTGCCGGGTTATCTTTGGGTGGAGGTTGGAGAGCCGGGAGGCATACTTCTGTCATGATACACTGAAAGGTACATTCTACTATATAGGATTGAACGAAAAGAAGGAAATTGATTGGGAGAATCAACAGCGAACGAATGAGGCGCTTGCTCATGGTGTTTTGCCGGAGGACATATTGTTGATCGAATATGAGTATGGCAATGAACAGTATTGGTATTACCGGTACATGTCCCCTTGGGGAGACATTCTTCAAGAAGGTCGGAGCCCTTATTGGCATGGTTCGCATAACTATGCTTTCCATGTATACCCAATGATACAGGGAAAGGTCTTCAATTATGTAGAGGATTTCATAGACCAGCAACGTGCTATCAACCGAACAATGACATTGATTGATTTCATTCGTAGTTCATCTTCCAAAGGTGTATTGATTGTTGATGAATCGGCTTTTGAAAGTATGACTCGCGAAGAAATAATCGACGAATATGTGCGGTATAATGGAGTTCTGTTCTGTAACCTGAAAAACGGTCAGAATCTTAGTAATGTCGTTCAGCAATATAATGGTCAGGCGGCTGTTGCCGGTGATTATGAACTATTGAATTTGCAGTTGAAGCTTATCAATGATATTTCAGGCGTGAATAGTGCTATGCAAGGTAAACAGCCAAGTGCAGGCACAGCCGCAAGTTTGTACGCACAACAAGTTCAGAACTCTTCATTGAATCTGAAAGGAATGTTTGAATCGTTCAATTCATTCCGTAAGAGAAGGGATTATATGGTTATGCAAACCATCCAGCAATATTATACTTCTGCCAGACACATTGATTTGTCTGGGAGGGATTATTCGGAAGAAGCAAAGTACTATGATCCGGATAAAGTTCAGAATGCACAGATTGATTTGAAAATCACTGAGGGCACTAATACTCCATCATTCCAGATGCTACAGAATGACTTCTTGATGCAACTCTTTGAACGGAATGCGATTGATGTCAAGACATTGTTGGAAAATTGCTCTTATCCGTTTGCTACAAAGATACTCGAAGCTATCAAGCGAAACGAGCAGGCTTTAATGAATCAACAGGCAATGGGGGGTGTTCCTGGAGAAATAATGCCGCAAGGCAACGCGCTTATGCAACGTGCCGGAAATGATGCGTTTGCATCTCCTGAAGACGGAATGGTGCAACATGCAGCTTAAATGGAGGCCTCACTAACAATACGTGTCTTTTGGGTTCGCTTAAACTCCCGCCTAATTCGCGGGAGTTGCCATTTGTAGCATACATATACAAGGATGGCTGTTGCCATAAGGTAGTCGTCGTGACAACCTTCGGCAGCGCCCATTTCCTTACCATTCTCTTTAAGTTCGTAGGTATCCATCTCAAAGGTCGTAGGTTTGCTACGCTCGATATACAGAAAGTCACGCATAGCAGATTTGAGGAAATTAATGATTGTCGGCTTAGTTTTGGGATTGGTATGGAAACCGTATTTAACTGGTAGGCCCTGTTTTATTTGCTCAGGAGATGTGCGAGAATAAAGGTTATCGTAGTACTCTACCACTTCATCCAGTACGTAGTCGAAATTATCTCCTTCGGTTCCTTCTGTTTCAAGTGTGTTGCTTTCAATTACAAGCACGGCATTTCCGTATGCAGCCGCTATCTGTACAGCTTTCCATATTAATAAGTCGTGCTCGATATGTCCATGCCATTCGGCGACAATTTCCGGTAGCCCACCTTCTTCCAGCATTGGGAGCCGGTCAGCCACTTTAATACACGAGAAGTCTGCGGCTTCCGATGTACCACCAATGTCGACACTAACCACATATCGGTCATAATACTTTTCTGTATAGTCGGGAAGTGCCCATACCCACAGGATGTTATTCAGGTCCTTTGTAGGCTCTATGTGCTCAAAACGAATATTAGTTAGTGCGTTCTTACCTTTAATATCGTTTGCCACAAATTCGCCATAAAAACAAGGCGGGAGAGTGGCTGTCCGAACTTGTTCGACGTATTTTTGTGGGAATATTCTCCGGCCCGTGCTCTGGAATGCTTCTGCGGCCGTAGACGGATACTCGGAACACATACGCCATTTATCTTTAAATTCCAGCGATTTGTCTCTGTACCAAGCGATAGCTTCTAAAGTTGCACCAATCTCAAACAGCCAGTATTCATATTCGGTCATGGTGGCAATAAACGCATTGTATGTTTTTGGATCGATGCGTTTTGAATATATATCAATCATGAACCAGGGAATGAACACTGGAGTGAAATTGTTACGTCCTTCGACTGCATCCAACCAAGTACGGTGAAAATAGTTACCTACTCCTTTGGCGGTTGATTCCAAAACCTTGATAGTGTAGGGGCCGCTAAGTATTGACCCGAATATGGATTGTACAAGGTCTTCCGGTTTCTTTCCCTTAGTTTCTTTCCATAAACCGACTTCTGTCAAGTGGGCCATTGATATATCTTCTGAACGAAGACTTTCCGGTTTCTCTGCCGAACCTATAGAATATCGGCTATTCGTTGTATTGATGGAACGCGTCTTCTGAGAGCCTTGATAAGGATTCGTTTTTAGGCGGATACCGCCCGTTGCCCATGCAGGCATATTGTCGACTGCTTTTTGAAGCATACCAGATACATTCCGGGCTGCGGATTCAATGTGCCCACAGATAGCAGAGTTCCAATTGGAACGATGTATAAGCTGTATCCACAGCATATAAAGCTGGGTAAGCGTAGAACCGCCCCATTGACGGGCTTTACACAGAATAATGTCGATAGGGGCACCGGCAATGCGAAGCTTTTCCAGTTCTTTTAAATAGTATCTTTGTGCCCGGTTAAGTAAAAATGCTATGTCTTTTCCTTTTCCTTTCGCCGATATCTGAATACATGAATAGGCCCAGTATTCAAAATCATAATCAATTCGTTCCTGGCAAAAAGATGTCCAAAGCTCATTCCTTATTATATCCGATATGCCCTGTTTGAGGATGAACTTGATATACCCATTAAATCCAATTTCAATGAGCTTTTGCACAAAACCGGTTTCCGCGAATTGTTCCGGAAGATACATTTCTTCAATAGGACAGTCTTTTATATAGACCTTTTTCCGGGGAATAGATGTTGATCCTTTGCCGGTTATCGGATTATATGGACTTCGTATTATCGCAAGTCGTTCTCTGTTCTTCTGTATTATTTCATTTACGGTCATATATAAACCTCCTGGATAAGAGGCTTATCGCAAATGATATTAGAAAGCTATATACGTGGATAAGCGTATTGATATGTGGAGCGAATAAGCCCGTGGTTAGAAAAGAAAAAGCAAGTAAGAGAATGATTTTCGGCATATAATGATGTTCAACTCCAGCTGTAATAACGCCTACCATAGATAAGACTATTGCTGAGGCACCAACTGTCGGTTCCTGATAGGTCGCAAAGATTGCTGAGAGAATAGAAGTTATAATCAATATTGGTATAATTATATATAGGTTGAAGTTCCGAAGCCTTCTCCAGTAAAACAAAAATAATGCAGAGTTGATACTTAGATGGAAAAAATTAGTGTGGACAAAGCTATAAGTAATATAGTTCCACCATTCGCACCCATTATATATACCTAATTGCGTAGTGTCGCAATAAAAGCCAATGGAGTATATGAATACAAGGAAAATGATAAATATCATCTTATCTGTTCTTTATTGATTTATAAATGATGCCTTTCATTGTATCTATTGCCACGTAGTAAGAAGGCGCTGGTTGTTCTATGATATATTTTAATACGCAATAACCTGGCGCCCTCATTTCTTGTTTGTACTTTAGAAATCTGGCGTATAAGTCTTTGTACATACACAATTTGTTTTCATTGGAAACTCGTATCGGTTCCCCACGGTGCATAAGTGATATTACCCTACGTGCATTATCATAGGTTATGAAAAAACGAGGGGCCTCTTTCTTCATAACTTCCTGAATAATCTCTTCTGTTGAAATATAGGGCATACTTTTTCGTAAACTTTTCAATGCATCAAAGTATGCTTCTCTTATCGAATTGTTTCTTATTTCTCTGAATATATCATCCATTACAACAATGTTTTATGCAAATATAATTAAAGTAATACTTTAAAAGCTGCGATTTTACTAAAAACGCAGCTTTTAGTTGTAAAAACGCAGGTATAGTTTTCCATTTTAGTGCTTTTTTTGTGCATTAAATAATTAAAGAATTTGCTTATGGAAGATATCGAAGAAAAGAAGGATGCAACGGTGGTTGGCAAAACAGAATCAGTTCCGGGCACCGAACAAGTTCAAACTCCTACAAAACGGGATCAGTTGAGATCACTTTTGAGCGATGAAATTCCCGGTTATAATGCAGATGATGATGAATCTTCGGCTGAAATGTTGATGGGATATATCAATGGGAATAAGGAACAACGCAACAAACTTGCCGAAGCTTTGCAAGAAGATCCTCGTTTGGCCCAGATGCTTGCCGATATTGTAAACAAGAAACGCGGTGCCGGTAATGCAATGGCTCGCTATTTTGGAAAGGATCTGCTAACTGCTGAAGAAGGTACTCCGGAATACGATGATATTCTGGCAGGCGAGGAAGAACGAAAGCAAGAAATGGAGGCGATGGAGGCCAGCAAGAAGGAATATAATGATAACCTTGAAAAGAGCATGCCTATTGTAGAGGGGTGGTGCCAGGAGAAAGGTTATGATATAGAGGAGTTTCTTGATAAGGTTTGGACGAATGTTATTTCTCCGATCATGTCGGGAAGTTATTCCCGTGAAATATGCGACTTCTTGGACAAAGGTTTGAATTACGACAAGGACACCCAAGATGCTTTGGCCGCTGGTGTAGTGAAAGGCCGTAACGAAAACATCAATAAGATGAAAGAAGAACGTGGAGACGGACTACCTAAAGGGATAACGAGTGTTCCGGGAAATCCTAATATGCGAAAAAGAAACTCTATCGTTGAGGCTGCTTTAAATGCTTGATTATTAACTGTTATAAATTTTAAAAAGATGAAAGTATTTAGTTTTTTGAAAAGAGAGAAATGGACGGTTCTTTCCGTCCTGTTGACGCTTATTTGCGTCTTTGTTGGTGGCGGTGTACTTATGGCTGATGCTACTGTAATTGCACCGGGTTCCACACCATCTCCGGGAAATGCAGGCGAACCTACTCAATTACCAGGTAGCCCTACAACTGTTTCCGGAGTATCAGATGCTACTGGAGGTGTTGGTGGCGGCAATCTTATCCAACCGGATATTGATGACGATATTTTTCAGATTGGTACGGATGAGACTGTTTTAGATGGTATCATGCGTAAAGCTAAGAAGAAGGTTCGCGTTACAGGGTTTGAAGTAGATCACTTTGTTATCGATGAACAGAAATCTTCGGTGTTCACTACTGAAGATTATGCTGCTGGTGGTGACCAGCAAGCTCCTATCAGCGTCCCTTCGGATGATCGTGGATTATTTCAGGAAAATGGTACGGTGTTGGTGAAAGGAGTCAACGGATATACTGAAGATGGAAAAACGGAAATCAAGGGAGTGGACCTTATGCTGTTTATTACGGGAAAAGATTCGAGTGGCAAACCTATTGTCATGGCAATTAATGGTCCGAAGACGAATGAGGGTGATGCCTATTGCAAACTTCCTACAATTCCGAAGGGAACAGAAATCGTTATTTTGACAAATGCATGTGCTGAAACTCAAAAGGAAGTTGCTCCAGATGTTGTATTCCCGACTCCTAAGCGAGTTTACTTACAGAAGACTATCATGAATGAGGTAGTATCTGACTATTTCGATGCCCAGAAGAAACGTATTCCTTTTAATCAGGCCCAAATTGCTGAAGCTATGATTAAGCAACACCGTAGAAAGAATAATCGTTCTTTATGGGTGAGCCATAAGGGCAAATTAATGGTTGACCGTGGTAAAATGGGGCGTCAGTTAGTATATACTTCCGAAGGTGTTCGTTGGCAATTTAAACGTGAGTATGAACATATCGGCCCGTGGACATTTGCTGATATTATTGCTTTAGCAAAATTGAAGTTCACAGGTCAGAACTGTTCTAAAGAAGCATGGTGGCTTATGGGGCGTGATTTATTGGAGCAAATTCAGAATATCGATTTCACCAAACACAAAGACATCACAATGACTTCCGATCAACAATGGGGGTTCTCATGTACTAAACTTCACACTGTGTTTGGGGACTTTTATTTGAAGCATGAGCCGACTTTGGATTATCTGGGATATTCTTGTAGTGGTGGCATTCTTGATATGTCCGGTATTGTTCGCTACTATATCAAGAACGAAGAAACCAGCTCTGAAAAGATTGAGGGTGAAGAGGCAAAGAGAAAAGCAATCATTTCTATCAATGCTTTGGCGTTGAAAGGCTATTCCCATATCTGGGTTAACGGTGAGGATATTGATGGTGATAATATTCCTGGTGCTTCTGCTATCACTAATTGGAGTAATGCCACTGATGCACCTGAAAATCCGAAGTTGAATGATGTCATTTATTTAACTGTTGCTTGTGCTGGTATTACAGGATCGAAGGCAGGTGATATATATCAATATAATGGTACTTCCTGGGAGAAATATTCGGGTGTAATTTACGCTCAAAACTGATTCTGTGACAATCTAAGGGCGGAGTATTGCTCCGTCCTATAATTTTTATGATATGAAGATTTATAAGAAAAAATACGCAATTTATGGAATGATAGAACAAAGTTGTGTCTTTCCTATGGGTACAGGGCATATCCGTGTTGATTTCCGTCATGGGTCTTTAACGACTGCTGGTATTGTCCCTGCTACATTCACAACCCCAAATCCGGTAATTCAGCAAGCAATTGAAAATTCTCCTAAATTTAAAGCAGGGGTTATCAAAGAGGTAGAATCTGTTCTGATTCGAGATACGGGTACATTGCAAGTTCAAAGAGGAGGCACTCAGAAGTTTGATAAAGTTGTTGTGGAAAGTACAGAGCAAGATACTACTTCTGATATATCAGAATCTGGTGAAACTAGTGGCGGTGCTGAGGGGTATCCAGATGTGAAGAATTCGCAGCAAGCGAAAGATATCTTAATGGGTGAACCTTATAATATCTCTCTTGCCGATCTTGGAAATAAAGCTGCAATACAAGCTAAAGCAGCTGCAATTGGTGTTTCATTCCCTAACTGGAAATAATGATGACTGAACAGGAGATCATAAGTAAAGTCAAAGCGATACTCAATGAAATAGGAGAGGAAGAGACTCTTTCTCTCCTATCTGAAGATACGGTCAAGATTGAAGAGTATATAAAAGCGGTTATACCAGATGCTGTAAGTTTGGTACAAATGAATTCTCCTGTTAGATGTGTCAATAAGAAAAATGGTGTTTCTTCTGATGCTACTGTGACCTCGGATAGTGAGGGGAAATGTCTTATACCTGTTCCTGATGATTTTGTCTCTTTGATTGCGATCAAACTTTCTAATTGGAAGAGAACTTGTATTGTAGCTTTTGATTTAAACTCAGAGGAATATAAACAGCAATGCAACTCTTATACAAGGGCTGGAAGTTACAAACCTGTGTGCATAATGGGATATAATAACTCTGGTAATAGAGTACTAATGCTATACTCTGCAAAGTCTGATTCTAAATTAGAAATGTTCGTGTATGAAGCGAAATATCCCCTTGGTACAGACTTAGATATTGATCAGAATGAACCTGTATCGCAAGCTATCTGCTATATGGCTGCTAGTTTAGTGTATTCCATCTTTGAGAATAAAGTAACATCTCAAGAGATGAGGAACATTGCAGTCAGTCTTATTCCACAAAAGTAATATGTATCATATAGATGAAGAAAATAGCGACGTTATTTTTGAGGTAAATGGTAATAAGGTTGCCTTGAAAATAGTTTTTTCTCCCGGAGAAGGTGGGGGAGGATCATCTATCTATTTGATAAAAGTAGGGGATACTACAATTCCTACGAATAAAAACACATATTCAGCCTTAAGAATACTGGCTGAGATTGCAAATAACAATGAGATCTTAAAAGATATATTTCTTCGTAAGGACAAAATCGATAGTACTGACTATCTATTGCGTCTATTTGGAGGTTTAGAGGTTGGCGAAGCCATAGACTCACTGATCGCGGGCAAGGGCATAATCGCGGATGATAAAGGGAGGATACAGGCTGACCGCATAGAGTTGCGGTCATCGCTGACCGTTTTGCGCCTTATCATCAATGAAATCCAGGCTATGTCCGGGGATTTCTCTTTCTCTGATTGCGGTGCCATTGAAAAGGTTGAGTTGTTGGACGATGGTACCTACAGGCTTACTATGGAGAAGCGAACAGATACGGACTGGACTACATTAGAGGAAGACGACGTATTATATTCTATCGTTAACTCGCTGTTGGTCGGAGGTACTGACTATTATACTTCCTGGTTTAGACCGGTATCGAAAAACCGCAATGATAATACTTTGACTGTAGTTCTTTACCCCGACAGTGAAGTGCCCGGAGGTAAGAACTACCCGCCGGTTGCAGGGTATAATGTTACCCGCCGAGGTAATGCAATGGTACCGGATACTGGTGAAGCTCCGAACGAACGCGCCCAAAGTTGGTTGCTTTCATCCCGTGAAGGTAGGATCATGTTCTTGCAGAATGTTTTCAAGCCCATTCTCGAAGACTACAACTATGCATTGACTCTCGGCCGCTTCCCCAACGTGAAGATGATAGAGAAGCTTCCTATCGGTCCTACAGATGTCGGAGTCATGTCGAAGATTGGTGTCTTTGAAAAGATATATGAAGCTGACTGGAATGGGACAATTATTCCTAAAAAGGTGGATCGCGGTGAGTGGTCTCTGGCTACAGCACAAGGAGATGAACCTTACCGATTTGTAGACTATGAAACCCTTTTGGAGAATCAGAAGGTGATAACCACGCTGGAACAGCATACAGTCTATCATTATGGCTGTAAATGGGGTTGTATAGTAGACAAGACTACCGAAGAGCCTCAATGGAACTCTGCCGGATGGGTATTGCTCGAAGGTGACAAGAACTATCATCTTGACTTTACTTCGACTGCCGGTTGGCAGTTCTTTAAGAATGGCGTGAACACCGATATCGCTGCCGTTGTGAGTTATGGCAACCGTGATATTACCAATGTCCTCATGGCTACCACTGGTGTTGAAGTGGAGTGGCTACGGGATACCGGGAATGTGCCAGCGGATAACAGTTGGAGCCCCACCTATGTAGACGGACAGAAACATGTTATCCGGTTGACTTCCGCCGATATGGGGAGCGAATGGGGACTTTCGGTTAGAACAGTAAAATTCATCTGCCGGGTATTCATCCCGGTGGGCGAAGATATGGAGACAGTAGAAAATTATGTTGGATTTAGAATTTAAAAGTTATGGATGAAATTAAAACAGATCGTTTTAGTACGTGTACTTTTATAGCATTTCCTACGGTAGTAATATACCGATACAAGTGGCTGGGAATAATTAATCGTATCGGAGTCACGATTCTACATACTCCCCACGAAGGTGTAGAAGATTGGGAGAAAGCTGTCAAAGAGAAGACGGGGATTAAGAAATTAACAATCATAGAACATACATAGAATGGCTATACAGACCCAACCCAAAGACGTACCGGTACACATTGATCCTTATTCTTTCCTGGCAGAGATACAGGTTCTATCCGGTAATCCTGTACAGAACTATAATAAGGACACGAACGATTACGAACCTGACCGTTCGCTCGTTCCTTGTGTACTCATGCCTTACATTTCCGTTCAGGATCCGGAAGGTTTGATGAACGGAAGCCAGACTATCACCGGTGCCGAGTGGTACGAAGGCGCACCGAAGTCAGATGGCAGCAACCGCATCGTTGACAATGATGACTATGCGATATCAGCAACGGGTAAACCTACCTATTCTTTGACCGTAAAAAAGAATGTGGATTACAACAGCCCGATAGAGCTGCATTGTATCTTCTCTATTACGGATAAGAGAAAGAATACCCAGGAGAAATTCGAGCGTAGTATTGTGCTTCGCACCAGCATCTTTGATTCAAACAACTACTCCCTGAAGATCAACCGGCCAAAAGGCTGGACTATCAATCCACTCGAAGTAACACCCAATAGTAAAGGAGAATGGCTATACTCAATCACCGCTCAAGTATACTCAGGTGAAGATACGGTTGCAGATTCCAATGCCGCTTATTGGTGGCAGATACTTGACGGTACAACATGGCGTGACTTTACGGCTGATGAGCTTGAGGTGTTTGTCTCCGGCAAGAACGCAGATGGTACCTGGGGGAAAACCCTTACACTGGATGCCCGGTTTTTCCGGAATATTTCTGTGCGTGTCCGTGGTGCGTATTATAGCGGTACCCGTCCGTCTTCGCCGACTTCGGACGAGATGCAGGCAACGACTTCCATCAAAGTGGAGATGCCGGGAACATTACGTGCCGACATTCGACAGACAAAAGGCATCAAGATCAACTCTCGCATGAATACCACTGTAGGTTACGAGTGTATATTGTCGTATAACAAGCAATTGATTGACAGTAGCAAGGACAGCCTGTTTGTGATTGACTGGTACGCTAAATCGGCCAAAGCCGGAAGCACAGCAAAAAATGTCGGGCGTGGAAGGACCGTTGAGTTTGTTCCCTCTACATATTCTTTCGATCCGCTGTATCCTATATCGGTATATGCTTTAGTGAAGATGTATGCAGTAACGGCATTGGTTGCTACGAGTGACGATAAAGTCTTGACTACGAGTGACGGTAAATTGATTATAACATCTAAATATGAGTAAGCTTATGAATTATCTGTTAGTAAAACCGGAAGAATTGGATGAGCAGGGTTACGATTACAAGTATGCCGAACGCATACCGGACGGTCGTGTAATCCTGCCGCTCAGTGCTTTGAAGGTGCTTTCTAATTTCAGCCCTGAAGTACTTTCGAAGGATAAGTTGAAAGCTCTGATAAAGGAGCAAAAGGAAAGCGGCCTGTATGATCCTTCAGAAGAAGAGAATGCAGGCAATTGTGAAGAGCCGGAAGACGGTGGGAATGTTAATGGGGGCGAACCTTCAGGAGAAGATACCACCACTGAAGAATCGACTCCGGCCGAAGATCCTGTTGAACAGGAAGGGGGTGACGTATGAGACTTGACGGAGTCTTTACCCTTATTGCCTTAATGGATGGCACAACTATTAACGGTACGCTTCGAGTAGAGGGTACCCCGCTTGTGCAACGCTATAACGAGGGTACAGCCGTGTTTATCCCGAACTTTGAAACATTGGCCGAGAATAATCGTCCGACCGTTGTTGTTATCCTGCGTGATATCTCTGATGGCAGCGTTCTTGTACCCAACACGATTGAGTTTCGCTATAATGACTTACTGTTGACCTTTGGCAGCAACGGTTTGTCAACGAATGCCGGTATGGTTGGCTTTTTCAAAAAGATAGACGCTTACAGTACTACCATTGGCGGAGCTACCTATCAAGTTCCCGCCTTACGTGTGATGAAGAATCTTGTGCCGATATCCAATTATGACAATGACCGGATCACTGTCTCCGGTACCGTTGAAATTGGCGGCTCTTCGATTGCTTTCAATGCGCTGTCAAAGGAAGTCGTAATTCAAGAGTCTACCGGGAATCAGTATGATGTTTTGATAACTAACAACAAGGGTTCACAGCTTCTTGAGGATGGGGAGTCTTTGACCGATACAGCCCGTATTTTCAAAGATGGAGCTGAAATCACTGACTACACCGGCTTTACTTTCCAGTGGGTGAAAATGCTTGGAGATGGTGAAACAAACTGGGGGACATCCCGCACTCAGGTGGTTTCTACTAATGATGTGGACAATGTGTTGAAGTTACGTTGTGATGTAAAGAAAGACGGTTCATTGGTTGCCTCTGGCTATGATGAGATTACTGACTTTTCTGACCCTTATTATGCATTACTCAAGATAACGGGTATCAGTGGTAATGTGGTTAAGAAAGGTGAGACTGCAACTGTCACACCGGTAGCGGTAAAACGTAGCACAGGTGAGGAAGTCCCATCGCTCATTACCAGTTGGACATTCTCTCTGAAAGATAATACCGGTGCCGCATTCATCCTTACGGGTAAGAGTGCCGCCACATTTACGGGAACAAATGCTACAGTGAGTTATGAAGATATGGTACGTGCTAAAATGGGCTTATCAGGCACTATTAGCGGGACTGCATAAATTGTATGTATGATATTGACAGGAACATTCTACTTGGTTGCTGAATCTGAACGCCTTTGGATTGGTGTCAATCCTGAAACGGTATCTTTGGATGCTAATAACATACAGGCTGCACCGTTACAGGTCCGGTTCTGGGCCGGTGAAGGAAGTGAAAAGGCTGCAATGTCTGCTTATCTTACGTTCCGGGTTGAAAGCGTTGTAGGTAGTAGTGTAACGAAGTTGTTTGAGGACAAGCCGGAGGCAAAGGTTAGTTCTTATGATTACACTATTCCTTCAGATAAGTATGCCACCGCCAACCGCATCAGTATTTATGCTTATGAGGATGCCGCCCGGATAAAAGAGATTGATAGCAAGCAGGTGAACATTATTGCCGTCAATCCTACGCCTTTTCCACGCTCGGAGCCTTGGAGTGCTGATCTCGTTTACAAGAATGGCGAATACTTCATGTATGATGATCAGGAGAGTGAAGATGAGGATGTCTTGTACATGTGGACCAGTCGTGTCCCCGGAAATACGGAGATCAGCCCGAAAGAGTGGATTGAAGCCCATCCGGAAAGTGGATTATGGACGCCATATCCTTACTCTACTTTATTGGCCGGCCGGATAATTCTCGGTAAGTTTGGAATGATTGATTCTGCTGTCTTCCAGAATGGATATATGATATCGCAGCAAGGGACTGACGCATCAGGCAATATAACCTATGATTACCGGAAGTTTGGCACAGAAGAATTTACTCCTAATCTTATGCTGGATTTCAAAAGAGGAAATTGCGATTTGGTTGGTAGTATAAAGCGAGGAATGGTCATTTATGATTCAGAAACTACCCCGATTCTTTCTATTACTCCCAAAAGCAATATATATGTCGTAAATAATGCTAAGGCACAGAATTATATAGTTCTATCCTTTAGCCCTGGACTGAGATCATATGGATTAGAGTTCACTATTATTAATGGCGGAAGTGGAGAGTGCATTATTTCCTATATTACAGGTAGTCTGTTCTTATTCAAGGGGAAATCATATGGTGTTATAAAACTCAGTAAGCCTGGCGATATCGTGGATCTTGTATTCTCTCCTGTGTTACATGGTCTATTGCCTGATGCAAGTGTAGCCTTTATCATCAGAAATAAATCTGACTTTAAAGCGTCTTCCGATGGAATAACATTGGAGAGCATTTAGTACATACGGCGAAGGTCGTCTTTTTCAGCGTCTCCCAATGCTGTAATTTTGGGGAAACAAATTAAACAAAACGAGATTAAAAATAAAATGTTAAATTGGGCTGATTTTCTTGATAGAAAAAACGCCCCTTAAAAATACAATGGTATGGAAAAAGTTAATTTGAATAGCGCAGATGTGGTAAACGAATTGATAACTACAATTCCGGTAGCTACAACAGAAAAAAATGGTCTTAAACCTGCCAGTGAAGTGAGAATGGAAGGGAGATTGAGTACTTCCAGCTCATTGGTAATATTCGAACCTGAAGTTTCTACAAATCCAAAATCCACAAGCCTCTTAATATCCGTAGCGGCATCTGGTGGAGGTGTCATGACTCATTATCTAATGTCCATTAATAGGGCCTCTGGGAGTATGAAAAAACCTACAATAATTTTAAATCGTATAGGCGGATCTTCTTCCTCTAATGTCCCCAAATTTAAGTTATGGGCTGACGAAAATACTGGAGCTTTTAAAGTTATATTGGAACGAATACAGTATACCGTTGGCGTGTATGCTAAAATTCTAAATACTTTCCAATCTTCCTCGGATGGTATTTCTTTTACTATTGCCAATCAGGATGAAGTTGATGCAGCAACATATATTGATGTGACACAATAATAATAGGGGCGCAATGCCCCTATTCTCTAAAATGAAACCTGTGTTATAATTCCGTCCAGTCGGTTACCTCCTCTTCAACAACGTTACGAAACACGCAATCTGAGGTATAAAATCCTTGAAAACAGGTTGCAATAGAGTATTCAGTATTAAATTTTATTGCAAGATATAATTGTCCATTATACCTGCAATGTCCTAATTTAAAGTCTACAAGGTTATTGCCTCCCCATCCACCTGTCACATTCATGTCTTTTACAAGATACGACGCAGAACGAAACAACATGATATCGGCCTTGGCCATCATCGGACTGTAGTCTACACCTGCTCTTAACACAAACAAACTTCCCAGGACTCCGGCAGCATCTATTTTATCTGTTAAACCGGAAATAGGAACAAATAGCAGAATTCGACTTCCTGCCCCAATACTATTACTGTATCTCAGTTGTGTATATCTCATTTTGCCCGTTCCTGAAACCAAAGCAGTATATTCAACCTTAGACAAGCTATCTACAGTTATCTGCGCTACATTCTGATCGGCCGTTAATCCAATAATTGATGAGGGAGCATTGGTGAATGCAACTTCTGACAATTTTATCTTCTCCATACCATTGTATTTTTAAGGGGCATCCATTATCTGAGAAAATTACTCAGTTAGAACTCAATAGTCAACGGGGTAAAAATCACTGATATTAGTTGCCCCTTAAAAATACAATGGTATGGAAAAAGTTTATTTGAAGGACTCAGATGTAGTGAACGAATTAACAGATGTGATTCCTGTGGCTACAACAGACAAAAATGGCCTTAAACCAGCCAATGATTTAAGAATGGAAAACAGGATGCAGACTACTGTATCAAGAGTAGTATATGGATCGAACATAAAAACACCAATATCCACTTCTTTGCTCATTAGTATTGCTGCTTTTGGAGCTGGACCAATGACCTTATTTTATATGACCATTAACAGGCAGTCCGATAGTTTGAAGGCACCTACGATAATTTTAAATCGGATATGCGGGGCAAATGCTCCAACGACTCCACGATTTAAGGTATGGAGTGATGAAAGTACTGGTGCATTCAAGATTTTTTTTGAACGTACACAATATACACCGGCAATATATGCGAAGATTCTGAATACTATCTCACCCAGTACTGACGTTATCCCTTTATCAGCAGCTAATCAAGATGAAGTTGATGCAGCAACATATATTGATGTGACACAATAATAGTAGGGGCACTATGCCCCTATTATCCGATTAACGTAAAGTTCTCTATATTTCCATTATATTGCTCAAGCTTTAACTTTAAAGATGAATCTGTTGTTGTTACAATTCTGAGCATTGAAACAAATGGTCCTCCTCGATATACATACAAAGAACCGGCATCATCTCTATACAGAAAAATTGTATCACTTGCTTCTATCTCTGTGCATTTAGCTATAATCCCTTTGGCTAAAGAATTGAGGATATTATATATCTTAACACAGGTGTTTTCTCCTGCTTTTCCCATAATCTCCATACAGATAGCATGGGACTTTTGTATACTATCTATTATTTTATAATATTTTTTTTCTTCACCATTAGGAATTACAACCGCTTGGTTATATGAGTAGCAAAATGATGATTGTAGCCCCTTCTTTCCAATAGCAGCTTCTGGTAATTGATTTCTTATTATTTCAATTGTTTGAGCCTCTTTTATCGCATCACTTAAATATATCTTCTCCATACCCTTGTACTTTTAACGGGCGACTGATGCGTAATTTGTCCGTACAGGATTAGTTTACTAACTTCACCGACAAAAATGATTTACGCTTATATTCGTGTCAGTACCGATAAACAAACGGTCGAGAATCAGAGGTTTGAAATTCAGAATTTTGCAAATGATCGCAAGTTTGTAATTGATAAGTGGGTTTCGGAAATAGTATCTGGAACTAAAGCAGCAAAAGATAGAAAGCTTGGACCACTTCTAAAAAAGATGAAGAAAGGAGATACTCTTATACTTTCTGAAATTAGCCGGTTAGGTCGTAATCTTATGGGAATTATGAGTATGCTTCATCTTTGTATGACAAAGGAAACCTTTGTGTTGACAGTAAAGGAGAAATACGAGCTTGGCAATAATATTAATAGCCAGGTACTTGCTTTCGCTTTTGGTTTGTCCGCTCAGATCGAGCGTGATTTAATTTCTCAACGTACTAAGGAAGGACTGGCACGGCGTAAAGCAAGCGGTCAGCAATTGGGTCGGAAGAAGGGCGATAAGAATACACATTATAAACTCACCGGAAAAGAAAATATAATCCGGACTATGCTTGATTATGGTTACTCGAAGGCTGCTATCTGTAGAAAACTGAAATGCAACTTTAAAACGCTTGATGATCATCTTGAAAGAATGAATGAAAAGCCTTGTGATTTAGAGGATAATTAGTACCTTTGTGCATGTGATTATGCCCATTGACAGCCCGTGTTGTCGATGGGCTTTTTTTGTGCCTAAAAAATCCCGTCCAACTTTCACAAGCCGGGCGGGATAACGACAAAATTACTATGTGACCTTAACGGTCATATGCAATACCAAAGGTAGTATTAAATAACTTAGATAACGTTTGAGAATGGATAAATTATTGACTTTAGACCAAATTAGAGTGATATGTGTGTCATTGTTCAGCTCATTGTTGGCGTATTTGACACCGACCAAAGGCTTTTTAATAGCTTTGGCAGTGATGTTTGCCTTTAATATCTGGTGTGGGATGCGGGCCGATGGAGTGAGTATAGTTCGGTGCCAGAACTTTAAATGGAGCAAGTTTAAAAACGCATTGGCAGAGCTGCTCTTATACTTGGTTATTATCGAGGTGGTGTTTGTCTTCATGGACTCAATAGGGGATGGTGACAGTTCTCTCATTGTGATAAAGACTATTACGTATGTCTTCTCATACGTGTATCTGCAAAATGCTTTTAAAAACCTGATTGTTGCGTATCCCAAAAACAAAGCTTTCCGGATAATCTATCACTTGATTAGGTTTGAGTTTAAACGTGCGATGCCCTCTCACGTCCAGGGAGTAATTGAAAGAATTGAAAACGAAATTGATAAGGAGGAAGAGAAATGAGAGTATTGGTTGACAATGGCCACGGTGAGAATACTCCGGGCAAGCGCTCACCGGATGGAAGGTTAAGAGAGTGGTCCTATACAAGAGAGATTGCCGATATGGTTATTTTCGGCTTACGTAAAAAAGGTGTTGATGCTGAACGGATCGTGAAAGAAGATACGGACGTTCCTTTGTCTGAGCGATGCAGGCGGGCGAATGACATCTATAAAGAGACAGGAAAGAGAGCTATACTTGTTTCTATCCATTGCAATGCGGCCGGTTCTGGTACTAACTGGATGAATGCAAGAGGATGGAGTGTGTTTGTATCGAATAACGCTTCAAGTAATAGTAAAAAAATGGCTGAATGCCTGGGGCAAATAGCAGAATGTATTCCGGTTCCCGTACGTAAGCCAATGCCCGACCAATTATACTGGCAACAGAACCTTGCAATTTGCCGAGATACTAATTGCCCGGCCATTCTGTCGGAGAACTTCTTTCAGGATAATAAGGAAGATGTAGACTACCTTTTATCCCGGGAGGGTAAGGATGCTGTTGCACGGATTCATATTGAAGGAATCATTAAATATTTGGGGTTATGAAAGAGTGTAATTTGAAAGAAATGTGTCGGTTGACAGTTATAGGTTTCTTGGCATTGATAGTGATGGGAGTTCTGATGTCGCTATATTCGTGTGGAAGTTATAAGTCTACCATGAAGCAAGAGACATCTACCCAAAAAGTGGATAGTATCAGGCAGATTAGAGATTTTGGCTTTACTTCTATGCAAGATATATCCAGCTTCTTACATAGTACTACCAATCGGAAAATGAATTGGCAATTGTATGATACTACTAAACCTATTAATCCAGATACAGGTAAGCATCCGTTGCTGGCTGAGGGGAATACCGAAGAAAACAATGAGATTAAACAGGATACAAATATAACGGCTGCAGACAGTGTAATGTTGAAGTCTGATAGTTCATCGTCTTCTCAAAGCCAAGAAAATGTAAGGCAGGAACAGGAGAAACAGAAAGATGAAACGACATTACCCAAGCAAATAAGTAATATGATTTGGGCTTTAATTACTTTAGTTGTTATAAGTGGCGTTGGATGGGCTATTTATAAATTAAAGAAGCGCGGAAATAGTTGTAAAATAACAACTTGAATAATTCTCATCATCATATATTTGCGATATGAATATAGAAGTAACTTTAAATAAAGCTGAAATAATGCCGGAAGTATACAAGATAACTGGATACACCGGCGCTAAGAATATGGATATAGAGAAAATATCTTCTACGGAAGATGATTTGAATATCCTGGATAGCTACTTTGGAGAGGCTGTGAGTAGCATCGCTGATATTGTTTCCAGATATGGGTATTTATCTAATGAAACAGAGAAAAGCTCTACCTTCTGCTTTGATTTACCTTCCAGTTGGAAGATAGCCGTAAAAAAAGCTTTGGAGAAGTCTTTGAAACAATATGTTTCAAACTACATCTGTATGCAGTGGTTTAACTTGTCGAAGAAAGAGGAAGTAACTTATTACGGAACAGTATGTGACGAGCAGGCTATTGCTATAAAGAAATACCTTTTGGAGCGAGAAAGGCCCAAACGGAATTAATTGCAATTAATAACTAAATAATTTATTATGGAAGGAAGTAAGGTTATCAATCTTGAATTGACTGTAAAAAGTCTGTTTGAACAAATGAAGGAACACTCTTATTATTTGGGAGAAGCCCTTAAAAGTGATCCGAAACTAACGGAATTAGCTGCAAAGCTTCAAGCTAATGACGACGACGACACCGTGTTGAAGGATTTGGCCCAGGAGGGCGGAACGAAGCTTGGAAATATTCTGAGCCGGGTTATTGGTAAGACATCTTATTCATGGGATGAAAACAAAACTAAGATCAGCTTTACAACGAATGCTGTTTCAAACTTTATGGAAAGTCAGAAAGAAACGATTAAGGATAATATGCTGAGTTACCTTTCTTATTATACCTTGGCCAAGTGGCTTAATCTTATAAAGCCAGATGAAGCTACGCGTTTTGAACAAAGGCTGGTTGAAATTGAAGAGGAATTGAGACTTCTCGGTGCCCAAAGAGATAAGCCGAAACGTACAACGTCAGCAGCACCAAACACCTGATGAATTTACTGGCCATAGAAATAAAGCTAAGTAGCGTTTTCTCTGAAGTAGATGTTCGGACTTACTATCAGGGAGAATCTTTGAAGAAAAAAGATGCAGACTTTTCCTGCATCCAAACTTCTTCAGATGATTATGATATGCTTCGCTCACCTATAGAAACGGCCTTAAATAATATCAGTGGTCGTCTTATTAAGCGGGTAAAGTGTTTTGAATGGCAGATTGATGGTGAGAAGATCAGCATTAGTTTGATACCTTATGAAAGGATTCCTCCACATGCTGATAAGATCATGGAGTTATTGAAGAAGGCTATTTGGGATTACATTGTTAATTATGTACATTATGAATGGCTTTTGACTGTGAAGCCGGAACTTGCTCCGGTTCCAGAACAGAGGAATGAAAAATTAATGTGGGACGTGGTGAAGTTTATCGGAATGATAAGTGGAATGGTCAGAAGAAGGGCTACAGACTTAGCTGGAATATAGAGAGAAGGAGAGGGGATACCTCTCCTTTTTTACCTTAGTCGATTCTCGAATACTTTGGATGCAATAAATTCCATATAGTTTAGCGATACATCCGTTCTAACACCTCCGGACAATGCCACCATGAAGTATTTGAAAGCTTTGGATTTATTCATTTTGGTAACAAGATCGCGGATATCAACAATACTTTCTTTACCAGAAATAAGGGTAAAATGCTCAGCATCATTGGAGCCTAAAATGTACAGCCCAACATCAGAGAATATATTAAGGCTTTCATCTCTAAACATTACTGGTTCACCACGCAAATATAAGTCTGACATTGCACGCTTGACTATTCCTCTTAATGCAGTTTGTAGAATGCGTTTGTGGGCATTACTCCCCATCTTTATAGGTCTGGATAAAAGGAGAATATTAGTTATACTTCTATGGCTATTTTGCATATCGTAAACACCAGGAGTAACTGATTCACTATCTATTAATGCATAGCATTCGGGATATTTATTTGTGAAGTTCTTAATGCAACAAGATATCTTAGACCATGTGCTTGACTCCATATTAAACAAGTAGGCATAAGGATAGTCTTTATTTGCTATGATTAGCTCATTCTCTGGATAGTTGTAACCTACTTCTGCATTTTCAAGATATTGAGTAAACTCTACTAATGATAAAGAAAATGATCCTATAGCTGCTATCTTAGAGATGATAGGGGAAGAAGTAACACAGGATGGGAGATATCCGATCACATCATCAGATATTGATTTTGCAGTATTTCCAACTATCATCATAAGTCCACGCTTGGAAGCAAAGATAACAGCTTGATCTATGCCTTTAATAGATTTGGGATTTATACAGACATCGCGTGTTATTGGCGTTTGTGTTGAATAGACTACATTGCCTGTTCCTACTGACATTGCATATACTCCATCTGTGGCAAATACATACAATGGGTGTTGTCCAAATTGCCCTTGTGATAAAGCTGTGGTATTGGAGCATAGGCCCACTATTTCTGTATTTGTTGGTTGATAAGTCTGTGATGCTGGAAATACCATTGGACTATTTAAGGCTGATACTTTGAGTACGTTACGCGCTGTATAATGTGTGTTCTCTTCTGCGGGTATATCAGATTCGAGTTTCTGATCAATAGATATGTAATAGGAAGAAAGTATTAAACCATAACTGCTTCTATCACCAGGTATTTTTCCCCATCTTTGAGCTGGCTGGCAATAGTAGGCGATATCGAGATAGGGGTGTTTCTGGAGTGAAAATACTTTTTTGAGAGTCTCCCCGGTCGCTCCGCTGCTTGATTTAGGTGTTATAAACAGACTCATGGTATGTGCCCTTGAATCAGGATATGTAAGAAATGGAATTATTAACTGTTTTGATGATATCGTGTTTTTGACAATGGTTTCCCCTTGTTCTGTGCTAATGGCGGTACAAATCGTTAGAGTATATTCCGTATTCGATTCTTGGGTTTGGCTCTCATACCCGTACATATATCCTTTAAAATAGGAGTAGTTGATGTTAGCCAAATGCAATCTTGAATTATATACATAGCTTGTTTGGGCAGAAAAAGAGTGTTTTGTTTCGGATGTTATCAATTGCTCTTGAATAGAGATATTGTCTTTTGACCATTCATCAAGTCTCCAGGTCTGTTTACCTTTCAATGAAAATTCTGCAACTTTATAAAAACGATAGGCTTTCAGTATCTGTTCTGTTTCGTTGTCGGTTCTTTGATATTGATTGTAGGTTATGCTTCCGTATTTACTATCTTTTTTTTCGAACCAGTCTATTGGAGAAATAAACACATCAATGGAAACTATAAGAGGGGTTAGATAAGATAAATCAAAATCATCGAAAGAGAAGTCTATTTTGATGCCCATTGCGCCAAATTCATAAGTGTAATCCTTTAATGTGGCGTTATTAGGCTCGTTATCATAATAGAAGAAAGGATTTATTTGGCAAAATGATACTTTTTTACTATATGAGTCTCTACCCCCTCCTTTAAAGTCAAAGGTATAATCTATTTGGTTTCCGTGCTCTACCAGGAAGATGGGAGACTCCTTTATATATTCTCCGGAAGATGTTCTAAACGCATATTTAAGAAGGCAAGGACCAACAATATATTCTTCTTTGTTTAGTGTATCAATGCAATTGTCTAAATATCCAACAGCATTATAATCAGCAGTACGCATAAACTCTTCGCTGGTGAATCCATCAGATTTTCTACCACCAAGAAATTTAGAATCTGGACAGATACTTGTGACCTTAGACATTTGCGAGATTTTAATTTGTGGTACTTCAGGGATGGAACTAACGTATTTGTATCCATCAACGTTGTTCTCAAATATCTCGTATAGTATCTGAGTATCCGTTATGCAGCATGCAATATTTCCCAGAAAGGCAATATCATTTACTTTACCAGTTAGATCGGATGACAACCATTCAAAGTGAGAGTAATCTTCATTGAGAGCCTGTATTCTCCCATCTGTTTCCAGAACAAGTATTTTTTTAGCTAGTGTATGGTAGAACACCTTTTCTGCATTTGCAAGCTCATGGATAAAAACAGGCTTTCCTATTGGTTCTACTGAACTGTTTTTGATTCGTGCATTGATAAGTTCCATGCATTGGCCGTCAGTTGATACACCTTCATCAATGCTTCGATTAATGCCGGTAAAGGGAATTTTTATAGTTTCCATTTTTTTTGTAAAGTTATATAGTTCAAGTGAATATGCAGTTGATGATTTACAACTTTGATTGTTTTTTAGGGAAACATATCTTCTAAAATTAATAAAGGTGTTGTTTACATTGTCCATTATTCTTTTTATACGTATTTTTGCAACCAAAAAAGTATGGATAAAATAGTAGAATATTCTTTAAAAGAAATAGGCCTTATATATGCAATAATTATTTTGATAGCTACTTCTATTATAACACAGATTTTTAATATATTTACTAATTATAAGATAGCTAAAGCTCAGTTTCGATTTACTAAAGTGTACGAACAACAAGGTAAAGTTATTACAGAGTTGTATGAAAAAATAATTCGTTTTTCACATGCAATTAGTGTTTTTACTCAACGGGGACATTTGGTTAATGGTGATAGTTGGAAAAACGAGGAGGAAAAAAGATTGAATGATTTAAATGAAATACTAGCAGACTTGAGCGGTTTTTATTACCCTAATCGAATATATCTTCCAGCCCATTTGTGTAAACGGATCGAAGACTTCATAGAAGAATATATAGGTAAAGCTCAAGACTTTGAGAATTGTAAGGCTGAAATTCGGGATTTTCAAAATAATATACATGTTAAACGGTACTTGGAAAAGAGTAGAAATCTGACAAAAGATGTAAATGAAAAATTACCCATAATAATGAATGAAATAGAAATGACATTTAGAAAAATGATAGGAGTTTAATAGCTCTGTTGTTAAGTGGATAGGACTAAGGATAATCTTACAATATGTGACCAAAATATTAATAGACTTTATACGTATTGTGTGATAAAACTCACTTGTATACTCCCTTTCCATGATTACTAATAGCTCATTTTGGTAGGGTTATGCGTTAAATCATTCAATGTAAATTACTCGACGGTCAAATAGGATATAATACCGATTGTCTGTGTGTTTATTGAAGCAAAATACTTTTTGTCTATAGAGAGCTTTGGAGGCTTATTTAACTTACAATTTCAACAAGAGATACTTTTCTTTCTCAATCCAGCTAAGCCATTAAGCCAATCAATAATTTTAATTTCATATTTACTATTGTTATGTTTATACAAAAAAAACGTGTAAGATAACTTCTTACACGCATGCAATCTACTATATAATTTACCTAAGTATTGTTTCTCTTTGTTCTAAATATAAACTCATTTAATAGAAGGTACACCTAATGCAAGATAGAATTCATATCCATCGTTACCTATCATCAAAGTCTTCCGCTTTCTTTTAATGTATTTGGTTTTAATTCTATTTAAAGTACTATTCACCATTTTCTGCATATATATCATATACTTATAACTAGCACCAACTTGTGGAGAGTTACTATTATATCTGAGTAATAAGGATCTCATTTTAATAAAAAACAAACTCTCACTTCTAATTATTTCAAGTCCTATTTTTCCTTTTTCATATCGTTCTTGTAAAAAGGAAACAATTTTTCTTTTTTCTTTATTGCTACATTTAATGAATGACTCTAAAAAATCACTGGCGCTAATATTAGCCAAAAGAGGATAAGAATAACCTACAATATCCCATAAATCTTCGCAATGATTCATTCTTAATAATATACCTTCAAACTTTTTAAGTACTTCTTTATATCCTAGTTTGTTATTGATTTCCAAAACTCGATTTTCAATTTGGGGATAATAAGGATCGCTCCTGTCATAAGTAAAAAATAAATGATCCATTCCTTTAAGATAACTTGCATTGAGCTCACTTTTTTTAATCCCATCTAAAAATAAAGAGCAAAGTTTTTCACTAGTCATTTTATAATCAATGAAATGGTTTTTCTGCAAAGTAGTTAAAGTTGCGAAAAAAGCAGGATAGGCACTTAATTGAAACACACCTTCAGGTATTTTGTGTATTATTTCATTTACAGTAGTATTTATTTGTGCATCCTCAATATCCCAAAAAGCCATCAAGCTTTGCATATAAGTCTGTTCTTGGGTAACTTCTTCCTTTTTCATTCTCTGAATGATATTTTGAATATCTTCATTTATTAAATCCTTATTATAATACCCAGTTGATATATAATGGAGTAGTCCTGCACTTGAACCAAATTTTACGCAGTTGTCACCTGTGTATTTTTCTTTAATATTATTCCAATAATCTTCATCATTTTCTACCATTTGTTTCACTTTAGGTTTATCAAATGAAGGGTACTCATCTCCATCCAAATCAATATTCCAAGTTATATCTTCAGTTAAGCTCTTCAACTGCATTAGTTGCTCGTTACTGATTCCATTTTTATATTCAATAGAATATAGTATAGACAAATAAAAGAAATAATCTAAAATTTGTTCCTTATAATCCAAATCATTTTGGTTATATATTTGATCATATACTTTCTCAAAAACATCTATATTAAACTTTAGAGTCCGTAAGTTATTACATAACCCTTTTGCATACATTTCACCAATATAGACCATTTTTTGCTTTAAAAAACTTCGATATGTTTCCTTTATTGGAGAAATCATACTTTCTAATATAGCAGGAATATTAGGTTCAAAATAATGAGTATATCTAATGAGTTTTTCTTTACAGCTCTTATAGCCTTTACAGTTCTTGTCAAGTTCGCTCTCGTTACAAATTAATATAACCTTAAACAAGTCATTCTCAATTAGAGAATTAACAAATCCAAGAACATCCAACAATAAAGAAGAATCTAACCGTTCCAAATCATCAAAACAGAATATATATCTAGGCGATATATTAAATGGAGAAAGCAAAGTCTTGATATCTTTACCATCTATCTCACTAATATTGAAAAAGCTTAATGCTTTATTAAATAAAAGCCCTCCTATTTTTGATGCCTTACTATTAAGAATAGGATTTACTTCAGCAAATATTTTCAATATTAACTCCTCAAGATTGGTAATCCCAAATAAACTTATGTGTAATGGTTTATAACAAATTTTTTCCTCTCTTGTATCTTTATATATTTGTTTTCTTATTAATGGTTCTAATTTTACTTTCCAGTAATATGACTTACCAGCACCCCAAACACCATTAATCATTATAGCGTAATCTGCATTTTTCGAATTAATATAATCTTTAATAACATTGTCTAATTCCATCTTCTTTTTATTTATTTCTAATGTGTATTCCTTAGTTCAACAAGTATATAATTTAATATTCTGATGATATTATAAGGTCTCCAAAAATAAAAATAAAAAATGAATAAATTAGATCTATAGAAAAATTAATTTTAAATTCTATTACTTGTTCACAATAAATCTCTTTATTAAGGTGATTGTTCTTGATTAGCCAGTCAGTGATTGATATAAGAGAAAGAAGAAAATCTTCTCTTTCTCAAATACTATATCATTCTTATGTTTAGTTTTGATTAAAATATTTCTGGGTGTTCCAGCATGTCTATTATTTGAATCACATTTCAAAAAATCCAACAATGATTACATTGGTATTCAGTCTAATTACATTTCTGACTTCATTGTAAGATAAATCTTTATCCACATATCCAATCGATTGAGCAAAAGTTGTAGACGCAATACTTATATCCATTAAAACAAGATTAGTACAGCCACATTTAAGGCATCTTGCTTTACTTTTAAAAGTGTTCATATCTTATTTGTTTTACTCTAATTCATAAATTCTAATTCACAAAACAACCCACATTCGGGCATTATCTCAGTAGGGAAATCTCCACGATTAGGGGAAAGTTCATCAAGAAATAAAGGCTTTGTTTCATCGCCTATTTTTTCCTTCAAACATGAATGTCCGATAACACGTTCCAATCTCTTCATACGTTCAAAATCTTCCGGGAAATCAATACGAATCTTATTCCAATACCCCATACCGCCACGAATACAAGCGATGCAATTATTATTATGATAGCCTAACTTGTACATATGCGGTAGTTCTATGCCCTCTTTATCCAACAAGCAAGCGCAATTAGCCTTTGATAGCTGATTCTCAATAAGCGGGAATAATGGTTTCATATTAGGATATTGCTCTATCATACGTTTGGCACGGTGTTTTTCCGTAATATCAAAACCCCATACTTGCCCGTCCCATTCCTTCAATTCATCTTCAATCTTATACCGCACCTGCTTTTTAAGCTCATAGGTGCACGGATAATGATTATAGGTATTGATGATGCCTTTCTTCTCTATCACATCAAAATGATTAGTATATTCATCGCTGCGACGTATATTAATAGGCTTTCCATACCATTGCTCACAATCATGGAGAAAACGGATGCTATCTTCATCCTGTGAGCCTGTATCAGTATAATATAACTCGACATCTTGATATGTTTGCAAAGCTATTTTGCAAGCAACAGCAGATGTTATACCACAGCTAAACCATGCTATTATTTTGCTCATTATTTTATTGATTTGAGGGAAATCGAAGCTTCCCTCCATTAATGTTAAGCACTAAGTAATTCAAGACGTTTGCCAAGAATTACTGAATACCGTTTCATCACGTCATACTGTTCAACCATCAAACTCTGCATTTCAGAATCTAATGAATGAAACTTCTCGGACTTTACGAAGTCACCCAGTTTTCCGGCACGTTTGTCCAGTTCTGCCTTTTCGTCTACAATTCTTTGAATGAATGGTTCCATATATTTAGAGGGTTTTATAAAGCTGCCCAAGGCTATAAAAAGTATTTCATTTATAGTGATATAATCAAACAACTTACTCTATTGCATAGCTAAAACCAAATACATATCTTTGCGAAATAATTTAATAATATATTTATGGCAAAGTATGATGTCAGTTTCGAATTGAATAGTGAAAAACACTTCACTAATGGGGAAATAAACTACCCTACCAAAGAAAATTATGTGAGTAAGAACTATAGTGAAGAAATATCCAAAGATTGGGCTTTCGTTTTTATCGATAATTATATGGATACTAAAAAAATCGATAAAAAAATCCATCCTCTCAATGTGTCTTTCACTATCCACTTTTAGCTAAAGCTTATATACCCTTGCTATATGTGAGGGTATATATTTCCCGATTAATCTTCATTTCTTACTTATTTTATTCCATTCCATTCACTTTCCATAATCACGTATCCACACTTATTACAGCTATGCAGGAATGTAGGGAACGGAGCTGTAGTGTAGTCCTCAATAGCTATCTCTATGCTGCCACATTCCGGACATTCAATCTTAACCTCATTGATACCTGGATACTCCCAGAAAGAAAGCTTTCCTTTCACGTTTTCAATGGGCTTATTAAACAGGATGGGATTAGCCAGCACCCAGTTATAAATAGGATTTTCATAATAACCTTTATTATCAGTATCGGTTTTCTCTGCCCAAATAGAAGGATGATTAATAGAACAACCTACTATCTCTACGCTTCCGATAATAGAACCAAAAGGCATATTTCCAAACATAGTCTCTATGGCTATCGTTGCAAATGCAGCTTTCGTCTGTGCATCCGTTAAATCAATGCTAAACTTTCTACCATGAGAACCGGCAGCATGAATAAAAACTCGTTGCCCAATATACTTCCTTGGACACGGCCATGTACGGTTCTCAATGTCTTTAATGCCGTGAACTATCAGAGATGCCCACGGCTGTTTGATTGTTATTGTTTTCATGATTTCTTTTTTGTTTTTATTAAAAGTACTCACCACACCTAAACCCTTTGCGTGGCATAAAATCTCTGAACTCACAACTTCTGAAAACTTGCTTTTTGTCAGCCCATCCTGCCAAGTCATTCTGCCATTGAGGGATTATTTGGCGAGGGTTGTTAAAGTCTCTGTAAGGCTGGGCGTGAGGAAGAAAGCGACTGCCCTTATATCGCCAATGATTTATACGCTCAAATGATTCTTTGAAATCATTCAAGAGGATGCAGTAGAAGAAGTATTCTCCTTTGTATCCATATTTATCAATCAAGGCTGTTGCACGTTCGCATTCTGCTATCTGTCCAGGAGTGTCACAACCAAAGCGAATACGTTTTATCCATTTGACCTTTGCAAGAAGTCGGGCCACTTCGTCTGTTACAAGACGGGCATCCAAACCTTGGTTAAAGTCCACTCGAAGTTTTAATCTGATAATCTTTTCTATCTGTTGTAATCCATATTCGGAAGCAAGCACATTGTTGTCCATTAGGATTATATTTTTCCGATTATTAACTGCTATTTCTTCGATATCCATATAAGGAGCGATCTTGCCTTCTTTTTGAGGAACTATACACCATTTACATTTGTTTGGGCAACCACGGGTTAGAAAACCATAGGCTGTTTTATCATCAAGATTGTAGAGTGAATAATCGGGAACCATGTAATCTATCTCGCTTGGAAGAACTTTTGAAATATCATAACCAGTACCTCCTTTCTCAATATGATCAGCGTTGGTTATCCACTGTTGATAATCTTCAGTAAAGCTAAAAATCTTAGCCATATACACCTTATCATAGTGATTGAATGGATTATACCACTCAACCTGATCTTTTTGTAGCTTATGATAGCTGCTAATCTTCATCAGTGCAAGATTAGGATAATTACTATCTACTGCCAGTATCCCGATATTCATTTTAATTTGAGATTTTGTTTGTTGATAACTTCTTGACACTCTCTCAGCTTTTTAAGCAAGAATTTACCCGGTTGATTGATACGACCTTTTTTGATTTCAGCAATTAATTTTTTGCACTCTTCGAATAATCTGGGGTCCTTGATATACAAGCGTATTGAATCAGCATCAGATTGTGTGAGGTTTACCAGTAAGAAAACATAAATAAAATAATTCTCGTGGGACATAACTTTGATTTTCCCAGTTCGTTCCATTTCTTGTAACTTCTGTAGGATTTCATAGAAGTTACACATGGAAGGATTTTCTAACCATTGTTTGACGAGACTCAAACCAATAGATGATTCTTTCCCGTTTTCGGTTAGGCGCATAGCTTCCCATACATCATTCTCATTCACGCCAGGCTTTCCTCGCAATGCTGACTTTATATCAAAGTATTTTTCTGAAGAAGGAGACGAAGTTGTTCTTCCTCCTCTAGTCGACGAAGCGCCCCCGTGAGGGGGAGTTTGAGGAGGAGTTTCTTTTAGTATACTTTCTTTTAGTTTACTTTGTGGTGAAATGTCTGCATTTGTCTTATCAATGTTTACATTTTCCTCTAAAATGTGCACATTAGGGAATTTCGATACATCGATAAGCAAAAATTCACGTAGGGCTTCAACGCATTGGCGGCGCTTGACTGCTTCAAAGTAGCGGCTTTGGATACCACGAGAAGTCAATATCTGGAACCTTTCAAAAACCCCTTTATCGAAAAAGGAACGTTTGACCAACCCCTTTACAACTTCTTTCACCAAATCCGAGGCAATGCCGGCACCCACTTTCCGCGAGAAAAGCAAACACTCGTCATCACCCCATTGGTAGTAATAGCCTTCTTTATATATTTTGCAGAGCAAGCGAATAGCAATGTAGGCTCCCTTTATGCCAAATTCACCTTCTATAAGTGCTAACTTGTCATCATCGAAGAAATCAACGTTAAATGAGAAATAATCTATACCGTTTGAATTAGCCATCTGTATAAGCATTAAAGTGTTCAATAACAGGCGGACGCTTAGTCAGCTCAAAGTAGAAACAGAATCTTCTTGAATCAGCCACTAGCCGTTTTCCTGTACGTTGACATTCTGAGATTATGGGGTCTTTCTTCCATTGCATTAATCGCCGTTGACGGCAGTCAAAACAACGTATTGCTTGGGCTTTATCCATATTGTTACATATTACTTAGGTAATCTTTAATTTCGCGCATAAAGTCTTCGAGAGAACGGCAGATAACATACTTGTTGCCGTTGAGTTCTGTCTTTTGCTGCCAACGTTTCTGAGTGTCGGACTGGCGCCCTGCAGGTGTTTTCATTTCAATGCATAGGGCACCGTAGAACCGATTACTTTTTAGAAAAATGAGATCGGAGACGCCAGTGGTAATGCCTTCGCCTTTCATGCGGGCAGCTTCGCCTTTATTACGGGAGCCACCATTCGGTATGGCAAATAGGATATCTTTCATTGTTGGATATTGAAGATGAAACCACCTGACACAATTACATTGTATCCGGTGTTCTTCATCGTCATGGCGTCTCTTTACCTTTTGCTGGTTTTCCTTTTCGAGCATCTCTTTCAGTGTCATAACTATTTTCTTTTTGGGGCGTTACTATAGTATCTTTTCCCGTTTTATCTATTATGAGTTTTTTATTGGCTACAGTGATGATGGTTTTGCAGCCTTCCGGGATTGATTGGAAAAATCTGCTTATTACCGGTGAGTTAGCATTATCTCCTGCTTTACTACTAGCAGCATCTTCTTCTATGGTTGTGTAAGGGTACACGTCCATGATGGGCGTTTCGGCTATTGATGCAATCTGATAATCGGCCATCGAGCCTTTCATTCCCTCATCGAGTTTCTTGACTGCATCGCGTAGGTCGGCAGCTTGCACTAATACCTGAGTAGACGTTTTCTTTTCAGCTCCGCTCTTTCCGTCCAGGGTAATGAAAATCAGTTTGCACTTGAACCAGCGGTCGGCAGCTTCTTCTTCACAGGGAAACAGTTCGCTATAGTTAGCACGTTTGATATCTGATACAGTGAACTCTCCTGATATGAACGGTGTCATTTCTTCAATAATACGGGCCTCGGCCTCGGTGAAACTAAGTGCATCAACAAGATAAGGCTCTGTAACCTTCTTGTTCATTCCGTTCTCCATTACTTTCTCGTAACGGACTTTACATTCAAACCATGTGTGTATCATTATTTGTTTTTCTTTTTATCCTCCATGGCACGCTTCATTTCGCTTTGCGCTATACGGAAAGGGCGAAGGGTGAACTGTGTCATTTCGGGGTTATCAATATTCTTTTCAATAAAGTATGCAAGGGCTTCCACGATAGCCCGTTGAGAGGATGCTTTAAGCGGTATCTTTTTCATAGGACTGCATGAATGCCGTGGTCAATTCGTTGAAATAAAGCCGGTCTGTGGGTATGTCATCATCGGCAGCCATTATTTTATTGGCTATGGCTTTCTTGTCGTGGATGATGCCATAGAGACGGTAGTCGATTGTACCTCGTCCTAACAGGTAGTAGCAGGTTACATTATCCTTTTGTCCGATACGGTGCGCACGGTCTTCGCATTGCGTACAGTCCGCATATGTCCAAGGGAATTCTATGAATGCGACATTACTGGATGCTGTGAGGGTAAGTCCCACACCGGCGGCTTTGATGGAACAGATGATAAGCTGCACATCTTTACGTTGCTGGAAGGCATCAACGGCGGCTTGTTTCATGATGGAACTGTCACGCCCTGTAACACTTACAGCACGCGGGAAGGATTTCTTAAGTGCGTCGACAATATCATGTAACGAACAGAAAAGAATCAGCTTCTTTCCACTCTCAAGGAACACCCGTACAAAGTCTATTGCTTGTGCGACTTTTCCCTTTGCGGAAATGGAACGTAGGGTCATAAACTTAACGAGGGCTTCCATGCGCATCTTGCGTCGGATTTCTCCTTCAGTACACAGCTTATACTCACGCAGATATTGGGCAAGGTCTTCGGCTGCAGTATCATACTCTTCGCGATTGGATATATCTACATAGAGATCCACTCGTGTTTTATCAGGCAACTGGGTGAGCACTTTGGATTTCTCGCGCCGAATGAGACAACGACTAAATAGTTCCTGGCTTAACTGTTCAAGATTAGAAGCTGCTTTTTCTCCTTGCGTATAATCAAGAAGAAACTGCCCCTTGCCACCAAATTCATTTAGGCGATCCATAATGGAGAGTTGGGCAATAAGATCAGAAGGACGATTTACAACAGGAGTACCGGAAAGAAGAATTATCCATTTTTTTCCGGTACATATTCCTTTGACGAATTTGGATTGTTGGGTAGAAGCATCTTTTATACGATGACTTTCATCAATGATTATGCTCTGGAACATAGATATTTGTGGACAAAAAACAACATCTTTTAAACGAAAGGATTTACCACCTTTAATATCCCATACAAAATATTTACGAAGACTCTCGTAATTGACAACAGCAACATGGAACATCTTCATTTGTAGAAGATACGGCCATGTGGTACGATTGGCATTATCAAGAACAATTGCTTTCTTATCAGTAAATTTCTCTACTTCCCGTTGCCAGTTAATTTTAAGAGAGGAAGGACAAATGACAAGGGCAGGGTAGGCGCTAGCGGCATTGATGATTCCTATAGACTGTAATGTCTTTCCTAATCCCGGTTCATCACCAATGAAAAGGCGTTTCCACTTCAACCCTTGAACTATTCCTTCCAGTTGATAGGGGTAGGGGGTGATTTTGAGTTGATGTTTGATTACTTCCATACCTATCTCAGTTTTTGGGGTTTGTAATTCCAGCCATTCAGTTCATACACCCTTTTGCGTGCAGCTTCACGGTCATTATAATTAGGTTCGTTGGCAACGGATTTTGAGGTTGTTACTTTCCCGTCTGAGTAATCGCATTGATATATGCGGAAATGACGCCCATGTAGGGCATAATGATATTCACCTACTTTCATGATATTGTTTTGATTATTTAAAACGTTCTATTTCATCAAGTAAATCTTGCCGGTCTGTACCACGGAGATAGAGTTTTAGGATGATATCTATACAACGGTGATAGAAACGTTCAAATTCTGTTTCATCCATTGCAGCGAAAGATATACTCTGAGGATTTATATACTCACGAAAACCATGACGAACAATTGAGTAGAGCCCAAGGTCCATCTTTAGGCAGGTACGCATATCTTCCTCGCTGTAGATGTTTAAGGCTTCATGTAGATGTTCTGGAAGATTGTCGTAAGTGAGACGTACCAATGCGAAAAACTTTTTATGGAACTCATAGTTACGTGGTTTCTTAATATCGCATAGAACAGTATCGCCTACTTTTAGTCGTTTCTTCTCGTCATAGTCAGAATCGTACATTGGTACAAGACCTAGGTTTGTAACACGGCAATATATTTTCATTGTTAACTTGCAAGATTGAGGCACCAGTATTGGAATGCCAGTTCTTCATATTTCTCTCGTCCACGGATATATAGAGCATCACCACGGTTAATATGTTTCTTGAATACGAGGCAGTTCTTTTTAGAAATTGCATAAATGAAATCGAGATTACTGTTGGCGATATCCATGTACCAGGCGCGGGAGCGATCCCAATCGAAGAAATCCACGGCTTCATCAAATTGTTTTTGTGAAGTAGCAAATGTGGTTTTAAGGTCGCCACCGAAATTGCATGCAGATAAAAACCAATCCCATTTACAACGCGTGTCAAGAGTAAATGGGAAACTCCCGTATTCAAACTGTTGTGCTCTATTGACCATGAACCGCTGTGTATCGGACAGCTCCAAAACTTTGGCGAGAAATTCATCTTTTCGAGCTTCCATTTGCAGGGATTTGTACATTTCGCGTGCGAGCTCAAATTCATCGGCCGTATATTGTACATCATCTACAGTGTATCGATATACATTGACCCGGTCCGGTTCTGTGATAATAGCATCTACGAGTGATCCAAAACGGAATGCAGCTTCTTTGTCGCCAAATTGTTGCCGTGGGTGAAGCAGATTCTTCAATTCCGTGAGGTCACTGTTACTGACCTCACGACGATTGTAATATTCATCTGGATTATGATTCATACTTTATTTAGCTTTGACTTCATCCTCATAGCTTATGTATGTGGATTGAATGAAATGAGGGTCTGTCTTATCATTGGCAAGCTTTTCACAGTGGGTTACTTGTGATTTGAATTTCTTGCTTAATTCATCAACTGTGAGCTTACATCCTTCAGTAGTCCACCATAAGTTTATTATGTCAAGAAAACCAAGAGGACTGTTAATTACTATCTTTTTTTTGACTTGTAATTTAGGTTGATAGGAAGGAGTTACTACAGCAGCTTGCGAGAATAGTCCTGCCATTTCGTTTTGCTGTTGTTGTACTTTAAGTCTATTTCTCTCTTCCTCTTCTTTGCGCAAACGTTCTTCTTCACGTCTGCGAGTTTCCTCAGCTTCACGGAGTTTCATTTCTTCTTCACGCCTGCGAGCTTCTTCAGCAGAAGTTTGCGAGATGGCTTCTAACTCTTTTTTCTTGGAAGGTAGCATAAACAATATGTTGTCACGATTTTCGCCAATATCAAAACGATACTGTTCTCGGAACTTTGGAAGTAATTTAGTCATTACTTCCCTCCGTATTCCTAGAGAATCGTTTGCACTTAGTTCTGCCGGGATCATTGCACCAGAAGGAAGCAATGTGATTTTGTCTTCGGACAACGTGACTGAGAAGTTTCTTATAGCTTTTTCTTGCTGGGAGAAGTTCTCCAGCGTAATATTATTGTTTAGTGTTGTCAGTTCATTGAAACTTGCATTTAGCATACGATTGAAAGATTGCTGGTAGTCTTCTTCTACTGCAAGACGGTATCTATTTTTTGCTACTTCGGCTTGTTGGCGGAGTGCTTCAGCACGACGACGGGCTTCAGCTTCGGCTCTCTTTTTTGCAGCGTAGTCATTACGTATTTTTTGCAGTTTCCCAGGAACAGATTCCGCCTTAGTAGGGTCAACGTCATTTTCCATGCTGGTGAAGACTGTACGTATTTCATCGAATAACTTCGTAACCGGTGAGCGTTTATCATTCATCTTCTTAACAGTATTTCGTGCACGGTTGATAAATTCGGCTGCACGTTGATCGAGTTCATCATTCATTCCTCCTGCCGCTTGGATATCAGCCAGTAATTTCTTACCTGTTTCAATGCAACGGTCATGTGAGATTTGATTCTCATTGTAGGATTGTGGAGCATTCTTCACAATCATTTCTACATTTTCTTGTTTTACTAATTCGTTACTCATGACTATATAATATAAGGTGTAACATTAAAATGCGCCATCGTCTGTACTGTTGGATTCTTCCGGGTTAAAGCTAACACCGGTAGAAGTGTCTTTCTCAGGGCCGAATGATTGCGGCTCAGGATTGTGGTGTTCTGCCACTTTATCCAGTTCATAGAAAGAATCAATGTGTGGAACGGATTCTTCCTGCTCTGTTGCAAGTTCAGTGCCTTTGCCTATTCTTACTTTAGGGTAGGTTTTAAAAGCATGCTTGATACATTTTGCCATAAGGAATCCTGGGTCTATTCCTCCTTGATTGGAAGTATATAAAGCATTGGGGGTTTCAATGTATTGGTGTCTATTGTCGTCCCATTTTTTATTTTGTTTGGCTGAATAACCGGCAAGGCGATTCCAGTCTTCTTCAAACATTACAGAATAATCAATCGAACCATCTGTACGAGTAATGCGGAGAAAGCAAGCGATGACGTGATTAGAGTTGTGTGGAAGATTACAAGTATAGTTGATAGACTTTTTCCCATTAGTGTCGGAAAATGAAAACTTATCTTCTTCATATACTAATACTGGATTGTCCGCATACCTGATTTGCCCACAACGAGATCGGAGAACGAGTTCACCATAGCCGGAGATGGTAAGTAAAAGACGACCTTCATAGATGTTCTTTCCATTAGCATCTTTCCCTATGTTAGAATTACGTCCTTGAAGATAACATAGTGCACGAACACCTGGCTCAACGGAAAGCCCGCAGACAGCCAAGTCAATAAAGGCAGTGAAGATGGAAAAGCGTGTTACTGCATCGCATACTTTCTTGTTGTCAGAAAGGAAACGGTTGAAATGAATGCTTTCTCGCTCATAGGCTGCTTCGCCTGTGCCTTCACCCCAAAGAGTGTCGTAGATTTGAATAAAACGTTGTTTTACTGGTGCTGATTGCACGATGTCGAGGGGATTCATTTGATTAATCTCTTCGACAGTAAGAAGAATGTTACTCATGATGTAAGTTTTTTGATTGTTTATAATTGAATTGTGCGTTTCATGAAAAGTGAAAAGGCAACACCAACCCGTGATGCCGCCCTAAACTAATCATGAATAAATGCACTACAAGAAATGCCTTAAGAATCTATGTTATATCTACTCTGTTACTTGTTGAATTACTATTTTGCATTATTCAGCCAGTCTAACGCATTTTGTAGATTATTTGTATAATCAGCATTGTAGATGTATGATACTGCATTACCTGCTTTGTATTCTTGATTATTATCAGTTTCTCCTAAAACGAATTCCATGTTTGGAGTTCCTAATCTGTATGCGCCTATACAATATATTATACCTTTGCGCTTTACGCTCTTTTTGAGGGCTAAAAGAAAGATTTTTGTTTCTATAATTGATTTTAAAAAAAAATGTTTCACTTATTTCTTTGCCTTTTATTATTTAAAATGATAGTTTTTATTAGTAAGTTTGCAAAAACTCATAAATATGAATGCTATATCTTTAATTTTATCTATCATCGCTGTATTTGTTACTGTCTATAACTGCTATAGACAATATTTTAAGAAAACGGAAGAGATTGCTTTAACTATATCTGGTGCTCTAATTGAAAATAATGAATTAAAAGTTTGTCTCCTTTATACAAACCTAGGAAATCAAACTACTACTATCACTAATGCATCAATTTTATTAGATACAAATAGCTTGGGACACTATAGTAAGGAAAACCATGTATCTATTCGTGATTGGATAACTCCATTTACCCTTTTTGAAAAAGGGCAGAAAAGCATAACAATATGTTATCAATTACCAGATTTTAAAGATGTAGACATCAATAGCATATCCATTAGGATTCTATCTGCTTATACTAACGGGAAAGGTCTATTATTTGAAGACCATTATTCTGCAGGGCACTTAAGTATTAACGATACAAGAAAATGTTTTGTATGTGTTTCAACAGACACTCATAGGCTGTCTCAGAATAGAATCATTATGTCAATGCAATAACTATTTTTTATTCTTGTTATGAGGGTTAATACTTCTTCCCGTGCATCTTCTCACGGAGTTGGTTATACTTCATCTTCTGCTCAACGTGCCAGAGCAAATCAATATTAAGATGTTTTGCAAAGCCGAAGATGGAAGTTACCATATCATTAATAATAGTCGTAAAGTCGTACAAACCATCATACCTTACAGGAAGCGTAGAAATAGAATACATTGTTTCTGTAAACGATTCATCTTTGCAAGCTTCTGCCATATTGTCAATAGTATTGCTATTCAAATCCATTATGGATAGTTCTATGTTGTGCTGTCCAGCAAGGTCCAGTAGACGGATAATAGCATCGGAAAGCTCATCTTCAATGGTATCTTTGATATATCTATTGAATACGTTGATAAACTTTTCTTCATTCGTTAGCCACCCTTGACACTCGGCATATTTACCGATTTTATACTTTTCTTTATCAAAGTGTCTATTTTTTCGGTCTGCCTCCACAGCTTCCATTAACTCGCTAATGACAAGACAAAAGCAATGTTCATTACTCAATTCTTCATCGTGAAAACCATGTTCACAGGCGATTTTATATGCCCTATTACGGAGGGCATTCAAATTAATATTATTCATTTCTTTTTAGATTTTAGTTTATTATCTTCGTACAGTTGATAGATAACATTGTCTATTGAGCATGATCCAGTGATATTACGTTGTCTTATACCTATATCGTCTGACTCGCAACGACCGTCTTTGAATATGCAACCAGTGCATATATCACTTTCTACAGCTATTAATTTTACTGTCGTTTCCGTATCTTTGACGGGGTGTTCAAAAATATCTCCTGCTTTCATGTTTAATTTGATTAAAAGGGCACGCCTCCGAAGAGAAGTATAAATTGTCACATTTAAAACTTTATTGTAAGAAATGGAGAACGTGCCCGAATTATTATTACTTTTGCTATGTCACATTTAAAATTTAATTATCATGCAACAGAGAATTATTACATTTTCAAGAAGATTTACCATTATTGATTCATACGGAATGGATTTCGATGAAGTTACTAAACAATTAAATGAAGAAGGATGGGTAATTAAACAGATTGTATCCACCTCATTTAATCATGAGTTAATGAATAAAAGTCAATTTCCAGTACTTGTGATAACTCTTCTTATCGAAAAAGATTAAAGAGAACCTTTGAATCGTTCACTTTCACGATTTTGTTTCCATTGACGGAACTCTTTCAATTCCCGAAGAGCTTCATCATCACCTTTTACAAATTGGTAAACAAGTGGGAGTTCTACTAATGAGAACCCTGCTTGTTTTACTAATTCTAACCTTAATCTAAAGTCTTTTTTCTTATTCATAATATTCCTTTCTTTTAGTTGATGACTTCGCGATTTACGAGGCCATCTAATTCTTTATATTTCCCTCTTTTCTTTCGCTCTCTTACAACATCCTTCCACCATGCAGAACTTACACCATGATTGCAGAGACTCATGTATTTCTCCATTACGTCGATACTTCAAGGGATAAAAATATTTCAGACGGAAGTATTTCCCGCAATGGGTGCAACGCTTATGTAGTACTCCGTCAATGTTCATATAGTTTTCCTTCCTTCTGCCAACAGGCAGACCGTCACTGTCGAGTATTATCATGATGCCAACTTTTTGCGGATTAAACCGATGTTCTGTTTCACAAGCCCAATAATGCGGTTATGGTATTCAGTATTCTTATTGCATACTCCGCGAGACTGAACCACCTGCAACGTCTTTAGATTGACTTCAACTGTTTCTATGTGTTTCTTTCCGATGCGGGCTGAAAGTATAAGAGAATCCTTCTTCTTAAAATATTCGTTCGTAAAAACACAATGGTGCATGATATCACCTTCTTGTTTAAACTCTTCGATATTTTTAAGAGGCACCACAATGATTTTCCCGTCTGATAGCTTCAAGTCAAAGAACTTCGATTTTTCCTCAATGTATTTTTGAGCGACCTCCTTGAGTTCAAGTAAACGTTGCATATCTCTTTCCCTGCGTTCCTTTTCATCATCACGTTTCTTTTTTGCCACATATAAGTCATGGGCTTTCTTGAGATTCTTTGGACAGACATAATGAGCATTACGCAAGTCTTTGTGGTAGCGTTCAAGGAGGTAGAGATAATCGAACCACATTGAAGCATCTTTTATCTTATACTTATTTCGAAGACAGATTTTAATAGATGGCCAGTATTTTCCTATTTCCCCACTGTGACCGTTACTATATCCTAATAGCGCATATTGTTTTGCTTTAAGCAAGGTTTCAGTCTTGGGACTGTAGGGCAGTGTATTAATCGCTTGGAGAAAAGATATTCCTTGAAGGTTATGATCTATACCATAGCGCATATATTTGGGCTTAAAGACAGACTCCGGATGAAATTTATCTTGGCAAACATCCTTGTAATCATAATTATAATATCCTCTCATCTCTTTCTTTCTTATCTCCAAATCTCCACACCAAGCAGTACAACCCATGTTATAACTGCGAGCCACGATTTCCCGACTACCATTTTCTTTTATCCAATGCTGCATGATTTCCCAGATAAAATAACGGGGTTCTTTTCCATCTTTGTAATAAGCAATCAGTTCAAAGTTTCTGATTACCTGAAACTCTCCGCAGATTTCGGCCATGGCGATATACATTGATTGCTTATCATTTCTTTTCCTTGTTCCTTCTATCTTTAGTTTAGCTCCACAATGAGGGCAAACAGCACGTTTGCGATTGACAAGTTCCGGAGAAAAGCGCTGACCGCAATCCATGCAGATAACACGGCTTTTAGTAGCATAGCCTTTATGTTCAAGGCAATCAGATTTTGCCCATTCGAGTATCTCTTTATCTATATTGTTCAAGTGCTGGCTATAATCCATTACTTGACGTTGTAATTTAGTTCTTGGTTTCATTAGAATAAACTCATTTGTTGGACTTCTGTAACTTCTTTCTTTGACCGTGATGGCTTTTTCTTGAGCAAAGTGTATTGTTCTTCCGCCAGACGTTTAATCGCTTCCTCACGTGCTCTTCTCTCATCTTCCTCAGTAAGCTTTACGGGTTTGGTTTCAGGAACGGAAGAGGTGGCTTTAACTTTGGCAGGAAGTTTATTTAGCTTAATGTTGTCTTCATCATAGTAGTGGACAGCCAATCCGAATACTTCATCATCGGACATGCATACGGCATTGCCTCTTTTCTTGGCTTCTCCCATGATGTATGTGCAACACTCATCTATACTCTTATTCTTCTTTTTATAAGCAACAGCGAACAGCTCATCAGTCTTTGCACGCTCATCCAAATAAGACTGGATGGCTTCTTTCAATGGGTTTTGTTTACTCATGTTTATTGATTTGATAAGTACTTAGTTAATATGCGTTCGATCGCTTCGCCATTCTCTTCGTTGATCCATTCCTTGGCGACATTCCAAGCGATACTTTTTGAAGCTTTGAAATTATCTATTCGGGTAGAATGATGAGAGAGTCTGCCTTCGGTAGGTTTAAGGCCTTTGTCATGGAGTTGGCATAGTCCATCATTGAAGAATACACAGTATTCATTGCCGGCTTGTGCTTGTAGCATGGGAATGACGTTTTTGGTAACTCCCATAATGATACCCACAGCCCAATAGGTGATTTCTAACTTGTCACCGTATCCGGCATCAATGATTTTTTCAATGTCTTCAGGTGTTCCAAGACAAGGTGTGTGGCATTGTTCTTTACACAGTGAACATTTGCATTGGCACGGCTTACGTCCTGTCTTACGCATGATCCGCTGTAAGACAGTTTCTTTAATTAGTAAATTCATGATTGTTATATTTAGGAAAAGTTATAAGTTCATTAAGAAAGCCCGAACTTTTTCGGGCTCCCGATGTTCCTTACGGGACGGCTACGCTTAGTAGGATATACGGCTTCCTGATTATATATAGATGGCAATTATTCAGATAAAACCGGTTCTTATTCTCACGAACAAGACCGGTGCAATTTGGTAATCGTAATGATTAGGTTAACAAAGAATTTTCTACCTTTCATACCAACCAACTCGTCCTCACGGATTATTGCTCCCCGCCAAGTTGCAACACTTATGAACCCGAATCATAGACGGGGCAGGGAGGGGGATATATAAAAACTGGTTAGGGAATACTTTTTTAAAACCGCCTCGATATTCACATACCAAGAACGGGGTTATTAATCTAAAAATTAATATCATGAATTTCTAAAAACAAATCTGTCTTCTATCTTCACAGACAGCAAGAACATTATAAACAAACGCATGGGTTAACAAAGGCGTTTGAAACCAAATACTATATAATTCATGTTCAAATGTCTAACAAAGCCCCGGAGCGATTCTCTGGGGCATAATGCACAACAATGCTTCAGCTGCTTTGTAGTAACACCCATATAGTTTTTCGGCGTCTTTCCGTCGTGTCAGCCGGAATCAATACCGGGCAGCCCGTAACTATATAGGCTTGGAGGGGTACTACTTCAGCTTCATCCATCCTAAAGGCTTGTGGACGGTGCCGGAGTCGAACCGACCTCACGGATTATTGGTGCACCTCACCGTAGTTTCAGCCCACGATATACATAACCGCCCTTATGTCCGTCTATTCCGGACTGCCAACATCATGAACCGCCATGTCGTCACCGTCAACTGCTGCATGATTTTGCAGAAATCCACCTCGATTGATACCCTTTGGACTTATATGGGTTTCTACCATACTCTCTCAATCTACTACTTTCTTTCATATATTGGTCGCTCCCATAACGACCTCAAATTTCCGAAAGTGGTGCGTTCATTGATACAAGACTGCGGAAAGCAAGGGATTCGAACCCTTGTAACCTTACGGTTAACCTGTTTAGCAAACAGGTGCGATAAACCACTCTGCCAGCTTTCCATATTCCCGTGCTCCGAAGAACACGGGATAATTCTTTTTTATATTATATATGTAGAACATCAACTGAATGATGATTTAAAAGTCATACTTACTACTTTGATATACCTCTACAAGTTCATTATGATAGAAGCGTTTTGAGACTTCTACATAAAGCGTTTAGGCTACATTTGGATCGCCATCAACTCAGCATCTGCTATGTATATCAGTTTTTTAGGTGACACGACTGAAACCTTGCAAAATCACACTGCCTATATCATTTTATATTGTTCTTCTTACCGGATTCGAACCGGTGACCTGCGCGATGAAAATCAACTAACCTTTAAACACGAGACAAACAACAAAATGAAACGCGCTGCTCTACCACTGAGCTAAAGAAGAAGTGGTCGGGAAACTCGACCTATTTATCAAAGTAATCTTGAACCGTTCGAGAGAGTTCCCTAAGTCTGGCTGTAGGATATTCTATTTTCCCAGGCCTTTTGCACGGCTGGATTTTTCCTTGTTTATACCAACGAAGTACATTACCTTTCCCGAATATCCGGAAGGCCTCATTCTGTGAGATATAGGGTTTATCGTTCGTATCCTCTTTTATAAAGGATGCAAGTTTGGCTGCTACGCTTGTAACGAACGTATCAAATGTCACAGATTTATCAATAAATTGGATTTCCATATACTCAATAGCTAAGATTGTCGTAGTATTGCTTATTATTCATATATGTACGAACGATATCTGTGTCCGTAGCATCATCACCAAGTATAAGCACGATTTGCTCATAAGCTTCTTGCGGCATTGTATAGAGGACTTCTTGATTGTAGTCCTGCCGACCTGCAATTCCTAACATTGCAAATGCCCCTATAACTGTAAGGATTATGCAGAGGACTTTTGAAGTTTTATTCAGATCCATATACATATTGTTTAAAAGTGACTACTTAATGTTTACTGGCTTTTGGGATAAGGCACATCCGTACTCTTTGAGTGCTGTGCTACGGATTAAGTCGGGTTGTTCGCCTTCGGTTGCAAAGCGGAGTGCATAACGCACCGTGTTCTCTGATACATTGAAGCGTTTAGCCAATTTGGGTATCACGCCTTTTTCGTACAAAATTCTATGCTTAAAGTATGTCATATTAAAAAAGGTTTATTACATTTGTAAATTAACTATTTCGTTGAGGATTGCTCAACCGATTGGTTGTTGATTACGGATGCAAATCTAAAGGAATATATTCTTTTATCAAAACAATTCGAAAGAATATGTTCTTTAAATAACAAATATTAACTGGAAAATAATGACAGTCAAGGAGAAAATTCAGGAATACCTTGAATATAAGGGTGTTTCACCGACAGCTGCAGAGCGTGAACTTAACTGGGGGGTAGGTGCTCTTACTAAAGCTAAGAGTATTACAGTAGATAGGGCAAAAGAATTTCTTCTTTTGTATCGGGATCTGTCCGCAGAGTGGCTTTTACGTGATGAAGGAATGATGCTTAAATCTTCCTTACCAGATAATATTGCTGAAACCTCTTCATTGGTTGAAGAACTTAAAGCTGAAGTTAATATGCTTAAAGGTGAAAATCGTATACTCCGAGAACTGAATGGTCTTGGAGAAAGAAAGGGTAGTAGTAGGAGTGCATCATAATTGATATAAGTACAAGGAAACGAATAAAATAACTATAATAATGGTGAAATTACGAACTCTTTTACTTCTTGCTTTTTGCATGGTTAACTATATATCTTTCTCTCAAAATCAATATAGAGAGACTGACAAGTTTTATATGCGTGGAGATTTATATAAAGTTATCCAAAGTGATTCTGCTACCATTATTGCGGGTTTGGAAACAATGAATGATTATGGATCATATTATAAAATCAATTTGTATATCGAGAATCGATTCTATTCGATATATGATTTTGAGCCGAAGAATATTAAGGCGCAATATATAATATATAAAGGTAAGCAGGACAAAACGAAAGAAAGGAATGCTGTTAGGTTTGCTGATTTTTCTAAAAGAGCAAAGAGAAAGGTAAATACTGCTGTAGCACTGGCAAGCGTAGGAGCATCAATGCAAGCCTTGTCCTCGGCTCCCACTCAAAATGTGACATATCATGATACCAGCGGGAATAGTTCCACAGTACGAGTCTATGATCAGTATTCAAAAAATAGAGAGACACAGGATGATTTTGATAGAGTAGGTAATAGTGAATTCTTAAAAAAGCAGGATATTGATTCTAGAAAGAATGCATATTTACTAAAAGAAACTTTGTTTCATAACAGTGAACTTGGTGGATTCGTATACATTAAGTACATTGATTGTAATGAATTGGTTGTTGACGTTCCTCTTAATGGTGATATATTCTCATTTTGTTGGACTTTAAAAGGTAGGGAACAAAGTGAGAAAGAACGTGATGATATTTACAGATGAATGATAGAAACCGATTAAATGACCTCATTAAAGCAATGATTTATTTTAGGATATATATAAGAAATAATGGTCTTTATTGCTTAAAATAGCTGTTTAAAATGAGTATTTGGAGGCTAAAAAGACCAAAAAACGATGAAAAACGATATTCAAAAGTTTTGAAATTGATTAGAAATATATAGCTTATTGCTGATTATCAGGTATTCATAGCTGCTGCGCAGGCGGCTATTGAAGATCTGAAGTAAAATACTCTAAAATCTTATATTTATAGGCTGTAAACCTTTTTTAAATAGGTTTACAGCCTATCTTTTTGGAAAAACATGTATCTAATAATCAAATATTTGTTTTTTCTTTATTATCTTTGCCATCACTTAAACTGTCTGATTACCTAATATTTTAATCACCAACTTTATGAATCTGGATTTTTCTACATTATATGCTCTTTGGGCTACTGATTTTTTTCAGAAGAATGAAATACTGCTGCTTTGTTTTGGGGTTATTATTTTATTGCTTCTGGTTATTATGATTGTTGTGTCCATCAATAAAACCAAGCGTTTGAAAACATTGCAGCAACTGAATGAAGTGGCTGAGGAAAGCAATCAATTGAAGAATGCCTTTATTGCCAATATGACGCATGAAATACGTACGCCGCTCAATGCTATCGTAGGATTTACAAATGTGCTTGCTGAAACTGATAATTTAAGTAGAGAAGAGCGGATGATTTTTCTGAAAGAAATCAATGATAATAAAAACTTCCTGGTTCAGATGATCAATGATTTATTGGATTTTTCGAAAATAGAGGCCAATACAATGGAATATAAAGATGGAGATGTGGATGTAAATGCATTGATTCAGGAAATATGTGCTGCGGAGAATGCACATCCCAGACCATCGGGTATTCAGATCGAGTTTGTAGAGAAACTGCCTCAATGTCGTTTAATGATTGATCGGGTACGTTTTGCGCAGGTGATTAATAATCTGGTAAAGAATGCATTGAAGTTTACAGAACAAGGTAGTGTCAGAATTGGATACCGTCGTCTGAGTAATGATAGTTTTTATTTTTACGTAGCTGATACAGGTTGCGGTATTGATGAAGAAAGCCGCCGTGCTATTTTTGAGCGCTTTGTAAAGATGAACTATAATATTCGTGGTACAGGTTTAGGTCTTTCCATCACAAAATCCATTGTAGAGCACTATGGTGGTGGCATTGGTGTAGAGTCAAAAAAAGGGGAGGGATCTACTTTCTACTTTACTTTACCTGCCAGTGCAGAGTATAGGGAATATGGGAAATTTTAATATAGATGTTTTTTTAACTTTTTAATCCGCCATTTCTTTTAGTTTCTTAAAGTGGCGGATTACGCCCAGATAATCCCGGTCTGTACAGACATTAAATTTGTTCCATAAATCACCGAGTACTACCGCACCTCCGAATCCAAAATCTTTTATTTCCAGAATATTGTCGGGAGTAATTCCACCTAAAGCCATGACTTTAGTATCGATGATTCTTTCTTTTCCTGCCGCACGCAATTCTTCGGGTGTGTAGCCAGAAAGAATTCCTTCCTTGGATATGCAGTCATAAACGGGACTCATGAATACATAGTCGTAAAAATGTTTTTTACTTTTTACTTCTTCTACAGAATGGCAGGTATAACTGACATGCCCTGAATAGTCATGCGGTTCATGTGGATTGCGCGTATTTAAGTGAATGCCCATGAGGTCGAATTCTTCTTTTAGATAAAAGTGCTCATGAGTGACGATACGCCTGTGATATTTTTCTGGTATCAACGTTAAGAGTCGCTCGGAATACATTGCAGGTGTTTCCGGTTTTCGCAGATGTAGAATATCCAACCCCTCTTCAAAGAGTGCCGTGATAATCTTGTCTTCTTCCACAAAAAATGTGGGTGCTGTGACTACAATGAGCTTCATTTCTTTTGATAAACGTTTATGTTAGCAAAGTTAATGATAAAAGCTTTCGGTAGCCAACGTTTTTCTTTAAAATATGTTAGATAGGATATGCAAAACGCACCTTTGGGACTGATAATTCCCGCAGGTGCGTTTTTTTGAAAAAGAGTTTATGATGTTGTTGTTATTTCATCCGGCTGCCTACTACATTCCAATCAATGATACCCCAAAGAGCATTTACATGATCGGCACGGCGATTTTGATAATCGAGATAGTAGGAGTGTTCCCAAACATCAAAGCCTAGCAAGGGGGTAAATCCTGAACGTACAGGGTTACTACCATTGGCTTCTTTGGTAATATGTAATTTACCATTTTTATCTACTGATAACCAAGCCCAACCTGATCCGAACAATCCTACAGCGGCAGCTGTGAATTCTTTCTTGAAGTTGTCAAAGCTTCCAAAGTCGCGTTTGATGGCTTCTGCTAATTTTCCTGTAGGCTCGCTTTGAGTGGGTTTCGGGGAAAATTGCAGGAAGTAGAGGGTATGATTTAATACTTGTCCGGCATTATTGAAAATTGCTCCATCCGGTGCAGTGGCTACTATAGTCACTAGATCTTTGTTTTCATACTCTGTACCCGGTACCAGGTTATTGAGGTTATTTACGTATGTCTGTAAGTGTTTACCATAGTGAAAATCTATGGTTTGCTGACTGATTACAGGTTCCAATGCATTATTTGCATACGGAAGTTTCGGCATTTCGTGAGTCATAATTATAAGCATTAAAGATGTTAATAACGTATTCATAATTTGTCTTGAATTATGGTTTTGTTAATATAACGTTTGGTATCTTATAAATGTTCTCTCAGATTCTATTAATTTTTCCAAAGTAAAATATAGTTTGTCACGGAAAACCGTGAGAAATAGGCATATATGAGTGAAAAAGTCGTGAAAAGAGTTGTTTTGGTGAAAATAATATGTATTTTTAGAGACTTTTTATGAATTTGGTATTATGAATAGAACATATTTGTTGGATGAGATAACTAAAATCCGTCGGGTTATTATTGAAAAGAGTGGAAAGTTTACTTTAAAAGAGTGCGAAAGCATTGCTGCTGCTTTGGAGGTGGATAATGTTTCATTGGTGGCTATGCTGGAGGCGATCAGGAAAGATCTGTTCCCTCAGAAGTTTGTTTTAAACTTGAAAGATGCAGAACGCTTTCAACTTTTGCGGTCTACCCTTCAGAAGAATGTGGAACATGTTATTCTAAAGAAAATAGCTCCGGAGCTGGCTGTACTTGCTGAAAACTTCAAGAAGCCTCAGGCAGATAGTGAGGTGTGCCAACAGGCTATCAACAAGCTGCGTATTCAAATAAAACCTTATGCAGAAAAGGTGCCTAAATTGGTGAAGTACCTGAATGAATATGCTGATTTATGTGAGGCGAATTTCCTGAATGTACTTAGACTGAAAGTGCTTCGAATCAATTTACGTTTCTTGCCTTTATTGAAAGAAGCGAATAATTTGTTTGATACTTGTGACAATACTTCCGATAAGGAATTGTATTGGAAGATGGCTGAACAGTTGTATTTGAATTTTCCATCACTGTTTAAGGAGGAAGTTTATTACTTTAGTATTATTCGGGGTATTTTAGATGCATTTTATAGAAAGTCAGGGCAAGAGACTATTGTACTGGATATTCCAGCGGAAATATCATTGATTGAGGAAGGTCAACCAGAGGAAGTAGAGGCTATTGAGGAAAAACCGGAAGAAGCCCTTGAAGAGATAGAAGAGAAAAATACTGAGATTGCGGATGAATTGGTTGAACCGGCAATAGAACAAACGGAACCGGAGATCGAACAAGTAGAACCGGAAATAGAATCGGTAGAGAGTGAACCTGCTGAAGTTGTTTCCGAACCTACTGAAGCAAAACCGGAACTTGTTGAAGCAAAATCAGAACCTACTGAGGATAAACCAGAATTTGCAGAAGCAGATGTAAAACAGGTTGAACCGGAAGTTATACAGGCTGAACCGGAAATGAAGCAAAGTGAGCCGGTTGTTGTTGAATCAAATCAACCGGAAATAAAATCGCCAGAGCCTGAAGTGAAGCAGCCGGATCCGGAAAGAAAAGAAGAAGCCCCTGCTATTCAAAAGAAATCCAGAAAATCTATATATATAGTAGGTGGCTGTATATTTCTGATCTTGGTTTTGATCTGTTTGTATTTTGTGTTTGCATCCAGACCTAAGCCAGTTGTTGCACCTCCGGCTGTGGTTACTGACACTATTACTGTGGTGCAGGATACTACGACTGTGGCGCCTGTTGCTACTCCTGAGGAAACTCCGGTTAAGGCTGTAGAGCAGCAAAAGCAGCCTAAAGTTGAAGAACAACCTCAACCTAAAGCCCAGCCGGAGGCAAAGACTCCTGTTAATGAACCTCAACAACAGGCCGAACCTGAGAAAACAGAGAAAAAAGCTCAGACTAACTCTTTGGAAGCAGCTCGGGAAGCAACGCAGAATGGTGATTACAAGAAAGCATTCGATATTTATAAATCTTTAGCCAATGCCGGAAATGCAGAAGCACAATATTGTCTGGGTATCATGTATGAAACAGGAAAAGGCGTTGATATCGATATCTTCGAAGCTGTTATGTGGTACCGGAAAGCTAAAGCGAAAGGCTTTTCAATGGCCGAGCGTAAGCTGTTGGAGCTAGGCTACAATTAGAAATTAAATTCTTATTTATTTACTATAAAAACATATCTGGTTATGAAAGGAAAGGTTTTTTCTTCTTCGCAAGATTTGTATCAGGATCAAGCGAAAATCCTTTTTGATTTTTATAAAGATGCGGCAGAAAAAATAGTGTCGCAAGAAGAAGAATTAGAAAAGGAGATGGGAGAATTAAAGAATTCGTTGACTATGAATGCTACGGGTAAGAAAAAAGCCCAGACGCAGATGTACGTAGGAATTGGAATTCTTGTTGTCGGTCTTGCATTGATAGCAGTAATTGGGTGGCTAAGTATTGCTATTGCAGTAGCCGGTCTTTATTGGGGGATGAAAAACTACAAGCTGTTTAAATCCAGCGGTAAATCCATCGATGATGTCGGAGTGGAGTTGAAAGAACTGGAAAACAAGCATCAGCAGATTTTCAGAGACTATAAGATTGAAAAGATGGGGGTGGTTTATGTCCCCGTTGCCAGTCAGGTTCCTTTCGAGAATAAGAGCTTTGTGATAGATCATACCGGAAATAGTTCAGTACAGAACTTTGAACTGCAATTAGTTAATAACCAGGGAGCACTTTCCGAGAAATTGAGAGAACTGGATGAACTCTCCACTACGGCTCCTTTGGTAGAAGAAAGTAAAGGAGTGGAAGAAGTTTCCACAGAGGATTATTCAACATCTATACCTAAAGTGAAGTTCTATGATTACTTTGGACGTATGGATCGTAATCTGCGTGACAGTGCTTATTTCTTGTCGGACTTGCATACTGTTTCTGTAGGCATGCCTGTCATTCCTCCCGATTCGCCGGTTATTTCTTATTTGAATGAATATGGTACGGCCAATCCGTCGGGAGCGCCTGTGCTGAATGTATTTGATACGGCAGCGTATGATAAAGAAATAGAGCAATTTAATTCGCTGAATGCAATGCGCCATTCATTGTCTGACCAGAGCGAGCAATTTGAAGATGTATTACGCCGTTTGATTTCAAACGTGGGGTATGCAGTACAGACAATTGCGGCAGCGAAGGTTAAATCCACTAATTCGCTGGTGGAAAGTTCTAATCAATTGCTGTTCACTATTCTGAAAACCTCTTATAATCACTATTCACCGAAGTTGGAGAAGGATGAGCTGGAGAAAATCCGCCAGACGAATTTCAACTTCCGCGATACGGTGGAGAACTACACACCTTTCCAATTGAAGGAAAGTTCACGAATGCGCTATGATATGAAGGATCATTCGTGGGTTGCAGAAGACGGAAGCCGTACGACAATGCCTTATGGTATCAGCCAGATACAAGAAGAAATCGTAGCACCTATCGTACAGAATCTGTTAGCGGAAACGCGACTGAACCGTTTGGATATCTATAATGACATTGATAATCAGAAGCGTGATTATCTGAATCAATGGCACCGGGAAACTCAAGACTTTTATGGGCGTAACCGGACTTCCGGAGATGATTTGATTAATATTATGCGTAGCAACTTGACAAAATTCCTTGCTGCACAATCCACTTTTGAACGTCTGGATCGTATGAAGGCACGGATGTTGCAACAAATGATGGATGGAGATGCTCAGGAGTTGGAGGAGAATGCAGGAGATAAGCTGGAAAGTAATTTGCAGCAATTTGCCGAACAGTCTGAATCATTCAAACAAACTCAGGAAGAGTTCAAGGAATATATGAAAGCTTTGCAGAGTGATATTAATGAACGGGCAAAAGTTTATGGATTCATTGAATTCTTTGATGCCAGCCTTCGCGATAAAATGGCAAAGGAAATCGTGGATGCTAATGATAATGTAGCTTTGTTGGATGATCGTCGCCGTCCTTTGGCAGGCATCAATCCTTTTTATGCATTTGCTTCGAATATTCCGCCTGCTCCTGCTGTTGAGGATTGTGTGGAAGAATATATGACGTTGGATATAGCTCAGGTAGCTACCGACTCATTGCATGAAATTGCTGAGCAAGGACAGGATGTTGTGTTCAATCATCATGCTGAATTAGTGGATGACAGCGAGGCTATGGACTATTCGGGATATGCTCCTCAAAGCGCAAAAGTGACTGAAACCATAAACGTGGATGAACCGGCGGCACAACCCGAAGTGGCGGAAGAAGCGGAAAAAACTATTAGAATGGCTCCGGTGGCTGAAGCTGTGGAACCTGTACAACCGGAAGTTCCGGAAAATACAGAGACAACAACGGCTCCGGAAGTTCATGAGACTCCTAAAGCATCGGAGGCAGCGGACGAGTTGGACGATCTGAGTGATTTGGACGACTTGGATGATCTGGACGATTTGGATGACTTTAGCGATCTGGAGAAAGAGAAATAGCATTCATAAACTTGAAAATGAAAGATTATGGCAAAATATGATGTTACAGTGGATACCCGCGACATGGCCAATAAAATAGATACTGTATCTAATAAGGTCTCCGGGGTCACAACAGCAGTGGTTGCTATGGAGGCGGCTGTTATTGCTGCCGAAAGGGATGCTACGAACAAACTGTGCAAACGGCTTAATAAAGGCTTTTTCTCTCTGGTTACTTCTCAGATAGAACAGAAAAATGCCACAGCGTTAAGCTCGGTAAATGCGTATGCGTCCGAATTGATACAGCAACAAGAGGCGTTGCTTGATTTGAAAAAGAGAATGGGAGATGACTTTGTGATTCTGACAGAGCGCTATTCTAAGTTATTCCGAGGACTTGATGTAGCTCTGCATAATCGTGTTCATGAGTTGGACAAACCTGTTATTCGATTCTGTGAGTGGGATGTTGCCATTACTTTGAACCGCCTGAATAATCTGATTGGTACCGTTCCGGTTAATCAGACGGAATCTCTGGCTACTACACAAGCTATTGCCGCCGCCCATATTAAGCGTAATGCGCAAGCTTTAATTGCACAAATGACTAATTTTCTCACTACATGCAAGCAGCAAAGCGCTAAAATGCAAAGAATAAAGCTGAACTCCTTTGTTGGCAAATCTGTTCTTCGCTATTTGCCTGCTATCATACTGGTGAAAAAAGAAGATAGAGGAGAAGTGGTGGAAACAAAACTGCCTTCAGGACTTGAACAATTGATTGGACAACGCTCATGCACGAAGATACGGGAAAATATGGAACGCACGGTTGAAGGTTCCGGATGGGAAAATGTTTCTATAGAATCGCAACGGATGGTGGCTGGAAAGCTGGAACGACTGATTGCAACTTCCGATCTAAATGAAAGAGTGAAGGAGAACATGAAGAAACTTATGGCCCGGAATGAAACCTGGCTTAATGTGAAGGAGGGTTGATTATGGGAGGACGAAGACATATCTTACATGATGTGATCCGGAAGAGCGAAACGGTGACACTCACCGTAGGTGATAAGTCAGCTTCCAAGACTGTAGTTCTGGAAGAGCCGATTGATATCTATCTGGAAATAGACGACAATCCTTATAACAGTAGCGTACACGATTGCAGTAAACACATTGAAAGCTTGCGTAACTCTGTTGTGGCATGTAATGCAGCTGAAGTTGCCCATAAGATAGCCAGTACTCAGCAAATCGGTAAACATATATCCAAAGGCTTTTTGGGATATATCACTGCCAGTCTGGATATGCAAAATATGGAAGAGTGCTCGAATGTGGAAGCCGTAGTTGCCGAATTACAGTCTCAGTCTGATGAACTTGCCAATCGTAAGTTGGTGATGATAGACGACTATGATATTCTGACTACCCGTTACTCCGCTGTTTTTGAGAATTTGGACAGGGAGTTGGTGCAGCGTATTCACATGTTGATGGAACCTTGCTTCCGCTTTGTGGAAAGCAGCCGCAAGGAACAGTTGCGCAATACGGACTCATCTCTGTCGGCAATGGCATTAGTTGGGCATAAAGAGCAGTTGGATGTACAGGCACGTATTTCTGCTATCACAGTGAAGCAGCGGGCTGCCGGATTGATAGAGAGTGCCAAGCAATATCTGCTCGGGCAAAAGCAATTGGCCAGTCATATAGAACATGTGTTGATTGGCGGATGTAAAAATGCCCGTTGGATGTTGCCGGTGGTAGTAGTAGAGAAGACTGTTGCTGGTGGCAGTAAAGAAACTGAGGTCGTGATGAATGAACAGACTGCACGTATGGGAGTCAGTGACTGGAAAGTACGTCAGAATGTTCAGCAAGCGTCCATGCCTGCCATGACACAAGAAGATAAGCAGCGCATTGGAAAGCATCTGGAGAGAGAGATTCAAAGATTAGGTTCTTCAGAACATGAAAAACGGGTAGCCGGAATGATGAGGAAACTTGCCGGGAATTTTTTATCGTAAATACCGTTACTTATGTTCTATAAAATAGAAGTAGAGTTATGAAAGAATTGAAAGTAATAAGTTTGGAGAATGGAGTGATTTTAAGTGAGAATCTGGTAAAAGGTTCTATTCTCCCCCGTACATCTGCTGAACTGGAAAGGGATGTGCTGATACAGAACGATACCATTGTAGAAGGGGCTGTTTATGCCCGCAAGCTGGAGATACAGAATGGAGATGTGGAAATACTTGGTGCGGTGTTCACTAAGCTTGAATTCCATATCAGCAATAATGCGAAAGGGGATATTATCTTGCGTAAGACGGTAGCCACTTCGGATTCTCTGGTGTCGTATGCTCGTGATTGCCGTCCGATGTTCATGGCTGACATCAACGGAAAGACTGTAAAATTGTGCAATGCTTTCGTTGCCGGCAGTATTTTTGCGGATGAAGTGATATTGGAGGACTGTATAGTATTGGGAGGAGTTTTTGCTACGGCTAAGTTGACCATGAAAGACTGTATAGTGGGAACTTTCAATGCGAAGAATGTAGCTGTTAGTGGGGATATAAAGTTGCTGTTACCCAGCGCATTCAGTGGCGAAGAAATGCAAGTCACGAGTGAAGCCCGCCTGTTCAATTTAAGTCTGGCGGATTTGGGCGCTCTTTATAAAGGAACTCCCGAGATGGAAAATACAGGTATTATAGAGATGAATACCTATTCTGACGAACAAGAATCTCAACTGTTTGAAGGAGACGAAAAGGTACTGGTGCATTGCTATTCGGTAGTAGGAAAGGTGTTGGCTGCGGATTTGGTCAATGTGGATAAATTGAGAAATCATTTCCTGATAGGAGCTACGGCGTTGGGAAGTCAATTGCTGAAAACTTATGATTTGGGAGTTGATGCGAATGGAGAGCTTTGTGAAATTATTCCGGAGAAGGTAGCTGATTTCTTCTTTAACTTGCTGCATGGAAAGATACAGGTTCGTACTTTGGAAGGCTCTTTTTCTATTCAGGAAATTGCGCAACGATTATCATAAAATAGAGTGATTATATAAAAATACCGTCCGTATTTCATTATGCGGACGGTATTTTTTATGGTTATTGCTGATAGATAATCTGAATCTTTTCTGTATTCTTGGCATCTCCCCGATCTGTTTTTTGTATCCAGCGTCCGGTACTGTCATATTCATAATAGGCATTACTGTCTATTTGGTTACCGAATTCGTCATACAAGAATATGAGTGAACCGCTGGTCTTATCACTATTGACAAGAGTCTTTTCAAATGTGATCTTTGTCAGATAACCATAAGTATCGTATTCATATACATCCACTTGTTTACTTACCTGGGTGGGTAACGGATCTTTAGGCAATGGGAATGTCTCTTCTCTCTTGATGATCTGTCCCTTCTTATTATATTGGTTGATTACGGAAGATACCGGAATGTTTTTCTCGTAAACTGTCTCTCCTGCCAGCAGACCGAGTTGTGGATGATATTGTCTTACGATCAGTTTTCCGCTCTGATAGAAAGCAGAATCCGAAAGAATGACACCCAGTGTGCTGAAAGCACGCAGGCGTTTGTACACCTCCTTCATGCCTCTTTGGTTTACCTGCACTTCTTCTACGCAGTTACCTTGAGAATCATACAAGAAATTAGTCTGTAGGGTAGTGGTTCCCTTATCTTCCGTAACTTCCTTGATACTAACCAGTCTTCCGTTTTCATCATACGTATAGGTTTTCTGAGTACTCTTTCCATTCTTCGTCTCATTGGATTTCATCAATAATCCATGGGTGTATGCCTGGATGGTAGTAGGATTACTCCATACCAATTGTTGCTCAAAAGGTACGCGTAACTTGTTGGCTTTATCACGGAATTCCTTGTATTTATGAGTTAGGAGGTATTCTTTGATGAGTCCCAGTTTGCTTGGAGAATTCACTTCCAGCTTTAGTGTCTCATAGTCAATACTGTCTTTTTTGTACTCCAGAGTATTGGTATATTTTTTATCGCCTGGACTCAAATAAGGGGCCTGCTCATATTCTGCAATAGCCTGCTTAATGGAAGCTATGGCCTGCGCTTTGCAGATGTTACCGTAAAGATAATCATCATAAATGGAGAGAGCCTGTGCCATAGACTCCCGCTTGGAACGCCCGTTGAAGAATGTGTTGAGCCGGTCATGATCGAAGAATCTCTTAAAGTTACTGGCAGATGGTGATTTCTGTACGGTTTGGAACAGCAGACGATTGTATTCTATCATAGCTTCTGTTTTATACTTACCATCAGCATATTCAGTCAGATATCTTTCGCATTTCGGAATGTTCTTGTTGCGTACGAAATCTTTCCATAATTCCTCTTCATGTACATCATACAGATGTTTTCTGCTTTCGTCGGACAATTCATATCCTGATGCTTTTACGGCATCTACCAGAGTGCTGGAATAGACTAATTTATTGGGATATTCATCTAATATGGCACTGATGTTATCTTCCATACGTTTACGGATTGCGGCCGGATCAGCACCGGCTTCCTGACAGATGGAAATAAAGTTGGCTTTGGTAGCATCTACATAAGCTTGGAAAAAATCTTTGGCAACGGTTACCTCTTGCTGATTCCAGATTTGATCGCATAAATCGATTAGTTTGACTTCTGCTTCAAAAGCTGTTGCTGTTTCAGCATCTAATTTGTCCCGGTTTTTTGTAAATTTCTCATTCTCATTGTTTACAAGAAATTTCAAGAGCTTTTCTACTTTACTTTGCTTTTGCGCCATTACAGGCGAAGCACATGAGAAGGCCAACAGGCAGATAAAAGAAATGTAAAGTCGCATATTTTTAATTTGTTCCATAGTTTCTTATGATTTTAGTTTGAATAACATTGTACAAATATAAAAAGATTCTTTTAATTTTGCATACATGAATGCGAATTATATCGAAGAATTGAATGAAGGACAGCGCGCTGCAGTGCTCTACAACGAGGGTCCGTCATTGGTTATAGCCGGTGCAGGTTCTGGAAAGACACGGGTGCTGACCTACAAGATAGCATATTTGTTGGAGAATGGTTATCAGCCATGGAATATATTGGCTTTGACCTTTACTAATAAAGCTGCCCGTGAAATGAAAGAACGTATTGCCCGGCAGGTGGGAGATCAACGGGCACGCCATTTATGGATGGGTACGTTCCACTCCATATTTCTACGTATTCTGCATGCGGAAGCTGCGAATATTGGTTTTACCTCACAGTTTACCATCTATGATACGGCAGACAGTAAAAGTCTGGTACGTTCTATCATAAAAGAAATGGGGCTGGATGAGAAAGTCTATAAACCGGGTAGTGTGCAGGCACGTATCTCGAATGCGAAGAACCACTTGGTTTCTCCTGCGGGATATGCCTCTAATAAGGAGGCTTATGAAGGTGATTGTGCTGCCAAGATGCCTGCGATCCGGGATATTTACCATCGTTATTGGGATCGCTGCAGGCAGGCGGATGCCATGGATTTTGATGATTTACTCTTTTATACTTTTATTCTTTTCAGAGATCATCCCGAAGTACTGGCACGTTATCAGGAGCAGTTTCGCTACATTCTGGTAGATGAATATCAAGATACCAACTATGCCCAGCACAGCATTGTGTTGCAGTTGGCAAAAGATCATCAGCATGTGTGTGTGGTAGGGGATGATGCGCAGAGTATCTATTCTTTCCGGGGAGCAGATATTGACAATATATTGTATTTTACAAAAGTGTATCCCAATACGAAAGTATTCAAGCTGGAACAGAACTATCGGTCTACGCAAACTATTGTCTGTGCTGCCAACAGTCTGATTGAAAAGAATGAGAGACAGATACGCAAGGAGGTCTTCTCTGAAAAGGAGAAAGGGGAAGCCATCGGGGTGTTTCAGGCATATAGTGATGTGGAAGAAGGAGATATTGTAGTCAATAAGATTGCTGAGTTGCGCCGTTCGGAGCATTATGCCTATTCGGATTTTGCCATACTTTATCGGACCAATGCGCAGAGCCGTGTATTTGAGGAAGCTATGCGTAAGCGGGGTATGCCTTATCGCATTTATGGCGGTCTATCCTTCTATCAGCGTAAAGAGATTAAGGATGTGATAGCTTACTTCCGGCTGGTGGTCAATCCTAATGATGAAGAAGCATTCAAGCGTATTATCAATTATCCGGCCCGTGGTATCGGAGATACGACAGTAGGTAAAATTATTACTGCTGCTACGGAAAACAATATCAGTCTTTGGACTGTGCTTTGTGAGCCGCTGACATACGGATTGAATTTCAATAAAGGCACGCACTCTAAATTGCAAATCTTCCGTGACCTGATTGGTGGATTTATAGAAGGAGCAGTGGAGAAAAATGCCTATGAGATTGGTACGGAAATCATCCGTCAGTCCGGCATTATTAATGACGTCTGCCAAGATAATTCACCGGAAAATCTTAGTCGCAAAGAGAATATTGAGGAATTAGTGAATGGTATGAGCGATTTCTGTGCTTTGCGCATGGAAGAGGGTAATCTGAATATTTCATTGACGGACTTTTTATCGGAAGTATCATTGCTGACTGATCAGGACTCGGACAATGGGGATGATGAGAAAATAACGCTTATGACCGTTCATTCTGCCAAAGGATTGGAATTTAGAAATGTATTTGTGGTGGGAATGGAAGAAAATCTTTTTCCCAGTGGTATGGTCGGAGATTCTCCCCGTGCGCTGGAAGAGGAGAGGCGTTTGTTTTATGTGGCTATCACTCGCGCAGAAGAACATTGTTTCCTTTCGTACGCACGTACTCGTTTCCGTTATGGGAAAATGGAATTTGGTAGCCCCAGTCGTTTTCTGAAAGATATCGACATCCGCTTCCTCCGCTTGCCTCAGGACGCAGGGATTGGTAGTAAAATTGATGAAGAGGCCGGATCTTTCCGTAGGGAACATAGCGGCGGTTTCTCTCGCTCACCTCATGTTCGTGAATCATTGTATAATACGGAAAAAGAAACTCCGCAGCGTTCCAAACAGCAGATTATAGCTCCAAGCGTTCCGCGCAATCTGAAACGGGTGACTCCGGCAACCTCTTCTTCTACACCCACTTCTGCTTCTGTAATGGCTGTGCAGCCGGGACAACTGATCGAGCATGAACGTTTCGGTCTGGGAGAAGTGATGAAAGTGGAAGGTCAGGGCGATAATGCCAAAGCTACCATTCACTTCAAAAATGCGGGCGACAAACAACTTTTATTGCGCTTTGCCCGTTTTAAGATCATTGGTTAAAAAAGAAAATATGATAGATTTCAATTGTTTTCCTTCTCCGTGCTATATCATGGATGAAGAATTGTTGAGAAAGAACCTCACTCTCATAAAAAGTGTTGCTGACCGTGCCGGAGTAGAGATCATTCTGGCATTTAAGTCTTTTGCTATGTGGCGCTCGTTTCCTATATTTAGGGAGTACATAGAGCATTCTACAGCAAGTTCTGTTTACGAGGCACGTCTGGCACTGGAAGAATTCGGCAGTAAGGCACATACTTATTCTCCCGCTTATACGGAAGCTGATTTTCCTGAAATCATGCGTTGTAGTAGTCATATAACTTTTAATTCTTTGTCGCAGTTCTGTCGTTTTTATCCAGAGGTAGTGAAAGAGGGAAGTGGCATTTCTTGCGGTATTCGCATCAATCCGGAATATTCCGAAGTGGAAACGGAACTTTATAATCCCTGTGCTCCCGGCACCCGTTTCGGTATGACGGCGGATTTATTGACTGAGGTGCTGCCGCAAGGTATTGAAGGTTTCCATTGTCATTGTCATTGCGAATCTTCATCTTATGAACTGGAACGGACATTAAAACATTTGGAAGAAAAATTCTCTCGCTGGTTTCCGCAAATCAAGTGGTTGAATCTGGGAGGTGGTCATCTGATGACGCGTAAAGATTATGACGTGGAGCATCTTATTCAACTGCTGAAAGATTTGCGTGCTCGTTATCCTCATTTGCGTATTATCCTTGAACCAGGTTCTGCCTTTACTTGGCAAACCGGCGTATTGGTTTCTGAAGTAGTAGATATTGTAGTAAGTCGTGGTATCCGTACTGCCATTCTTAATGTGAGTTTTACCTGTCATATGCCCGACTGTCTTGAAATGCCTTACCAGCCTGCCGTACGTGGCGCTGAAATAGGAAATAATGGTGGTTGTCATGTGTATCGCCTGGGTGGAAATTCATGTTTGAGTGGTGACTATATGGGCGACTGGAGCTTCGACCATGAATTGCAAATCGGAGAGCGTATTGTTTTCGAAGACATGATACATTATACCATGGTGAAAACAAATATGTTCAATGGAATTCACCATCCTGCTATTGCTATGTGGGCCAAAGAGAGGAAAGCTGATATTTTCAAGCAATTTTCTTATGAGGATTATCGCGACAGAATGAGTTGATAATCAAAAGCCTGCCGCTTTCGTATGGTAAATGTGTATTTTTCTTCGCGAAAAAAATAAGTAGAATGTTTGCAGGTTTGGAGAAAATATCTACCTTTGCAACCGCAAACGCGGAAATAGCTCAGTTGGTAGAGCATAACCTTGCCAAGGTTAGGGTCG